>Ga0247832_1000524_pt1 | contig 76971 bp, 68 predicted proteins | sample LaCruzMarch2015__10_FD_192407 | JGI IMG/M metagenome (GOLD analysis project Ga0247832, IMG submission 192407) | Freshwater microbial communities from meromictic Lake La Cruz, Castile-La Mancha, Spain - LaCruzMarch2015_4m | ecosystem: Environmental > Aquatic > Freshwater > Lake | place: Spain... | reverse complement strand
TCTTGGTAATGAGGAAGTATCTGAGCGGGATAGACCGGAGGTAATAACCGATCGCTTCTGATCTCCAGTTAATTCAGCTGTGTCATCAACCTCCTTTGCAATTAGATCTGTGATGTCGGCAATCTTCTTGCGTAATGGAGTTGGATCGATACCATGTTCGAGATTGTAAGCCACCTGCTTTGCACGACGACGATTTGTTTCATCAATCGCTTGTGACATGGAGTTGGTTATTCGATCGGCGTACATATGTACCTCACCAGATACATTTCGCGCTGCTCGACCAATTGTTTGAATCAATGAGGTGGTGGAGCGAAGGAATCCCTCCTTATCTGCATCTAGAATCGCTACTAACGATACTTCAGGTAGATCTAAACCTTCACGCAACAAATTGATACCGATTAAAACATCATACTCACCTGTACGAAGCTCTCGTAAAAGTTCAACTCGGCGCAAAGTGTCTACCTCCGAGTGCAGATACCGAACCTTTACTCCAAGGCCCAACATGTAATCGGTCAACTCCTCCGACATTTTTTTAGTTAATGTTGTTACTAATACACGCTCATTTTTCTCAGCACGAGTTCGAATTTCACCGATTAAATCATCAATCTGTCCCTTAATTGGTTTCACAACAATTCTTGGATCCACCAAGCCAGTTGGCCTAATAACCTGCTCCACTAAATTGCTGCCAACCTTTGCCAACTCATACTTTCCAGGTGTAGCCGATAGGTAAAGTATCTGATCAGTACGCTCTAGGAACTCATTAAATCGTAATGGCCGATTGTCCATTGCACTTGGCAAGCGAAATCCATGCTCAACTAATGTTCGCTTTCTGGCTGCATCTCCTTCGAACATTGCACCAATCTGTGGCACAGTTACATGTGATTCATCGATAACTAGTAGAAAATCCTCTGGAAAATAATCAAGCAAACAATTTGGGGCAGATCCGGCAGCGCGGCCATCTAGCTGCCTTGAGTAATTTTCAATTCCCGAACAAAATCCGAGTTGTTGCATCATCTCTAGATCAAAGGTTGTTCGCATCCGAATCCGTTGTGCTTCCAGTAATTTACCAGCCGCTTCAAACTCTTTAACCCGCGCCTCCATCTCTGCTTCTATCTCGACCATTGCTCGCTTCATAGTCTCAGGACCGGCGGCGTAATGTGTTGCCGGAAAGATGTACATCTCGGACTCATCTCGAATAATTTCACCAGTCAACGGGTGAAGTGTCATAATCTTTTCAATCTCATCACCAAACATCTCAATTCGAAGTGCTAGCTCTTCATACATTGGAATGATTTCAATGGTGTCGCCGCGGACTCGAAATGTGCCCCGCTCAAACGCCATATCATTTCGTTTATATTGGATATCAACAAACTTACGTAGTAACTGGTTGCGATCAATTGAATCCCCAACCTTTAACCGAACCATCCGATCTATGTACTCTTGCGGTGTTCCCAGGCCATAAATACAAGAGACGGTGGCAACAACTATCACATCTCTTCTGGTTAATAACGAGTTAGTTGCTGAGTGGCGAAGTCGTTCTACCTCATCATTTACCGATGAATCTTTCTCAATAAAGGTATCGGTTTGTGGAACGTAAGCTTCTGGTTGGTAATAATCGTAGTAAGAGACAAAGTATTCAACCGCATTATTTGGCATCAACTCGCGAAACTCATTTGCCAGCTGAGCAGCAAGAGTTTTATTTGGAGCGATAACAAGTGTTGGTCGTTGTACTTGTTCTATCAACCAAGCGGTAGTCGCTGATTTTCCAGTTCCAGTCGCACCCAATAGAACTATATCCTTCTCACCGGCTTGAAGCCGAGTAACTAGTTCAGCGATCGCAGCTGGTTGGTCACCAGATGGGATGTAATCACTTATAACCTCAAATGGCTCAACTTTGCGCTGTAAATCCGAGATTGGTCGCATTACTTAGCTTTGTTTGCACTCACAAGTAAGTGCCAAACCCTTTCAACCTCTTGTGTTAACACTGAGAGATCTCCTGAATTTTCAATTACATAATCAGCGATTGACTTACGTTGGTCATCACTTGCTTGCGCAGCTATCCTTGCTTGGATTTGTGCCAGTGATAAACCACGTGCCAGCAACCTGTCAACCCTTACTGATTCTGTGGCAGATATTGCTATAACCAGATCAAAGTTATATGGATGCTTTGATTCAAAAAGTAGTGGGATTTGATTTATGATAATTGAATCTTTTGATGATTTTTCTACTACCTGAGAAAAGGCTTTGCGAATTAATGGGTGAGTAATTGCCTCTAACTTAGCTAATTTACTTGGGTCGGAAAAGACTATTTCTCCTAGTGCGGAACGATTTATTTCGCCATCTTTTAAAACACCATCACCAAACTGCGCGACTACAGAGTCAAACCCCTCACTGCCGCGCTCAACTATCTCGCGGGCGATCTGATCTGAATCAACTACAACGGCGCCAAGTCCAGCAAAGATCGATCCAACGGTAGATTTACCAGATCCAATTCCACCAGTTAGGCCAACTATCAACATGGAGTAACTCTATCTACTCCCTTGATTTTGATTAGCTGGAAATAAAAATTGCCCCGGTTTCCCGAGGCAATTTCAATTTAATTTACTCTACTCAGCGGCTGGTGCAGGCGCGGCAGCATCTGCTGCTTTCGCCTCTGACTTCTGTTTTTTGTGTGCAATAAACTTTGCTTGAGCTTCGGCGTATTGACGCTCCCACTCCTCCCGTTGAGATTCATATCCAGCCTGCCACTCTTGAGTATCTGGATCAAACCCTTCTGGGTAAATAAAGTTTCCATTTGCATCATAACGCGCTGGCATTCCATATTGAGTCGGATCAAAGGCTTCGATCTCGACCTCTTCGCCCTCATTAGCTTGCTTCAATGAAAGAGAGATGCGACGACGCTCTAGATCTATATCAATAATTTTTACAAATAACTTATCTCCGACTTGAACTACCTGTTCTGGAATTTCAACATGGCGTTCTGCCAACTCTGAGATGTGAACTAATCCTTCGATTCCTTCAAATACCTTGATGAAGGCTCCAAATGGAACTAACTTAGTTACCTCACCTGGAACAACTTGGTTAATTGTGTGAGTGCGAGCAAATGCCTGCCATGGATCCTCTTGTGTAGCTTTGAGAGAGAGCGATACCCGCTCGCGTTCAAAATCAACCTCAAGAACTTCAACAGTTACCTCATCTCCAACCTCAACCACCTCTGACGGGTGATCAATATGTTTCCAAGAAAGCTCTGATACATGAACTAGTCCATCAACGCCACCGAGATCTACGAAAGCACCGAAGTTCACAATTGATGAGATCACACCAGATCTAACCTGACCCTTTTGTAATTGATTTAAGAATGTAGTTCGTGATGCAGATTGAGATTGCTCAAGGAATGCTCGACGAGAAAGCACAACATTGTTGCGATTTTTATCTAGCTCAATGATGCGGCACTCAACCTGTTGACCAATGTATGGGGATAGATCTCTGACTCGGCGCATCTCAACTAACGATGCTGGCAAGAAGCCACGTAGACCGATATCTACAATTAGGCCACCCTTAACAACCTCAATCACCGTTCCAGTTACAACCTCATCACGCTCTTTCTTTCCTTCAACATCGCCCCAAGCCTTTTCATACTGAGCGCGCTTTTTGGAAAGAATTAATCTTCCCTCTTTATCCTCTTTTTGGAGAACTAGTGCTTCTACTCGATCGCCAACCTTTACTAACTCATTTGGGTCAACATCGTGGCGGATAGAAAGTTCACGCGAAGGAATTACACCCTCTGTCTTGTAACCAATATCTAGTAATACCTCTTCACGATCAATTTGTACAACAATTCCTGAGACTAAATCTCCATCATTAAAATTTTTGATTGTGCCTTCAATAGCGGCTAAGAAATCTTCTGCACTTCCAATATCATTTACAGCAATTTGTGAGGGTGTCATTATTTGGGTGTACTCCGAGGGTATTGCAACTAGTAGGGACAGGGACGGGTAGAGCGAGGCGTAAGGCTACCTTTGCTCGGTTGCTATGGTCAAAGCGGTCTCGATCTGCTGCACCCAAATAAGGCTATATTCACCATTTAATCAAATCTCAGGCCCTAAACCCCGGTGATTCCACTACAGTCGAAAATGCTTGCTTTGAAAATCACTAAAAGATCAAAGGGAATCAATGAGCTGCTAGATCCCAGCTTTTACCAAAACCGATATTCACATCTAATTTAACCTTGAGTTTAAATGCAGCTGCCATCTGTTCACGGACAATCTTCTCGAGGAGCTGTGCTTCATCTGGCATAACTTCAAAGATTAATTCATCATGAACTTGCAGTAGTGGTCGAGATTTTAAACTTTTCTCAAGTAATTGTTGATTAATATTTAACAAAGCAATCTTTATGATGTCAGCTGCTGAACCTTGGATAGGAGCGTTCAAGGCTGCTCGTTCTGCGATCTCTCTACGCTGGCGATTATCATGATTGAGATCTGGTAGATAACGACGTCGTCCAAGAATCGTTTCGGTGTATCCCTTATCTCTTGCTTCAATCACAACAGTTTTTAAGTAATCGCGGATACCGCCAAATCTTTCAAAGTATGTGCTCATTAATTTAGAAGCCTCGGTTGGATCAATATCCAAAGTTTGGGATAGACCAAATGAAGATAAGCCGTAGGCCAAGCCATATGACATCGCTTTAATTGTTCGCCGCATTTCGGCATCAACTTCAGAGGGTTTGACCCCAAAAACTAAGGCACCAACAGTTGAATGTAGATCCTCCCCTGATTCAAATGCCTGAATTAAACCTTCATCATTTGAAAGATGCGCCATGATGCGCATCTCAATTTGGCTGTAATCAGCGGTTAACAGTTGAGTAAATGGATCCTGTGCTACGAAGCAACCACGTATATCTCGACCTTCATCGGTGCGAACCGGAATGTTTTGTAAATTTGGCTCAGTTGATGAAAGCCGTCCGGTGGCAGCAACTGTTTGCTGAAAGGTAGTGTGAATCCGGCCATCATCAGCGGTAGCGGAGATCAAACCCTCTACAGTGGTTTGCAACTTGCTGCTCTCTCTTATTCGCAGCAAGTGTTGCAATATTGGATGATTTGTTTTATTGAGTAACCAGTTCAGACTCTCGGCATCGGTCGTAAAGCCAGTTTTAATCCTCTTAGTTTTAGGAAGTTTTAACTCATCAAAGAGAACTACCTGAAGCTGTTTGGGAGATGCAGCGTTGAACTCATGGCCAGCTACCTTGTAGGCCGCCTCTGTTTGCTCATTAACTATGGCGGCAAAATCTAGGGACAACTCTTTTAGTTTTGCTGCATCTACTGCAATTCCAACCTTTTCTAGTTGAGCTAAGGCGATCAGGGTTGGAATTTCAATTTTTTCGTAAAGTTCAACCATCTCCTTATTACTTAACTCCGTGAATAGAATTTGATGCAAAGCGTAGATCCACCCTGCAGCTTTTGCTTCAAAGCTTTCAAATAAGCCATCTTGATCAATTTGAATACCAAGTAATCGTTGAGCCAAATCATTGATTTCAAGATTTCTACTTCCAGGATTATTTAAATAAGCCAAAATCTCTACATCTGATGCAAGCCCATTTAAATTAAACCGCTTAATCAACCACTTTGCTCCGTGGGCTATTTTTTTAATCTTTGAATCCTCAATCCATGGACCGATATCAACATCTGTTGCCTCATAAATGTTTAGTGGATCAATGGCGATCGAATACCTAATTAATTGATCCTCAACAACCTCGATATGGATCGCTACGGGATTTTTTGCGGTTGCTACCTTTTTTGAAATATCCGCTGAGGTGCAGAGAGTTACTAAGGGCTCTAGCGCCTTTATAATTGGTGCTTCAACGCCTATTTGCGGAAGTACCTTGATGCGCTCCTTCAGTGCTTTGATCTCAAGTTCATCAAATATTTTGTTTGTTGCATTTATATCAAAACCTTGCCAGGCGAGATTCTGTATTTGTACCTCAAGTTGTACATTACTTAACAATTGCGTGAGTTCACGATTTAACTTAACTGCATCAATATTTTCTCGTAATGCCTGGCCTACTTTGCCAGTTATTTGATCAGCATGTGACAACAACTCTGTCAGCGATCCGTAATCAACTATCCATTTAGTAGCGGTTTTCTCACCTACGCCGGGCAGAGAAGGTAGGTTGTCACTGGGATCCCCGCGAAGGGCGGCAAAATCTGCATACTGCGCAGGAGTCAGTCCATATTTTTCAAAGAGTGCATCTGGCGTCATTCGAATCATCTCGGTGACGCCCTTTTTTGGATATAGAACTGTAGTTTGTTGATTTACTAATTGAAATGCATCTCTATCCCCCGTACAGATTGAAACTTGAAAATCCTCAACTTCAGCTCGCTTAGCAAAGGTTGCAATAATGTCATCCGCTTCAAACCCTTCAACGGCAAAGTACCTAATACCAAATGCAGTTATTAATTCATTTATGTGAGTAAGTTGGGAACGAAACTCATCGGGAGTGTTGCTGCGCTGGGCTTTATACTCAGGAAATCTCTCGCTTCTAAATGTCTTGCGTGAAACATCAAAGGCAACTGCAATATGAGTGGGTTGCTCCTCTTTCAATAAATTAATAATCATGGAGGCAAAACCATAAATTGCATTTGTTGGTTGCCCGCTTGAGGTGTGAAAATTATCAGCAGGTAGCGCATAAAAGGCTCGATAAGCCATAGAGTGGCCATCAATTAAAAGAAGGTGTTGCTTTTTTGTACCGCCCGAACTCATATTGGGATCTTAATTGCCAAAGATGATCAATCTCGGGATAAACTTCCCGCTATGAGTGATTTTTTGGAAGTAATTAAGGCGCGTGGCAGTGGTGCGCTTGATAAAAAAATGGGTATCGAAATCATTGAGGCATCCCCCAATCGTCTAGTAGGAAAAATGCCAGTTGAAGGAAATACGCAACCAATCGGATTACTTCATGGTGGTGCGAATGTGGTTCTGGCCGAATCTCTGGGATCTATTGGTACTCAGTTACATGCCGGTCCTAATCGAAAAATTGTCGGAGTTGATATCAACGCCACTCACCACAAATCAGCAACAACAGGTTTTGTAACGGGAGTAGCCACAGCAATCTCTTTGGGAAAGACCTTGTGCAGTTATGAGATTGTTATCAGCAATGATGCTGGTGAAAGAACCTGCACGGCCAGAATAACCTGCCTGATTCTTGCCGAAAGATAGGCCTAGGGTTATTGTTTGCTTCTACCTTTTCAGCTTTGGCAGCACTTTTTGCCAGGGTACAGGGAGTACTAATGGTGCTCGCTAGGAAAAGATTTTCTAATTAACAAGGGAGAGTTGCTTGTAATGAAAAAGAGCTCCCTAGCTACAATTTCGATCGCAAAAAAGGCTACTTACTCTCTTCTTATCGCAATCACCGCCAGTATTTTCTCTTTTGGAGTTTCACTTAATTCAGCAACCGCAGCGCAAGCTGATGAGGCGGTTCTCTATGGCGTGATCACAGATAAGGATAATCTACCATTGTCAGGTGTCGGTATTTCAGTAGTAGGGCCAAATGGTTTTACCGATGCGGTTGAAACAGATAGTGAAGGTGCCTGGCGAATAGTTACTAAAGCAACCGGCGCGTATGAGATTTCTATTGATGAGAACTCACTACCTGAAGGACAAGGGTTGTTTAATCCAGAACGGGCCACAGTAAAGGTTTTGGTCCTTATGCTTGGAATAGATCTTGCAATTCAATTTCCAATCGGAGCAGGAGTAGAGAAAGCAACCCGATTAGAACGAGCACCTCAACTGGCACTAGATGGCTTGATCCTTGGTTTGATTATCGCCTTAGCTGCTCTTGGTTTAAATTTAATTTTTGGTACAACTGGGCTAACAAATTTTGCGCACGGTGAGATTTTGACTATGGGTGGAATAGTTACCTATTACTTAAGTTCAAATTTTGGCGTACCTGTAATTTTGGCGATACCGCTATCCATCTTGATTACCGCGGCCGTAGCGGGTTGGGCACAAAATCGATACCTATGGAAACCATTGCGAAAAAGAGGTACTGGTTTAATTGCAATGCTGGTTGTCTCTATAGGTTTTGCAATATTTGTTAGATACTTCTTCCTATTCATATTTGGTGGCGACACTGAGCAATTACCAGAGTATGCCGGTCAAGCAGGACTTGATTTAGGGCTGGTAAGTATCACTCCAAAATCAATCATCACAACTATTTTCGCTATCATATTTTTGATCTTGGCTACTCTTTGGTTGTTAAAAACAAAGATGGGTAAGGCCAGTCGCGCAGTTGCAGATATCCCTGCGCTAGCTTCCGCCTCAGGAATTGATGTTGAAAAGGTAATTAGATCGGTTTGGATTTTAGGCGCCGCCCTTGCTGCATACGCTGGAATTATTTTGACAACAAATCAAGGCGTCAGCTTCTTAATGGGTCAGGACACCTTGTTATTAATCTTTGCCGCTGTAACCCTAGGCGGCCTGGGCACTGCGAATGGCGCCTTAATAGGTTCGATAATAATTGGCCTAATGGTTCAATTATCAACCTTGTTCATTCCAACCGAGCTTAAGTATGTTGGAGCGCTAGTGGTTTTGATTCTAATTCTTATCATCAGGCCTCAAGGAATTCTAGGCAAGAGAGATAGGATCGGATAAATGGATTTTCTCTTTGTAATTCAACAAACTCTGGGCGCCACAATTGGCGTTAACACCATCATCTTCGCCTTGGCTGCTATCGGATTAAATATGCACTTTGGATACACCGGCTTACTTAACTTTGGTCAGGCTGGATTTTTAGCGGTTGGCGCATATTCAGTTGCAGTTTCAGTTGAAACTTATGGGATCCCGCTTTTTACCTCATTTTTGATAGGGATTTTGAACTCTGTGCTCTTTGCTTTGATTCTTGGAGTTCCAACCCTTCGACTACGAGCAGATTATTTAGCGATAGTAACAATCGCCGCGGCTGAGATTATTCGAAAGGTTGCTCGATCTGCGACATTTAATGATGTGCTTGGTGGATCAGATGGAATTAGCGGAAAGTTTGGTAAGGATTTCTTTGATCTAAATCCATTTAAATCAGGGCTAGAGACACCAATCATTAGATTTAGCGCAAATGATCTCTGGGTAGTCATCGTTGGTTGGACAATAGTTGCCATCGTCACTTTCCTGATGTGGGTAATGGTCAACTCCCCTTGGGGTCGAGTATTAAAAGCGATTCGCGAGGATGAGGATGCGGTTAGATCACTAGGTAAGAATGTTTACCTATACAAGATGCAATCCTTGATAATTGGTGGCGTAATTGGCTCAATTGCCGGCTTTGTATACGCTCTCTCTCGTCAATCTGTGCAGCCTGATAATTACAGCACCGCTCTTACATTCTTCGCCTATACAGTTTTAATCCTCGGTGGTGCTGCCCGGGTATTCTCACCAATTATTGGTGCCATGATCTTCTGGTTCCTAATTGTCTTTATCGAGCAGATGCTACGTCAGGCAGTTACCGCTGGTTATATTCCAGAGTGGCTAATTGGTGTAAATCAGGTGGGTCAGATTCGATTTATGTTGATGGGTCTTGGCTTAATGTTGCTGATGATCTACCGCCCACAAGGTATTTTTGGTGATAAGAAGGAGTTGGCACTTGATGCAAGAGCGTAATAGCAACTCCTCTCAATCTTTCGTTAATGTTGAAAAGATCCCTGGGGCTAAGAAAATGGATCCGATATTGATCGCAGACAAGATCAGTCGAAGTTTTGGTGGATTAACAGCGGTAGATGTTGAGCATCTAGAGGTACAGCGAGGTGCTATTACCGCGCTGATCGGTCCAAATGGCGCCGGAAAAACAACATTCTTCAATCTCTTAACTGGTTATGACAAACCTAATCAAGGTGAGTGGTCATTTAATGGTAAGAAGCTAAATGACGTTCCACCATTTCGTGTTGCAAGACTTGGAATGGTCAGAACCTTTCAGTTAACAAAGGCGCTTTACCGTCTAACTGTTATTCAAAATATGGCGCTAGCGGCTAAAGATCAAAAGGGTGAATCACTTCTGCGTTCATTTTTTCCATTTACCTGGCGCAAGCAAGAGGCGCAGATCCGTCTGCGCTCTGAGGAGATTTTAAAGAAGTTTAAGTTAATTGATAAGCAAAATGATTTTGCAGCTGCTTTATCTGGCGGGCAACGTAAATTGCTTGAGTTAGCTCGCGCATTAATGGTTGAACCAGAGTTGATAATGCTTGATGAGCCTATGGCAGGCGTCAACCCAGCGCTTAAACAATCATTACTCGAGCACATCAAAGATTTGCGAACACAAGGCAAAACTGTTCTCTTTGTTGAGCATGATATGGATATGGTGATGGAGATCAGTGATTGGGTTGTTGTGATGGCCCAAGGAAAAATTATTGCTGAAGGCCCACCACAATCAATTATTAACAATCAAGATGTAATTACCGCCTACTTAGGCGCACACCATGACACAGAGTTAGATGAGAATTCAGAGTCAATGGCGAGCAAGAATATGAAGGGTGGAGTAAGTCAATGACAACTGCAAACCCAGCATCATCCTTACTTGTCGCTACCGAATTAATTGCCGGTTACCTGCCAGGGGTTAATATCCTAAATGGCTGTAATTTTTATGCCAACCAAGGCGAGCTAGTCGGAATCATTGGGCCTAATGGCGCTGGCAAATCTACACTTTTGAAATCCCTTTTTGGCTTAGTAAAGATCGGCTCAGGCACAGTCACTTTACTCAATGAGGATATAACTAATATGCGAGCAGATCAATTGGTTCAAAAAGGTATTGGATTTGTACCTCAGTCAAACAATGTCTTTCCATCATTAACTATTGAAGAGAATCTACAAATGGGCGCATACCAATCCCCAGAAATTTATAACGAACGTTTTGAATTTGTTACCAATCTATTTCCAACTCTTGCTACCCGCAGGAAGCAACGTGCCGGATCCTTATCTGGCGGCGAGCGTCAAATGGTCGCTATGGGAAGGGCATTAATGATGGATCCAAAGGTGCTGCTCCTTGATGAGCCAAGCGCTGGCCTATCCCCTGCTCTGCAGGATGAAGTTTTTGTTCGCGTACGAGAGATTAATAGATTAGGTGTTACGGTAATTATGGTTGAACAAAATGCTCGTCGATGCCTGCAAATTGTTGATCGAGGGTATGTGCTGGATCAAGGTAAAAATGCTTATGAAGGAACAGGTAAATCATTAGCTAAAGATCCAAAGGTTATTGAGCTTTACTTAGGTACCCTCGCTAAATAGTTTTTCAGATACATAAAAATAAGGCCCACCAAATAAATGGTGGGCCTTATTTACTTAATAGGTATTACTCGCCAGCTGGGACATCTCCTGAGATGAACTGTTCTGGACGTGGTACATAAGCATCATTTGCTGTGTACTCGTATACACCCATTGTCGCCTTTGAAGGATCGCCGTTAGCTGCGAAATCGATTGGACCGGATACGCCGTCATAATCGATATCTGTGCCTGCTGCGATAAGAGCCTTGCAATCTGCGAAGGTTGTACATTTTGTACCACCAGATGAAACTGAAATCAGGTTATCGCGGATTGACTGACCATCTGTCTTTCCGGCCTGCTCAGCTGCTAATGCAATAAGAATCGTTGCATCATATGACTCTGGAGCGTATGAGAAATCCTCTAGAGCAGGATCTACAGCTAATAAACGAGCACGTAGCTCGCCATCAGTGTAAACGCCTGGCAGGGTTGCTTTAACGCCTGTCATAACGCCTGCTGGAAGATCTTTGTATGCGCCACCTGAAAGGTTACCGTCTACTAAGTATGTCTTAACATTCTTAGGACCGATTCCTTGCTTGATTAGCTCTGTAAGGATCTTAGTTGTCTCTTCGAAACCAATGATCGCAATTGCATCTGGCTTTGCAGCCTTTGCCTTTGCAACATCAGCAGCAAACTCGGCAGCCTGTGGATCATAAACAATATCTGTTGATGTTCCAGTAAATGCTGCACGTGCGTACTTAGACAAGCCAACTCCGTAAGCATCATCCATGGTTAAGAAGACAGCGTTCTTTGCGCCATTCTTTGCCATTAGCTGTCCAAGAACTGCTCCTTGGAAGGTATCAGATGGTGCAGTACGGAAGTAGTAACCGTCATCTGCGTAATCTGAAAGAGTTGGAGATGTATTTGCTGGTGACATTTGAACAATGCCAGCAGATGTAATTTTATCAATGACAGTTAGTGATACTCCTGATGATGCTGCACCGATGATTGCGCCAACACCAGCTGCGATGTGTGCATCAGCAGTTTGTTGTGCAATATCAGAGCTAGTATCGCCTGAGTCACCGCGAAGGTGTTCTACATCTTTTCCTAGAACTCCACCGGCAGCGTTGATATCTTGGATAGCAAGATCGATACCAGCAAACTCTGGTGGTCCAAGGAATGCTAAGTTACCTGTCTCAGGTAATAGCGATCCAATCTTTAGCGCACCAGAACCGTCATTGCCACTGCTTGAACATCCAGCTAGAAGTAAGCCAGAGATAGCAATTGCAACAGCAGCAGATGCTTTGTTGAGTTTCTTCATTGTTTTCCTCTCGGTTTGCCCACATCCATCAAGGTAATTTCCAACTGCAAGCAGCTTTGATCACTCAATGGAGGAGGCGCAAAGTTTAACTTCCCGAGTAAAGATAGGTAAAATCCCGAGCCCTAAATACCTGATTTGACCCCAAAAATCATGGGTAAATATCAAAATTGTTATCTACTGGTGGGTTACCGGCCGAGATCAGGCATAAATTTGGGATCGATGACCGCCATCGCTACCTCTTTCATAGGGATGCGACGATCCATTGCAGTTTTTTGAATCCAGGAGAATGCTTCAGGTTCAGATAGAGATAATCCGCTCATCAAAATTCCTTTAGCCTTCTCGATTAACTTTCTACTCTCTAAGCGATCATAAATATCTGCAACCTCCTCCTGCAATGATTTCATCTGCTTATGACGACTGATCGCAATCTCAATCGCAGGAGTTAGATCATTTATTGAAAAGGGTTTTACTACATAAGCCATAACTCCGGCATCCCGCGCCCGTTCTACCAACTCTCGCTGGCTAAATGCAGTAAGCATTAACACAGGTGCAATTTTGATTATCTCCTGTGCTGCGGTGATGCCATCCATTAACGGCATCTTCACATCAAGAATTGCTAAATCTGGTTTGTGTAATTGAGCCATCTCTATGGCAACTGCGCCACTTTCAGCCTGAGCAATCACCTCATAGCCAGCCTCAGTTAACATCTCAATCAAATCTAAACGAATTATGGTTTCATCCTCAGCAACCAAAATTCGAATCCTGGAATTTTGGGCTTGAGCAGCAGATTGATCGTTGATGGAGTGATCAGATTGCATCATGTGCCTCGAGTCGGATTCGAACCGACACTATACGGTTTTTGAGACCGTCCTCTCTACCGTTGGAGTACCGAGGCGAAGGTAGAAGTTTATGGCAGTTGGGGTGCAAATCTAAAATTAATTACGATAAGCCGGAGCTGCCCCGCCAACCGCATCACCAATTTTATGAACGCGCATTGCGTTAATTGAGCCTGGAATACCAGGGGGTGATCCAGCAACAATTAAAACAAGATCGCCAATCTTTACTCGTTTGGATTCAATTAATAATGAATCTACCTGCATCACCATCTCATCGGTGTGATTAACCACTGCAGTCAGCATTGGTTCAACTCCCCAAGATAGTGAGAGTCGGTTGTATGTGCCGGCATCTGGTGTCATAGCAAGCATCGGAATTGGTGAACGTAATCTCGACATCCGCCTTGCCGAATCTCCACTTTGAGTAAATGCGACTAGGTACTTCGCGCCAACAATTGAGCCAACTTCAGTTGCAGCTTTAGTTATTGCACCACCTTTAGTGGCTGGTGAGTGCTTAAGCGGTGGTATCTGATCTAATGCCACCGTTTCAGTATGTTCGATAATTCGCGCCATGGTTTGAACCGTTTCGATTGGAAAATCTCCAACCGAGGTCTCGCCAGATAACATCAAAGCATCTGCACCATCCAAAACCGCGTTTGCGCAATCTGTCGCCTCGGCTCTAGTTGGTCTTGAGTTTGAGATCATTGAATCAAGCATCTGAGTTGCAACTATCACCGGCTTTGCACTCTCACGCGCTAATGTGATGCAACGTTTTTGCACCATTGGTACCTCTTCTATTGGAAGCTCTACGCCAAGATCACCTCGAGCCACCATAATTCCATCAAATGCATCCACAATCTCCTGCAAATTCTCAACCGCTTGTGGCTTCTCAATCTTTGCAATTACTGGAATTCGCACTCCCACCTCATCCATAATTGCATGGACATCTTTGAGATCGGCGGCGCTTCTAACAAAGGATAAAGCTATGAAATCAGCTCCTGCCTTTAATCCCCATCTAAGGTCAGCTTTATCCTTGTCGGAGAGGGCAGGCACAGAAACTGCAACTCCTGGCAGATTTAAACCTTTGTTATTACTTACAACTCCCGGTTGGATAACTGTTGTGATTACATCATTTCCACTTACCTTTGTTACTTGGACAGTTACCTTGCCATCATCAATTAATATGTAATCTCCGGCTTTGCAATCACCTGGCAAACCTTTATATGTGGTTCCAACTCTGGTTTTAGTGCCATCGATATCATCAGTTGTGATTGTAAATGTATCTCCCCTAGATAATTCATGGGGTCCATCTGTAAATCTTGCTAATCTGATCTTTGGCCCTTGTAAATCAACTAAAATTGCAACTGGCTTATTGGCATTTTTCGCTGCAGCTCTAACCATATTTAATCGGGATTGATGTTCGGCATGGTCGCCATGAGAGAGATTTAAGCGGGCCATATTCATGCCAGCATCAACTAGTTCGGCTATCTTTTCAACCGACTCAACTGCCGGTCCGATTGTGCAAACTATTTTGGCCCGACGCATTTGTTGATCTTAAACCATTAAGGGTCTTGCAGTTGGCTCAATCGGTGATGGTAATTGAGTGTTGCCAGTTAAATACTTATCTACGGAGGCGGCGGCACTTCTTCCTTCGGCAATCGCCCAAACAATTAATGATTGTCCTCTGCCAGCATCACCACAGATAAAGACTCCCTCAGTCGCAGTCGCGTAATCTTGATCTCGCTTAATATTTCCGCGCTCATCAACCTCAACCTCTAGCTGTTGCAGTAATTGAGACTTCTCTGGGCCGGTAAATCCAAGGGCTAAGAAAACTAAATCCGCTGGAATTACTCGCTCTGAACCAGCTATCGGTTGAAACTTGCCATCAATTAATTGAGTTTCAATTAACTTCAAACCAGTTAAATTACCATTTGCATCCTTTAAAAACTCCTGTGTTGAGACGGAGTAGATTCGATCTCCTGCCTCTTCGTGGGCACTACTTACTCGATACAACATTGGATAGGTAGGCCAAGGCTGCGAAGATGGGCGTTCATTTGTTGGACGCGGCATGATCTCAAGTTGAGTAATTGATTTTGCACCCTGTCTGATTGCAGTTCCTAAACAATCAGCGCCAGTATCGCCACCACCAAGAATTACTACATCTTTACCTGCGGCATTAATAGGTGAAGTTTCAATCTCAGCCAATGCTTGTTTATTACCCCATGGCAGATACTCCATTGCTTGGTAAACACCAATGGCATCACGACCCGGTAGATCAAGATCGCGCCAATTTGTTGCACCGATTGCAACTACGACTGCATCATATTTGCTGCGCAATTGGGCACCAGTAATATCCTGGCCCACATTCACGCCAGTTCTAAATCTTGTTCCCTCTTGCTCCATTTGAAGCAATCGACGATCAACAATTGATTTCTCCATCTTGAACTCAGGAATTCCGTAACGCAATAATCCGCCAATTTTGTCGGCTCGCTCATAAACCGCAACAGTATGGCCAGCTCTGGTTAATTGTTGAGCTGCAGCTAAGCCAGCTGGACCTGAACCAATTACTGCAACTGTTTTTCCACTCAAGCGATCTGGCGCCAATGGTTTTACCGCCTTTTCTAAAAAGGCTTCTTCAATAATTCGAAGTTCTACCTGCTTAATTGTTACCGCTTCAGCATTGATACCAACGACGCATGCGGTTTCACATGGCGCAGGACATAACCGACCAGTGAACTCTGGGAAGTTATTTGTAGCGTGCAATCTATCAATCGCTTCATTCTTGTCATTTCGCCAAATTAACTCATTCCACTCTGGAATTAAGTTCCCCAGCGGACAACCTTGATGACAAAATGGAATTCCGCAATCCATACAGCGACCTGCTTGTTTTTGTAGCTGTGTGAAATCCTGCTCGAGGTAAACCTCTTTCCAATCCTTGATGCGAACATCTACTGGACGACGTTTTGGTAACTCGCGCGGAGTATTTAAAAATCCCTTTGGATCAGCCATTGATCGCCGCCATAACCGCAGTATCAACTGGCAATCCTTCACGGGTTGCCTTAGCCATTACCTCAAGTACTCGTGCATAATCACGTGGCATGATTAAGGAAATTTTGTTTTTGTTTACTGTCCAGTTGCTTAGTAAATCCTTCGCTACCTGGGATTGCGTGGCCTGGAAGAAGTTTTCAATAGTACTGCGCAAAATTTCATCTTGATCAGCTGGAATACTTACTACATCAACCATCTCTGGGTTAACCATCCGTTGATCTAAATCAAGGACATAAGCCCGACCACCAGACATACCAGCTGCAAAGTTTCGGCCAGTGCCACCAAGCACTACAACTGTGCCACCAGTCATGTATTCACAACCGTGGTCGCCAACACCTTCAACAACTGCAGTTGCACCAGAGTTACGCACACAGAACCTCTCGCCAACTACTCCCCTGATATAAATCTCACCAGATGTAGCGCCATAACCAATTACATTTCCGGCAATCACATTCTCATTTGATTTTAAAATCGCATCCTCATGAGGCTGAACAATTATTCGGCCACCTGATAAGCCTTTTCCAACATAATCATTAGCATCGCCAAACAACCGTAAGGTTAAGCCGGCAGGAATAAATGCACCCAGAGATTGGCCAGCAGATCCATGCAGGGTCACATCAATAGTGTCAGCAGGTAATCCGACGCCCCCAAATTTTCTACTGATCTCTGCACCCAGCATTGTGCCAACTGTGCGATTAACATTCCTGACAGGTAGGTTGATTTTCACCATTTCTGCTTTTTCTAATGCCGGCTTTGCCAGTTTAATTAATTGATTATCCAATGCATTGGCTAAACCATGCTCCTGGGTAGTTGTGTTTTTGCGAGGAGCAGAATCAAGTGGTGCAACCAATAGCGGAGCTAAATCTAATCCGACAGCTTTCCAATGCTCGATCGCTTTGCGGGTTTCAAGAAGTTCGACCTGACCAACCGCCTCTGCCAATGTTTTGAAACCTAGTTGAGCCAATAGTTGTCTTACCTCCTCTGCAATATATTGGAAGAAGGTTTCGACAAACTCTGGTTTTCCATTAAATTTCTTACGTAGCTCTGGATTTTGAGTAGCAACACCAACTGGGCAAGTATCTAGATGGCAAACTCTCATCATGATGCATCCTGAAACTACAAGAGGTGCTGTAGCAAACCCAAACTCCTCTGCCCCAAGAAGTGCAGCAATGATCACATCACGTCCAGTTTTCATCTGGCCATCTACTTGAACCACAATTCGATCTCGCAAACCATTTAACATCAAGGTTTGTTGAGTTTCTGCTAAACCTAACTCCCATGGTGCGCCTGCATGCTTTAATGAGGTCAAAGGTGATGCGCCAGTTCCGCCATCATGACCGGAGATTAAAACAACATCAGCGTGTGCTTTGCTAACGCCAGCGGCAACTGTTCCAACACCAACCTCAGCTACTAACTTCACATGTATTCGTGCATCATTATTTGAATTTTTCAAATCATGAATTAGCTGCGCAAGATCTTCAATTGAGTAAATGTCATGGTGCGGTGGTGGTGAAATCAAACCAACTCCTGGTGTTGAGTACCTAACCTTTGCGATCCATGGATATACCTTGTTGCCCGGAAGTTGGCCACCTTCACCTGGTTTTGCTCCTTGTGCCATCTTGATCTGAATATCCTGGGCATTAACCAAGTACTCACTTGTGACACCAAATCGACCGCTTGCAACCTGTTTGATTGCAGATTTCCGTGAATCACCATTGGCATCAGGAATATTACGAGCTGGATCCTCGCCACCCTCACCAGTATTTGATTTTCCACCAAGACGATTCATCGCAATCGCTAAAGTTTCATGAGCTTCTTGCGAGATCGAGCCGTACGACATCGCACCAGTTGCAAATCTCTTAAGAATCTCTGAAGCTGGCTCTACCTCATCAATTGAGATTGGTTGACGCACACCACTCTTAAACTCAAATAAGCCGCGTAAGGTCATCAAGGATTTAGATTGATCATCAACTAACTTTGTATACTGCTGGAAAATATCAAATCTTTTGTTCCGAGTTGCATGTTGCAACTTAAAGACAGTCTCTGGGTTGAATAGGTGTGGCTCGCCCTCACGGCGCCATTGGTACTCGCCACCTGTCTGCAACCTCTTACTGCCTGGGACCTCGCCCCCTGGTGGATAAGCAATATGGTGACGCTTGATCGTTTCTTGAGCAATTACTTCTACGCCAACGCCACCTAATCTTGATGTTGCACCAACAAAGTACTCGCCAACAAACTCCTTTGATAAACCGATCGCTTCAAATATCTGTGCGCCGGTATAGGAAGCGATGGTTGAAACACCCATCTTTGACATTACCTTAAGTACACCTTTACCTAAAGATTTAATTAAATTTCGAACCGCTTTCTCTGGTGTGATTCCAGTAATTACACCCTGTCGAACTAGATCTTCAGCACTCTCCATAGCAAGGTATGGATTTACGGCGGCGGCACCAAAACCGATTAGCAATGCAACATGATGAACCTCGCGTACCTCACCTGACTCCACAACCAATCCAACCTTGGTACGAGTTTTCTCTCTAATTAGGTGGTGATGTACAGCAGCGGTTAGTAACAATGATGGAATCGGAGCATTTTCAGCATCGCCATCTCGATCAGATAAAACAATAATTCTTGCGCCCTCGCTAATTGCCTTTGAAACCTCGGCACGAATTTCGATCAATCTCTTCTTTAATGACTCGCCTGCACCGGCTATTGGAAAGAGGCCTTTAACTACATATGAAGAAAATCCTGGATGGTCGCCATCTGCGTTTACATGAATGATCTTTGCTAACTCATCATTATCAATTACTGGGAACTGCAAAGAGATCTGTCGGCAGGATGATGGGCCTGGATCTAAAAGATTGTGCTCTGGACCAATTGATCCACCCAGTGAGGTAACCAACTCTTCACGAATAGCATCAAGCGGTGGATTGGTTACCTGTGCAAAGAGTTGCGCGAAGTAATCAAATAACAATCTTGGCTTATCGGAGAGTGCCGCGATTGGTGTATCGGTACCCATTGATCCAAGTGGCTCTGCACCATTTTTTGCCATTGGCGTAATAATGATTCGAAGCTCCTCTTCGGTATATCCGAAGGCGCGTTGGCGACGAAGCACAGATGAGTGTGGGTAAACAATATGTTCGCGGGCTGGCAGATCACTTAATCGAACTAATCCAGCATGTAACCAATCACTGTATGGCGCAGCTGAAGTTAGGAAGTTCTTAATCTCATCATCCTCAATTATTCGACCCTCATCAATATCAACTAAAAACATTCGACCTGGTTGTAATCTTCCTTTGCGAATGATCTTTGATGGTGGAATATCTAAAACACCAGCCTCCGATGCCAATACAACTAAGCCATCATCAGTTACCCAAAATCTTGAGGGCCGTAATCCATTTCGATCTAAAACCGCTCCGATTTGTCTGCCATCAGTGAAGGTAACGCAGGCTGGACCATCCCAAGGCTCCATTAATGCAGCATGGAAAGCATAAAAATCTTTTCGTTGTTGATCCATAGTTGCATGGTTCTCCCACGCCTCTGGGATCATCATCAGAATTGAGTGCGGCAAAGAGCGACCGCCGAGATAAAGAAGCTCTAGCACCTCATCAAATGATGCTGAGTCACTGCCATCTGGATCAATGATCGGAAAGAGTCGTTTTAAATCTCCAGGAATTAAATCACTTTGCAGCAAGCTCTCGCGAGCACTCATCCAATTTCTATTTCCTTTTACAGTATTAATCTCACCATTGTGCGCAATAAATCTATAGGGATGTGCAAGTGGCCAGGATGGAAAGGTGTTTGTCGAGAATCTGCTGTGAACTAATGCCAGAGGCGATTCAACCGATGGTTGAGATAAATCAGGGAAAAACTCCTCTAATTGTCCAGTCGTGAGCATGCCTTTATAAACAATAGTTCTAGATGACAGTGATGGAATGTAAACCTCAAAAGCGTGCTCTACCCTTTTACGGAAACAAAAGGCTAGACGATCTAATGCAAGATCTGCCTCGTTGCTCTCTCCTGCAATGAAGATTTGCTCGAAAGCTGGCATAACAGAGAGAGCTGTTTTACCAAGTGAGCTGCTATTGATTGGCACAGTTCGCCAACCCAAAATGCGCACACCCTCCTCTTTTGCAATCAATAAAACCGCTTCCTTAAACTTGTTCTGATCTAACTGCTTATCGATAAAAAAGATGCCGGTTGCATACTTGGTGATTGGTGTCAGAGTGAAATCAACAGCTGATCGATAAAACTTATCTGGTAAGCAAATCAATATGCCAGCGCCATCTCCGCTATCTGGTTCAGCGCCTGAAGCGCCTCTGTGATCTAAATTTCGTAGTGCAATCAATCCCTTTGAGACAATCTCATGGGTTGGTAATTTATTTAAGGTCGCAACCATCGCAACGCCACAAGCATCATGTTCATTTGCAGGGTCATAGAGCCCTGTTGCTTTAGGGATGGCTGATAAAGCTTTTGCTGATATCAAGATCTGTTGGCCGCTCCTGGAAAAAAGAGTCAGGACGTCAATGGCCTAACTTAAATGACTGCGCTAAGCCTAGCAGGATGATGGATTTTTTTAAATCCCACTTAGGTGTACTAGTGAGCCTATGCCGGCGGTAATAATCATGCCGAGGGCGCCGCCCATAAATATGCGAAGAATAGTTTTGGCAGGTGGCGAGGATGCGATTTTCGCGCTGGCGTAGCCAGTTACCAACAGTCCTAAAATAGTGAAGACCACAATAGAGAGAACTTGCTGGCCTGGTGTCGGAGCAAGCGCGCCCATAAATGGAATCAACCCGCCGACTGTAAAGCTAGTGGCGCTGGCAAAGCCCGCTTGAATTGGGCGCCCTTTTGTATGTTCATACTGTCCCAACTCATCCCGTAAATGCGCCTCAAGCGCATCTTTCTCGCTCATAGTTTTTGCAACTTGTAATGCTAACTCTTTTGGTAAACCACGTTGAATATAAATCTCAGTTAACTCTGCCAACTCACCTTCTGGATCATTAACTAATTGATCCATCTCTATTTTGCGATCCGCTGCCTCAATATCATTTTGAGAGCGAACTGAAACATACTCACCTACCGCCATAGACATTGCACCCGCTGCAATTCCCGCCAACCCTGCTGTAATTAGAAAGTCATTTGCTTGAGCTGCTGAAACGCCAATCATTAAGCTGGCGGTTGATACCAAGCCATCATTTGAACCAAGAACTGCAGCACGCAACCACCCTGCTCGGTGTGAACGGTGTGCCAGATTTCCAATTCGAACTTCCTCTAAACCCATATTGGGATCTTACTAGTTTGTCGTGCTTTTCTTAGGATTTCTTGAGGATTTGTATAAGTATGTTACCGCGGAAAGTAGTACTAACAGCGTGACCCAGATGTTTAATCGCAGACCAAGAATTAAGGTTGCCGTATCAATTCTTAACGCTTCAATCCATAATCGCCCAACTGTATAACCCAGTACATAAATCGCAAATAGATCACCAGGATTGGTAAATCTATTGCCAATAAATTTAGGCAGTTTCATTAAGAAGAAAGCCAGTGCAGTGCACCAGATTAATTCATATAAGAAGGTGGGATGAAAGGTGGCAAATTGTGCAAACTCTGCTGGTCGTTTAAAAGCCGGAACCTCTAATGCCCATGGCAAAGTAGTTGGAGAGCCAAACAATTCAATATTAAACCAGTTACCGATTCTGCCAATTGCTTGTGCTAGCGCAACTCCTGGCGCTAAAGCATCTAAGAAGTACGCAAATGAGTGTGAGGTTTTATGGCTTCGGTAATAAAGGTAAGCGCCAACTGCGCCAAGTGAAATTGCACCCCAAATACCTAAGCCACCCTGCCAAATCTTGAAAGCATCAATTGGATTACCGCCCTCGCCAAAGTATTTTTGTGGTGAGGTAATTACATGATAAATCCGACCGCCAATTATTCCAGCAGGTACCGCCCAAAGCGCTGCCTCTGAAACATCCTCCGGATTACCGCCAATAGCTTTATAACCTTTGCGACCTATCCAGATAGCTACCGCAATGCCAGTTAAAATTGAAAGAGCGTAGAAGTGAATAGTAAGTGGTCCTATCTCCAACAGGGATCTTGTTGGAGATGGAATAAAGGCTAGATTAATTACTTAACTCCGCCAGCAGCTAATGCGGCACGGAATTTAACTGGATCCATGTACTCAGTGTTTCGATCAATCTCTTTTCCATTGATCTTTACCGTTGGTGTGCTATTTACATCAGCGGCAGCTGAGGCTTGTGCAACATTTCTTGTCCAATCAATGTAATCCCCCTCGGCCACACATTTTTCAAAGGTGGCTGAGTTCAATCCGATGGAGTTACCTAACCGCTTCATAAAATCACCAGCCCACATTCCAGAGTCATGTGAGGTTGGTTGATTTTGAAACAGAGCTAGGTTCATCTCTAAGAACTTTCCTTCATCGGCGGCGCAAGCGGCAGCGTTAGCGGCGATAACAGATTCAGCACCCAAGAAGCTCATGGTGTGAAATACCACTTTGGCCTTATTTTGCGCAGCAATCTCATTTATATAACCGCCATTAATGATCTCAAAGTTTTTACAGACTACACATTGGTAATCAAGGTAGATATCAACAGTTGGTGTAGCTGTTGGATTTATGACAATTCCATAGCCATCCTCGGCAGATACTGATGCTGGCACCATTGCCGTTGTACTTGATCTATTGCTAATAAAAGAGAAGATAACGCCAATTAGCACTATGAAAACAACCATGCCAATTACTAGATTACGAGTACCTTTATCTGAACTGCTATTGCTGACTGCCATCTCTCTCCTTCTAAGTTTTCGATCAAGCTAAATGCTACTTATCTAATCCAAATCTACCCTTTGGAAAGCGATATAGGTAAATGGCGACAACAGTTAGGCCAATATTTCTAATGATCGATGATAAGTAATTGGTCTCACCTGGTTCAACAACGCCACCCGCACTAAAGCAGCCGCAATCTATGTTCAGTCCCCGGGCCCAAGCCTGAGAGATTCCGAAGATAAAGATGAGCATTGTGGCGCCACCAAGAACGGCGCAAACCTTTACCCCAGCTCCAATAATTAGAAGTAGGCCGAGTGCAACCTCAAACCAAGGAAGTACATACCCAAAGAAGTTTGCAATATCGGTAGGAAGAAGCTCATAGGCACGAACTGACATCGCTGATAATTGCGGCTTGCCAACCTTAAGCGCACCAGCTGTTAACAAAACTCCACCAAGAATCAATCGCCCAATAAGTGTTAGCCATGGCTGATTTGAAGCCAAAAGATTTAATACTCTGCTTCCAATACTTTTACTTGATTGATTTTGCACTGCGTACTCCCTCAGATAGTGATTGAGCTAGCTCTTTTACCTTCTTTAATCCTTTGCGCCCGCCACCATACTGTTGAATAATTTTAATAAAGGCAGAGCCAACGATAACTCCATCTGCATAGGTTGCAACCTCACGCGCCTGCTCCTTAGTTGAAACTCCAAGACCTACCGCAATCGGCAACTGGGTGGTTGCGCGAAGTTTTGCTACCAATCCACTGGCGTTGCCTGATACTGATTCTCGCATTCCAGTAACTCCCATCAAACTTGCAGCGTAAACAAATCCAGAGCATTGAGCACTTACTAATTTCAATCGTGCGTCGGAGGAGCTTGGGGCAACGACATAAACCCGATCTATTCCATTTTTTGCTGATTCATCACGCCAAGATCCAGACTCTTCAATTGTCAAATCTGGAGTGATGACGCCACAACCGCCAGAGGTAGTAATCGCAGCAGCAAATTTAGCTACACCGTACTTTTCGATTGGACTCCAGTAGCTCATCACTAGTGAAGGTGCACCTAGTTGAGCACTATGGGCAAGTAACTCAAAGACATCCTCGGCGCCAGTTCCATTTGCTAATGATTGTTCCGATGCGGCTTGAATAACCGGACCATCCATAACTGGATCTGAGTATGGATAACCAATCTCTACTGCATCTACTCCACCAGAAATCATCGATTTAATTATCTTCTTAGCACTGCGTTGATTTGGAAAACCTGCGGGCAGATAACCAATAAGTGCGGCACGATTCTCGGATTTACATTTGGCAAATAACTGTGGCAACGCCTGATTCATTAAAGAGGTAATCCAAAGTACTCAGCTGCTGTTTGTACATCCTTATCACCACGGCCAGATAGGTTAATTAATATGATTGCATCTGAGCCCAACTCATTACCAATTTCAAGTGCACCAGCTAAGGCATGTGCAGTTTCAATAGCCGGGATGATTCCCTCTGTTTTGCATAGTAATGAGAATGCATACATGGCTTGGTCATCATTTATCGCACGATACTCAGCTCTGCCAATATCATTTAGATAAGCATGCTCAGGTCCAACACCTGGGTAATCAAGGCCTGCTGAAATTGAATGAGATTCTACGGTTTGACCATTTTTATCTTGAAGCACATATGAGCGGGTTCCATGTAAAACTCCAGGTGTACCGCCGGAGATAGTGGCTGCATGTTTTCCGCTCTCGATTCCGCTGCCACCAGCTTCAAATCCAATTAATCGAACCGATGTGTCATCTATGAATGGGTGGAAGATTCCAATCGCATTTGAGCCTCCGCCCACGCAAGCCAATACTGCATCTGGTAATTTTCCAGTTAGCTCCAAAATTTGGGCTCGTGCTTCAACGCCGATGATTCTTTGGAAATCTCGGACAATTGTTGGAAAGGGATGTGGTCCAGCAACAGTACCTAATAAGTAATGAGTATCTGCCACATTTGTTACCCAATCCCGCATTGCCTCATTAATCGCATCTTTAAGTGTTTTAGAACCTTGGGTTACAGCTACTACTTTGGCCCCAAGTAATTTCATTCGTGCGACATTCAATGCTTGGCGTTTTGTATCAGCCTCTCCCATATAAACAACACATTCAAGACCTAACAAAGCGGCCGCTGTTGCAGATGCGACTCCGTGTTGTCCAGCTCCAGTTTCGGCGATAATTCTCTTCTTACCCATTTTTTTAGTAAGTAATGCTTGACCTAATACATTATTAATTTTATGACTACCAGTGTGGTTTAGATCTTCACGCTTAAGCAGTATCCGAGCACCACCTGCATGTTCGGCAAATCGTTTTGCTTCAGTAATGATGCTAGGTCGGCCTGAGTATGTGGCGTGCAACTGTGTTAATTCGCGTTGGAACTCTGGATCATTTAAAGCTGACTCATGAGCAGCTGTTAACTCATCTAGGGCAGCAATAAGCGCTTCGGGCACAAACCTTCCACCATAAGGACCAAAATGTCCGAGTGTTTGAGCATTTATCTCCGGCGCTGACATAACTCCAAGTTTAGATGATCCTCAGCGATTAAGTAACTCTTTAATGCTTTGCTCCGGATCCCCTGATTTAACTAAGGACTCTCCTACCAAGATCGCATCTGCGCCTAAACTTTCAACGAATTCAACCTGCGCTCGGGTAGCGATTCCAGATTCAGCGACCTTAATCACATCCTTTGGCAGGTGAGGAAAGATCCGTTCAAAGTTGAGGTCACTTACTTCAAGAGTTTTAAGATTTCTTGAATTAACGCCAATTATTTTCGCCTTTAAATCAATGGCTCGCTGCGCCTCTTCTTCATCATGCACCTCAACTAAAACATCCATTCCTAACTCCGTTGACAGTTGATAAAGGTCACGAAGTTGAGCATTTGATAACGCTGCCACAATTAAGAGAATTAGATCAGCACCGAGCAGTCGAGATTCGTAAACTTGAAACTCTGTAAGAATAAAATCTTTGCGCAGAACCGGTAGCCCTACCGCATCTCTTACTGCAATTAAATCAGCGATTTTTCCATTGAATCTTCGCTCCTCAGTTAAGACACTGATTAGATCAGCTCCTCCGCGCTCGTATGATTTTGCTAATGCAACCGGGTTAGTGATTTGAGATAGCGCACCTTTGCTCGGCGAGGATCTTTTAATCTCAGCAATCAGAGAAGTTCCAGCCTTCGATAATGATTGCTTGGCGCCTCGAAGCTTTGGTGCTAAATCAATCTGCTGCTTTAGATCATTAATCGGCACTTGACGGGATGCCAAATCCAACAAAACTCCTTGCATGATTTCATCAAGTACATTCTTATCTGTCATGAGTTATCCATATATCTCATCTGGGTTCTCTGTCGGATCATCACCCTCATTTAACTTATTCCACTGATCCTTTGGCTTTCGCTCATATCGCGAAGAGGAGCTTCCCTTGTTAATCATTGATATTGCATAACCAATCAAAAATATCGCTAACGCGGTAAGAAGTAAGGATTTCATATTGTCGCCATCAGATTAGCGGTAGCAACTGCACCTAAGACTGCAGCGGCTTTATTAATGCACTCTTGATTTTCAGCGATCGGATCTGAATCTGCAACTATCCCAGCACCGGCCTGAACATAAGCTTTACCATCCTTTATCACCGCAGTTCTAATTGCGATACATGTATCAATATTTCCTGTGAAATCTAAGTAACCAATTGTGCCGCCATATATCCCGCGCCGGCTTTCTTCATTATCTTCAATAATCTGCATCGCACGAGGTTTAGGAGCGCCAGATAAAGTCCCTGCTGGGAAGACAGCAAATAATGCTTCAACGGCTGAGAATTTTTTCGCTAACTTTCCAATCACAGTTGAAACTATATGCATAACATGTGAATATCTTTCAATCTGCATAAATTGTGTTACTTCGACTGAACCCGGTTCGCAAACTCTTCCCAGATCATTTCTCCCGAGGTCAACTAGCATCAGATGCTCTGCTCGTTCCTTAGGGTCAGCAAGAAGCTCTTCACCATTTTGCTGATCGATCTTTGCATCTTTACTTCGTGGCCTGGTTCCAGCGATCGGATGAATCATCACCTGATCACCAGTTACTTTCACTAAAGCTTCTGGACTAGAGCCAACTATGCATAATTCATCTGCAAATCTAAATAGGTACATATAGGGACTTGGATTTTGCTCTCGTAAAGTGCGATAAACATCAAAGGCATCCGCCTTAGACGCCATCTCAAAACGTTGAGAGAGAACTACTTGAAATGCTTCGCCAGATCTAATCTCCTCCTTTATAAGCTCAACCCGCTTTTGAAAATCAAGATCACTCACTTGTCGGTGATACGGCGGAGTTACTCGCTCAGGAATCGGATCCAACTTTTTAACCTCAACTGATTTTAAATCTTGCTGCATTTTCGCCAATCTATTTAGAGCGCTCTCATAAGCTTGATCAACACGTTCAGTAGAACCATCCCAGTTGATCGCATTTGCGATCAGAGTAATTTCATCCTTCTCGTGATCAAAGACAGCCAGGTCAGAGGTCAACAACATAGTTATCTCTGGAATTTCAATATCTACAGTGGTGCTACTTTTAATTTTCTCTAATCTGCGGATGATTTCATAACCCAAGTAACCAACCAAACCACCAGTTAATGGTGGGAGATCATTAAATTTTGGTGTTGAAAGATGAGCAGTTGCAATGCGCAGTGCGGTTAATGGGTCGACCCCAGTCGGTGCCCCTGCTGGCATTACGCCCCGCCAAAAAACATTGCCACCCTTCTCCGTCATGGTGGCTTCACTATTTACACCAATAAATGAGTATCTAGACCAAACCCCATTTGATTCAGCTGATTCAAGCAAAAAGGTATCGACTCTGTTCTGAGTTAATTTCAAATATATTGTTAGCGGAGTTAAGCCCGCTCCGCTGATAACTTTTGCTACCGGTATTACATTAAATCCGCTTGCGTACTCGCGAAATTTTTCTAAAGTAAGCGGATGTGTCATTGGATCATTCTGCCGTATAGCGAGTATTGATGTGAAATATTATTTGTAGCAGGCCGAAATTGCCTCCTTTAGATCTATCTGACCTGTATAAAGCGCCTTTCCTAAGATCACACCATCTAAGTTGAGTGCTCTCAATTTAACTAAATCATCGATATTGGCAACGCCGCCACTTGCAACTATCTTTGAATTAGTTGCCATACTTACCTTTGATAGCAATTCATAATTTGGACCGCTTAGCGCACCATCGGTATCAATATCGGTAACTACATATCTGGCACAACCCATTTGATCTAATTTATCTATCATCTCAATTAGATCACCAGCCCGCTCACCTGTTCCGCGTGCTATCAAACTGGATCCCTGCACATCTAAGCTGACACTTAACAACTCTTTGTGCTTTCCAATTACCTTTTCAACCCATGGCAAATCAATTAGAGCTGAGGTTGCCAGGTTTATCCGTTGTGCCTTAGTAGAGATAGCAAAATCTAAACTTTCCTGATTTATGATGCCACCTGATAATTGAAACTTAACTGATTTCAAATCAACGATATCTTTGATTAGCGCTCGGTTATTACCAGATCCAAAGGCGGCATCTAAATCAACTAGATGAATCCAACTTGCTCCTGCTTGGATGAAGGTATCAATAATTTGGATTGGATCACCGTAGGAGGTAAGAGTTGCGAGTGAACCCTGTTGCAATCTGGCAGCTTGCCCGGAGCGAATATCAACCGCGGCTAGCAGTTCAATTGGTTTCATTTATGTGCTTTCGTTAACAAATTTCAGTAATTAGATTAGTAAACAATCAGGACCGAGCACAGTTTTTAAGTCGGCAGATAATGATGGCGATGAGGTTACCTTTAATCCTTCATCTAATTTTAAGGTGGTTAACTTTCCATTCTCATCCAGTTGCAGATGAACCTCACGTGCACCTGGATGTGATCGCAAAATCTCCTTCATTCTTTCGATAACGGGTGGGGTACATCTAGACATCTCCATTGAGATTGTTAAAGGTCCAGTTGGAGTTTTGCTTAAATCAGGCATTGTTAAATCCAAGGCTGAAATTCTGGCCCGCTCCTCACGCTTATCCACTCTTCCTCTAATTGCAACCACCCGATCCTCGACAAGATTTACACCATGTGTTGCATAGGAGTTAGAAAAGAACATAACATCAACAGCACCCTCTAGATCCTCAACCGTGACTATCGCCCAAGGTGTTCCCTGCCGAGAAACTTTTCGCTGTACTTGAGTGATCAATCCACCAATCGTAATTATTTGATCATGATTAACATCATTTAATTGGCTAATTGTCATATCAGATGCTGCTCTTAAAATATGTTCGATACCGAGCAAGGGATGATCTGAAACATAAAGTCCGAGCATCTCTCTTTCATAGGATAGAAGCATTGCTTTATCCCATTCCGTTATCGGAATATCAAGCGCTACACCATTGATTGCAGTAGCTGATGTTTCCAAACCAAAGAGATCAAACTGTCCAATTGACTCTGCCCGCTTGGCTTCAGAGATTGCATCAATCGCTTCGAGATAAACCATCATCAATCCTTTACGAGAGTGCTTTAGTGAATCAAAAGCCCCTGCTTTAATCAAAGATTCAATTGTTTTCTTATTGCAAACCGATGCATCTACCTTGCTTAGGAAATCTCCGAAGCTTTGATACTTACCCTTGGTAAGTCGATTACTGACAATTGATCCAACTACATTCTCGCCAACATTTCTGATCGCCGTTAAGCCAAATCGAATATCAGATCCTCTGGGTGTGTACTCTGAATCAGATTCATTTACATCCGGCGCTAAGACCTTAATACCCATTCGGCGACACTCATTTAAATAAAGTGCGCTTTTATCTTTATCATCACGAACGCTGGTCAATAAGGCGGCCATGTACTCAGTTGGATAATTTGCTTTTAAGTAGGCGGTCCAAAATGAAAGTAGCCCATAACCTGCACTGTGGGCGCGGTTAAATGCGTAATCTGAGAATGGAATTAGGGTTTGCCATAGTTTTTCAACTGCATCTGCTGAAAACTTATTTGCCTTCATGCCTGATTCGAAGTGAACCCGCTCCTTGTCGAGAATCTCCTTATTCTTTTTGCCCATAGCTTTACGAAGTAGATCTGCTCTACCAAGTGAGAAGCCAGCCACTTTTCTTGCAATCGAGAGCACCTGTTCTTGATAAACAATTAGCCCGTAGGTATCTTTCAAAATCTCATTTAGTGGTTGCTCAAGCTCTGGATGTATTGGGACCGGTAATTTGCGACCATTTTTATAATCAGCGTACTTATTATGTGAATCCTCACCCATTGGGCCAGGACGATATAAAGCGATAACCGCTGAAATATCCTCAAAGCTATCGGGCACCATTGAACGCAGTAATGCTCTAATTGGTGCGCTATCTAATTGGAACACTCCGAGAGTGTCACCACGAGCTAATAATTCAAAGGTTTTCTTATCTGAGAGAGGTAACTCCTCGAGAACTACCTCTCTGCCAAGATTATTTTTTATATTGATTAAGCAATCATCTAAGACCGATAAATTTCGTAGGCCAAGAAAATCCATCTTTAATAATCCAGTTGCTTCGCACGCACCCATATCAAATTGGGTAATGATTGCGCCATCCGCCTCTCGACGGTGAATTGGAATTACATCTAAGAGCGGCTCCTTACTAAGGATTACACCAGCAGCATGAACGCCCCACTGGCGCTTTAAACCTTCGATGCCAAGAGCGGTATCAACAATTTTTTTAGAGTCTGGATCGGAATCGTAAAGCGCTCTTAACTCGGTAGCCTCTCCATAACGTTCATCATTAGGGTCAAAGACTCCCTTTAGTGAAATGTCCTTACCCATCACCGATGGTGGTAGAGATTTGGTTAACCTCTCTCCTAACGCATATGGGTAACCTAAAACTCGAGTTGAATCTTTGATCGCTTGCTTAGATTTAATTGTGCCGTAGGTAATGATTTGAGCAACTCGATCATCACCATACTTTGTGGTTGCATATTGAATCATCTCTGAACGCCGGCGCTCATCAAAATCTAAATCAATATCTGGCATCGAAATTCGCTCTGGATTTAAAAATCTTTCAAACAGTAGACCAAACTTAATTGGGTCTAGCCCGGTAATACCAAGAGCATATGAAACAAGTGAGCCGGCAGCTGAACCACGACCGGGACCTACTCGGATTCCAACCTCGCGAGCATGGTTGCAAAGATCTGAAACAACTAAGAAGTAACCTGGAAAACCCATTTTAATCATGACATCTAATTCAAAATCTAACCGCTGTTGATAATCAGCTGGAATCTTGCCATCTAGCTTTTTATTCAAACCTAGATTTGCCTGCTTGATCAACCAAGAATCCTCACTTTCGCCATTCGGCACAGTGAACCTAGGAAGCAGATTTTCACCTTCACGCATCGTTGTATTGCAACGCTGCGCAATTAATAATGTATTGTCACAACTTTCGGGGAAATCTTTAAACAACTCTCGCATCTGCTTAGCGCTCTTTAAGTAAAACTCAGAGTTCTCAAATTTGAATCGTTTTGGATCGGCCAAAGTGGATCCAGATTGAATGCAAAGGAGCACCTCATGTGCAGCTGAATCTTCATGATGGGTGTAATGCAGGTCATTGGTCGCCAGTAGCGGCATATTCAACTCTTTGCCTAACTTAATTAAATCTTTAAAGCTCCGGCTTTCAATCTCAATATTGTGATCCATTATCTCCAAAAAGTAATTATCTTTTCCGAAGATATCTTGCAACTCACTAGCCGCTTTAACCGCCTCTTTATAACCACCCATTCGAAGTCGAGTTTGTATCTCACCACCTGCGCAACCGGTAGTTGCGATTAATCCCTTTGCGTACTGAGAGAGTAACTCTCGATCCATACGAGGCTTGTAGTAAAAACCCTCGAGTGAAGCTAACGATGAAAGCTTAAAGAGATTGGATAAACCTAAATTATCCTCTGCAAGTAAAGTCATGTGCGTATATGCGCCACCACCAGATACATCATCTTCGCCACCCTCGGCCCACTTAACTCGACGTTTATCAAATCTTGACTCTGGCGCAACGTAAGCTTCAATTCCAATTATTGGTTTAACTCCCGCTTTTTTAGCCAGTTTATGAAATTCAAAGGCGCCAAAAACATTTCCATGATCGGTCATTGCTACCGCTGGCATTTGCTGCCGAGCGACCTCTTCTACTAACTCTGAGATCTTTGCTGCCCCATCAAGCATTGAGTATTCAGTGTGCACATGAAGATGCACAAAATTCTCATCATCTTTGAGATTGGATGTTTTATCAGACATGGGATGGTGAGATTACTACTGCCAAGAATTTCTAGCGCTGATTATCGGCCAGTAGGGCAAGTGAGCGTGTCAGATCCTCGGGATACTGCGCTGTAAATGAGATTACCTGACCGGTAGCGGGGTGCTTAAAGGCTAGATCTTTTGCATGCAACCACGGTCTGGCGATTTGTAATCTTTGTGCGAGCGATGGATCTGCGCCATAAGTTAGATCGCCAACTAATGGATGGTGCAGCGCTGAAAAGTGAACTCGGATTTGATGAGTTCTGCCAGTTTCTAGCTCGATCTCCATCAGCGAAACTGCTGGAAATAACTCGAGAGTTTTGTAATGTGTAATTGATGCTTTGCCATTTGCAACTACTGCAAAACGGTAATCCTCCCTGGGATGGCGATCAATTGGTGCATCGATGGTGCCAGTAGTCGGATCCATATGACCTTGAATCAATGCGTGATAAATCTTTGAAACGGTGCGCTCTCTAAATTGATCTTTTAAACTGCTGTAAGCCTTCTCATTTTTAGCAACAACCATTAAGCCAGAGGTTCCGACATCTAATCTATGCACGACGCCCTGTCGCTCTGCTGCACCTGATGTTGCTAATTGATACCCAGCTGCAAAGATCGCACCTACAACAGTGGCACCTCGCCAACCAGGACTGGGATGAGCTGCAATACCGACCGGTTTGTTTACGACAATCACATACTCATCATCATAAACAACATCTAGTCCATCGATTGGTGTAGCGGTTAACTTCGCCTCACCCTTAATTGCTGGCATTAAAATCTCAATTTGATCATTGGTACTTACCTTAAAAGATTTGTTAACTGGCTTTCCAGCACAGCTAATCTCTGCCGCTTCGATTAATCCAACAACTACGGTTCTGGATAGACCCAATAACCGAGAGATTGCGGTATCAATACGTTCATTGTTTAAACCATCTGGAATTATCAATGACCGTGATTCACGCTCAATCATTTGGTTTCTCATCATTTTTGTTAGGACCATAAAATTCAATATTCTTAATAGATAAAATCGTAACTAGAACTGCCGCACAAACAACAGCTGAATCAGCTATATTGAAAATTGGCCAGTTTGGTAATTGAATCCAATCAACCACCTCTCCCCGTAACATGCCTGGCTCTCTAAATATCCGATCAGCTAAGTTTCCGAAGATACCGCCAAGCGCCAAGCCCAGAGCAATTGCCCATGGTGTTGATTTAACTCTGCGACCGTAGTAAAAAATAACAACTGCCATCGAAATGGCAAAAATGGAGAGAAAAATAGTTGCATTACTGGCCAAACTAAATGCAGCTCCAGGATTGAAAACTAAATTAAATCGTAGAAGATCACCAATAACATCGATAGATCCATCTGATAGAAACTCAATTGCCAGCTCTTTACTTACGTAATCAAAGAGAAAAACAAGTAAAGCTGTTACAGCTAGCCATTTACGTTGGTATAAGTTCAGCGACGTTCCTCTTTTTGTTTACAAGCCATACATAAGGTCGCTCTAGGAAATACCTGCAAGCGAGCCTTGCCAATGTAATTTCCGCAATCTTCACACTTTCCATAAGTTTTACCATTAATACGATCTAAGGCGCGTTCGGTTTGCTGGACCATATCTCTGGCGTTGTAGACCAAAGACATCTCATGCTCTCGCTCAAATGTTTTTGCGCCAGCATCTGCTTGATCATCACCGGCACCAACACCAGCCGCTTCAACCAAATCCTCCATCTCAGCTTCGGCTGCAGCCAACTCTTTCTGCAATCGAATGAGATCCTTCGCCAATTCGGCCTTTAAAGATTTAAGTTCAGTTGCTGTGAAGGCGTTCTCGCCCTCTTCAATAATAAATGGTGCGGGTGCGCTTTTAATTGGTTTAAGTGCGGCAGCCTTTTTTGACTTGATAACTGGTTTTGGTGGCGGCAACATTGTTAAACGGCGTTCAGCAACAATCGGTGCCACATTTGCATTAGGCATTGTTGAAGTAACTGAGATTGTGGTTGATGAGCCAGAGGTTGAAGTTTGTAACTTAGCTGGAAATGGTTTGCCCGGCGCTTTCTTAGCTGAACTCTTTGCCAGTGATGGCTTAACAATTTTTGGTGAGCGAGTAGGGCTCTTTTTTGCTACGGCTTTACTTGCTGTTTTCTTGGCCGTTGCTTTCTTAGCTGGCGCCTTCTTTGCTACCGCTTTTTTAGCAGCGCTTTTGGCTGGTTTTTTTGGAACCACTTTTTTAGGTTGCGCCTTTTTGCCACTCTTTTTGAATAATTTTTTCATTGTTGCAACTACCCCCTGAAGGGGCAAAGATTATGCGTTGTTATGCCTAATTACCAACCGCCACCCGCATCAAGTTAGAATGAAGGGTGAATATGACGGGTAATCAAGATCAGGGTGCCACCAGAGGTAAAAGCGGTGATAACTCTGTCAAAACCATTAAATCATTGCCCGCACAGATTGATCTTCCAGCAATGGAGTCGCAGATCCTGCAATATTGGCAAAAAAATAATATTTTTGAAAAATCAGTTTCAACGCGTGATGGTTCACTACGTTGGAGCTTCTATGAAGGCCCGCCAACTGCAAATGGCAAACCGGGCACTCATCACATTGAAGCTCGAGTTTTTAAGGATCTTTTTCCTCGCTTTCAAACAATGAAGGGAAAGCAGGTAATTCGAAAAGCTGGTTGGGATTGCCATGGTTTACCTGTTGAGATTGCAGTTGAGAAAGAGTTGGGTTTTACTGGAAAAGCAGATATTGAAAAGTTTGGTGTTGCACAATTTAATGATAAGTGTCGTGAATCGGTGCAACGACATGTAGGTGAGTTCACTGAGATGACAAAACGGATGGGTTTCTGGGTTGATTTTGATGAAGCTTATTGGACGATGTCACCTGAGTATGTAGAGAGTGTTTGGTGGTCACTTCAACAAATCTGGAAAAAAGGGCTACTAGTTCAAGATCATCGAGTTGCACCATATTGCCCTCGTTGCGGTACCGGGTTATCAGATCATGAGTTAGCGCAAGGTTATGAAAACATTAAGGATCCATCGGTCTTTGTTCGATTTGCTGCAACATCTGGTGAATTGGCAAAGCTAAAGGCATCACTCCTTGTTTGGACTACAACCCCCTGGACATTGGTGGCTAACACTGCAATCGCGGTCAATCCAAAGGTTGATTACCAAGTCATAGAGGTAGTAGTTGATGAAAAGATAGAGCGGTTGGTAATCGCCGCTGATTTAGCAGCTGTGCTTGGTGATGATCGTAAAGTGATCGCCACCTTTAAGGGTACAGCTCTTGAACATACAACTTACGCCAGACCCTTTGACTTTATTGAAATTCCAACTGCTCATTTTATTGTTCTTGCCGATTATGTAACGGTCGAAGATGGCACCGGTTTAGTGCATCAGTCACCAGCTTTTGGTGCAGATGATCTTGAGGTTTGCCGTCGCTATAACCTTCCGGTCATTAACCCAATTAACCCAGATGGCCACTTTCAAAGTGACATTCCAATTGCAGGCGGTAAGTTCTTTAAAGATGCTGATAAGGATTTAATCAAGGATTTAAAACAACGAGGTCTGTTATACAAAAGCTCACAATTTGAACACTCCTATCCCCACTGTTGGCGCTGCCACACCGCATTGATGTACTACGCACAACCATCTTGGTATATCAGAACGACCATGATCAAAGATGATCTACTTCGTGAAAATGAGAAAACCAATTGGCATCCAGAGACGATTAAAACTGGTCGATTTGGCGATTGGTTGAATAACAATATTGATTGGGCGGTTTCTCGCAACCGTTACTGGGGAACCCCGCTTCCGATCTGGCGCTGCGAAAACAAGCATGAGGTATGTATTGGATCATTATCTGAGTTAAGTCAGCTATCAGGTAAGGAGCTAAGCGATTTAGATCCACACCGACCATTTGTTGATGACATTACCTTCCCATGCGCTGAATGTAATTTAATAATGAATCGAATCCCAGAAGTTATTGATTGCTGGTATGACTCCGGTGCCATGCCCTTTGCGCAGTGGGGTTATCCGCACAAGGAAGGTTCAAAACAATCATTTGAAGCTGCATATCCAGCTGATTTTATTTGTGAAGCCATTGATCAAACCCGTGGTTGGTTTTACACACTTATGGCGATCGGTACCTTAGTTTTTGATAAATCATCTTATAAAACTGTTTTGTGCTTAGGTCATATCTTGGATAAAGATGGCCGAAAGATGAGCAAACATTTAGGAAATGTTCTAGAACCAATGGCGCTGATGGATCAACATGGTGCCGATGCGGTTCGCTGGTACATGTTGGCTGCTGGCTCGCCCTGGAGTGCTCGCCGCGTTGGCCATGATGCAATCTCTGATGTCGTAAGAAAATCCTTATTAACCTACTGGAACACCATCTCTTTCTTCACTCTCTATGCAAAAGCAGCAAATTTCAAGGTCACCTCACTACCAAGTAAGCCCTCTGTAATGGATCGATGGATAATCTCAGAGATGAACCGAGTAATCGATGGTGTTGATCAAGCATTAGAAAGTTTTGATTCACAATTAGCGGGCAACCTACTTAGTGCCTTTATTGATGATTTATCCAATTGGTATGTGCGCAGATCCCGCAGAAGATTTTGGGATGGTGACCTAGATTCATTAAATACTCTTTACTACTGCCTGAAGAATTTAACATTGCTGCTTGCCCCAATGGTTCCTTTTATCTCTGAGCATGTCTGGCAAGAGTTAGTAAAAGTAGCTGAGGATGATGAGTTTGAATCTGTTCATTTGGCTAACTTCCCAGTTGCAAATAAAAAGGTAATTGATCAAGAGCTCTCGATCTCTGTGGCTTTATCTAGAAGATTAGTTGAGTTAGGTCGCGCAGCTAGAGCTGAGTCCAAGGTTAAAATTCGCCAACCCCTTGCCCGAGCTTTAATCGCAGCGCCTGGTTGGCAGAAGATGACGCCAGAGATTCAAGCAGATATCGCTGATGAGTTAAACATCCTGCAGATTGCAGATATCAGTACTGCCGGTGCTGACCTGGTTAATATTTCAATCAAAGCGAACTTTAAATCAATTGGTGCTCGCTATGGTGGTGATGTTCAACCGATTGCAAGCAAAATCGCTCAAGTTGATGCGACTGAATTGGTTAAATCACTGCGCCTGAAATCGCCAATACAGATTGAGTATCAAATAGATGGTCAGAGCAAGAATGCCAGCATCGAGTTGGAGGATCTAATTATTACTGAAACTCCAAGAAGTGGATGGTCGGTGAGCTCTCACAATGGTGAGTCGGTCGCCTTAGATTTAACACTGACGCCAGATTTAATCAAAGCTGGATTAGTTCGGGAAGCAATCCGCGCCATTCAAGAGGAGCGCAAACGCATTGGTCTCGATATTAGTGATCGGATAGTCGTGAATTGGAATGCGCCAACTGATTTAGCCGAAGCTATTAATGGGGCTATCAATGAGATCTCATCTGAGGTTTTAGCGACCCAGATGATTCAAATCAGCGCAGAAGGTACAAGTAAGAGTGAGATTGGACTTTGGTTAAAACTTACCAAAAGTTAATAGGAAAGTTAAAGAGCCAAGACCAATCGAATTAGTAGTTGAACCACAAAGAAAACCACAATAAAGGATAGATCAAGTGAGATACCACCTAATTGCAATGGTGGGACAAACCTTCTTACATATCGAAGTGGACGATCGGTAATTGTGTATATCAACTCTGCAAGGGCCAGAACTACACCTTGTGGTCGCCACTGTGGACGAAAAATTCGAACATAATCAAGAATTAAGCGGGCGATTAAAGCAAATAAAAAGAGTTGCAACAACCAAGCTATTGCGTCAAATATTTGTCCCACTGCTTATCAGCTTTGGTTAAAAAAACTTGCCTGTGCTGCGCTGTTCTTGTCTTCAACTGAGACAGAGACATTTGGCGGCGTTAGCAAGAAAACTTTTGGTGTCACACGTTCAATACTGCCGTGATGACCAAAGACCAATCCTGAAGCAAAATCAACTAATCGCTTTCGCTCCGACTCCTCCATGTCACTTAAATTCATAATTACCGGCTTACCTTCACGGTAGTGCTCACCAATTAATCTAGCCTCGCTGTAGGTACGTGGTGTCAACGAAATTATTCGATCCATGCTTTGCGGTTCAATAACTGGTGAAGAGATTGAGTTGGATTTTCCAACAATTTCAAAGCTTGGTTTGCTGCGGGTTACACGGTTGGTTGGGGCTGACACAGTTGCGTGGTCTAGCTCCTCTTCATCCATTAAGCCGAGGTAACCAGCGACTCTCTTAAATGCATTAGCCATAGGTCAAGATTAGGTTAAGAGTTAGCGATTGCCGAGTATTGAACTACCTATTCGCAGATGTGTCGCACCATGCCTAATCGCCTCTTCAAAATCACCACTCATTCCGATCGATAACGCCCTCGCCTGGGGATGGGTTTTTACAAGGGTAGATGAAAAGTCTGAGAGCTGTGAAAAAGCTTCCGAGGCGGAACCATTTAATGGTGCCACCGCCATTACCCCAAGTAAATTCACCTTCGGCAGTTGCGAGATCTGATCAGCTAACTGCAACAAATTAGCTGGATTTACGCCCCCTCTTATCTGAGAATCTTGATTATCTATGATCTCATCCAATGAAATTTGAATAAAGATCGAGCGGTTATCACCCTCAGTAAAATCAGAGATCATCTTTGCGTATTTAAATTGATCAACGGAGTGTATATAGGTAGCCCAATGAGTAATTGATTTTAATTTATTGCTCTGAATTTGACCTTGAAAGTGCCAGTTAATATCGGTTGGTAGTTGCAAAACTTTCTCTCGTGCCTCTTGATCTCGATTTTCACCAAAATCTCTTACGCCAGCCTCATAAAGGGTAAGTAGATCAGGGATAGGAAAATTTTTGGTTACCGCGATTAAATTTATATCATTGGGATCTCTATTTGCACCGATCGCTGCAGTAGAGATGCGCTCCTTGACCAGATTTAAGTTTTCAATAATCTGTGATTTTCGGATCAAAGACAAATGACACCTACCTGTCGACCACTCTCGCCGCCGCGACGAAAGGAGAAGAACCTAGGATTCTCTAAGGTGCAGATATTGAGGTTCCTTAAACTAACTTGCGGAATCTGTGCAGCTAATCCAGCAAATAGATTTAATCTGAGATCAGCCGACTTAGTCTGCGGATGCAATGCTGTCACCTCATTAAAGAGTTGTTCATCAACCTCATAACAGCGGTGACATATATGGGGTCCAACTACCCCGGTGATCTTTTTCGCTCCCAGTTTTTGCATGGCTGCCACCGCATTAAGAGCAACGCCATTAATTAATCCTTTTCGACCAACATGCACCGCAGCAATTGCAATCTCTGATCCATCTGCACCGAGGCCACTCATTAGCAATGGTAAACAATCTGCAGTTTGAACAACTAAGGCGGTGCCTTTAAATGAGGTTACTAAGCCATCAGCCTCAAAAATCTCTGTTGAATTGTTATCGACTATTTCGACCAAATTGCCATGTACTTGCTTCATAAAAACGGTGCTTGAAAGGCTAAGTGTTTTTGCTAGATCTTCTCGATTGCTTAACCCAGAGATCGGATCAAAGGTGCCGCTAGATTTGCCAGTGAATAGGAGCCTTGCCATGAACTTTCTACTTCATGAAATCTGGAATATCGATCTCATCCTCTGCTACTAGCTCCTCAAAAGAGACCCGCTTTCGAGGGCTTTGATTTGACTCGACATTTAAATCTAAGGCCACTGCAATCGGATCATTTGCAGCGATTGGATCCGCCTCACCACTTAACTCGGCTGTTGTAATTGATGGACGTGCAACATACTTTGGCTGTCCACCCTCGAAGCCTGCGGCGATTACAGTTACTCGAACCTCATCACCTAAAGCATCATCAATTACAGTTCCATAAATAATATTTGCATCTGGGTGTGCAGATTGAGCAACTAGCTCTGCTGCCTCTGAGATTTCAAACAAACCAAGATCACTACCGCCTGCAATTGAAAGTAGTACGCCACGAGCACCATCAATTGATGCTTCTAGCAATGGACTAGCGATTGCTAGTTCAGCGGCACGTATTGATCGAGCCTCACCTCGTGCTGAACCAATTCCCATTAATGCCGAGCCAGCACCCGCCATCACACTTTTAACATCGGCGAAATCTAAATTAATTAATCCAGGTGTTGTAATTAAATCTGTAATTCCCTGGACACCAGATAGGAGAACTTGATCAGCGGTTTTAAATGCTTCAAGTGCGCTAATTGAGCGATCAGAGATTGCCAACAAACGATCATTTGGAATAACAATTAATGTATCGACCTCACCACGTAAATTTTCAATTCCCTCTTCAGCTTGTGCAGTTCTGCGTTTGCCCTCAAATCCAAATGGTTTAGTAACAACACCAACAGTTAATGCACCTAAATCCTTTGCAACCTTGGCAACAATAGGTGCGCCACCTGTACCTGTACCGCCACCTTCGCCAGCAGTAACAAAAACCATATCCGCACCACGCAAAACCTCTTCGATCTCATCAATGTGATCAAGCGCTGCTTGACGTCCAATCTCTGGTGCAGCACCTGCACCTAATCCTCTTGTTAATTTTCTACCAATATCTAATTTCACATCTGCATCTGACATTAACAATGCTTGTGCATCTGTGTTAATTGCAATGAACTCAACACCTTTTAATCCGACATCAATCATTCGGTTAACTGCATTTACGCCACCGCCGCCGATACCAACAACTTTGATAACTGCTAGGTAGTTCTGTGGTGTTGCCACTTCACGCCTCATCCCTTACTTTAAACCTCTACTTTAGAGTTAAAGTTATTGCTTTTACGATTACGCAAAAGTAGGCATTAGTACCTAATCAATCAAACACCGACACGATTTAAAGTTAAGTAAATTTAGATCGGATTTAAATCAAATATTGAAGTGAAAAGTACCGTTGTTACTGATCAAGAAACTACTGGTGAATCTGGCAGGGACAAGTCAAATCTCTTTGCTTTTTTATTCTCTGGTAGATCAAATAATGCCTGTAAAACCTCACTTTTTTGGGGTATCTCAGAGGGCGCTCCCCAGTTAATAAAGATCTCTCGATTACCAACTTTACTTTGCATGTTGATAAAGCCTGAATCGCCAATTGAAATTCCAATCAAATCATCGATTAAGGGTTGGGATTCATCAGGCAGCTCCTGTAAAAATTTTGCCACAGCAGATAGTTGGCCTTGATCATTAGATTTTGAGGTAACTAATGGCAGTTTTAAACTTAAGGCAAGTTGTTTTGCCGATGTTGGTGCAAAAAGTTTGCCCTGGTTATCGAAATTTACTGTTTTGAGAGTTGAATCCACCGCCTTTGCCACAGCAATCTTCTCGACTACTTCAACGGTGATTGAACGATTGAGCCAACTGCGATTCACATTAGCTGTTGCGAGCCAATCTAGATCACCCGTTACCCGTTCTATCGCTCGTAGATCAACTCTGGCAAGTTTCATATCAAGCTCAAGATTTAGATTATTTTTAGATAGCTCCCTCTTTACAATGGATTGAGAGGCGGTTCCAGTTATCTCTATCTTTTTAACGGTTAAAAGCTCTGACCAACCCAGTAAATAGGAACTTCCTGCGATGATTAAAAGCAAGAGAAATCCAATTAATCCCTTTGCTGATCTGGATTTCAGTGATCTGGATATCAGTGATCTGGATTTCGTTGATCTGGATTTCGTTGATCTGGATTTCATTGAGCGACTTTAATTCAAGGCAAGTTGTTCAAGTATTGGCCCGCTCAGCAAGGAGACATCTCCAGCACCTAAAAGAATGATTAGGTCCCCTGGTTTGGCGGCACTGCTTACATCATTTACTACCTGCAACATTGATGGTTCAAATTTAACCTTGCTTTGATTCATCTTTTTACTGATTAAAAGCGAGGAGATACCCTCCATTGGTTTTTCGCTGGCGGCGTAAATTTCAAGAAGATAGACAAAATCAGCTGTTTCTAAAGCGTGGGCAAACTCTGCAGCAAATACCGCGGTTCGGGAGTAACGATGAGGTTGAAATATTGCGTAAAGGTTGCCAGCGCCAACTAAATTTCGAGCAGCTTTCAAAGTAACTACCAGCTCAGTTGGATGATGACCATAATCATCAATTACTTTGATTGAGTTGACCTCACCCTTTAATTCAAAGCGACGACGGGTTCCAGTAAATGATTTGAGCCCAGAAAGTAAACGATCTACTGGAACGCCTAATGAGGTAGCGGCGGCAAAGGCGGCCAAGGCATTTAACAGATTGTGCAATCCCGGAACAACTAGATTTAACTCCCCTACCTTTCTGCCATTTTGCATGATTAAGGCAGATGAGCTTGTTGGTGCCAGATTTACTCGGGTTAATTGGAATTCATTTTCAGGGTTTTGGCCATATGAGATTACTTGAACTCCCTGCAAACTCTTCTCAGTTAAAATTCGTTGGCAGCCTGGATCATCACCGCAAATGATCAAGTAGCCACCTGATTGAATTGATGAGATGAAATCATTAAAGGTGGCAAATAGTTGATCCTCGCTCTGAAAATGATCAACATGATCCATCTCGATATTTGTGATGATGGCGGCGTTAGGTTTATAGGCCAAAAATGAGCCATCAGATTCATCTGCTTCTACGACAAAGAATTTTCCGCTTCCGCTATGGGCATTTGTTCCAGCTGAGTTGATTGTGCCACCAATGGCAAAGGAGGGATCCTCGCCAGCAGATTGCAGGGCAACGGTAAGCATCGCCGTTGTTGTTGTTTTGCCATGCGTACCTGCAATCGCAATAGATGTTGACTCGGTCAACAGCCAAGAAAGAGCGGTAGCACGAGATGCAATGGGAATGCCTAATTTTCTAGCTGCAACTAATTCTGGGTTGTTCTCGGCAATCGCTGCTGAAACAATCACCAATTGCGCATCACCAATATTTTCAGCGGAGTGACCAACTGAGATTTTGGCGCCAAGCGTCTTTAAAGATAACAAAATCTGTGAATCTTTTGCATCTGAGCCTGAAACATCAATTGATTTCGCCAGCATAATTCGAGCGATGCCACTCATTCCAGCGCCACCGATACCAATAAAATGTAGCTTAATTTTTTGTAACTCAGCAATTGAATAATCTTTCAAGGATGGGTTACTCATTACTTTGACAACCTTTTAATTATTGCCCTACTAATTACCATGCTAGCTGATGTATCTGGCATCGGCCTTGGTTGATAACCATTGGCGCTGCGGACCAACTCGCTCCAGTTGCCGATTAACCAATCAGAATTAAATTTGTTATCACTAATAACTAAGGCTGCTCCAGAGTTCTTAAGATCTTGGGCGTTGGCAGATTGTTCGCCATTGCCAACTGGTAGCGGGATTAAGAGCGCAAATTTACCTACCGCCGCCAACTCTGCACATGTTAAGGCACCGCTACGGGCTATTACGAGATCACTTGCGGTGTAAGCAGCTGCCATATCTTCAATGTAAGGCACTGGAAGATAATTCTCTGTAGATGTTGGTAATGGGTTATTCCTACCCACTGAATGCACGACTTGAATATTGTTTTCAGTGAAGAAGGAGAGCGATTGAAGTATCGCCTCATTTATGTGGCGGGAGCCTTGAGAGCCACCAAAAACCAACAAAATAAACTTATCTGGCGAGAGTCGCCATTTTTCGATCTGGTTAGAACGTACTTTTAATCGCTCTTCACCAGCTAATTTATGATTATTTAAAATATCAGCCTTCAAGGGCATGCCAATTAACTTAGCGTTACGCCATTTTCCAATCCTCTTTGCTGGCGAATCAAAGGCAATAAAAACCTCTTTTGCGAAAAGTACGCCTAACCGATTAGCCCAACCTGGTATTGCATTTGCCTCATGAATCATTACTGGTTTACCAAGTAAGGCCGCAGCAAGGTAAACCGGCGGACAGGCGTAACCACCAAATCCGATTATTAAATCCGCTTTTCGACAGAGTTTAACCCCTTGCCAAATTGATGCCATAAATTTAAATGGCCAAGTAAGGAGCGATAGCGATATCTCCCTAGGTAACAGAATCTTTGGAATGTGGCTTACCGGAAAACCGGCTTTCGGAACTAATTGATTCTCTAAACCATTTTTGGTTCCGATAAATGAGATTTCATAGCTCGGCTCCAAGATTTGAAGCTGATTGGCCACTGCAAGTGCGGGCTCGACATGTCCTGCGGTGCCGCCGCCAGCAAAGATTATTCTCTTACTCATCTCCCTAATTTTCGCATGCGGTTGGCTTTAATCCCTTCAGCGATCTCAGGAGTTCGCCTGGCCACGCTTAAAACAAAGCCGATTGCAAGGAAATTAGCCATTAAAGATGATCCACCGTAGGAGATAAATGGCAATGTAACGCCGATTACCGGCAAGGTTGAGGTAACTGAACCAACATTTACAGTTACTTGAACAATAAACCAACAAGCTACTCCCGCAGTTGCATACCGAGAGAATAAATCCTTTGTTTTCAAAGCGACTCGGAGAATGCCAAAAATAAGTGCAGCAAATAAAAGTAGAACGATTAAGGTTCCCAGCAATCCAAGCTCTTCTCCTATTACTGCAAAGATAAAATCTGTATGAGCTTCAGCTAAGTTAGACCATTTTTGTTTACTTGCACCTAAGCCTGAACCAAATAATCCACCACTTGCTAATCCCATAATGCTATGAGCTGGCTGCCATCCAGAAAATTTATAGTATTGATCATCAAATGGATCAAGGAAAGCGGCAAATCGGTTTACACGATTAGGTGTAGTTATAACCATAACTGCGATAATCGATCCCACGGCCAAAACTGCGTAGCCAAACTGTTTTAGAGGTGCGCCAGAGACGAAAAGTAACCCACCTAGAATTCCAAAGATTAGAATTGCAGTTCCAAGATCTCGTTGAACTAAAACAAAGCTCTCTATTACTAGCGCTCCTGGCAAAATCACAATTAGTGGACTCTTGATAAAGCCATCTGCACTCTTGCTCTCGCTCTTTCGCAGATGCAGGGCGCACCATAAAATTAACGCAAATTTTGCAAACTCAGATGGTTGTAACGTAAAGCCTGCAAACTCAACCCAGTTTCGGTTTCCATTTACATTTTTACCTAAACCTGGAACAAATGGCAGCGCTAAAAAGAAGATCGAAAGCAGCAATGAGTACCTTGCAACTAGCAACCAAATAGCTCCCTTTACCCGGTACGCCCAATAAGCGCTGGCTCCGCCCAGGATAAAAAATAGAAATTGTTTGATGAAGATTGAATAAGTAGAACCATTGTCCTGCAGCGACTCCACAGCTGAAGCTGAAAGCACCATCGTTAAACCGATGCCAGATAAAGCGATGACTGACCAAAGAATTAAGTAAAATGGTAGTTCAGGGCGAAGGAAAACTCCCCGATAACCTTTTGTTGAAGTAGTGCTTCTCATTTGAACCCACCTGAATTCAACTCCTTGACCGCATTAGCAAATAACTCTCCCCGTTCTGCATAGGAAGAGAATTGATCCATAGAGGCACATGCTGGTGCTAGCAATACGGTATCCCCTGCTTTAGCTAAGTTGGCAGCTAATTTCACTACCTCAATTAGCATTTTCTCTTTACTCTCCGTTAAATCAATTAGGTATGTTGGAGTGTCTGGTGCAAATTTGCTTAAAGAGCTTTTGATTAAATCTCTATCTTTACCGATCAAAATAGCTGCCTTAATTCGTGGGGCGCATCTCTTAACCAAATCATCCATACTTGCTCCTTTAGCAAGTCCACCAGCAATCCAAATAACATTTAAATTTGCCATAATGGCAGCGGATGCGGCGTGTGGATTTGTTGCCTTTGAATCATCAATCCAAGTAATCTGATTAAAGTTTCCGATGATCTCCATTCTGTGGTGATCTGTTGAAAATGATTTCAATCCAGATTTGATATCGGAGTAGGAGATCTTCAGCGATAGTGCCAACGATGCTGCCGCCATTGCATTCAAAACATTATGTGGAACGGTTGGTTTTACATCAACAATCTCTGCGATCTCACCAGCTTGAAGTTGTGAGGGTGAGAATGCGCGATCAACAATTAACTCTTCAACCAATCCAATCTCACCTGGGGCTGGTGTATCAAGGGAAAACCAAATAACACCACTTTGATTCATATGTCGGCTAGCTAAGAATGGATCTGATTTATTTATAAAGCTCTGTTTGCTTTGAGATAGCAGTTTTAACTTAGCTTTTGCGTAATTTTCAAATGAACCATGCCAATCAATGTGATCCTCTGCGATATTTAAGATTGCAATTGATTCATACTCTGGTAACTCACTCCAATCTATTTGAAAAGAGGAGAGCTCGAGTGCCAGAATCTCAAGAGCCGGCGTTCGGCAGACCGCAGAGATCACTGGTTCACCTAGATTGCCACATGCAAGCGCCTTCATCCCTGCTGCATCAAAAATACTTTGCACCATCTGAATGGTGGTCGTCTTGCCGTTAGTTCCAGTTAGACCTACCCATTTTTGATTGGGCGCAATCTCCTTTTTAATGAGCCAGGCTAAATCCAGCTCACTTTTTACTGAGATACCAGCGGCAACCATTTTCTTAATAACTGGGTGATCCTTGCGCCAACCTGGCGAAACAATCACCAAATCAAATTTTGCGGGCAGCGAATCAACCTCGGAGATAATTTTAGATTGAGACTCTCTAACCTTCTCATCAAAAAAAACAACCTGTGCGCCATAATTAATTAAGACCTTTGCAACAGCTTGCCCAGTAACTCCGGCACCAACTACTAAACACTCCTTGCCCGATAATTGGGCAATAAATGACATGTTATGAAACCACCCATTGGGCGTAAAACAAACCAAGTCCAGCTGCAACACCTAGGCTGGCAATGATCCAAAAGCGAATAACAATTGTTACTTCACCCCAGCCAAGTAATTCGAAATGATGCTGAAGTGGTGCCATTTTAAAGACTCGCTTACCACCACTGATTTTGAAATATACGACTTGAATGATTACCGATGCGGTGATTAAAACAAATAGGAATCCAAGCGCCGCCAATAAAAGTTGGATTCTTAATGTAATTGCAATTCCCGCTAACGCACCACCTAATGCCAAGGAGCCGACATCACCCATAAATATCTTGGCCGGAGAAGCGTTCCACCATAGAAATCCACCGCAAGCGCCCGCAAATGCAGCTGCCAGTACCGCAAGATCAAGCGGATCTCGAACGTTGTAACACTTTAATCCGGGAGAGATCGCACAACTTTGCCCGAACTCCCAAACACCAATCAAAATAAATGCTATGAAAACCATAACTGCAGCACCAGTAGCTAGGCCGTCTAGCCCATCAGTTAAATTGACACCGTTGCTTGTCCCAAGCACCATGAAAACTACCCAAATGATCACCAACAAAATTGAGAGTTTGATTGATGTATCACGAACAGTTGATAGGTTGGTTGAAATTGGAGTCAAACCATCGCTATCTGGAAATTGCAATCCAGCGTAGGCAAATCCACTTGCCGCCAATACCTGACCAAATATCTTTTGCCTAGCGGTTAAACCGAGTGATCTCTTCTTTGCCACCTTTAAATAATCATCGATAAAGCCTACGAATCCCAGTGCGATAACCAAGCCCAAAACTAAAAGTGCAGATGTTGTCATTGCAATTGAGGTAATTAGATGACTTAGCCCGTACCCAAGAGTGGATGCTGAAATTAGGATCAAGCCACCCATAGTTGGAGTGCCACGTTTTATGTGGTGGGTTGTCGGTCCATCCTCTCTGATGAATTGACCAAAACCCTTTTTTGCTAAAAATTTAATTAGTACTGGAGTTGCAAAAAATGCAAAAAGGGCGGAGATTCCGCCCGCTAGCAAAATACCTCTCAAGAGCTCTCCTCCTCTTGCCTCTTTTGTAACTGCAATTTAATTTGATCTGCCAGATCCTCAAATTTTTCAGATCTTGATGCTTTTAGTAACAGAACATCGCCAGCTGAAAAATTACTAACCAACTGTAAAACAGCGTTGTGGTCTAGGCAGTAATGAAAACTCATCTGCGCCAGGGTTTCTTTAAGATTCTGATTCTTATCACTATTTGTACCAGCATAAAGATCGCATCCCACAGCCACAAAATGATCTACACCCATTTCAGCGCCGTAATTGAGCACCTCTAGATGGCGCTCTGATTCGGTGCTGCCTAATTCATGCATCTTGCCAAGTATCGACCATGAAGCCCCGCCACTTATCTGAGTTAATACAACTAAACTCTTAATGGCAGCCTTCATGCTTTCGGGATTTGCATTGTAGTAATCATGAATAATGGTGATGCCAGCAACCTCTTCAACCTGCATGCGCCATTTGCTCATTGAATCTGATGTAGTTAATCCATCTGCAATTTTTTCATTACTTACTCCTAAAGCAAATGCTGCGGTTGCAGCTGCAAGGGCGTTAAGAACTTGGTGCTCTCCTAGTTGTGCGAGGGAAACTGGTACCCGTCCAGTTGGTGTAACTAAATCAAAGTGGGCGTAACCACCAGGCAGTTCGAGGTTGCCAGCTCGTACATCCTCGCCAATGATCAATCTCTTCAAATCCAAACCATCAGCCATCTTCGGTGTGAACCTATCTTGATTACCCAATACCGCAGTAGCCCCAGCCGGTAAAGCTCTAATTAACTCACCCTTGGTTTTAGCAATACCTTCAACAGATCCAAACTCAGAGAGGTGAGCACTTCCCACGACGAGAACAACTCCAACATTTGGCGAGCTAACTCTGGTTAGTAAATCAATATCACCTGCATGCCTTGCTCCCATTTCGAGAATACAAAATTGAGTTTTCTCATCTGCTCTTAAGATGGTTAACGGCAAGCCAATATCGGTATTGAAATTTCCCTTAGTTGCCACAGTATCGCCAACAAGGCTAAGAATTGAGGCGAGATACTCCTTAGTTGTGGTCTTGCCCTGTGATCCAGTAATTCCAATTACCTTCATGTTGGGTAGTCGATCCCGTACCGCTTTACTCAATTGTAAAAGTGCCGCACCAACATCTTTTACTAGAATTGATGGTTGAGATACCCGCTTTGAAACTAAGGCAAATTTTGCACCATTTGATAAGGCCTCCGCAACGTAATCATGGCCATCCGCATTTTCGCCAACAAATGCAGCAAAGAAATTATCAGCAGTTGCAAGCTTTGAGTTTATGACTGGTGACTGATTAAGTACTTCATCATCTGCAATTGCAACTATTTCACCAGAAACTATCTGGGCAAACTCTTTGGCGGAGATTTTAATCATGAGAATTAGATCTGCTTAATCTGATTTTTAATCTTTGATTTAATTGCACTTTCGAGCTCAATAAAATCATCAAATGGGTGAACTTCGCCATTTATCTCTTGGCCAGTTTCATGACCTTTACCGAGCACTAACACCGTATCCCCTTGTTCTGCCACTGAAACAGCATATGCAATCGCATCTCTTCGATCTGTAACGACCATATTCGGGGTGTTTATCTGATTATCACCCACCATTTGCAGGAGTATCGCTTCGGCAGATTCTCCTCGTGGATTATCACTTGTAAAGATTGCTATATCTGATCCGATCAGTAATGAGTTACCCATAATGGCGCGTTTGCTTTGATCACGATCACCACCACATCCCAGCACGGCAATTACCTTGCCAGATGTAAAAGCCTGGGCGCTCTTTAACACTCGATCAACCGCATCGGGTGTGTGGGCATAATCGACCACGGCATTAAAACTTTGGCCAAGCTCTAATTTCTCTAGACGACCAGGAATACTTTGCAGCAACGGAACAACTTGCTCAATTTGAGATGCAGTTAATCCAGTTTCGAAGACAATGGCTACCGCCAAAAGTAGATTATCTAGGTTGTACTCCCCCAATAAGTTGTAATCACAATTAATTACTTCAACACCAAGGTGTGAGATCGAGATTTTGTATCCATTTATCTGTGATTCGTAGGATGCATAACTCCAGTCAGCCGTTTTGCTTTGACGAGCGACAGTAATAGTGGGGTTTTTCACTTCAGATTGAAGGCGCTTACCGTACGGATCATCAATATTTACCACCATCTTGTTACTTAGCTTTTGATCAAATAATTTTGCTTTAGCTAGGTAGTAGCTCTCCATATTGCCATGAAAATCTAGATGATCTTGAGTTAAATTTGAGAATGCGCCAATTTGAAAGTGTGCACCATTTACTCGACCAAGCTCTAATGCATGACTAGAAACCTCCATTGCCAGATGGCTTACATTCTTTTGTACCATCATCGCTGCAATCGATTGGAGATCACTTGCCTCTGGGGTGGTTCTGCTTGATTCAAACTTATCGCTTCCTACCTCTACTCCAAGTGTTCCAATCACACCAGCTGAAAGGCCCGCCAACTGCCATAACTGCTTAACTAGATTTGAGGTAGTTGTTTTTCCATTGGTACCGGTGATACCAACTGCAATTAATGATTTAAATGGTGAGTCATACAACCAAGCACTTATCTCACCAACTAGCTCTCGCGGATTAGATGCAACAAAGTACGGCACCTTAATCTCTGCTGCCTGCTGAGATTTATCGGAGAGTATTGCGACCGCCCCATTTTTAATCGCTAAGTCAGCAAAATTTAAACCATGAGTCTTGGCGCCAGGCAATGCGATGAATAAATCACCCGGTTGTATTGCTTGAGCATTTAATTTAACGCCGGTGATCAAAAGATCTTGCGTAAATATTGCAGGGTTAAAATCTGCCAAATTCTTGGCAGCGATCTTTGGCGTTGGTAGTACTGCGCTCAATTCACTCACTTTGTTTCTTGTTTTGTGATGATTTACTTTGAAGCGCAAAGATACTTTCAGCTGCAGGTGTTGGTTTAACCTTCTCATTTTGCAGCACAAAACTCATCACCTTTTTAAATACTGGTCCGGCGAGCAAGCCACCCCAGTGCAATCCCTTTGGATCTTGAATGGTCACGCTGATAACATATTTTGGTTGATCAGCTGGTGCAAAGCCAATAAAGGAGGCGGTGTATCCGCTGTAGCAACCACATCTACTGTTGTATCTCTGGGCTGTTCCGGTTTTTCCAGCAACTCGATAACCATCAATCGCAGCAGATGGTGCGGTTCCAGTTGTAGAAACAACCCCCTCCATCATAAGTCGCATCTGTGCTGCCGTTTCATCACTTAATACACGAATCCCATCTGCAGCTTTTGCTGGCGTATACCGACCATTTTGATCAACCACGCCAGCCAAAATCGTCGGATTTACTCTGACTCCATTATTTGCAATTGTGGCAAAAACTGAAGTGGCTTGCATGGCAGTTACTGAATAACCCTGACCAAATGAGATTGTTGGTAGTGATACTCCCGACCAATCTTTAACTGGGTGCAAAATGCCAGCTGATTCACCAGGTAATTTTGAGTTTGTACTTTCACCAATTCCAAATTTACGTAGATAATCATAAAGAGTATTTTTTCCAAGCATCTGACCAACTTGAATAGAACCAGTATTGCTTGATACCGCCAACATTTTAGTTGTAGTCATCTTTACAGTTGGATGCTTCTCATGATCGCTAAAGGTTCGATCATAAATTTTCATTGAGTATGGAATGGTAAATACGGTATCTGGTTTAATCTTCTTCTCTTCCAGGGCGGCCGCAACAGTTATAACCTTGCCAGTCGAACCTGGTTCAAAAACCTCTTGTACCGAAGGATTGTTTAACTTTTCTAAGGTTATGCTCTTTGAATCATTTGGATCAAATGTAGGTGCACTAGCTTGCGCCAAGATATGTCCAGTCTTTGGATCCATTACAACTACCGTGCCTGATTGAGCCCTTGATGATGAAACCGCTTGGTTGATGGCATTTTGGGCTACCCATTGCACATCACGATCTATTGTTAATCTAATGCTGGTACCTGATTTTGCCTCTACTTGAATCTGTTGTGAGCCAGGAATAATGCTGCCACGACCATTTGCGTAAAGATACTTTCCATTTACACCACTTAACATTGGATTTAATGATGATTCAACACCGGAGGCGCCTACTCCTTGATCATTAGTGATTCCGACAAGGGATGCGGTTAATGGTCCACTTGGATAATCTCTAATAAATGAACGCTCTGGTACAAAGCCACCTATTCGCCTCGTAATGCCATCGCTCTCTGACATTACCGATTTATTGTAAGCAGAGATTGTCGCGTTCACCTCTCGCCAAATAGCAGGCGCTACATCCTTTGCAATTAAGACATAACGTCTTTCGCCAGTTAGCTGAGGTAGGAGCAGCTCTTTATCCACTCCCAAAATAGGTGCTACTAAATTCGCAGCTGTTTGTGGGTCATTTATCAAAAGTTGATCCACCGCAATATTGATGGCAGAAACACTTCTAGCTAATTCGATGCCATTTTTATCGTAAATAGTTCCGCGGGGTGCAAGTAAGGTGCCTGATTTTGTTAGCTCATCTTGGGCGCGTTCCACAAAACCTGCTGCTCTGACCGCTTGTAAATCAATTAGACGAAGAGAAAACAACATAAGTATTACAAGGGCGATTGCTACTACCTTGCGAATGCGATCTTGTACTAATTGTTGTTGGGTTGAGTGAAATTTACTCATGGCTTAATCTCACTTGCTGTAAGGTCTAGAAATCTTGGATTTATGTTTACTATCATGCCCATCTCTACTGCGCTTTGCGCTAGCTTGTGAGGAGAGGATTTCGCTGCTACCTCTCTTAAAATAGCTTCTCGTTGATCGGCCAAAGTAGTAGCCTCGATCTTTAACTCCTGCAATTTAAATGCATCCTGCGTAAGGGCGGTATTGATAATTAGTAGCGAGATCAATCCCCCAATGAAAACTCCGCCTACTATAAATCCAAAGGTGTGACTGTCAGCCTTTTTTCCATTTTGCAGCTCTGGCACCAAGCGAAGAACCACTTTGGTCGTGTTTTTACTGACTACCTTCCGAGACCGCTCGATGGCAGGTGCAAAATCAAAGATTGCCATTATGCAGCCACCCGCTCGATAGCGCGCAAACGCATAGATTGAGAGCGCGGATTTAAATCCTGTTCAGCTAAATCAGCACCTTCACTGCCATTCAAAAGTAATTTAAATTTTGCAGCAGAGTTAGGTAGATCCATCGGTAAACCAAGCGGGGTAGATCCTTGGGTTGCTTCAGCAAATAACCTTTTGATTATTCGATCCTCTAAAGATTGGTATGACATAACCACTATTCGGCCACCAACCTTTAGAGAGTTAAGCGCTGCTGGAATTGCACTCTCTAAGATTGATAACTCTTGATTGACCTCAATCCGTAGTGCCTGAAAGGTGCGCTTGGCTGGATTTCCGCCTGTGCGCCGAGCTGGGGCTGGAATTGAATCCTTCACAATCTCGGCTAGATCTTTAGTTGTGTTTAGATTTCCAGAAGTTCTGGCTTTGATAATGTTTTCGGCAATCTTGCTAGCAAATTTCTCTTCACCAAATCGCTGCAACAACTTAGCTAATTGACCATGCGAGTAGGTATTTAGAATTATTGCCGCAGTTAGCGGTGCGCTTTGATCCATACGCATATCTAGTGAAGCCTCTTGTGAGTAGGCAAAGCCGCGTGCTGCATTATCTAACTGCATTGATGAAACGCCTAGATCAAAGAGAATGCCATCTACCTTTGCAATATTTAGGCTTGAAAGTATTTCCTCGATTTGATCATAAGTAGAGTGAAGCAAGGTTATGCGATCTGCATATGACGATAGGTTGGCAGCTGCAAGATCTAGTGCTGATTGATCTCGATCGATTCCAATTAAGTGCAGATCGCTAAATCTTTCTAGTAAAAGCTTGGCATGACCACCTGCGCCAAGGGTGCAATCAATTACTACTGCGTTTGGATTTTGGTCAATTACCGGAGTTAACAACTGAATGCAACGCTCTAATGCAACTGGTACATGATTTAACTCTGCATTCATTAAGTTCCCCTTTCATCTAGAACATCTTTATTTACTTACTTTTTAAGGATTTGATATCAACTTTGGTCACCGCCACTAGGTGGCTTGAAAGATCTGGCGAATAAATCCGCTAGATCAGGCCGACGGAGTCGAACTCTTTAAAGTTATGCGCGGCACCGGGGAAGTGACGCCGCGAATCTTTAGTGAGTGGCGGTGGCCGAAATTGATATCTAGAACAGTCCGGGTAGTACCTCCTCAGATACATCTGCGAAAGTTTTTTCACGATCTGATAAGTAGGCGTTCCAAGTTGTTGAATCCCAAATCTCTAATCTGGTGTTAGCGCCAATAACTACACAATTTTTTTCAAGTGAGGCGTAGGTACGAAGAGCTGATGGAATAGTGACTCGACCTTGATTATCTGGAACCTCATCATGAGCACCGGCAAACATCACACGTAAGTAATCTCGTGATTTTTTCTCAGTGACTGGTGCTTGCCGCAAACGCTCAGTAATTAGAGAGAACTCATTTGCAGGAAATACATAGAGACAGCGCTCTTGACCCTTAGTAATTACTAAACCCTCTGATAACTCATCGCGGAATCGGGCGGGCAGGATCAAACGACCCTTCTCATCAAGCTTTGGTTCATGAGTACCTAAGAACATTGATGACCCCCTTCCACGCTCAGTAAAAAGCTCAGGTCACCACTTTACTCCCTTTTTCTCCACTTTCAACCCCCTTCACCCACTTCTTCTCCAAATCCTCCACACCCTCCCCCTTGTATCTACAGATAGATCAGGCTTTGGATTTGGGCATAAAAAAACCGCCCTAGGCGGGCGGTTGATTTGAAGCTTTATCTAACTGATCTATCGATCCTCACCACGTTGATCCCAGCGCTCATTTAAGCTCGCCGACCAGCCTGGTCTCTTCGCCTTTTTAGGGCCTCGGGGGGTTACTCCACCTAGCGATAAATTACTCAGGATCAAGATCAAGCCAATTAGTGAGAGCAGGAAGGCTACAACTCCTATTGGAGTGGATTTTGCAACCAAGGCGGTTATCAGAGTTAGTACGCCCAGAAAAAATGTTGCAACACCGATTAATGCCTTAGATGACTCTTTGGTTCGCGCCTTGCCAGTCAAGGTTGATTGCAGCTTTGGATCCTCCGCCCCCAGGGCGGCCTCCATCTCGGCAAGTACCTTGCGCTCGTGATCTGTTAAACCCATATTCGAAATATAGAGCAGATTTCAAATCTAGGGAAACCAAATTTGGGCTACCTTGAATTAATCCTCATCACTTGGTGAGACCAACCGCGCTGGGCGGACGCTGCCACGACCAAATTTTGCCTTAACTCGATCGATCGCTGAATCTGCCTGTCGCCAGCCAATATCGCGCTGTCCAATCAGTAACTGCTCAGCCGCCTCCTCGGCAGGGGTTAACCCTTCTAATGAAACTCCCACCAACCTAATTCTCGCTCGATCAAGTTTTAGAGCTAGATAAAGTTGCTTTGCAACCTCGAAACTCTCATTTGTTCCAGAGATTGGTTGATCTAATTTTTTAGATCTAGTGATTGTTTTAAAATCTGCAAATCTAACTTTGATCGAAATGGTTTTGGCACAGAAGCCAGCATCTCGCATTCGTAATGTTGCCTTTTCGCACAACCTTAAAAACTCTCGCAAAATCTCCTCTGGATCATCAATATCAGTTGCAAAGGTTTCAGCTGCACTAATACTTTTTTCCGGCTCGTAGCTAATCACCTCTCGACTATCTCTACCCCACGCCAACTCATACAGTGATGAGCCGGTCGCCTCACCTAAGGCTCTAATCAATGTATTGCGTGGTGTATTTGCAATCTCTCCTACTGTGCGCAGGCCTAATTTTTCTAACTGTTCATTTGTTTTAGGACCAACTCCCCAGATTGCATTTGCTGGCAATGGATGCAAAAAGCTTAAAATCTGATCAGTTGCAACCTCAAGTAATCCATTTGGTTTGCAGTGCTGGGATGCTAGCTTTGCGATAAATTTATTGTGCGCTATTCCAACTGAGCAGGTGATGCCTTGCTCTTTCTCGACCTTTGCTCGGATCATCATTGCAATCTCGCGGCCACTTCCCAATAACCTTTTGGCGCCAGTTACATCGATAAATGCCTCATCTAATGAGATCGGCTCAACATGTGGAGAGACATCTCGAAATATTTTCATTACCTCTTCCGATACCTGGCTGTAACGGGTGTGATCAGGTGGAATAAAGATGGCGGTTGGTGCTAGTCGCTGCGCCCGACCAACTGGCATAGCAGCACGGATTCCAAATTTTCGAGCCTCATAATTTGCAGAAAGTACGACTCCGCGAACTCCGGCACCAACTACAACCGCTTTACCCTTTAACTTGGGATTATCTTTAATTGATACGGAGGCATAAAAGGCATCCATATCAACATGCAAAATTGTGGACTCGCTCATGCATTACTACTTTTCACAGTTGTTTCCGAAGTTGTTTCCACAGTTGGCAGATTACGCCAACTTACTTGTGATTTCTCGGTAAGCCATCTGGTGTAGGCGCTAGATAACTCCCAGGCTTCAGTAGCTCTGATTGAAACCCCTCTGGGTCCAGTACGTCGTACTGCGCCACGAATTAAAAATAGATTTGAGGTACGAAGCAGTTGAGCATAACTTTGCTGGGTATCCTCAAAAAAAGTTACATCATTACAGCCATACCCATCATCTATAGTTAAAAACATTACTCGCTTGCCAGATCGCACTGGTGGTGTTTGTAGCGCTGACTTAACTCCGGCTATTAAAATCTGAGCGCCAGATCGTTGTTTTATTACATCACTTGATTTGACTGCGCCAATTGCATTTAAGAAATCTCCATAAAAGTTAAGCAGGTGGGAGGTGACCTCCATTCCTAAAATTGCTACCTCATTTTGTATCTGCTCTATTGCGGTTAAGTTAGGTAGCCCCGCTGTTACAAGAGGTGGTGGAAGCAACCCAAGGGTTAATTGAGTTTGACCCACCTTATTGTTGCTTGATTTACCAGTTAATTTGTAGAGATCTTGCAGATGTAAAAGTAGATCCCGCCGATTTAGCTTTTCACTTGATCGATTTATTTGATGTAGTTGATCAAAGCCACCAACCATAATTAGGGACTCTGTTGTAGTAATACTTGCACCAGAGCGATGAACAAAATCTGCTAAATCTACAAATGGTCGGGCGGTAATTATTGATTCAATCTCGCGCTCTGATATGCCTCCTAAATCAGCAAGTGATAGACGAAGTGCATAGCCATTTGCATCTGGTAATTGAAGTGAGCGACCAGTGCTCTTTAAATCTGGTGCGGTGTATACAGCTTGCTTATTTATTTCAGTCCGCTCGATCTTTTCTACTGTAACTGTACGGTGTGATTGATTAACATCAATACCTTTAATCTGGATTCCCCACTGTCTAGCATCATCGAGAATTAATCGCTTTGGATACATACCTGGATCATGAGTTAACACCCCCGCTATAAATGCAGCGGTGTAATGAGTTTTCAGCCAGGCAGATTGATAGGTTGGAAGTGCAAAAGCTGCGGCGTGTGCTTTACAAAAACCAAAGGAGGCAAAGGCGCGCAGTATCTGCCAGATCTCTTCCACTACATTTAATTGATAACCCTGAGATAGAGCTGCTGGATAAAACCAATCACATACCTCTTGTTGGCCATCAAGTGAGCCAAGCAAGCGCCGTTTTTCATCTGCTTGCGCCAATGTAATGCCGCTCATTACTGAGATTAATCTAATTACCTGTTCATGAAATACAACTACGCCATGTGTTTGTGCCATGATCGGATCTAAATCAGGATGAATACTTTTTACAGTACTTAACCCATGTCGAACTGATAAAAATGGGCGAATCATGTCGCTCTTTACGGGACCTGGCCTAAATAATGAGATATCAATAATTAAATCGGTAAAGCTGCTGGGTGCAAATTTACCAATTAACTCACGCTGGCCAGGAGATTCGATTTGAAAGACACCAAGGGTTCGAGTTGATGCAATTAGATCAAAGGTTTTTGGATCAGATAATGATATTTGATCAATATCTAACTGCACACCTTCTACTCTTTTTATCTCAGAGATTGTGTGAGTAATCGCTGATTGCATTCGGACCCCAAGTACATCTAATTTTAAAAAGCCCACTGCTTCAACATCATCTTTATCAAATTGCACCATTGGGTAACCACTGGCATTTACTTCAAGTGGCGCATGATCACGCAGACCAATATCTGATAACACAATGGCGCATGGGTGCATTGATAGATGGCGTGGTAAGCCATCTAATTTTTGCGCTAAATCAATCGCCATTTTTAAAATCGGCGTATCTAACTTTAAACTTTTTAACTCTGGTAAATTTTCTAGCGCTTTAGCAATATTGCGGGCTCTGATATGTGGCAGTGATTTAGCAATTAAATCAATCTCTATTGGTGAAATACCAAGCGCTGCTCCGACATCACGGATCGCATGGCGAGATCGATAGGTTTCAACCATTGAAACCGTGGCAACTCGAGCGCCATACCTTTCAAATATCGCATCATAAATCTCTAGCCTTCTGGCAGATTCAACATCAATATCAATATCTGGCAACTCATTGCGAAGTGGTGAACAAAAGCGCTCCATTAACAAGCCATACTCAATTGGCTCAACCCCTGAGATGCCTAATAGGTAGCAAATTAATGAACCAGCACCACTTCCCCGTGCTGCTACTCGGATTGATTTACTTCTGGCTAAATCAGTTATGTCAGCAACTGTTAAAAAGTATGATTCATAGCCCAGAGTGCGTACCGTATTTAACTCATCAGTTAATCGATCGGCAGCAATAATTGATTGTTCACCAACATACTTAGTGGATAGCCCAGCTAGGCACCTTTGTTTTAATTGAGCTGTTAAATCACCTTGGCTTTTGCCACCAACTACTTCAGCCTCTGGCAGATGGATCTTGCCAATTCCAACATCACGACGTGGATCTAGTACCGCCATTTCAGCCCATTGCATTGTGGTTTTAATTAATGCATGTGGTGTGCTTTCGCCAGCTGCTTGTGAAATTTCAGCAGCAAGTTGGTGCATCTGCTTTATATCCTTTAGATACGCCTCGCTATTTTGACGCTCTACATGACGCTTATGAAGTGGCACTAAATTACGTGCTGAATCTAAAACATCAGCTAGTGGGCCATCGCTGCGATTTAACATTCGAACTGAGTTTGTTAAAACTGCTGGCAGATCATTGCTTCGAGCAAAGGCCAAGATTCGGGCAGCAAATGGTGTGGAGAGTGGGCCATCACCACGAATGCGATGAGAAAGCACCTCTATCCCCTGCTTGAAAAAGTAATCCTTACTTGAGTTAAAGATTGATAAGGCCTGGGTTAATTGGCGAGCGCTAATTGCTGTTGCAAGTTGGGATTCTGGGCCGTGAATCGCAAGCAGTTTTTTACTGTACTGAAAGTTTTGCTGAAGTATTTCATGTGTAAGTAGGCCACCGGTAAAATTAACTGCGGTTAATAATCGATATAGCGCTGGCAGCCCACCATCGCTACTTGCTAATAATGTGATTCGGTACTTTGGTTGCAAAAAACTTAAGTTGATACCAAGGATGGGTTTGATTGATGCGCTCTCGCAAGCTTGTACAAATCTGATAGCACCCGCCATATTGTCGCGATCGGTTAGGGCAAGTGATTGCATACCAAACTGGGCGGCACGTTCTGCTAATTGATCTGCAGTTGCTGTGCCGTACTTAAATGAGTAACCACTGCAGGTGCGCAGGTGGGTGAAGTTAACTGGCACGAGATGTTGGGCGAATTCGCCAATCGCCCGTTACCTCATCTAACTCGATCTCAAAGGTGGCGAGCGCTCCTACTGGTGCTGCCTCTACCCGCCATACAGCACGTGCTTGGTCATCAATCTTTAAACCAATCTTTGTATGGGCATTTGTATCTGCATGTGTATTTCCATCACTGATTCGGTTCCACCAGCCACCTGATTCACTCCACCTTGATGTAATGGCATGGATATGAAAGTGATGACCTTGATAGATGAACTCAACTGGTTCACCCTCTGGCGCAAGCACCCGATTTGAATTTATACCTTTATCGAACATATGTTCGAAAGATACTCATAACCTCCGACAGTGGTCAAGCAGCTACTACCCGTGGGTATAGAGCCCAGACACACCCCAATATTGGTTGAAACTTCAACTAATCTCCCCTACCTTGTAGGCAAGCGGATCGATCTGGATCCTCTAATTAAAGGATGGTTATGGATATCTCTTTTACCGATGTAGTTTTATTAGTAGGTCGTGTTCTATTTGCACTGATCTTCATTAACTCCGGAATCGCTCACTTTGCAAAAAGCAGCGCAATGACAGGTTATGCCCAATACAAGAAGGTGCCATTTGCTAAGGCATCGGTTTACCTAAGTGGTGCGATGATCGTACTTGGCGGCGTTTATATCATTCTTGGCTTCTTTGCCGATCTAGGTGCACTACTAATTGCAGCCTTTCTAATTCCAACCGCATTCCTTATGCACGCTTTCTGGAAAGAGAGTGATGCCACCGCTAAGCAAAATGAGACCATTAGCTTCTTTAAGAATCTCTCTATGGCTGGCGCCGCATTAATCATCTTTGCTCTCCTTCGCAATGGTGCAGATTTTGGGCCAAATGTTGGAACATTGCTTTTCTGGGCTAATTAAAAGTAAATAAAGGTAAATAAGGGAAAATAAAGGTTAATCAAACCGCTCTTGGCACTCGCCAGGGGCGGTTTTTTTATGGAAGCATGCAGACATGAGTAGCGCCTTAATTGTTACCGCACTTGCGAGTGGCGTATTTATCGGAAGCGTTCTTGGCTTTATCGGAGCCGGTGGTGCGATGGTAACTGTACCCATTTTGGTTTACCTCTTTGATTTCTCACCATTTCAAGCAACAACCGCCGCCTTGGCGGTGGTACTAGTTACAGCAATCGCCAGCTTAATTCCTCGTTACAAAAGCAAAGATGTCTTGATCAAAGAGGCGTTAATAATCTGGGCACTTGGCTTGCTGACAAGTGTTGGCTTAAGCGCTATCGCCGATTCACTACCAGATCGGTTGATCTTAATTGGATTCTCACTTGTTTTAATTGGCGCCGGAATATCTATGCTGCAACCGCCATTGCAAAATCAGCCAGAGCGCAAGCTCTCAACTGGCTACCTAGTTTTGCTCTCCTTAATAACTGGATCATTAACTGGCTTGTTTGGCATTGGTGGCGGCTTTGTTGCAATACCTATTCTTATTCTCTTTTTTCAGACACCGCCAAATAAAGCAGCTGGTACCTCACTTTTAATCATCGCCCTAAACAGCGCAACTGCATTTATCGTGAAATTTAATCAATGGAGTGAGATCAACTGGCGATACCCATTAATTATCGCGGTGGCTGCAGTAATTACCGCCTCCTTATCCTCAAGGTTGGCTATTAAGTTACCTACTGTTCATCTTAAAAAAGGGTTTGCATATCTGCTTTTTCTCCTCGCCGCATTTACGATCCTCGCAGAGATTTTTTAAGGAAGTTTAGAGGGAGCCCCATATGGCTGATGCCGGTACTTTAAAAGCACCAGCGACTGAGTTTGTGGCAACGGGTTTATTAGCCTTAGCCATTGTTGGCTCAGGTCATATGGCTAGTGGTTTAACTAATGATCTTGCTCTGACCTTACTTGTAAATGGTTTGGCGATCGCTGCAGGCTTAGCGGTAGCAATTAAATTGGCGGCGCCAATTAGTGGTGCCCACTTAAATCCAGTAGTTACCTTGGTGATGGCGTTTTATAAAAAAATTACTCCAGTTACAGGATTGTTTTATGTAGTAGCCCAAATCAGTGGTGCGATATCCGGTGTTTTAATTGCAAATTACCTATTTGATGAAAACCTGGTGCAGAGCGCCAGTCAATTAAGATCTGGCACAAATTTATTTATTGCTGAAATTATTGCCACCGCAGGATTGATCTGGATAATCCTGGCTTACTTGAAGAAACCAGAGGTAATTGGAATCTATGTTCCGCTTTGGATATTTAGTGCAATCTTCTTTACATCATCTACCGCTTTTGCTAATCCAGCAATAAGTATTGCTCGTAGCTTTACCGATTCATTTACCGGTATTGCGATTGAATCAACACCCGCCTTTATCCTTGCTCAATTAATTGGAGCCGCATTAGGCGTATCACTAGCCAAAGGATTGAAAAATGAGTAAACCCTCCGTTTTATTTGTCTGCGTACACAATGCTGGCCGATCTCAAATGGCAGCAGCTTGGCTTACTAAATTAGCTGGTGAAAAGGTTGAGGTTAGATCAGCTGGATCGGCACCCGCAGATTCAATAAATCCAGCGGTCGTTGAAGCGATGCTTGAGGTAGGAATTGATATTTCACATGAGATGCCGAAGGTATTAACCACCACCGCAGTTGAACAATCTGATGTTGTAATAACTATGGGCTGTGGTGATGCCTGTCCATTTTTTCCAGGCAAAAGGTACCTTGATTGGCCATTAACAGATCCAGCTGGGCAGGGTGTTGCAGCAATTAGACCCATACGTGATGAAATAAAGGTATTAGTAGAGGAATTAATTTCTACGCTCTAAAGTTGGTTAAGTGAATTTATCAATTGAAAAATTTGGCAGTGGTGAACCTTTGGTTTTGCTCCACGGGATGGGCTCGGCGGCGACCGCTTGGAAGCCATTAATCCCAGAGCTATCAAAACAATTTGAGATTTACACAGTTGATCTGCCCGGTCATGGAAAATCGCCGCTAAATCCAACAACTGCGATGGATCCGCAATCACTTGCAAATTTAGTTTTAGAAAATCTTCAACAAAAAGGCTTAACCTCTTTTCACTTGGTAGGAAACTCACTGGGTGGTTGGATCTGCCTTGAGATTGCCGCAGCACATCCAGAGAAGGTTTTATCACTAACTGGTTTAGCACCCGCTGGTTTATGGATCGCCCCCTTTAACTCTAGATATCCTGGTGAGTTAGCGATTCGTGCGATGGCTAAGGGATTGAACAAAGTGGCGCCAAGAACATTAAATTACAACTGGAGCAAGAAAATCGGTTTTGAAACTGTCTCACCTAGATGGCAATCACTTGATTATCAAATCTGTGTTGATGCAGTTAAAGCGATGGCTGATTCAGAGGGGTACTTTCCAGCTTGGGATGGCATGTTAAGAAAGAGATTTGATAAACCGATATCACCAAAAGTTCCAATCACAATTATTTTTGGCGATACCGACTACACCCTTCCTGCAAAAACCTGCCAAGAGCGATCCCTTGCTCCAGCACATGCCAAGTGGATCATCCTGCCCGAGACGGGACACGCTCCGATGTGGGATAGCACTAATGAGGTGCTGGCCGAAATTTTAGATACTGCTAAGTTAGCAAGATGATCACCGTTATATATTTCTGGCGGATTAAGAGAATCTATATTCCGATAGCTGTTTTGTTTATGGCGATACATCGCCGATCTATCAAGAGATTTCCATCAGTTGGCTTTGTTAAATTACTTGGCACCGGTAAAGGAAAGAGCTTTACACCAAAGGATGCCGATGCAACTCGTTGGGGTCTACTAGTAACGATTGCCGAGGATAATTTAATTAAATTTGAAGATTCACTTCCACTTAGGCAGTGGCGATCAATTTCAACTTCGCAATACTGTGCAACCCTGCAACCCATTTCAGCTCATGGGTTGTGGTCGGAGAAACAACCCTTTGAGATCTGGCAACAAAGTTGGGATGGCAAAGTTGCTGCAATTACTCGCGCCCGTATCTCTTGGCGACAAAACTTTAAATTCTGGCGAGCGGTTCCGCCAGTCACGCAAAGTTTGCACCAATCCCCGGGATTGATAAATGCAATTGGAATTGGTGAAGCGCCAATAGGTCTGCAAGGAACATTTTCAATTTGGCAGGATGGCCGATCTCTAAGGGATTTTGCATATAAAGGGCAGGCTCATACCCAGGCAATTACCGCCACCGCAGAAAATAATTGGTACTCCGAGGAGCTTTTCGCCAGATTTGCCATCATCAGAGAGTCGGGCAACTTGCAGTAAGGCTGGCAAGAGTTGAGGCACAATTACCCCATGTCGCTTCGTCAATTTTACCCAAAGCGCAATACTCGCAAAACAATCTCCAATCAAAAGTTGTTTCTGCTCTATGCAATTGCAGCTATCGCAATTTTGCTGCAAATCTCCTACCCATTACTTGAGGAAGAGCCACTGCGACTAGTAACTATTGCAACTGTTTACTGGGCGGCGGGCGCGATGTGTTTACATGCACTTCTGGCTTACGGCACAACTTACGCATTAACTTTTCTTAGTACAACCTTTACTTATGCCTTAATTATTGAACAGATTGGCAGCAAAACTGGTTGGCCATTTGGTACCTACGAGTACTCAGGCTCACTTGGATATCAAATATATGGAGTCCCATTGGTTGTTCCATTTGCTTGGGTGATGATGGCACACCCAATTTTAATCGCTGCTAGAAAAGTTACTAAAAATTGGGTCTTCTTATATGGCGGAATTGGTTTAATGGCTTGGGATCTATTTCTAGATCCGCAAATGGTTTTAGCTGGCCGCTGGGAGTGGAGCTTTACTGGAGCACATGTGCCATTTCAACCAATGATTCCACTATCTAATCTATTTGGCTGGTTGTTAACTGGTATGGGCCTAATGGCAATTTTAAATTTAATTTTAAAATATGATCGCAGGCGAAGTGGAACATCAACTGCAGTTCCAGATTTTTTCTTAATCTGGTGTTGGTTTGGCGGCGTAGTAGGTAACATCTTCTTCTTTGATCAACCAGGCGTAGCCTTAATCGGTGGTGTTGTCTTTGGTCTCTTCCTAATTCCCTACCTATTTATGTTGCGCTTTGGGCCACCCGATACCTTTTAATGCTATCTCTCTTAATTGTAAGTGCATTAGCCTTTGTACTTTCGCTACTTAATTTTTTAACCATCAGAAGAGTTAGAGATATACCAGTTACCATTAATAAAAAGGTCTCAATTTTGATTCCGATGCGCAATGAGGCGCGGAATGTTCGAGATTGCATAAACACCGTAATGGCCCAAAAGGGTTTAACTGATTTTGAAGTTATTGTTTTAGATGATCACTCAACTGATGACACTTCCGCACTTCTATCTGAGTTTAAAGAGATTAAAACGCTCACCGGTCAATCACTGCCTCGAGGTTGGCTTGGAAAGAATTGGGCTTGTCACCAATTAAGCCAAGCCGCTAGTGGTGAGATTTTGGTCTTTCTAGATGCAGATGTGCGGTTGCGCGAGAATGCGGTGGCCAGCGCTATCTTGGCCATGGGTAGTTGGGATTTCATCTCTCCTTATCCAAGACAGTTGAGCCTAGGTTTTATCGAATCGATCTTTCAGCCACTTTTGCACTGGTCTTGGTTTGCTTCTGTGCCGCTGATTATTTCGCAGAGATTTAAAGTTAAATCGATGGTGGTTGCAAATGGTCAATTTCTAGTAATCAACAAAATGGCTTATTTAACAGCTGGTGGTCATACCGAAATTAAAGGTGAAGTTTTGGATGATCTTGAGTTAGCAAAGTTGCTGGTAATAAATGGCTTTAGTGGAAATGTAGCCGAGGGTTCAGATGTTGCTGATTGTTTGATGTATCAAACTCCGATGGAGTTGTTTTCCGGTTACCAAAAATCATTGTGGCGAGCCTTTGGTGGCCTAGCTGGCAGTATCTTTGTCGCACTTTTACTTCTTTCAACTGGCCTACTCTCATTAATCCTGGCACTTGCTGGCTCTGGATTAGCTGCCCTTTCATTTATCTTAATTTTGTGCAGTCGTGTTCTCTCATCTATCAGGGCAAAGAACTCAATAACCAAAGTACTTTGGCATCCAGTCGCAATTCTTATCTTTGTAGGAGTTCTTACCTACTCTTGGATCGGTAAATACCGTGGCAGTTTAAAGTGGCGAGATAGAGTGATTTCCTAATGGCAAAGATTGCAGTAATTGGTGCAGGTATCGGTGGCTTAAGTGTTGCTGCTCGATTGGCTAAAGCGGGCCATGCTGTTGAAATTTATGAGGCCTCCGATCGAAGTGGTGGCAAATGTCGAACTGAATGGTTTGGTGATTATGGATTTGATACTGGTCCATCGCTACTAACCATTCCTGCGGTTTATCGTGATTTGTTTTTAAAGACGGGCAAAAGATTAGAGCACACCTTAAATGTAAAGCCGGTGGATCCTGCCTTTACCTATAACTTTGCAGATGGTCAGCGGGTGACATTTGCAAATTTATCAAACCCAAAGACTTACCTAGAGATTGAAAAATCCTTTGGTAAGGATGCTGCTAACCAATGGCGAGCATTAATGGATCGAGCAGATGCAATGTGGGAGGTCTCTCGTGAACCATTTGTTGAATCAGAGTTAAAATCAATTTGGTCATTAGTCAAAAGAAAAAACTTTCTTAGGGATCTGCGAATCATCGCCCCGTTTTCTACACTTAGAGCGCTAAGTAAAAAGTATAAGTTGCATCCAAATCTTGCAATGATCGTGGATAGATACGCCACCTATACCGGAAGTGATCCAAGGCGGGCCCCTGCGGTACTGCTCACCATTGCATATGTTGAAGCTGCCTTTGGAGCCTGGCATATCACTGGCGGTATTGGAAGTTTATCTAAAGCGCTAGAACAGCGGTGTCTTGAACTTGGCGTGAACATTCACCTAAAAAGTAAGGTAGCTAAAATTAATGTGATCAATGAAAGTGCAACTGGCTTAACACTTGAGAGTGGCCAAATTATTGATGCAGATTTAGTGGTGGCAAACGCCGATGCAGAGCTGGTCTACAACCAACTAGTAGATGCGGGCGTAAAGAGTGCAAAGCGGGAGCGAAGCAAGTTGAAGCGAGCTAGTAAATCATTATCTGGTTTCTCATTGCTACTTGGCTTAGATAACACAAAGGGTGACGCGGCAGAGCTTTCCCATCACAATATATTTTTTCCGAAAGATTATGATGCTGAGTTTGATCAAATCTTTGATCAAAAGGTTGCAGTATCTGATCCAACAATCTATGTCTGCGCGCCTAAGGATTCCACCATGGTCAAAGGAGCTAATAAGGAGTCCTGGTTTGTATTGGTAAATGCACCTAGGCATGATCCAAAAAATGGAATGGATTGGCGCACGGGCGGGGCTGAGTATGCACAAATGTTAATTAAAAAATTGGATGACCTTGGTTTAAATGTTTCATCAAGATTAGATCTGTTGGAGTTTCGCACTCCCCTTGATTTAGAAAATTACGCTTTAGCGCCAGGCGGCTCTATCTATGGAACTTCAAGTAACTCAGCTAGTAGCGCTTTTCTAAGAGCTAGCAACCGTTCAAATGTAAAAAATTTATACTGTGTTGGCGGTTCATCTCATCCAGGTGGCGGCTTGCCATTGGTTGGGATTAGTGCCGAGATTGTTGCGCAGATGATTGGAAAGGCTTAGCCCAACCTCTTGTAAGCAAAGCGTGAGATCGTAAGAAAGCTAAAGCTTTGTAAAATTAACCACAGCGCAGCTAAAAAGTTAATGATCTGCAGATCAATAGTAAATGCGATTAAAGATACAAATAAAATTGAGGCTCGAACCGGCCGCTCTGCAATTGTTACGACTCCGACTTCAGTTAGACCTAATCCACCTGCTCTGGCTCTTAAATACTCTTGGGCAAAGGCCAGAACTGCCGCACCAATAACAATGTACTCATTACCGCCAATGCTGATAAAGGTAAGTACCCAAAACAGTTCGGTAGTGCGATCTAAAATTGAATCTAGTGCCGCTCCCCATTTACTAGCCTTGTTAGTAATTATTGCCAAACTGCCATCAATACCATCGCAAAGCAGCGATGCAACTAACAAGCCGATCGCCCAAGGGTTTTGTGCATTTAAGTAAAGTGCAATACCAAAAATTAATCCAGCGATACTTAACATATTTGGGGTGACTCTTAATTTAGCCAATGGTCTTACTAAGTAATACGAGATAGTCAGCCAACCTTTAACGATGCCAGATATTTGCGCATCACCATGTAATTTGCTCCAGGCTTGAAAGAAGTTTGCTTTAATCATTTTTAATTAAACCTAGATTCTGAGCAATCTCAATTGTCGATTGCGCAGAGTTCATTGTGTAAAAATGAATACCTGGTGCGCCACGTCGCAGCAACTCTGCTCCTAAATTTGTTGCTAATTCAACTCCTAGCTTTCTTGTGGCATCAGCATCATCTGCTACCTTTGCGAATTTTTCAGCGATATCATCTGGTACCTGCATGCCACTTAATTGCACCATTCGATTTAATTGTTTTACATTGGTAATTGGTAAAACTCCAGCAATTACAGGTAAGGATGAGTTTGCAGCCGCTAACTTATCTACGATCGCCTGCCACTTATCTATTTCAAAGAAAAATTGTGTGGTTGCAAAGGAGGCGCCGGCCCGCTCCTTTGCCAATAAGACCGTGATGTCCTTTGCTAAATCATGATTTGATGCAGGATGACCATCTGGATATGCACCTACTCCAACCTTAAATCCCATTTCAACGGCAATCTCAACCAACTCTTGTGCGTAATTTAAGCCACCTGACGTTGGCTCCCATGGTGCGGTTGGTCCACCAACTGGATCCCCGCGAAGTGCCAAAATACTTTTGATGCCGGAGTTTTTAAATTGATTTAAGATTTGGATTAACTCATCCTTGCTTGAACCAACACATGTTAGGTGTGCAACTGTTGGTATCTGGGTTCGCTTTGTTATCTCTGAAGTAACACGAATAGTTCTATCTCTAGTTGATCCGCCGGCACCATAAGTAACCGATACAAAATCTGGCGCCAGTGGGGCGAGCTCAGATAAGGCCAGCCACAATCTCTGCTCGCCCGCCTCATCTTTAGGCGGAAAGAACTCCAGAGAGAAGGAGGTGGCCCGTAGTTTTGTGCCCATGGTAAGCAGGGTACCGTTGCGCTGTGAGTTTTTCGCCATCATCTGATCCAGTTGCCGATATCAATTTTCTTCGCAATGAGATAAACCATGCTTTGGGTCAGTTTATTAAGGATGAGAACCGAGATTTAGCCAGAATCGGAAGTGAGTTAGATCCGGTATCACAGCATTTAGAGCGATTTCTATTAGATAGTGGCAAGAGATTGCGACCACTCTTTGCTTATGTTGGTTATTTGGGTGTTGCCAAAAATCCCACACCAGAAATGATTACCGCCTTTGCCTCACTTGAATTGGTGCATGTGTGTGCCTTAATTCATGATGATGTGATGGATGGTTCAGATACCAGACGTGGTGCACCTGCAATTCATAAATCATTTGAAAACTTGCATAAGGAACAAAAGTTAAATGGATCGGCAGCACAATTTGGTATCTCTGCTGCGATATTGCTGGGCGATTTAGCATTAATCTGGTCCGATCAAATGTTGCACAATGCTGGCTTATCAGATCAACAATTAATTAATGGCTTAAAGATTTATGATGAGATGCGAGTTGAGTTAATGGCTGGGCAGTACCTAGATGTCTACGAACAAGCGCTGGGTTCAAACTCAACACCAAAAGAGGCGCTTGAAAGAGCATTAAGAGTTGCTCGATTTAAATCAGGTAAGTACACAATTGAAAGACCATTGCACTTTGGAGCTGCGATCGCTGGCAGCCATCCATCAATGGAGAAGCTCTACTCAGATTACGGCTTACCACTCGGTGAGGCTTTTCAACTTCGTGATGATCTGCTCGGAGTTTTTGGCGATCCATCTGAGACTGGTAAGCCAGCTGGTGATGATATGCGAGAGGGAAAGCGCACAGTGTTGATGGCAATTGCCAATGAGCGCGCCGATCAAGCGGGTCAAAAATTGCTCAGCCAATTACTGGGAAATCCCGCCCTTACCGTCGAGCAGATCCAAGAGCTACAGCAGGTAATTATTAAGAGTGGTGCAGTTGAAAAGGTTGAAGAGATGATCCTAAATCTGACAAATCAAGCCTTACTTGCTTTAACTCACAGTGGGCTCTCTCCAGTAGGAAAGAATTTATTAACCACAATGGCTAATATCTCCACTAAGCGCAACACCTAAGAAACGGTTGTAATTTAAATGGCGAAACAGGTTAAAGGTCCAACTGATCATGTAGTTGTTGTTGGCGCAGGCCTTGCCGGATTAAGTGCTGCTCTTCGTCTTGCTGGTGCTGGGCGCAAGGTAACTGTTGTTGAGCGCGAGAGTGTTCCTGGTGGTCGTAATGGATTATTAAATAAATCTGGCTACTCATTTGATACAGGCCCCTCTGTTTTAACCATGCCAGATCTAATTGCCGATGCACTTGCCTGTGTTGGTGAGGATTTAAAGGATTGGTTAGATCTAGTACCGCTGGAACCGCTGTACCGCGCCTTTTATGCAGATGGCACTCAATTAGATGTTCACGCTAATACAAATCAAATGCAGGCAGAGATTGCTAAAAATATCAGCCCAGAAGAGGCGATCGGTTATGGCAAGTATGTAGATTTTGTGACCAAACTTTATAAGTATGAGATGAAGGATTTTATTGATCGCAATATTGATTCTCCACTTAATCTACTTACACCAAATTTAGCGAGATTAATTGCATTGGGTGGTTTCCGGCGATTAGCACCAAAGGTAAATCAATTCCTGAAGGATCCACGGCTACAAAAGGTTTACTCATTCCAAGCAATGTACGCCGGCGTAAGTCCGCAACAAGCGTTAGCGATTTATGCAGTCATTGCTTATATGGATTCAGTTAATGGTGTCTTTTTTCCAAAGGGTGGAATGCATGCGGTTCCAAGAGCGTTAGCTGGCGCAGCTGAGAAACATGGTGTTACCTTTAAATACAACACCACAGTTACTGGAATTGAAAAAAGTAATGGCCGAGCAACTGCAGTTTTAACAGATTCTGGTGAGCGAATTGCATGTGATGTAGTAGTTCTAAATCCTGATCTGCCAGTTGCCTGGAAAGATCTGCTTGGAAAGGAGCCACTCTCAATTAAGCGATTGAAGTACTCTCCTTCTTGTGCGACCTTATTGATTGGTTCAAATAAAAGTTACGACCATCTTGCCCACCACAATATTCACTTCGGAGAGTCCTGGAGTGGTGTCTTTGATGAATTAATCAAAAAGAAGACCTTAATGTCGGACCCAAGTATTTTGGTAACAGTACCTAGCCGCGATGACGCATCATTAGCGCCCGCTGGAAAAACCTCATATTATGTTTTATTTCCAACTCCAAATCTTTCAGCTGATATTGATTGGAAAAAAATTGGACCTAAGTATCGCGATGAGATGATTAAAGCGCTAGAGGATCGTGGCTACAAAGGTTTTGGCGATTCAATTGAGTTTGAACACATGACTACCCCGCTAGATTGGAAGGAGCAAGGAATGGAGATGGGCGCACCATTTGCTAGCGCACACACCTTTTTCCAAACTGGACCATTTAGACCTAAAAATTTAGCTGCAGGTTATGAAAATGTTGTCTTTGCGGGCTCTGGCACTCAGCCAGGAGTTGGCGTGCCAATGGTTTTAATCTCAGGCAGATTAGCAGCAGAAAGAATTGTTGGTCCGGTTAAGTAAGTATGAATGAGCTAAAAGCTGCTGGTATCACCGATCCAGAGTTAATAAAATCCTATACAGAGTGCAAAACGTTAAATGCTCGACATGGAAAAACCTACTACTTAGCAACACTGCTGCTGCCGCCATCGAAGCGACCATTTGTACATGCGCTATATGGATTTGCCCGTTACGCCGACGAGATAGTTGATGATCTAGCCTCAACCTTATCTGCAAGTGAAAAGGCTGCGAGTTTAGAGAGATGGGGCGCTGGAGTTTTAGCTGATATTAAAGCTGGTCGAAGCCATGATCATATTGGAGCAGCTTTAGTAGATACAGTTCAAAGATTTAACATTCCGATCTCCTACTTTGAAGCATTTTTAAAATCTATGCAGATGGATTTAACGGTAACGCAGTACCAAAGTTATGAAGATTTAATGGAGTATGTTTATGGATCAGCTGCGGTTATTGGCTTACAGATGCTGCCCATCTTAGGTACATCATCAGATCAGGCTTATCCAGCGGCGGAGAAATTGGGAATTGCTTTTCAATTAGCAAATTTCATCAGAGATGTTGGCGAGGATTTAGATAGAGGAAGAGTTTATCTGCCATTAAATGAGCTGAAAAAACATGGTGTATCCAGAGAGATGCTAGAGGCTCGAATTCTTACCCCTGAAATAAAATCAGCGCTAAAGGAGCAGATAGCAAGAGTTCGACAGTTACAAAAGGAGGCGGAGATTGGAATTAAGTTTTTATCTCCAGAAAGTCAGCCATGTATCGAACTTGCTAGCGAGCTTTACTGTGGAATAGTTGATGAGGTTGAGAAGATTGATTATCAAGTATTTAATAAGAGAGCGAAGACATCTACATTTCGAAGAGTTAAGGGCGCGCTTCGTGCCTATAGTCGGGCAATTAAGGCGAGGTAGTTACCGACGCTGTACACCTTTTTTACCCCAGTAGACCCAAAGATTTAAAACAGATAAAACCATAGCAAAGCCAAAGAGCAGATCCTCTGCCGGTGCTGATGCAATTCGCCAACCAATTATCTTCTCCTCTGAGTACATAACAATCTCTCTGGAGGTAAGCCACCAATTAGTAATTAATTGAAAGAAAATAATGATGGCATATGATGTCCAAAATACTTTTCGAGTAGTTAATCGGTTCTTAATAATAAATAGATCAAGGATCACCGCTGCAATAACAGCACAGATTGCTAGTTGGGTGTAGCTCATGCCTCATCTCCCACGATCCACTTTTTCTTCACCGTACGTACCGCCTCAATTGTCATGATGGCCGCAATCGGCACAATTAAAAAGAAGAAGTACTCCTCAACTGGTATGCCAAAGGGTCCAAATACACCGAGGATTTGTTCAGGATCAAAGTGCCAATGATCTTGTGAGATTGCATAAGCATCCCAAATTATAAATATGGTAGCTACCGGCAAGACGCTTAGTAGCACCCGTTTGAATCGACGCAGTACCCCAACCTTTAAGACAATCTCCAGCCAAAAGGAGCCGACTACTGTAAAGGCCAACATTGCGACATATCCGAATCTGAGCACTACATAACTATAATCAAAAAATATTGGTATCGTTAGCAATACGGGAGCTAAGAGATTTGGCTGAGAGGATCTGAAATTCAGATCGACCGGGTGACCAGTTCGGTAATGCGAACTGGAAAAGGAGTAAGTAATGAGCGCATTAGAAATAGCAGCTTTTTTAATCTCACTAGTAGCGGTAACGCTCGGTGCATTAGGTATGAGATTTGCCTGGCCATGGTGGGTTACAGGTTCAATTTTGTACGGAGTTCTCTTCTACCAATCTGAGTACTACGCCAGTGCACTGCTTCAACTAGTTTTTATTGCAGCGGCGATTTGGGGTTGGATTGGTTGGGGTAAAGAGGGAGCAAAGCCAAGGTACAGCAAAAATAAAGAGCGATTAATAATCACTTCGGTTTTAATCCTAGCTACCTTGATTTTATATCCAGTGTTGATTGATATTGGCGCAACATCATCTGCGATCGAGGCATTTGGATTTACTGGAAGTGTGATCGCGCAGGTATTGATGGTGCTACAAAGATTTGAAGCATGGCCGTTGTGGCTAGTGGTGGATCTGGCATATACCTACCAATACTTTAAAGGAGAGCTATACCTAACCTCAGCTTTGTACTTGATTTTTTCAGTCATCGCCATATTTGGCTGGGTACGTTGGCAGAAAGAGTCAAAGGTCAATGCAGTACCAAACTTTATTAAGTAATCTTGCGAAGGTTAAGCCTGGCGATTTAATTGCAATTGATGGACCAGCTGGCTCTGGTAAATCCACCCTTGCCAAATCTCTTGTAAAGGATTTACCCGACTCAGTAATCATCGCAGTTGATGATTTATATGATGGCTGGGCGGATGCATTCACACCCAGATTGACCAACAGAGTAATTGAACAAGTGCTTTTGCCAATCTCAAAAAATCAAGAGTTTAGATATGATATTTATGATTGGCAAAAAGCAAAGTTTGTTAAATCTAATGTGATTCCACGAGATCAGATATATATCTTGGAAGGTGTCTGCGCTGGTCACCAGAGCTTTCGTGGATTTATTGATATATTAATCTGGCTCGATATCTCAGATGAGATTGGTTTAACACGTGTATTAAATCGAGATGGTGAAGTAATTCGCGACCAAATGGTCCATTTCCAACAGGCACAAAGAAGCCACTTTGCCCAAGATTTAACGGAGGCTGCAGCGGATTACATATTTGATGGCGTGCCGAAAACTATCCTTTAGCTTAAATTACCTAATATTTGCAGGTGGCTGATCTAACTGGTGAATTAATTGATAATCGGTATCTGCTTCAACGCAGCTTAGCCGCCGGTGGCATGGCAAGCATTTACGCCGCCTTAGATACTCGGTTAGATCGTCAAGTAGCGGTCAAAATCATGCACCCCCACTTAGCAAATGATGAAGCATTTGTATCTAGATTTATAAAGGAAGCGAAGGCAACAGCTGCACTTTCTCATCCAAATATTGTCTCAATTCAAGATCAGGGTTGGAATCAAGGTGGTGTACCTGCAGTTTTTATCGTGATGGAGCTAGTTGAAGGCAGCACCTTACGCGATTTAATTAATGAGCATGCGCCGTTAAGCATTGAGAGTTTATTTCGATATTTAAATCCCGTAGTTTCAGCTCTGGCTGCAGCACATCAAATTGGAATTATTCATCGCGATATCAAACCTGAAAATATTTTAATCGCACACGATGGCAGAGTTAAGGTGGCGGATTTTGGTTTAGCGGTAGGTGCAGTAATTGGTCAAACCTTAACCGCTGAATCAAGTGTGGTTCTAGGCAGCGTCTCATACCTCTCCCCAGAACAGGTGCAACGCGGTATTGCTGATGCTCGCAGTGATGTTTATGCATTGGGAATTGTTGTTTTCGAGATGCTTACCGGTAAGAAACCATATGATGGTCAAACTCCAATTCAGATTGCATACAAACATGTTAATGAACGCATACCCAATCTGCGTGAGATAAATTCAAATACTCCCCAAGAGGTTGCTGATCTTATTTATGCAGCGACTGCGCCCAACCCAGATGATCGGCCCAAAGATGCCCAGGAGTTTCTGAGCCAATTAAGGGGGATTGAAGCGAAGATCGATCCAAGCCGCAGACAGATGAGTTTAGAGCTTGATCTACCACCAATAAAAAGTAGTGTTTTGAATAAGGCAAATAAAAGAGCGAAGGTTAAGGTTGGATCAGCTTTAGCAGGATTAAAAGAGAAAACATCTCAGATTATTACTTTAAAAAGTAACACTCAACAGTTGGAAGGAGCACCGGCGGTGGTTACAAAAACTCGCAAAACATCACGCCGAGTAAAACGTAATCGAGCTATTGCCTTACTCCTTCTTCTATCTCTCATCTTTGGTGGTTATACATTGTTTAATGCCGGTCGAGTTACGGTGCCATCTCTGGCTGGCATGAGCCAAAAGGAGGCGGCAGCAGTTGTTGCAGAGATTGGTTTAACCGCGCAGATCGGTGAGGAGATATTTAGTGAAGATATTCCAGCCGGTCGAGTTATATCTTCATCGCCGGCCGGAGGAGACAAGATCGCTCAGGCGGGCGTTGTTAAGTTAATAATTTCTAAAGGTAAAGAGCGAATCATTATCCCAAACTTAATTGAGCAAACACCAGATATTGCATCCCAACAGTTAGCAGATCTTGGATTGCGAGTTGGTGAAATCTTTGAGGAGTTTTCAGCACAAATCAAAAAAGGTTTTGTGACAAAAATTGAACCTGCAGTTGGAGCAGAGGTTAAGCCAAACTCATTAGTTAATCTCTTTGTCAGCAAAGGAAATGAACAGGTACCACTTGCATCTTATGTTGGCCTTGGTGGTGAGCAAGCATTAAGTGAGTTAACTCAAGCTGGCTTTGATGTCTCACCAACTTATAAATTTAGCGACACAGTATTGACTGGATTAGTAATCTCTCAGAAACCTGAGAGCGCCCCGCTGGTAGATAAAGGCAGTGAAGTTGTTTTAGATATTTCGAAGGGTCCAGAGTTTGTATTTATTCCAAATGTGATCTCAAAGAGTGCAAATCAAGCGACATTGGATTTAGAGAACAATGGATTAAAGGTTGTTGTGAAAGGAAGAGGCGGTAAAGTAATTAGCATCTCTCCAAAACAAGGATCCAAAGTCAAGGTTGGATCTACCGTGACAATCTCACTAGGTTAGGTGCAGTAGGCTCTCCAAATGCTTACACCCCGAATCGGTGCACATGTGCCGACATCTGGTGGCATGGCAACTCGATCAATTGAGTATGCATTAACAATTAAAGCTGAAGCGATTCAAGTATTTGCATCTAGTCCAAGAACCTGGGCCACCTCTGCCCCAAATCCGGCGTTGGATGAAGCCTTCAAAGCAAAGACAGCAGAACACAACATTGAGCCATATGTGCATGCCTCATTTCTAATTAATTTAGGCTCCCCTACTA
>Ga0247832_1000515_pt1 | contig 77526 bp, 56 predicted proteins | sample LaCruzMarch2015__10_FD_192407 | JGI IMG/M metagenome (GOLD analysis project Ga0247832, IMG submission 192407) | Freshwater microbial communities from meromictic Lake La Cruz, Castile-La Mancha, Spain - LaCruzMarch2015_4m | ecosystem: Environmental > Aquatic > Freshwater > Lake | place: Spain... | reverse complement strand
AACGGCTTTTTACTATTTTTAACCCGCTTGATTAAGCCCATAGAAACTTGAAGTTTTCGTCGACCTCAAATTTCGACTTTTGGACTTTCTCAAGCTTTTTTATTTTTTGTTGGACAGCAGTGATTTCAAATCTTTTAGCAAAATCCTTTTGTATCAGTGAATTACTCAACCAACCCCGAGGAAGGATTGTAAATTGATTAAAATACTGTTCTTGTTTTTCAAATACCCGAAAATCAGTCAAAACCTTGCTAACGCCGGAACTTAAAGATATTAATATAAAGTGCTTATTTGAATAATTATTAAAGAAAGAAAAAAAAGTATTGCGCTTTATTGTGTAAAATTGATCAAAAAGTTTTACCCTAGACAAATGATTATTAATTTTATTATTTAACTTATAAAATATAAAACAAAAAATTAATAAAGGTAATAATCTTGACCATTTATTGAATCTCAAAGAAATTTTATTTTGAAAACTATAGATAATAAAACAAGCCGAAGCTAAAAAAACTGGCAGAATTACTCTTTCAGGTATTCTAATATCCTTTGATAATAATAGTAAAAGCACGATCACAAATAAATAGGAACATAAATGAATGTATAAATATCGAGACCTTACAACTAAGGCTGACAAAAGTGATATAGCAAGAACAATAACGATATTAAATTTATAACTTGATAAACTCATTTCACTTAAATTACTAAAATAGTCCTTATTTTTGTAGTGTAAGTCATAAAATTTTTTATAATTTGCAATACTAAACTTACTCGTACACTCATACTGATGCGATTGAATAAATTCGAAATCGACTTTTGACCAACCCATTTCTGAAGATAATGACTTATATGTAAAATTATGATTGTCAACTATGGAAGACCTGTACTTCTGAAACTCAAAACAAGAGCTCCAATCATCGATATTATAAAAAATGCGATGAACAAAAATTGCTAAAATTACTAAAAGGACCGGTATCAAAAAATGAAATTTAAAACGAATTTTTAAACTTACAAATACAGCGACTACTTGAAAAAACAGTAATAATGAAATTAAATAAAATGAATGTTCTCTAATAATAAATGAGCAGATTAACATAAAGTAAGATATAATAAACCATAGTGGTGATGTTTGATATTCTTTAATGGCAAATATAAAAAGTAAATATCCAGACAATGCACATAAACTTGCAATTATTGTGAACTGATATTCTAAATTAAAGAATAACAGTTGAAAGTAAAAAATAATTAAAACAAAAAAGAAATTTAGGTAAAATGAACCTTTTCTAAATGATAAAAAGACAATTATTGAATTTACAAATTGATACAAAAATATAAAAACCCATGAATACCATTGAATATCTGAATCAACTTTGTATAAATATTTTAGAAATAATCCCCATATTATGTTGCTAAAAATAATATAGGGGGAACCATCCTCGGTAAAATATCCTGAAACTATTCGTTTCATGGCTATATCATCGGTCTCATTCCAAATGACAGGAAAATATAATGCAGAAAAATATCCAACTATTAAAAATAATGTAAAAATACTTAAAAACAGAGTTTTACTCCATTCTACATTCTGTACTTGCTGAACCTTAATGCTGATTGACATTGCTTAAAAAAACTAATTCTATTTTAGAAATTACGAGTTTACGTCATTAACCTCCATAAAAGCCTGAAAATTGTATTGTAATCATTCCTCATTCATTTTCTCTGAGACATGAATATCAAAGATAAATGACGACGATCATGTATGAATAGATTTTGCCTCTAACATGTTGTATTATAATTGATTGCATTACCCCTCATGTTAAATTACAACTTCTTCGATGCGGGAACTCCAGCATAAAGACCTTTGATAAATATTGATTTTGTAACGACAGCTCCGGCTGCAATCACTGAAAAGTCACAAATTGTCAAATTGTCAATAATAGTGCTGTTTATTCCAATAAAACAACACTCCCCAATCGTAGTTTTGCCAGCAATAGCCGCTGCAGGACCACAAAAACTGTGCGACTTGATGATTGAATCATGTGCTAAAACAACACCTGTGTTTAAAAGCACATTCTCCTCCAAAACAGAATGAGCATCGATTTTACAGCCGGGCAAAATGAAACAACCTTGCCCAATCTGGGTAGATTTGTCTACATAAGCAGATGGATGAATTAACCGAGCAAAAGGAATATCAAGCTTTAGGTCATTAAAAATTTGCCTTCTAAATTCCATGTGCTTATACCCAATTCCACACATAAGTTCATCGAAAACCTTTCTTTCGAAATAGTCCTTAGCCTCACTCAATTTTCCCAGAATAGGATGGCCTTGTATGGATTTCCCAACAGGATTAAAATCATCGAAAAAACCAACCACCTGAAGACCACATGCAGGTGCATGATGCGCTATCAATTGCCCCAAATCTCCAGCACCGATTATCGCTAGACGTTTCATAAGTTGGTGATCTCTTTTATGGAAAAAAGTGGTCTCCTTTTGCTTTCTTTATAAATTTTGCCAATGTAAATGGCTGCAATTCCAATAAAGAATAATTGTATTCCTAAAGTGATTACCACAGCGCTAATCATGGAAGGCCACCCCGCTTGAAAATCGATGACAAAGAGTTTTAAAAAAACGATGCAGACCAATCCAAAAAATCCAAGCATGGTGAGCGAAAGACCCAGTTGCACTGATAGTTTCAAAGGCAACTCGGAGAAATCAAAAATGGCATCGAATGCTAGCTGCATTTTCTTCTTGAAGTTGAACTTGCTTGTTCCGGCAAATCTTTGACGTTGACTGACCTCGATTTGGGCTTGTTTCATCCCTATGTGCATAAATATGCCCTCTATAAATCGGTTTTGTTCCGCATATTCTAAAAACTTGTCAGCAAACTTGCGATTGAATATTCGCATCACAGCAAGACCTTTAGGAATCTCTAATCCAGTAAATTTCCTAAGGGTACCCCAGAATATTCTAGAATAAAATTTATTGAGTGTACTGTCAATTTTCTCTTTCCTGATACCGAAAACCAGGTCAAAGCCTTCTTGAATTTTGCTTACAAACAGCGGGATTTCGTCGGGAGGATCTTGCAAATCAGGATCCATGTAAAGCAAGTATTCCCCCGAAGCATGTTGAATGCCAGCAGAAACAGCTGCTTGTTTTCCTTGGTTGTAAGAAAACTCGATCAATTTGATGCGACTCTCGGTTTTGGCGTACGACTTAATGATTTCTGCTGTTCGATCTTTGCTTCCATCGTCGACAAATACGATTTCCCAATCCAGGTCTAAACCAGCTAGAACAGGCAAGGTCTCGGCCAAATACTGGTCAATACAATCTTCTTCGAAATAAACTGGAACAACAAGTGATAGCTTTTTCATCCGTTTACCAGATTCGGAACGTGATTTAATGATACAATCCTTCTTTTACAGGCGGGGTAAAAATTGTCCCGGTCGATGAGCCAGGCATTCATTCCTGCTTGTAGTGCAGGTTCAAGATCCAATTTTGGAGAGTCGCCAACATACAATATGTCAGAGGGAGGAACATTGAATTTTTCAATAGCGGACAGATAAAAATTCAAATCCGGTTTTCGAAACTCCGAAGCCTCAGAGATGATCAATTCATTAAATCTGCCAGGAAAAAACCCACCAAGCAAATCAGTAAGACCTTTGTGAAAATTGGATAAAATGCCTATTTGTCCAGTCCAATCAGCTATAAATTCAAAGTCATCGAAAGGCTCCCAAGGCAAATATGAACATGCTTTAAATATCTCCTCAAGCAACTCTTCATTTGGCACAATGCCTAAAGTGTACAACAACTCGCCATTGAAATGATGGTAGAAATCACGACTGGTTTTGTCAGGGAAAATAATGGCTTCACTCAGCAGCTTGTGGTGGTATCTGAAGGTTTTGATGTCAACCCAATACCCATGCTTTGCCAATGTTTCCACGAATTTAACAGCTAATTGTGGTTTGTGTATGAGCGTATTGGCAGCGTCGAACAATAATATCATTAGAATAAAATAAAGTTGTCGGTACTAGTGCCTTTCAGTTGATTGTCGTGTTCTGCGTTTGGATAAATCACATCCATCAGTATCCGATGCGCAATTCCATAAGTTATTTTCGGCGCTTGAATTTGTTGGCCGTATAGCAACTCACGAACTGTGTATTCGACATCAGCAAAGCCAAAATGCGTTCGAATGGAGTTGGTGCCCGAAATTCGGCAGTTCACTTCAAAAGGAATAATATCATCAGAAGCCGTTACGATGGATTGTATGTTGAAGGAACCTCTCAGGTCGCTATTTTGAGCCATCTTTTGAGCCATGAACAGCATTTGTTCATCGTATTGCTTTACTACTTTGCTGTAGGTAGTAGCTCCGTTCTCAAGGGATCTAACCATGGTGATGAGACCAAGAATTTCTCCGTCAAGGTAGCTGCGGTAAACAGCGGTTGTAATTTCATCACCTTCATGCATTTCCTGCACCATATATTCTTCGTCGGTAAGCAGTGAGGTATCGAAGTTGAGCTTCAATAATCCTCTGGAGCCTCTTCCCTTTCTTGGTTTTGCTATAGCTTTTTCAAACTGACCTGTATAGAGCGAGGGCAAATAACTTTCGGAAAAAGCAATGCCAAATTTCTGGTGATGGAGGAACGTGAGGTATTTGTCTAAATAAGCCTCTGCAGCCACGGATCCTGAAGTTGCAGCAGGACAAGCAAGCTGAGCTGCATTTACAGATAAGTAATAAACCTCATAATCTGTGGAAGGAATTACCAAATCAACATTTTGCTGCTCAACAAGTTCAGCAATAGCTTGCGTGTAACCTTCGTCGTAGGCAAACGGGACTTTGAAAAAAGAATCTACCAAATGATTGCCAGGTGAAAAATCGGTAACGTTAGTGCCAATAATGTGGAGTGGAAGCCCTGAGTTTCTAAGGTTTCTGATTATTCCCTGCCCAACATTTCCTCCAATGCCTGTTACGACAACTGTCTTTTTTTCCATTCAATATATTGGCCTATGCCTGCCTCAAAACTAATGGCTGGTTTCCAATTTAACATAGCCCTGGTTTTTGTATTATCGTAAGACGCTGACAATGAGCTATCTGAGTTTACAAATTTAATTGTTGCACATGTTTTAGATGCAATTATTTCTGCCAATTCCAAATTAGTGTACTCATGCACATCTACTCCAAGGTAAATCCCGTTTTCTGAACTTATGGCAGCATCGAGCATCAATTGGGCAGCATCTGAGACATGAATATAGTTCTGTTTTCTGCTTCCTGTTCCCCAAACTTCAATTTCTCCTTTTCCTAAAGCTTGGTTTACATAGTTGGGAATAATGGTGTTTTCCCGCATACCTTCACCATAAATGGATGAAAACCTAACAATAGCATGTGATGGCTTTCGGCGGACTAGTTCCTCGGCCCATAGTTTTGAAATTGCGTAATTATTGGGTGGGTACATGCAGCTGCTTTCATCAATAACCTGTGCTTGGAAACCTGCAATGGAAGCCGTGGATGCAAAAACAAACCGCTTGGCATTGATTTGTTCGATGACGTTTTCGGTGAATGCTATATTACCATGGAAAAGTGCCAATTCAGACAAAGCATCTTTTCCTGAAGCAACTGCACCATGGCATAGTAAAACCGACTCAAAAATGGCCTCTGATAGCAACTTTTGGTCTCGCTTTAAGGCAAACAGCTCATATTCCTGTCGAGTGATTTCCTCCACTTTGCTTCCTAAAAAGCCAGAAGTGCCAGAAATGGCCAGTTGTTTATTATAGTCAATCATTACTTAAAATTCCTTTCCGCTTGCAGTTTATGGCCATTTCTTCATTCAAATCGAAAATTAATTTTTTTTCTTAGAATCCGCAGGATTAAACAATTGTATATTGTTTTTATAGTTAAAATTACAGGTAGGCCGTCCGTACGGAAAATGGAATTTCCACACATTTCTGGTTAGGCACAAATACTACCTTTTGCAATCACCCCGAATTTGAGAAGCATTGGGAATAAATTAGGCTAGAAAAAATAGTTAAAAAGCAATCAATTGAGAATCATCTTCTTAGTTTTTATACCCTCGCCAAAGTAGTAACAAATAAAATCCAACAAAATCTGTCACAAACCATAATGAAAAGGCTTAAAAATACGAAATCTTGACAAATTGAAATATTAGTTTCCTGATTTCCTCCATTGCTGAAAGGGACAGTGTTTTACTAATTGATTAGAAAGTTTGTAACTTTGCCCCAAACACATCGAAAAATGGGTTTGATTTGTTTATGCCAAAATTGCAGATTTATTTTTTCTTCGTTCTGATTTTTCTGGGAGGTTGTAAATTTTATAACCAACATGTAATGCTGGAAATTGACAAACAAACTGCAGAATTGATGCTCAAGCAGCAAGTTAAAGAGGCAGAAAGAAACTACTTGGTTCGAAAAAACGATCATATAGAATTTCAATTATTTACAAATAAGGGTGAGGTGATTGTAGATCCTACACACGAGTTAGCCAAAGCATTGGGAACGGGCGGTGGGGGTGGTGGCACCTCAGCAGCAAGAGCCAAGTACTTGATTCAATATGATGGCAGAGCCAATCTCCCGCTTATAGGTAAAATTAAATTAGACAGCTTTACAGTTGCCCAAGTAGATTCTGTCTTAGCCGAGGCATACTCAAAATATTATCAGGATGTTTTTGTTTTGACCAGAGTAGAGAACAGAAGGGTTGTTATTCTCAATTTAGGACATGGAGGTACATTAGCCGGTGGAATGGGTGGCGGCGGTATGGGTGGCGGTGGTATGGGTGGCGGTGGTATGGGCGGCGGCGGTGGAGGGGGTGGTCAAAACAGGGCGAGAGTTGTGACTCTTGAATATGAAAACATGCACATTTTTGAAGTTTTAGCCCAGGCAGGCGGTATAGGCATGTATGCTCATGCTGAAAAAATTAGAATTATTAGAGGTAATTTACGAAATCCCGAAGTTATCCTCATCAATCTAAGAACAGTGGCTTCTGCAAAAAAATCTGACCTGCGTATATTCCCCAATGACATTATTTATATTGAGCCTGGTCGAAGGGTACTTTTTGAGGGAATGCGAGATATTTCAGGAATTGTTTCTTTGGTTTTGAGTTTCACAACCATTCTACTTTTAGCAACTACAAGATTTCAATGAGCACTCCAGGATTTAACCCACTTGAATTTCAAGAAGAGTCACAGTCCTCCTCAATGGGGCTTGGAGGACTCGATTTTGAAAAGCTATTATCCATTCTAAACAAAAGTTTATGGTGGATTATTCTCTTTATCGTTCTCTCTTTGTCTGGTGCATACCTCTATTTAAGGTACACAAAACCCATTTTTGAAAGCCAGTCCATTGTCAAACTTGATGTGCAAAATAGAAATGAAATGTCTGGATTATGGGGGTTGGAGGAGTTTGCCAATACCAACCTTTCTGGTGAAATTGAGCTTATAAAGTCTAAATCTATCCACGAACAAGTGGTGGACAAAATGAGTCTGGATGTTACTTACCTCCAGATTGGAAATTTTCTAAATACAGAAATGTATAAAGTCTCCCCATTTGAAGTGGAGTATGAAATAAAAAATCCTGCATTTTACAATGCCCCAATTGGGCTAGAAATTATTAACGATAAAGAGTTCATCTTAAAATATAATCTCATTGGCGATGATGTTATAAACTCCTTTAGGTTCAACAAGACATATGAAAATGACTATTTAAAATTCAATATACACCTTACCCGGTACTATAACCCTGAATACAATGGAAAAAAATTCACATTTACTATTCATAGTAAGGCTTCATTAATAGAATATTTAGGCAAAGGAATCGGAGCCAAAGTATTGAATGTATCTGCAAACACGATTTTAATAACTTTCAGAGACAATGTACCTCAAAAAGCGCATGACATCGTCGACATAATCGATACGGTTTACACCATTCAAACCATTAAAATTAAAAATCTTGCTAACGAACAAAGACTTAAATTTCTCGATGAACAACTTGCTAGTACAGCTGTTAAATTACAGGCTTCAGAAAGCGAAATAGAAAAGTTTATAAAGCAATATAGGACTAAAAGTATCGAGGGAGAGTTTGGTAAAGTTGTTGCTGCTAAAGATGCTTTGGCCAAGCAAAGGATAGATACTCAACTAGCTTTGGCACAGCTTGAAGAATTTGAAAACTCAGTGCTTGACCTAAAGAATGAGTTCGGTAGAACCACAATTCCTTCTACTACATACATTCGAGATAATGAATTAGTAAAATTGATTTCAGAATGGAATAAAATGTATGTGGAAAGGTCACAAATGTTGTTGTCGTTAAAAGAAACATCCACAGCTGCCACTTTAAAATATAAAAAAATGACCGACCTGAGAGTTCAACTCATGGAGGCAATCCTGGCTCAAAAACATGCTTTGAATAGCAATCTGGCTACGTTAGACAAAGAAGATAATAGGTTAGATTTTGAATTTAATGTTCTTCCTTCAAAAGAAAGAGAATTTTCAAAGCTTAAGCGGCACTTGAGCATGAATGAGGGATTTTACTCAAGTCTAGTAAGCAAAAAGGCTGAGTTTGAAATCCAAATGGCAGGTACCATTCCAAACTTTATGATTCTGGCAAAAGCTAGTTTGCCAAATGTGCCTGTAATTCCTGAAAAAGGAGGTGTATATTCAACCTGGATTATAATTGGTCTTATAGCAGGAATCGCCCTAGTTGTAGTCCGTTACTTGCTGCAAGACACTATTGTTAGCCAAAAAGAAATAGAGCAAAATAGTTTGGCACCTGTGCTGGGCATAGTACCAACTTACACCAAAGAAAAGTTGCGGTTGGCTAAGCTCATTGTTGACAAAAACCCAAAATCAGCAATCAGCGAATCCTTGAGATCGATTAGAACTAACATCGACTTCATGTCGGTGAATAAAAAGAAAATTATTTCCATAACCTCCACTGTAGCAGGGGAGGGCAAAACATTCTTTGCAATTAATCTTGGTGGTGTTTTAGCCATGTCGAATCAAAAAGTGGTGATGCTTGACATGGATATGCGAAAACCCAAATTGCACCTTGCTTTCGACATTATTAACGAAAGAGGAATGAGCACTTTGCTCATTGGTAGGAACACCATTGACGAGTGCATACATAAAAGCACACTTGAAAATCTTGATCTAATCCCTGCTGGTCCTGTGCCACCAAACCCATCTGAGCTAATCATGAGGGAATCGCTGGACGAAATTTTTGCCAAGCTTCATGAAGATTATGACATTATCATTATTGATAGTCCGCCAGTTGGTCTTGTTACTGATGGCATTCTGATTATGCAGAAAGCTACACTGCCCATTTACGTAATCAGGTCTGAGTACTCAAAAAAGCTCTATCTCAAAAATGTGAACAAACTGGTGAAAAACAACGGCTTCAGAAGTCTATCCGTTATTCTCAATGGTCTCGATAACTTTAAAACCTATGGCTACGGATATGGTTATGGGTATGGATACGGTTCGGGCTATTACACAGACGAGGAAAACAAAAGTGTTTCGCTCGACTGGATCAAAACCATCATTAAAGAATAAGCTTTACAGGCAGCTCAATTGAGCTGTCAATCTACATGAGTCTCGAAAAAATTCGCAACTTCTGCATCATTGCGCACATAGACCACGGTAAAAGTACCTTGGCCGACCGCCTTCTTGAATACACAAAAACAGTTTCAGAGCGCCAAATGCAAGCCCAGTTGCTTGACAACATGGACCTGGAACGTGAGCGTGGCATCACTATAAAAAGTCACGCCATACAGATGACATACATCTACAAAGGTGAAACATATGTGTTAAATCTGATCGACACACCTGGTCACGTTGACTTTTCTTATGAGGTTTCACGCTCCATCGCTGCTTGTGAAGGCGCCTTGCTATTGGTAGATGCATCACAAGGAATTGAAGCCCAAACTATTAGCAATTTGTACCTTGCCATGGGAAATGATTTGGAAATCATTCCTGTGATGAACAAAGTAGATCTTCCCGGTGCCATGCCCGAAGAAGTGAAAGACGAAATGGTTGACCTGCTGGGTTGCAAAAGAGAAGAAATCATCCCGGCAAGTGGCAAAGAAGGCATTGGTATCAAAGAAATTCTCGATGCGGTAATTGAACGAATTCCATCACCCAAAGGCGATGTAAAGGCACCTCTTAGTGCATTGATTTTCGATTCGGTGTACAATTCGTATAGAGGCATTGAAGTATATTTCCGGGTATTCAATGGCACCATCAATAAAGGCGACAGAGTAAAGTTCCTAGCAACAGGAAAAACCTACAATGCTGACGAAATTGGCGTTCTAAAACTTGAGCAAGAACCCCGAACAACCCTAGCTGCCGGCGATGTTGGTTATTTAATTTCTGGCATTAAAGACGCTAAAGAAGTAAAAGTAGGCGATACCATCACACATGTAGATCGACCCGTTGAAACAGCCATACAAGGTTTTTCTGATGTAAAACCCATGGTATTTGCAGGGATTTACCCCGTGGACACCAGCGAGTTCGAAGAATTGAGAACAGCCATGGAAAAGTTGCAACTCAATGACGCCTCTTTGGTGTGGGAACCTGAAACATCAGCGGCACTGGGATTTGGTTTCCGATGTGGGTTTTTAGGTATGCTTCACCTTGAAATAGTGCAGGAAAGGCTGGAGCGTGAGTTCGACATGACGGTGATTACCACAGTTCCAAGTGTGCAATTTAAAGCGTATAGCACCAAAGGCGAATTGCTGGTAATCAATGCGCCCTCTGACATGCCCGAACCCAATCACATCGAAAAAATCGAAGAGCCTTTCATCAAGGCACAAATCATATCGAAAAGCGACTATGTTGGTGGAATTATCTCACTTTGTATCGAAAAACGAGGTATTATCATCAACCAAACTTACCTTACAACAGAAAGAGTTGAACTTACTTTTGAGTTGCCACTGGCTGAAATTGTATTCGACTTTTTTGACAAACTCAAAACCATATCCAGAGGCTATGCATCATTGGATTACGAGTTGATTGGTTTTCGCCAATCGCACATGGTAAAGCTTGATGTGATGCTCAATGGCGACAAGGTTGATGCACTATCTGCCATAGTTCACCGGGACAAGGCATATGAATGGGGTAAGCGCCTGTGTGAAAAGCTTAAAGATCTGATTCCCAGGCAAATGTTTGAAATTGCTGTTCAGGCAGCTATTGGAGCCAAAATTATCGCCCGTGAAACAGTGAAAGCCATGCGCAAAGACGTATTGGCCAAGTGTTATGGTGGAGATATTTCCCGTAAACGTAAATTACTTGAAAAACAGAAAAAAGGTAAAAAACGGATGCGCCAGGTAGGCAATGTGGAAATTCCACAAGAAGCCTTTATGGCTGTGCTGAAACTGGAAAGCTAAACATGGCACAAATACTCAACGGAAAGGAAGTATCCCTTCATTTGCAGGAACTGATCAGACAAAAAGTTCTTGGCCTTGTGCAAAGCTATGGTCATGCCCCACACCTTGCTGCTGTGTTGGTTGGCAACGATGGGGCAAGCGAAACATACATAGCCAACAAGGTAAAATCCTGTGAATCAGCTGGGTTTAAATCCACTCTTATTCGGTTTAATGCCGACGTGCCAGAAGAAATTTTGTTGGCACAAATTGCAGAACTTAATTCTCAGGAAGATGTAGATGGCATTTTGGTGCAATTGCCGCTTCCTAAACATATCAATGTTGAAAAAGTAATTTCTGCCATTCACCCTGACAAAGATGTTGATGGTTTTCATCCCGAAAACTTTGGCAAAATGGCCAAAAACCAGGAATCCTTTATCCCAGCAACACCTTTTGGTATTCTCAAATTATTGGAATATTACAACATACCCACAGCCGGAAAACATTGTGTGGTGGTAGGTAGAAGCCAGATTGTTGGCCTTCCTATGGCCATTCTCATGGCCCGTGATGGCTACCCGGGCAACTGCACCGTTTCCATTTGCAACAGCAAAACGCCTAATCTTAAAGAAATGTGCCTTCAAGGCGACATCCTTGTTGTGGCTACCGGCAGACCCGAATTTGTAAACGGAGACATGGTGAAACCCGGTGCCGTAGTGATTGATGTGGGCCTTACCCGAGTACCAGATGCGAGTAAAAAATCAGGTTTCAGTATTAAGGGCGATGTTCACTTCGAATCTGCTAAAGATGTGGCAGCATTCATCACACCGGTTCCAGGTGGGGTTGGCCCTATGACTATTACTGCTTTGTTAGAAAACACCATCCTATCTGCTGAAAGAAGACTTGGCAACTCATGATTCACGAACAGGAGTTTGAACAACGTTGGAAAGATTCCTTGGCCTTTTTTACACAATTAACAGGTCGAAAGCCTGATTTAAATGCCATTTTGTTTCTTATTGGAATTAGGGAATTAGGTGTTGGCGTTCGGGAATTCTCAAAAGAAGAAAAGCAGGATTTGATGCATATTGCCACCTGCAAATTACTTGCTTTGCAGGGTTACTACAAACTAGAAGGGCTTGACCAAGATGGTTGGCCACATTATTCACTCGAAAAACCAATGCCTCACATGACATTGGGTGAACAAGAAAAAATGCTCAAAATGTTGGTGTGTGAATATTTAGAAAATGAAAATTCTAACCTATAACGTAAATGGAATTCGCTCAGCCATGTCGAAAGGGTGGCTGGAATGGCTCCAAACTCAGAATCCGGATGTAGTTTGCCTTCAAGAGATTAAAGCCCAAACCGATCAACTTAATCTGTCAGTTTTTAACGACCTCGGTTACAATAGCTATTGGTATTCAGCTGAAAAAAAGGGCTACAGCGGAGTAGCCATTTTGACCAAGCAAAAGCCGCTTCACGTGGAATATGGATGTGCCCACCCACTTTATGATTACGAAGGACGCACACTGAGGGTTGATTTTCAAGATGTTTCGGTCATGAGCCTTTATGCTCCTTCTGGTACAACAGGTGACATCAGGCAGCAGTTTAAATTTGAATGGATGGACTTCTTTTTCAACTATGCCAAGGGTCTAAAAGAAATGACATCCAACCTGCTTATCTGTGGAGATTTCAACATTTGTCATCGACCTATTGATATTCACAACCCTGTATCGAATACAAAATCTTCTGGATTTTTGCCTGAAGAGCGAGCCTGGATGGAAAAAATGCTCACCGAAGGTGGCTACATCGATACTTTCCGACAGTTTAATTCAAATCCTCATCAATACACATGGTGGAGTTTCAGGGCGGGTTCAAGGCAAAAAAACCTGGGTTGGCGCATCGACTATATTTTGGCAAATGAGGCCATGCAGTCACGTCTTTCCACATGTAAAATTATACCCGATGCTTTTCATAGCGACCATTGCCCTGTAGAATTGGCGATTGATGTGTAATTTCGCAGACGGATAAACAAACTGTGCTTATATTCGTCTTTTGTTGTGCAACTTGAACGGTGCATTTGCGTTGTTGAGGGTTGAACTAAGATATTATGGCAAGTAACTCATTATACTCAAAAATCAGGGAATACAAGCAAAAGCTTTACTTAAAAAAGCTTTACAAAGGCCTGCTTATAGGTCTCAGCTTGCTTATTGCTGCCTTTTTAGCTGTGAATACATTGGAGTATTTTGGTCAGTTTTCGACTGAGGTGCGAACCGGGATGGCGCTTTCTTTTGTTGGATTCGCAGCTTATATACTCATTACTTACATTGCTATTCCTGGATACCGACTTGCTACACTGGATCAGCAGCTATCGGATGAAGATGCAGCCAGACAAATTGGTTTGTACTTTCATGGTATAAAGGATAAACTACTGAACGCCATTCAATTGGCAAGAAATCCAAATGGTTCTGACTTATTGCAGGCTTCCCTTGCGCAAAAAAGTGGAGAAGTCTCGACCTATAGCTTTACAGAAGCTGTTCACCTTGAAGAAAACAGAAAATACCTAAAATACTTTGCTGCGACTTTGCTGTTGGCGGGAAGCATCATTTTTGTTGCTCCTCAGCTTTATACAGAAGGAACAGAAAGGTTGATAAATTTCTCAACACCTTACACGCCACCTGCCCCCTTTGAATTTATTTTAGAAAATAAAACCCTTCAAGCTTTTAAAAATGAGGACTTTACAGTTGCATTAAAGACCGAAGGAAGTGCTATTCCTGAAATAGCATATATTTTCATTGATGGCCGCAAACATAAAATGGTGGCTGGAGTAGAGGCTGGAAACTATGAGTTTGTGGTTCAAAATCTAGCTCAAGATGTTCGTTTTGCATTCGAAGCATCGGGCTTTGTTTCAAAAGATTACAACATTCAGGTAGTGAGCCGGCCCGGATTGGCGGGTTTTGAGGCTAGTATTCAATACCCGGCATACATCAACAAAAAAACTGAAAACATTCAAAATATAGGCAATTTGCTTATTCCAGAAGGCTCAAAAGTCACGTGGAACTTCAAAAGTGAAGCAACAGATCAATTGCTGTTTTCTATGGGCGAACCAGCTGTGATTGAATTGGCTGGAAAAAAAGAAGCTGGTTTATTTCAAGTAACTAAAACTGTTTATAAATCAGGCCCTTACACTGTAAATCTGAAAAATGAATATTCGGCAAATAAGGAAAATATCAGCTTTTACATTGATGTGGTGCAGGATCAGTATCCGAAAATTTCACTCGAGCAGCAAACCGATTCAAGCCTGAATAAATACATCATTTTGGCTGGAAACATCACAGATGACTATGGGTTCAGCAAATTGGCCTTAAGCTATGATGTGGTGAATAAAAAAACCAAGAAATCCCGCAAAAACACCATCAGACTACCTATTAGGGCGCAACAGCCTGCTCAAAATTTCTTTTTCGACTGGAATATAGATACCCTTTCACTTGAGGCAGAAGATGAACTGAGCTACAAAGTAGAAGTTTGGGACAACGACGGCGTGAATGGACCTAAAAAATCCCAATCAGCCATCCAGATGCTAAAAATTGCCTCTATTGAAGAAATGAAAAAGGAGCTGGAATCAGCTTCGAAAAGTGCTGAGGCGGGAATGCAGGAAAACAAGCAAAAAGCCGAAGAACTCAACAAAGAAGTTAAAAGCCTGAAAGACAAGCTGAAAGGCAAAAAGCAACTCAATTGGCAGGAAAAAAAGCAATTAGAGGATCTTCTTAAAAAAGAGGAAGAACTCCAGAAGAACCTACAGGAACTCCAAAAGAAAATGGAGGAGAATAACCAGAAAGAAGACAAATATGTGCCTCAAAGTGAGGAGACTAAGCAAAAAATGGAGGCACTTCAAAAATTAATGGAGGAAATGCTTGACCCAGAAACCAAGAAGCTCATGGAAGAACTTCAAAAGCTTTTGCAGGAAAAAGCGAATCCAGAACAAATACAGAAGGCTCTCGAAAAGTTGGATAAGAAACAAGATAACTTGAACCAGGAACTCGACCGTGCCCTGGAATTCTTTAAACAACTCAAGTTTGAGCAAAAGTTGAACGAAGTGATTGAAAAGCTGGATATCCTGGCCGAAAAGCAAGAAAAACTAGCCAAAGAAACCGAGGAAAACAAAGACAAAAAGGATAGCCCCGAACAAAAGGAGGAGCAAAAGGACAAGCAAGACCAGCTCAATAAAATGTTTGACGAGGTGAAGGAAGATATGAAAACCATGGAAGAACTCAACAAAAGCATGGACAATCCCAACAACCTGGATGACACCAAAGACGATCAACAAGACATAGATAAAGAACAGGACAAGGCGTCGGACGAACTTAAAAAAGGAGATAAAAAACAGGCCGCAAAAACACAGCAATCATCTGCCGGTAAAGTGAAAAAACTCGGCAAAAAGATGAAAGACAATAAAATGGCAATGGGTATGGAGCAGGACGAAGAGAATATCAAAGACCTTCGAAATATCCTTGAAAATTTATTGCTGCTATCATTTGACCAAGAGGATGTAATGAAAGAACTCAAAAAAGTGAATCAGCTTGATCCCCGATATATTGCCCTTGGCCAACAGCAACTCAAACTAAAAGACGATGCTGTAATCATAAAAGATAGCTTAAGAGCACTTGCAAAACGGGTGTTTCAAATACAGTCATTTGTTACCAAAGAGCTTTCACTTATGGATCAGTATATGGAAGAAAGTGTAGACGCTATCAAGCAACGCAGGCCAGATTTGGCATCCGGCAAAGGACAAATGGCGATGACGTCTATGAACAATCTGGCACTACTACTCAATGATGCTCTCAAGGAGATGCAGGAGCAAATGAAAGAAGGCATGGGAAACCCAAGTCAATCCTGCAAAAAGCCAAAGCCAGGAAAAGACGGTAAGCCCTCGTCAAAACCGAATGGAAAAGGCCTCAGCCAAATGCAATCTGAGTTGAACAAGAAAATTGAATCGCTGAAAAAATCAGGCAAAGGCGGTAAAGAGCTTTCGGAAGAACTGGCCAAATTGGCTCAGGAACAAGAGGCTATCCGAAAAGCCTTGAAAGAGCTCGAAAAAAGCATGGAGAAAGGGGATAAAGGTTCAGGAGGAATGGATGACCTCAAAAACCAAATGGAAAAAACCGAAAAGGACTTGGTAAATAAACGTTTAAACCCTGAAACGATGATGCGTAATCAACAAATCTTGACTCGATTGTTAGAATCGGAAAAAGCCATGAGGGAAAGAGAAACAGATGAACAAAGAAAAGCAGAGACAGCCAAGACCAACGAACGAACAATTCCACCATCTTTGGAAAAATATTTAAAACTCAAGGAAAAGCAAACAGAACTATTGAGAACAGTGTCTCCTTCGTTTACTTTGTTCTATAAGCAAGAAGCAACAAAGTACTTCCAAAACATCCAACAATAAGCCCAAGTCAACGTAACATGACAATTTCTCCCATCACCATTGAAGTTCCTTCTATTCTGGAAAACATCAGAATAGTGGAGAGCTTTATTGAGAACGCCAGGGCAATGTATCATATAGATGAAGATATATATGGCAACATTCTAGTGGCTGTTACAGAGTCTGTCAACAATGCCATTCAACATGGGAACAAGTATGACAAAGATAAAAACGTTACGATTTCTCTATGGGCAGAAGAAGACTTACTCAAATTTACAGTCACAGATGAAGGAAATGGATTTGATTTCAGCGACTTGCCCGACCCAACATCTCCGGAAAACCTCAATAAAACAAGTGGAAGAGGTATATTTTTAATGAAACACCTAACAGACGAAGTAGAATATACCGACTCAGGAAAAACTGTTTCACTCACTTTTTACATGTAATTCGATGTCGGGGAGTATCCATTTTTTTGCAGAAGGCACATCCATGCCTACATTCAAAAAGAAAGTAGCTCGAAATTGGATATTAAATGTGATTGTATCAGAACAAAAAAAGTTAGGCGAATTAAACTACATATTTGTAAGCGACGAGAATCTGCTCGAAACAAACAAAAAGTACCTCGACCACGACGAATTGACCGATGTTATCACCTTTGACAACAGCGAGGAAGCAGAGACAATTGAAGGAGATATTTATATTTCGGCGGACAGAGTCAAAGAAAATGCCAGAACATTCTCATCAACGTTCCACGTGGAACTTCACAGGGTTATGATACACGGAGCGCTGCACCTTTGTGGCTTCAAAGACAAGACAGAAAAACAAAGCAAAGAAATGAGAACGAAAGAAAATGAAGCACTAAGAAAACTAAAAGAAATACAGATGGAATTAAACGTTCCACGTGAAACAGCAATAGGCAATGTTTAAAGAATACGATGTAATTGTAGTAGGAGCCGGACATGCAGGGAATGAAGCCGCAGCAGCTGCAGCAAATATGGGTTCAAAGGTATTGTTGGTTACCATGAACATGGGCACCATAGGACAAATGAGCTGCAACCCCGCAATGGGAGGAGTAGCAAAAGGCCAAATTGTAAGAGAAATAGACGCATTAGGCGGCCTAAGTGGAATAGTATCCGACAAAACCATGATTCAATTTCGGATGTTGAATCGATCCAAAGGGCCAGCCATGTGGAGCCCCAGAACCCAAAACGACAGACTACGCTTCGCAGAAGAATGGCGTATGCAGTTAGAGGCTATACCGTATGTTGACTTTTGGCAGGATACAGTCGCTTCACTCATAATTAAAAATAAAAAAGTAACAGGCGTTAAAACAGCCATGGGGGTAGAAATCAATTGCAAGGCAGTTGTGCTCACAAATGGAACATTCCTAAACGGACTCATACATATCGGCACAAAAAACTTCGGAGGCGGACGTGTAGCAGAAAAAGCATCAACAGGCATAACGGAGCAACTCATAGATCTGGGTTTTCAATCGGGTAGAATGAAAACAGGAACACCACCCAGAATTGACGGGCGTTCACTTAATTACTCAAAAATGGAAGAACAACCTGGGGACGAAAAACCCTCCAAGTTTTCCTTCAGCAGAGACACAAAACCATTAGAGAAACAAAGAAGCTGTTACATTACTTACACAAACGACGAGGTTCATGAAATCCTTAAAACTGGATTTGAGGATTCACCTATGTTTACTGGTCGCATTCAGGGCTTAGGCCCACGATACTGTCCATCTATCGAAGACAAAATAAATCGATTCGCAGAAAGAGATCGACACCAGATATTTGTAGAACCAGAAGGTTGGAACACAATAGAGATTTACGTCAACGGGTTTTCAACATCATTACCAGAGGATGTACAGTATAAGGCCATGACCAAGATACCAGGATTTGAACAGGTAAAAATGTTCAGACCCGGCTATGCCATTGAATATGACTTTTTCCCACCAACTCAGCTCAAGGCGAGTTTAGAAACACAAAAAGTTGAAAACCTCTACTTTGCTGGACAGATCAATGGCACAACGGGCTATGAAGAAGCTGCTTGTCAAGGTTTGATGGCAGGTATCAATGCGCACAGAAAAATAAACGAGCATGAGTCCGTAGTAATTGGGCGCTCAGAGGGCTACATAGGCGTATTGATTGATGATCTCATTAATAAGGGTACAGATGAACCATACCGCATGTTTACTTCCAGGGCAGAATACCGTATATTATTACGCCAAGACAATGCAGACATTAGACTTACTCCTAAAGGTTACGAGATTGGACTAGCCTCGCAAGAACGGTTCGACCAAACCTTGAACAAGAAATCAGAAACAGAGAAACTTGTGAAGGAATTAAAGGGAATAAAAGTGAGTCCTGATGAAATCAATGGTGTGCTAAGAAAACTAGGGTCAGCAGAAATTTCTGAGAAAACCACCATTTACAACTTACTCAAGAGGCCAAATGTATCATTGGAAGAGCTCATGGCTTATTCCGAACCAGCAACAGAAAACTATAAAAAACAACCAGAAGAAATAAAAGAACAAGCAGAGATAAACATCAAGTATGAAAGCTACATTGACAAAGAAGAACAGATAGCTACGAAAATGAGCTCCATGGAAAACCTGAGAATTCGCAAGGGTTTCGACTACAAAGATATTTCGTCCCTTTCCATTGAGGCCAGAGAAAAGCTAATAAAAATTCAACCAGAAACCCTTGGTCAGGCAAGCAGAATTTCAGGAGTATCGCCTGCCGACATTTCGCTGCTCATGATTTACCTTCAACGTTAATGGAAAAGCTAGAAAAATGCCCCGCATGCCTATCCGGCAACATCAAATTTTTTGACGATGTGGAAGACCACTCTGTGTCGCAAGAGAGGTTTCAAATCTGGAATTGTGCGGCATGCTCATGCCGTTTCACCAATCCAAGGCCAACGTCAGCTGACATAGGCAGATATTATGAGTCAGAAGATTACATCTCACACTCAGATACCCAAAAGGGATTTATCAACTCTTTGTACCAGTTGGCCAGAAACTACACACTCAAGCAAAAGCTAAGGCTAGTTACTACTCTGGATGAGCAAAACGAAAAAACAATTCTTGACATTGGTTGCGGCACAGGCCATTTCCTTGAAACGTGTAAAAATGCAGGATGGAAAGTAAATGGCACAGAACCAGATAACGGAGCACGGAAGCTAGCAGAACAGAAATTACAAGTTAACATAATCAAAAATCTGCTCGAAACTGATTTAGCAAAAAAATATCAAATAGTAAGTATGTGGCATGTTCTGGAACACATTCATAAACTGGATGAGTCACTTGCAAAGGCTAAAAAATTGCTCAGCAACAATGGTTCTCTCGTTATAGCGGTACCCAACTATAAAAGTCTAGATGCACAACACTATGATATGAATTGGGCTGCATATGATGTCCCAAGACATTTATACCATTTCTCGCCTCAAAGCATGAACAAGCTTTTGGATCGACACAATTTTAAAATAACCCAACAAAAAGGAATGTATTTAGATAGCTTCTATGTTTCTATGCTCAGTGAAAAATACAAACAGGGCTATTTACCTCCAATATCAGGAGCCATCCAAGGATTATTATCTAACCTATCAGCTGTAACATCAGGAAATTACAGCAGCATTATTTACATAGCAAAACAAGCATGAAAGGCTGGGTGTTGTATGTGTTTTTGCTTTCTTTAATCCATATACAAAAAACGAATGCACAACAAGATAGTATCATCAACGATACTACGACCAAAAGAAAGCAGTCTGAAAATGTAGTTTTTCTGAAAAAGAAAGACAAGATTTTACCTCCAGCCATTGTCGTTGGTCTTATCATTGCAGGAACAATACTTTTATTCAATGTTAGATCAAGGTAATTTGAAACGACCTGTTCTTGTCTTTGTCCTACTATTAAGTGCTGCTTTACTGTTTCAAAAGTGCGCCAATATTGTTCCACCTACAGGAGGCAATAAAGACGAATCACCACCCAAACTCATTTACACTTACCCACGTGATGGAGAAACTCAATTCAAAGGACAGAAGATAATTCTAGAGTTTGATGAAGACATTACACTCAACAACCTAAATCAGGAGCTCATTATTTCGCCTAATCTCAATCTAAAATACAAGCACGAACGAAAGAAGAAAATCTTAACCTTAACTTTTTTGACGCCACTTCCCGAAAACACGACCATTGGGCTACACTTCAGAGAAGCTATTAAAGACCACAATGAAGGCAATACGCTTTCAGATCCATCGCTCGCATTCTCTACAGGACCAAATCTTGATTCCATTCGGGTAAACGGTACCGTTACAAACTTGTTAAGCAACGAGCCTGTGGAGAATTGTTTGGTAGGTTTATTTCTGAAAACAGATACATTTGGTTTGAACAAATCGAAGCCGGATTATTTCACCAAAACATCAAAAAAAGGCACTTTCCAAATCACGAACATCCGCCCTGATACATTCTATTTATTAGCCTTTAACGACGCTAATGGGAATCTTCAATACGACAATAAGGAGGAAAGACTTGCCTTTGTCGCTGATCCAATTCATCTTTTAACGGATACTATACTTGATTTACTCATAAGTCCTTACGATGACAAAGCACCTAAAATTATAAGCACTCAACCTAAATGGAAAACAGCTGAAATTGCCTTTGACGAAGGCATTGACAGCTTGCGGTTACGTTATTCAGGTAATATAAAGGATAAACCCATTTACAAATATGACCCTAAAGAGGCAACGGTTGTAATTTACAGAACGGGAACAGTTGAAGACTCAATCGCATGTAGGTTTGTATGTCAAGACTCAACAGCAAATATCCTTGACACTACTTTAATGGTAAAATTTGGTGTCAACGAAAAAGATAGCTTGAGGAACTGGGGTAAAAGTAAATTGGAAGTGATGCCAGCCCGAATGAACCAACTCAAAACCGGAAATGACATTGAATTGTCGGCAACTCACCCCATTTCAAAAATCAATAAAAAAGGAATGCGGTTTCTATTAGACTCCAACAAAACAATAACGGGAGATTCATTAAACATCAACGTAAAAAACGGATCGGCGTATGTGAACACGACACGATTCAAATTCGACAGCTTAATGAATGTGGATATTGACAGCCAAGCCATACAGTTGGTAACTGACAAATTCGTGAAAGGTGAAAAATTCAGTTACACCCCATTAACCAAAACAGTCAATGAAAACGCCAGCAGCATTTCAGGTAAATTAAATCCAGAATGGGGCAAAGTAATTGTTGAACTTTTAAATGAAAGCGGAAACAAAGTGAATGAAGTTTTAGCTAATCAAGAATTCTCTTTCACAGATGTAGAGCCAGGTACCTACAGGATTCGGGTTGTTATAGATGAAAATCAAAATAGTAAGTGGGATAAAGGAAACTTTAAACTAGGCCGCTACCCAGAAAAACTCATTTTCTGGAAAGAGAACATCCTGATAAAAGCTGGCTGGGATGTGGAAGATATTAATTTCTGATCACTTGTGAAGTTGCTTCACCATCCACTTTTTCAGTTTCACCAGAAACATTGTCGGCTTAAGCATAAACCCGGGTATTAGAAAATAGGAGACGAAACACCTTTGTTGAAAATAGTAAACAAATGAAAATCACTGCACCCGTTCTCGCCTTTCTATTTACAACCATATCGTTCATAGCACTTGGGCAACAAACACAAACTGTTCGGGGTAGAATTATTGACGAAGCTTCCAAGGCACCCGTAATAGGAGCATCGATACTTCTGGTTCAACCCGATGCAGAAAAACCGATAGGAACAAGTACAAACACAGAAGGCGAATTTAAACTAACCAACGTGCCAATTGGTAGGCAAACTTTGCGAATCACGTATATCGGCTATGAACAAGTTTCCATGCCAAACATCATCGTGACAGCAGGAAAAGAAGTAATACTCAACATCAACATGACCGAAAGCGTGACACAAGCCGATGAAGTAGTAATTACCTACGACAAGAAACAAAACAAGAGCGAAACCATCAACGAAATGAGTACGGTAAGTGCTCGCTCATTCAATGTAGACGACACCAAAAGATATGCAGGAGCTTTAGGTGATCCATCCCGAATGGCTGCAAATTTTGCCGGCGTTGTATCAGGTAACGATTCCAGAAACGACATTGTAGTTCGGGGAAATTCGCCATCAGGTATGCTTTGGCAATTGGAAGGTTTGAATATTCCTAACCCAAATCACTTTGGCGCATTGAATTCAACTGGTGGGCCAGTTAGTATCCTGAACAACAATGTGTTAGACAAATCGGATTTCTTTACCTCTGCGTTTCCGGCCAATTACGGTAATGCCACAGCTGGTGCGTTTGATCTTCGACTAAGAAATGGAAACAATGAAAAACGTGAATGGATGGGACAGGTTGGGTTCAATGGTTTTGAACTTGGAGCGGAAGGACCCTTTAGCGCCAACTACAAAGGTTCATACTTGGTCAACTACAGATATTCCACATTGGGAGCATTTCAAGCATTAGGAATCAACTTTGGAACTGGCAGCGCAACGCCCAACTACCAGGACATCAATGTGAAAATAAACTTACCAATTGGAAATAAAGGAAAACTCACCCTGTTTGGAATTGGCGGCAAAAGCGATATCGCATTCATGGGAAACGATGCTGACACCAGCCAGGCAAACTTTTACGCCAACGAAAACGCCAATGTCATTGTTGACTATGCCACGGGAATTGCGGGAGTGAGCTACGAACATCAACTAAGCAACAAGACTTTTGCCAAAATAACTTTAGGCTCAAGTCTCACGGAAGAGAACTTTAGAGGAGATTCTATTTCTGTGGAAACCCGACAAGCATTCATTGAGGGAAATGCCTATTTCAAAACCAACAAAAATTCGATTGTTACAAGCATTCAGCATAAACTCAACAAGAAAAACACATTTCAAGCAGGTGTGACAGTTGACTGGCTGCTATTTGAACTCATAAACAGAGACTATTCTCATGGCGGAACCAGAGAGTATACACGAGTGAACATCAAAGACGAATCTGTGCTCACCCAGGCTTTCGCACAATGGAAACACAGGTTCAACGATAAACTCACCTTAAACAGCGGCGTACATTTCCAACACTACAGCCTTGGAAATGCGTCTGTAGTTGAACCCAGAATCGGCTTGAAATATTTTCTGGGCAACACACAAAGCATCAACCTGGGCTATGGATTGCACAGCCAGACACAATCCATTTATTCCTACTTTGTTGAAACACCAACGGCAAACGGAATGATGAGAACCAACAAGGATTTAGGCTTTACCAAAAACCACCACATTGTACTTGGCTACGACAGAAATCTGAATGAAAACACCATTCTGAAAGTTGAAGGCTATTACCAATCAATCTTCAATGCACCCATTTCCAGGCGGTCGAACTCATTTTCAGCACTTAATGTAGGATCCGATTTTGCACCTTCGGATCAAGACAGCCTGGTAAACGATGGTATAGGAAGAAATTATGGTGTTGAATTAACCCTGGAGCGATATTTCTCACAAGGCTACTATTACTTGGTTACAGCATCCGTGTTTGATTCTGAATACCAGGGAAGCGACAAAATATGGAGAAACACTGCTTTTAATACAAACTATGTTTTGAATGTACTTGCAGGAAAAGAATTCAGAGTAGGTAGCAGCAAAACAAACGTATTTGCGGTTGCTCTAAGAGTTTCAACAGTAGGAGGAAGAAACCTGACTCCCATTTTATATGAAGAATCAACCAGGCAAGGAAGACCTGTTTACGATGAATCAAGGGCGTTTTCGGAAAAACAAACAGCTTACTTCAGATCCGACCTGAAACTGTCGTACCGCAAAGAATATACAAAAAGCACCATGGAAATTGCCTTGGACTTGCAAAATGTGAGCAACAACAAAAATGTGTTTCAACGTACTTACAACCGAAGAACCAATCAATTGGTCACTGAGTATCAACAAGGGTTTTTCCCTGTGCCATTTGTAAGGTACACATTCTGAGAAAACGTAGATTTACACCCATGAAACAACAAGGACTCATCAAAGATAAAAAAGCCATGCTTTGGGGCGTGCCCACTGTGGCTGTGGTAATGAGTCTGGTGTTTCACTGGCAAGACGACTTTGCTACCCAGTGGAGAGAATGGCTTAGAGGACTTGGGTTTGCCTTTTTACACACAACAGTGTATTGGATTGGCATCAGAAAAATATGGGGACACTTTGCCCACCGCTACCAATCAGTAAGTCAAACACATATTAGGCTAACCATGTTGGCCATTTCAATATTGATGTATTCCCTGCTGGCCACAACGTCAATTGAATGTGTTACCAGATATCTGCTTAACATTCCTTGTGGTTTGAAAGATATCTACACTGCTTTTTTCATCGGATTGGTGCCAGTCATCTTTGTGACGTTAATTTATGAAAGCGTTTATTTCTACAAAAACTGGGAGCAAAACGTGAAACAATCGGAAGCACTTGCCAGAACCAATGTCCAAAACCAACTGGATGGACTGAAGCGGCAACTGGATCCACATTTCTTATTTAACAGCCTCAATACCTTAGCCGCTTTGATTGAAGAAGACAACGACCCCGCTCAAAAATATCTTTCTCTATTGGCTGATGTGTATCGCTATGTGCTTGTGAGCAGGGAAAAAGACACGGTAACCCTGGAAGAAGAAATGGCATTTCTCGATGCTTATTTATACCTAAACAAAACCCGATTCAGGGAAAATCTGCAAGTAGAGAAATGGGTGGATGAAAAAAGCTTACAACACCAGGTAGCACCCATGAGCATACAAATGCTGGTTGAAAATGCCATAAAACACAATGTGGTATCGAAGGACAAGCCACTTACCATTCATATTTCGGGCGATGAAGAAGGCTTGCTGGTGAGCAACAACATTCAGGAAAAACAAATTCTCGAAACCTCAACCAAAGTAGGCCTGCAAAACATTGTGCAGCGCTACAGCTTGCTGAGCGAGTCGCCGGTGAAAATCTGGAAAGAAGACAACTTGTTTAACGTAAAGCTGCCATTCATCCATGCCTGAGTCGATCAACATTCTCATCATCGAAGATGAGTATCCGGCAGCTGAACGGCTCCAAAAACTGGTACACAAGGTTGACCAAAATGCAGCCATTGTTCAGGTGATCGACAGCGTGGAAGCCGCCAACAATTGGCTCGATACACATGAACAACCTGATTTGATTTTAAGCGACATCCAATTGTCGGACGGAATGAGTTTTCAAATCTATGAAAACAGACCCATGGACTGTCCCATCATATTCACGACTTCTTATGATGAATATGCACTCAAAGCATTTAAGGTTCAGGGAATAGACTATTTGTTGAAACCCATAAAAGAAGCCGAGCTGGATTTGTCGCTGAAAAAATTCAGGCAGGTGTATGGCAAGTTTTCATCAACAGTTTACAATGATAACCTGAGTCAGCTTATAGGTCAATTGATGCCGAAAAGCTACAAATCAAGGTTTGTTATCAAATCTGCCGATCAGCTTATACCCATTCAGGAAGAGCAGATTGCATATTTCTACACCACCAACCAATTGGTGTGCATGGTGAAAATCGATGGAAGCAGCCACATGGTTGACTATAAACTGGAAGAGCTTGAGAACATGCTGAACCCGCAACTTTTTTTCCGCTTAAACAGGCAGTTTATATCCCGGCTTTCATCCATTCATAAAATCCATCAGCATTTCAATGGGAAGCTTAAAATTGAGTTGGCCCCTGTTTGCAAAGAAGAAGTATTGGTGAGCAAGGAAAAAGTGCCGGTATTCAGGCGGTGGCTGGAGGGGGAATAAACATCTGCAATGAGTTAAACATAATGCCCAAAATTCAATGCCATCAAAAATGCTTACTTTTGTTTTTAGAGGTTGTCAGAATTTAATTTTTATTCACGATGCAGAAAACTGAAAAAAACCAAGTAAACAGATTTGACGAACCAACTGAGGAGCAGTTGGAAGAAGCTACTGAGCTGATGATAAAACAGGTAATTGCCGATCAAAAGCGTGTGAAGGAAATTTTAAAAAAGGACATTGAAAATCGCATGCAAGAACTGAAACAGATAACAAATGGAAAGTAAGCACAAGCCTTTGTTAATTGTGCTTGCCGGACCAAACGGATCCGGTAAAACCTCCCTTACCAAACAACTTTTAAAACACGAGTGGCTCCAAGAGTGTGTGTATATAAATCCAGATGAAATTGCAGAAAAGGAATTTGCTGGTTGGAACAACTATGAATCAATAGTTAAAGCTGCCCAAAAAGCGGAACATCTAAGAAATAGTTTGCTTTCAGAAAACAGAAGCATAGTTTTTGAAACCGTATTTTCAAGCCATGAAAAAATTGAATTTGTATTAAGGGCTAAACAACAAGGATACTTTATTAGAATATTCTTTATCTGCACAGATTCGCCAGTCATCAACGCTGAAAGAATTATGTCCAGGGTTGTTTTAGGAGGGCACGAAGTACCAATGTCCAAAATCATAAGCCGTTACTCCAAGTCGATCATCAACTGTGCCCATATTGCAAGTTTGATTGATAGGCTCTATGTTTATGACAATTCCAGACATTTGGAAAAACCTACTTTACTTTTCAGGGCAGTTGATGGAAAATTAGTTAAGCAATATCTTAGCATTAATGATTGGGCAAATCCTATTTATCACTCACTGGGTTGAACTTTTACACCCTCAAACCATTCAGCTACCGTTTTCGCCTCAATTCCCAAGATACACGCACAAACCCCTCCTTTTCGGCAGTCGTTACAATTTTTATCCATCACCAAATAATCAGCCTTCAGCCCAATCGGTTTCCAGCGACCCGGATGAATAGGCTTCATCGGAGCATACAAGCCAAGGGCCTTTTTACCCAAAGCCGCTGCAATATGCAAAGGACCTGTGCTGGCTGCCACAAGTCCATCCGAAGCAGCTATGAGGGCTATAAATGCCGAAAGCGACAACTGTCCTGTAAGGTTTAAGACCCTGTCGCCCACTTCTTGAAATAAGGGTTGCAATTGCGCACCTTCTTCTGCTGTACCTGAAACTAACAGCTGAAAACGGTCTTCCGGTAAAAGCTTTATCAATTCAACAAAACGATCAACACCCCACTCACGGGCACTTCCTTTGCTTTTGGGGTGAAGAATGAGCTTGAACCGGTTGGGGTCGAGTTGCTTTTGCAAGGCATCGGGCAATTGCTGTTTCGGTTTCAATCCATACCATGCAGGGATTTCCTTTAGCTGGGGAACAAAATCAAATCCAAGCCCCTTGAGTAGTTTAAAATTGAGTTGACTTTCATGCAACTCAGACCTCCGGCGGGAAAAGGAAACAAAGCGGTTGCAGGTGAACCAATGAAAAGCCCGATGAGAAGTCCCAATCCGAATCGGAACCTCGGCTTTTTTCATTAGTCGAGCCACAGAGGCTTCGGGAAAAACATGCAGCACAGCATCGACTTGTAACTTCATGATTTCGCCGACCTGTTTATGCATAGGCAGTTGCTTCAGGTCTGTGTAGTTCACAAATTCATCCACAAATTCACAACAATCCACCAAGGGTTGCGCATAACTGCATCCCAAAAAGACAATATGAATTTTGGGGTAAACCCATTTCAGATACCCGGCCAATGGCAATGTAAGCGTAACATCACCCAAACTATCGGTTCGGGAAATGAGTATGCTTTTCAAAGAACTTATGGCCATAGGCTGAAAACGATTCAAGGGTTGAAATTCGACGCTGCTATTTACAATACATTTGATAAAACTAACTAATCGGCTAATTTTGCACCCGCTTATCCAGAAAGACGGAGGGATTGGACCCAACGATGTCTTAGCAACCGGATGAAATGGCTCGGGCCACCAAGTCACTCATCAAGGTGCTAATTTCCACTTCGCCAAAACGGCGAAGAAAGATAAGGCAGACCTCAAAATCGCCCCAACTTTCCAGAGAAGCAACAATAAATGCCGAATGGCAATGAACACATTTGTATGCGTATAGAAGACATTCTAAAAGAAAGAATTCTGATTTTGGACGGAGCCATGGGTACCATGGTTCAGCGTTACAGCTTAACAGAAGAAGATTTCAGGGGGGAACGGTTTAAGAACTGGAAACACGATCTGCAGGGTAACAACGACTTGCTGTCGCTTACCCGTCCTGATGTAATTTTGGCTATTCACAAGCAATACCTGGAGGCAGGTGCCGATATCATAGAAACCAATACTTTTTCGGGAACCACCATCGCTATGGCCGATTATCACATGGAGGAGTTGGTGTATGAGCTTAATTTCGAATCGGCCCGATTGGCGAAAATAGCCTGCGAAGAATTTACGGCTAAAAACCCCGCAAAACCCCGTTTTGTGGCTGGAGCTATGGGACCAACAAACCGAACGGCTTCCATTTCACCCGATGTAAACAACCCGGGCTACAGAGCCATTACCTTCGATCAGTTGGTGGAAGCTTATACAGAACAAGTTCGGGCCCTGATTGACGGAGGTTCAGATATTATATTGATTGAAACTGTTTTCGACACACTGAACTGTAAGGCAGCACTTTACGCCACAGAACAGTACATGCAACAATCGGGCAAGCGATTGCCTATCATGGTTTCAGGCACTATTACTGATGCATCGGGAAGAACTCTGACCGGGCAAACCACGGAGGCATTTTACAATTCTATCAACCACATTCCTTTGCTTTCTGTCGGACTGAATTGCGCCCTGGGAGCAAAGGCCATGAAACCTTATCTGGCTGAACTTGATCGGGTTTCCACTTCGTTTGTGAGTGTGTATCCAAATGCTGGTTTACCCAATGAGTTTGGACAATACGACGAAACACCGGAGTATATGGGCCAGCAGGTTGAAGAATTTTTGCAAGACGGGTTGGTGAATATTTTGGGGGGTTGCTGTGGAACAACCCCGACACACATTGCCGAAATGGCAAGAATAGCAGCCAAATACAAGCCACGTCCTTTGAAAAACGTGACGCCCTTCATGCGGCTGAGTGGCTTAGAACCCTTGGTGGTTTCGCCTGAAATTAATTTTGTGAATGTGGGCGAACGAACCAATGTGACAGGCTCTGCCAAATTTCTGCGATTGATTAAAGAAGAAAGATTTGAAGAGGCGCTTGAAATTGCACTGGATCAGGTTCGAGGGGGCGCACAGGTCATTGATGTGAACATGGACGAAGGCATGCTGGACGGCGCCGAAGCCATGACCAAGTTCTTAAATCTGATGGCCTCAGAACCAGAGATTTCACGCATTCCTGTGATGATCGATTCCTCGAAGTGGGAAATCATTGAGGCTGGTTTAAAATGTGTGCAAGGAAAAAGCATTGTGAATTCCATTTCGCTGAAAGGTGGTGAAGAGGAATTTATCAGGCAGGCCACTACTGTTAGGAATTATGGTGCAGCAGTTATTGTGATGGCTTTTGATGAAGACGGACAGGCGGACAACACGCCCAGACGCATTGAAATTGCCAAACGCAGCTATGACATTCTGGTGAACAAAGTAGGATTTCCGCCACAGGATATTATTTTCGATTTGAATATATTTCCTGTTGCCACCGGCATTGAAGAACACAGGGAAAATGCAGTATCATTTTTTGAAGCAACACAATGGGTACGCACCCATTTACCACATGCACACGTGAGTGGTGGTGTGAGCAATGTGTCGTTTTCATTCAGGGGAAATAACCATGTGCGAGAGGCGATGCACTCCGCCTTTTTGTATCATGGCATCAAACACGGCATGGATATGGGCATTGTGAATCCAGCGATGTTGGAAGTGTACGACGACATACCAAAAGATATGTTGGAGCATATTGAAGATGTGCTGCTTAACCGAAGAGACGATGCTACCGAACGATTGCTCGATTTTGCCGAAGCCACCAAAGGCAAAGCAAAAATAACCGAAAAAGAAGCCGAAGCCTGGAGAGAAGGCCCCGTTGAAGACCGGCTTGCGCATGCGCTGATCAAGGGAATTATCGACCACATAGATGGCGACACTGAAGAGGCGAGATTGAAATATGAATCGCCATTGAAAGTGATTGAAGGTCCTTTGATGGATGGTATGAACATCGTAGGGGACTTGTTTGGAGCAGGCAAAATGTTTTTGCCCCAGGTGGTAAAAAGTGCACGGGTAATGAAAAAATCTGTGGCCTACCTGCTGCCGTTTTTGGAAGAAGAAAAACTCCGTTCGGGCGACAAAAGCACAAACAATGGCAGAATTCTGATGGCCACGGTAAAAGGCGATGTACACGACATCGGCAAAAACATCGTGGGTGTGGTCTTGGCCTGCAACAATTTTGAAATCATAGACATTGGCGTGATGGTGCCTACCGATAAAATCATCGAGGCAGCCATACGTGAAAATGTAGACATCATTGGTTTAAGCGGACTGATTACTCCCTCGCTCGACGAAATGGTGGGCGTGGCAAAAGCTTTGGAAAAAAGTGGATTGAAAATCCCGTTGCTGATTGGGGGTGCCACTACGTCAAGGGTTCACACGGCAGTGAAAATTGATCCGCACTACAGCGGATCTGTGGTGCATGTGATGGACGCATCGAAGTCTGTTCCTGTGGCCAGCAGCTTGCTAAGTCCTGACCAGAAAGAAGGTTTTCATACCAACATCAAATCGGAATATGCTAAATTCAGGGAAGACTATGCCAACCGGAAAAACGAGAAAAACCTGGTAAAACTGGAAGAAGCAAGAAAGAACAAATTCAACATCAACTGGGACAATTTTGAACCTAAAAAGCCTACTTTCCTGGGAACAAAATCGTTCGAAAACTACGATTTGGGAGAAATTGCCAAATACATCGACTGGACGCCTTTCTTCCAGACCTGGGAACTGCATGGGCGCTATCCGAAAATTTTGACCGACGAAGTGGTGGGTAATGAGGCCACCGAATTGTATGCCAATGCGCAAAAAATGCTGGCACAAATCATTGCCGAAAACTGGTACACTGCAAAGGCAACCATCGGTTTTTGGCCGGCGAATACCTTGGAGCATGACGACATTGGTATTTTCCGACATGGAGAAAGCAACACGGAAAACCGCAATGAGCAAATAGCCACTTTCCACAACCTGCGACAACAAGGGCAAAAAGGCCAGGGAGTTCCCAACATCAATTTGTCTGATTTTGTGGCGCCTGCCGAAACGGGAATTCGGGATTATTTGGGTGGATTTGCGGTAACCATTTTCGGGGCAGAAGAAAAAGCCATAGTATTTGAAAAAGACCACGACGACTACAACTCCATCATGGTGAAAGCACTTGCAGACCGCTTTGCTGAAGCATTTGCAGAGCTGATGCACGAAAAAGTACGAAAAGAATTCTGGGGTTATTCGCCTGACGAAAAGCTGGACAGTGAAGAGCTCATCAAAGAAAAATATGAGGGCATTCGTCCGGCACCGGGCTATCCGGCTTGTCCTGATCACACCTTGAAAACAGCGTTATTTAGCTTGCTCGATGCTGAGAAAGCAATTGGTCTACAACTGACTGAAAACCTGGCCATGTATCCAGCTGCGTCTGTGTCGGGCATGTATTATGCACATCCTCAATCTAAGTATTTCGGCTTAGGCAAAATTGACAAAGACCAGGTGGAAGACTATGCCCGACGCAAAAACGTGAGTTTGGAATATGCAGAAAAATGGTTGAGACCTGCCTTGAATTATGAGGCTTAACAATTAATTTAGAGCCATGGAAGCTACAGAAAAGTTTTATAATTTCAGAAGTGACTGGCTAAAAGCCCTGGTTTCATTGGAACAAATTCTGAATGTAGATTTAAGTCTTTACGATGAAAAAGAGCAGGATTGGATAAAAAATGGTCAAATTCAAAAATTTGAGATTTGCACAGAGTTGATGTGGAAAACACTTCGGTTCTATTTATCAGCCCAGGAATTTGATGTTCCTGATGCACCTAAAAAATTGTTGAAACACGCATTGCTTCAAGGCTTTCTTCTGGAGGAAGAATACCTACAATTATACGAGGCTCTGGAATTGAGGAACAGACTGAGCCACATTTACAAATTAGCTGTCTTTGAAGAAGCATTGCCAATTTTGCCAATCATTTACAAAACCATGAGGCAGGTTTATGACAAACTACAACTTCCTTAATGCTGGGAAGATTGACTTCTTGGAAATTGCCAAATCTATTATCAAATCGCATTTGGCAGCATATCCGGGTACAAAAGCCTGCATATTTGGCAGCAGGGCCAGGGGAACAGCCAGGCTTGGTTCAGACCTGGATATTGGCCTTTGGAGAACAGATGGCCAACCCGTTTCCTTGTTTGTTCAAGGCACACTTAAGGATGAAATTGAAGAATCCATCGTGCCGTATAATATTGATGTGGTGGACATAGGTAGTGCAGATAGTGCTTTTCGCCAACGTGTATTGGCCGATGCGGTGAATGTGATTTAGATGCTGAAACATTAAACCGGAAACTTACCCAATAATTTTCTGATCGGGTATTTGAGCCAAAACATGGGCCAGGTGTCTGTTGTCATTCCTTTTCGGATTACCCATTTGCTCGACTTCAGGTAATCTTGTGTGGCTTGTGTGGCCTGCGTCAAAGGATCGGATGTTCGCACGGCGATGGCACTCAAATACATTTTTACATGCGGATGCTTGGTTTTCGGCATGCCATGTTCTTTGCTGGCCATAATTTTAAAACCGGCCAAACCCAGGGCATCCGACAATGTCTTGAGCGAGAAGCAATTTGGGTGTGCCACTTCAAAGCTTTGTCCGCCACGTATGTTTGGCACTTCTATGAACAAATATCCATGGTCGGCCAGGAGGTGCTTTTGCAGTTTTTCCAGAAAAGGAACCATGTCTGGAATGTGCTCAAATACATGGCAAAGGCTAACCAAATCAAACTTTTCTGGTTTTGATTCTATCAACTCATCAATGTTTTCGAACATTGAAATATTGTGCTCCTTGGCATATGTGCGGTATTCGTCGCCTGGCTCTACACCCACACAGCGTTGGATGTCAAAATTTTCACGCACGGTTTGAAGAAATACACCAGCAGAAGCGCCCACATCTAAATGGCTTTTCACTTTACCCATCACCGACTTGAGCCACTTTGTGTAGTAGTCGGCACGTTGTTCCTGAACCCGCAACACATCGGCCCCTGGTTTGTCGTCGTTGTTGTATAGTTTTCTGTAATCGTATTTGTAAAACTCAGCCCACGATTTTTCTGAATAGGTTGGATTTTGAAAAATAAACCCACACTGCTGGCACTGCTGATACTTCAACGACAGACCTTTAAAGTCCCAGTCGGCAAAATGTTTGATTTCAGCTGACTTGCATAAAGGGCACTCATGAAGTTTGAGGTCAAACGAAGTAATAGACATATTTGACAGAATTGTTTTGCAAACTAAGCAGAATAGAAAAACATACATAAAAAAAGCAAGGCAAACCATTTGCCTTGCTTCATATACCTTACAAAAGTCTTAAGCGATTTTACCCACCATATTTCCTGGAATCACCCACTGGTCAAATTCTTCGGCTGTAAGGTAACCAAGAGCAACAGCCGTTTCTTTAAGGGTAGAGCCGTTTTTGTGTGCAGTCTGAGCAATTTCAGCAGCTTTGTAATAGCCTATTTTTGTATTTAAAGCCGTTACCAACATGAGGCTATTGTCCACATGCTTTTTGATGTTGGCCTCAAGTGGTTCTATTCCAACAGCGCATTTATCATTGAAACTCACACAACCATCGCCAATCAAACGGGCGCTATGCAAAAAGTTGGCAATCATCACTGGCTTAAACACATTGAGCTCAAAATGACCGTTCGAACCGCCGATGCCAATGGTAACATCGTTGCCCATCACCTGAGCAGCAATCATGGTAAGTGCCTCACACTGTGTTGGATTCACTTTTCCGGGCATGATGCTGGAACCAGGCTCATTGTCAGGAATATAAATCTCTCCAATTCCAGATCTGGGACCAGAGCTCAACATTCTGATGTCATTGGCAATTTTCATCAAGCTTACAGCAACCGTTTTCAGTGCACCATGTGCTTCAACAATGGCATCGTGGGCAGCCAAGGCTTCAAATTTGTTTTCAGCGGTGATGAAGGGCAGGCCAGTTAAATTCGCAATATGCTCTGCTACTTTTTCTGAATATCCAGCCGGTGTGTTGATGCCTGTTCCAACGGCTGTTCCGCCTAACGCCAATTCTTGCAAATGTTCAAGCGTATTTTTGATGGCCTTCAAACCATGGTTCAATTGGCTTACATAGCCGCTAAACTCTTGTCCAAGTGTGAGGGGTGTTGCATCCATGAAGTGGGTTCGACCAATTTTCACCACGTTCATAAATGCTTTGCTTTTAGCTGCCAGCGTATCCCGCAACTTTTCAATGCCTGGAATCGTCACCGCAATTAGCATTTTGTAGGCTGCAATGTGCATGGCCGTTGGGAAGGTATCGTTGCTGCTTTGGCTTTTGTTCACGTCGTCGTTGGGATGCAGAAATTTGTCTTTGTCGATCAGACTCCCTCCTTTCAACACATGGCCACGGTAAGCCACTACTTCGTTCACATTCATGTTGCTTTGGGTTCCGGAACCTGTTTGCCACACCACAAGCGGAAACTGGTCGTCGAGTTTTCCTTCCAGAATCTCATCGCAAACTTGCCCGATTAACGATGCTTTATCAGGTGAAAAATCGGTGAGATCTCTGTTGGTAAGTGCTGCTGCTTTTTTCAGGTATGCGAAAGCCCGAATGATTTCGATGGGCATTTTGTTGGTATCCTGAGCAATTTTGAAATTCTCGATGCTGCGTTGGGTTTGTGCACCCCAATATACATGAGTGGGCACTTTCACTTCGCCCATTGTGTCCTTTTCTATTCTGTAATCCATGAATGTGATTTGTATTGGCTGATTGAGCGGGCAAAATTAAAAGGACGGGGGGATAAACCATAAACCCAGAATTGACAAGCTTATTCAGAAAATGGCAATTCGATAAAAAATGTGGTGCCAACTTCTTTGTTACTTTCAAACCAAACCTTGCCGCCCAAAGCTTCAATATCCCTTTTCATCATGGCCAGACCAATGCCGCTGCCACCGCTTTTTGTGGTAAAAAACAAGGTGAACACTTTGGGCTGCAATTCAATCGGAATGCCCGGGCCATTGTCAGAAACTGTAACGAGACACTGTTTTCCGCTCACTTCCATGTTCAACACAACAGATGCGTTTTCGGCAGATTGAATGGCGTTCAGCATGAGATTGGTGAGTGCCCGGCCCAACATGTTTGCATCTGTTTGCAACCATTTAGTTTGAGCATTTGATTGGAAGCCAATTTCTGCAGCATTCGTCTGGTTAAAAAAACGCACCAGATTAGTCAGAAATTCAACCAGGTCAAGCGATTCCAGTTGAGGGTTAGGCAACCTGGAAAAAGTGGCAAATTCTGTAGCAATGCTATCCAATGCATCAATTTGTTGAAACAAACCCGGAAAATATTTCACCAAAGCATCCTTATTTTCCACTTCTGAGTTTTTGAGTCTTTGTTCCAACATTTGCAAGTTGAGACGAAGTGGGGTTAAGGGATTTTTTACTTCATGGGCCACTTGTCGGGCCACGTCTTTCCATGCCAATTCTCTTTCCGTGGTTTCGAGTTTGCGCTTGTCTTCCTGAATTTTGAAAATCAATTTGTTAAAAACCTTGAAAATGCGGTCGAATTCATCCGAAACACGTTCGTTGATAAAGCTGAGGTTGTTGAGCGAAATGGATTTCAACATGCCCGAAAATCGGTTGAAAGGCAACACAATGCTTTGCGAAACACTGAAGGAGAAAAACACAAACACCAAAAACACAGAGCTTATGGTAATGAGAATAATTTTGTAATAATTGCTGTAAAAACTGTCGATGGTAGGCAGCAGGAAAAAGATGGAATAGGCTTTGATGCCACACAGCGGGTCGCATTGCTTCACAAATATACAATTGCTGGCATTGTCCAGATTTGGCTTGCTGTCGTTCATGACTGAAAGCCGATAATACTCATTAAAAGGTAACAAATCGGGAAATACATTTCCGGCGTAGTTGGTATTTGACAACCGGCCATTCTGCTGATAACTTGCCACAAAGCCTACAAATTGTTTGTTGCCAGCACCTATGTTTTGGTTGGTGAAATAGTTCACCACAAACACATACACCAGTTTTCTCAGGCTTGGATAAAACACAATTTGAAACACCAGAAAAATGGATAAAACGGGTAAGAAGAAACTAAGATTAAGGAACGACTGAATGCGAAACAGAAATGGAAGCGAACTCCAACGAAACCAGAACAGCACTTTAATGATGAGCACAATCAAAATGAAAATGCCAAAAACCATGGTCACATACACAAGGCCAATTACAAACACATCTTCAGGATCTGGCTTGCGACTTGCGTAGTGAAAGTAAAAACTATTGCCTACGTGGTAGCTCACCATTTCATAGTTTTCGTCCTGTTTCACCGAGCGTTTGAAAAACACTTTTTGACTTCCTAACTGAGAAACAAGGTCATTGAACTCAGACGAACCCGTTGAAAAAACAATATTTCCTCGTTTCGAAATGGCAAATTCCGAACCCGGCTCTACATCCTTAATAATCAGGTTTAGCAACGATGGCAAACCAAACTCAGCAAATAATTTGCCCAACAACCGCTTTTGGTTGTTTCGAACATCTAGTGAAAATGTACTGAAAACCTGTTCTGAACCTAAAAACGATTTTTCAGTAGGCGCAAGGTTTTGGCTGAATTCAGCACCTGGCAAAAAGTGAATTCTGAAAAGATTGTCCTGGTTTTTGTTGACTTGCTCCACATATTCCTGGGCACGAACGAGAAAAAGCGAATCAGGATTACCCTCGAGACTGAGTTTCTGCCCAAGCTCCTTCACATAAAATTCTGAAATTTCTTTGCCAAACTCGATCTTGGATTCCAGTTTTGAAAAATAGGTTTGAGTTCCCTGCGGCACTGATTGAAACGAAGCAAATAATCCGGCCACAGAAACCAACAGGTAAACAAGAAAAAACATATACGCCCGATACTGAAAACGGCTGAAAGCCCGACCAAATTCAGAAAGCAACAAAATCCCTGCCGATGGCAGAGACAGCAGCAAATACGCCGCACCCAAGTCGAACAACAGGCCAAATACAACCACTAAAACCAGAAAGATACCCATAAAGGCAAACTTTCTTTTCCAGGAACTGAAGTACAAATTCCTGGCGGCAAAACCCAACACAGCAAACCTGAAAAACAACAGAAAAGCCAGATATGCCAACAACAAGCCGTTTGCATTGAAGTAGCCTTCAAAGCTTTGGATGTGTGAAAAATCATAAATCGACCGCAGCGATTGAATTTGCAGCTCGATCAGAAAATAAAACAAAGCCGTCAAAGCAGCTGAAAAAACAAAACCTTTATGGCCGCTGTGTCTGTTGAGCCAAGATAGGAAACCTGATTTTTTTCGCTGCAGAAAGATTGCAAGCAATACCAAACCCAACAATACCATGAGCACCAGGTCGAACATGGAATTAAGAAAAATATTGAAGGCAAAAACCTTTGGATCGAAAAGGGAAATTTGCTTTGAAAGCGAAGTATAAATTATTCCATTCAGTAGTTTATAACCTGAAACAGTGGCAAACAAAAAATGTAATCCACCCTGTGTGAGAGCTCGAACAATGGACAAACAAAACAGAAAACAGAAAAGCCATAAATAAATCAATGTGAAAAACAGCCTTTGTGTTTCAATCAGTTCAAGATTTAACTTGTCTTCATCGAAAATAGGAATGCTTAGTTTCAATCCGTTAACAGATGTTAGAGCGAGCCAAACCGGTTGAAAAAAGGCAGAACTGCGGCTTACTTCCTCTGCAACGACTAGGGTAATTTGCTTGTCTCCAATCGTTTTTCGGGAAGAGGCCACCAACATAGGGCGTTCAAATTTACCCACCAACACTTGAAACGCAGGATATCGGGCGTGAACAATGCCGTCGAGTTTGGGAGATTTAGGCCAAAAAACCAGTTTTCTGTTTTCATACAAATAAACCTGGTCTTCAGCCTCGAGGTCATCATACAAATTGCTCAGATCCTTTTTGTCTGCGTACACCTGCTTCGCAAGCGAATCAATTTGTTGTTGCTGCTTGATCAGCCGATGATGGAGTAAAGAACTGAGTTTGGTTGTAAGGGCTTTTTCACTTGCAAAAAAAGGCGCATAGGCATAAACCAACCAGAGAAAAATGGCTACAAACGGAACATAAATAAACCAGGCTTTCTTGATGCTCAACTATTTTATCACTTCTAACAAGCCTCTGTATAGTTTTCCTGAGGCGGGTTTCAGATCGTAAAAATAGGTGCCAGACTGAATATCCGACGCTGGCCAGTCTTGTTTGTAGTCGTTGGTTTCAAAAACCAGCTTGCCGTGCCGGTTAAAAATTTTCAAAACAGCTGGGCCATACAGTTCCAGGTTGTTGACATAAAACTTGTCGTTTTGGCCATCTGAAAGCAATGTTACCACATTCGGCACTAGCAGCGGATGTTCGAAATTGAAGCAAACCGGGTTTGAAAAAGAGGTGCGGCTCTCATCTTCAGCAGCAGTTGCTACTACATAAAAACAATGATCAAAAGCTTGTCTTCCAAATAAATAAGAACGAGAAAGAGTTTCAGCTGGCAGTATTTCAAGTAATTTAAATTCTTCGAGCGACCCTTGTCTATGCCAAACCTGGTAAGATTGAACCCCGGTTGACCAACCCGCATAGGCAGACCATGCCAGTTTCAAAGTATCATCCGTGGTGCCAATTCTTCCACCTAAAATGACTGGTTTGTGAACTCTGCTGCGCAACATATTGCCACATGCATTTTGATAAACTGCCCAAAATGATGGAGGCGTTTCCCAGGGCTTATCGATGGTGAGATTGAAAACTGAAGCAGCAAAATCAAAAGTTCCCAATTCAGCAGAATCGCCATTCACCTGATTCCAAAGCATGCCGGGAGAGGGACGGGTTGACGGATTTGACAATGGCAAAATCAGGAAGGATTTTTCATCATCCGGATTGAAACTAACCAGATTAATATAGCCTGATGTAGTAGCTGTTCTTACCTTGATTTCAAATGGACTGGCCACACAGCCTTTGTCCGATATTCTGTTGAAAATAACGCTTTTAACTGCTGTTTCATTCCAGTTTAGGCTTATCCGGGCACTGTCGACTGAAGCAGATACAATGTTCCCACCCACTACAGTCCACGAATTGATGGAGCCAGGCAATGGCTGAAATGCATATTGCTTTCCAGCTAAAAAGTCCGAGCAAATCAACGTGTCTGCCTGCGTGAGCAACACCGATGGCGTGGGCTGAATGTTCAACCTCAAAGTATCGAAATCGCTGTAACAACCCTCTGCTGACTGAATTCTTAACCATACAAAACCGGCTCTGGGCTCATTCCAACGCAAACGCAAACGGGTATTCGAAACCCTGACCAAGGTGTCGGCATTGCTACCATATTCCCAGCTTACTTCTGTTTCTGGACTGCCGAAATCCACCGTTGTAAACACATTTTGACAAGGCTCTAATGGGCCTGAAAGACTTGGATTTGCAGGTTTCGGCTGAACAACTACATAAACAGTATCGCTCCAAGTGACACAAGTATCTGTGCCATCAACAAACAATTCCAACGCTGCTAATTTGATGGTTCCTGGTGCATTGGGAGATATCTGAACTGCAGAAGTTCCTTGACCCGAAACTAGATTTGCTTCTGGTGAAACATACCATTGAAAACGATGAATGGGCAAAACAAATGGTGCAATTACCTGAAATACAGCACCATCAGAAAAACAAAAAGTATCTTGTTGACTGGCTTCTAAAAACGGTTTTGGCGATTTGGTAGGGGCAACTACCCTTAGCCACAGGGTATCAGAGGTGGAGATGCATCCCAATGGATTACTTGAAAAAACAGAAACAAAGCTTTGGCTATTGATTGTGTTCCAACTCAACACAAGGCTGTCTGCATTTTGAGCAACCAAAGTGCCATTGCTGGAAAAAGCCCAATTAAGTGGAAGGCTTGTTCCCGATGCTCTGTACACAATTTGTGATGAATTTTCACACAAAACTTGCCTACCGGAAATTTGTGGTTGTACAGGCAAAGTCTGGTAAGCTACCCGCATGGTATCAAAAATCTCGCAGCCATTCAGCGAAGCTTTTATGATGTAAACAAAGGTGGTGTCTCGTACTACATCCTGCCTCACATCCACTGGAACGAAATCTGTTGTCGGTGGCAGTGGTGGATATATGAATTCATACATTGTTCCAGGAATGCCCACGAAACTTCTGCCCACTGTAACCAAAGCACCCGAGCAAACGGTGGTATCGTTTCCTGCATTCACTTTTGGAAAAGGATTTACAATCACAGAAACGCTGTCAAGAGCAGAGCAGCCAAAAACCGTGTCGGTTACTTCAACCTGAAATCTGAATAATGCTGGCGCATCGAAGTTGTTTGAAGCCGAAAACTCAGGATTGGCCAATTGCGGATTGTTCAACCCAAAATCGGGAGACCAGGAATAAACAAGGTTTGAAGAAACCCTGTTTTGAGCTAAAATCACAGGCACTTCGCTGCACACACTTTGATTTTGGTTCAGGTTGAAAACCAATTTAGGAGCTATGCTTACCTGAATGGTGTCTAAATTGTTGCATTGATAAACAGGATTGAAAGCCGACAAAATCAAATTACGACTGAACGGAATGGTATCGTTGTTTATCCCAGTAAATCTGGCCTCTGATCGATTGCTTCCAATAACTTGTGAACCCGGAAACCAAGCATAGTTGGCACCCGGTCGGGCAGGCAAACCAATGACAGTTGTATCTCCACTGCAAATTTGCTTATCACTACCAGCAAAAGCGTAATTAGTTGGAACAATTATGGCTAATGAGTCAGCATCTAAACATCCACTGGTATCGATACCAGTGAGATTATAAACCAATCGCATGACAGAATCTCCATTGTTCACAAACCGAAATGTAGGGTTAGGTTGTGTAGGATTGCTCAAAAAAGCAGTTGGGTTCCATTGATAATTATTTCCGGGAACACCGGCAAAGTTGATGGTGTTTGCCACCGTAGGGCAGGCCACAAAGCTGTCGGGCAAAGCCACAGACCTTGGCCGAACTGTAATCAAGACTTCATCGGTGAAGGAACATCGAGAATCTGATCCACCAATGGTGTCTTTGGATACATAGTAGCGCAATACCTGTGTAGTATATGTTGGGTTGTTTACAGTTAAAAAGGGAGCAGGGGCTGTTGTATCGCTCAAACCAAGTGGTGGATACCATAAATAGCTATAAACGTCTGAACCCGCACTGATATCACCAATTTGTACGGTGTCACGTGGACAAACTGTCAAATCTGATCCGGCATCCGGTGCTTCCAAAATGGGTTTATAAGTATACAGTACAAAGTCTTTGATAGAATGCCTATCGTTGCTGCCTCCCGTAGAAGCGGTGAGCCCAAAATATCCGGCGAAGTTAATTCTGTAAAAACCCGTAAGCGCCAGCGATTCGTTGATGAAAACCTTGATGTCGCCAAAATCATATTCAATGCGCATGCGGTTGTAGGTTGTGCTGCGAACAAAATCTGCATTACTCAGTGTTGGTTGTGCAGGAGTAGGACACTCATTATAGTTGTTCACACCATTTCCATAACGAATTTGCAGTTTTGGCGAGCAGCAGGGTGATCCTGCATTGTTGCAATTGTTCCAAGGGTCGAGCACCACAAGCAAACCTAATGGGGCTGGCGGAATACCAATTCCTCCCCCGGTTACATAAGATCTTGGCGGATTGTTCAAAAAGAAAAAAGCTATGCCGTCGGCACCTGTACCATCGAACATGCGGTATTCAAACTCAGCCACCCAACGCTGGCAAGTGGCAATGTTTACAGGTCTTTTGAAAAAACAGGCTCCGCTTCTGGTACTCACAGGTTGGCAAAGGATTAATTCGTCGAAATCTGTATCAGCGTCGCCTTGGGTATCGCCAATTTGTGCGTCACCTGCCAAAAACCATCCAGTTGTATCAATAGGATTACCATTTAACCTGGCAAAAGGGTACGTTTGTGAAAAAGCAGAATAACTGGCAAGCAGACAAAAAACCACGGAGACCAATGAATGACTCAATCTGGTTTTAAATAAAAAACTGTTCAAAATTTTTGGTGTTGTGTTGTGGTCGAGAAAGGCAAAAAAATGCCATTTTCGAAAAGGTTAAACAAAAATGGTGTGAATAACTTAAACAAGAAAATTGAAAAGGCTTTTAGGTCAACCCATTACAAATCCAAATTATGCACAAGCTTCTGGGAACAAGTGTAGACAATGCCCACAATCAAGGGTGTACAAGCAAACAGATGTGCACATCAACCATGTTACTTACAAGAGTGTATGGGAAAACTGCATAATTTTCCCTGAGAAAAACCGGGCTTATACACGCTTACTTATACCGAAGTTTTATGTACAGCACTTATCCACACTTGTGGATATTTTAGGAAAATTAGAGAAGCTACTGCTAAAAATCGGTTCTTTGGCTGTGGATATTTGGTTGAAGGTAAATTAAAACCAGTGGACTACTCCGTTATCCACATATCCACACACTTGAATCTGACAATGGTTTATTTATTTAAAAGAAGAAATAGTAATTATCAACACATGAAGTCTTGCTTCAAAAAAGCAGTTTTTGTTGGCCTGGCTTGGTTTACAAGTTTGGGAGCGCTGTATGCTCAAAACGAAAAAATAGAATTGGCTGAAGAATATTTCAAGCGGGAAGATTTCAAAAAAGCCGTTGAGCAGTACGACGTATTGGCCGAAAATAGAATGATTCTTCCTCGGATTTATGACCATTACGCCGAGGTATTGTTAAAATTGAACCAAAAAGCCAAGTTGGAAAAGCTGTACAAGAGAATGGTGAAATCCTTTCCTAAGCAGCCCACATATTTGTTGGATCAGGCTTTTTACTTCGAGAATGAAAATGATGAAAAACAGGCAAACAAAAACTACAAGAAAGTAATTGAACTTTGTGCAGAAAACCGTAATCTGACCAATGCTGCAGCCAGCTATGCCATTAAAAACGGTCGGCTGGATTTTGCAGAGCAATTGTACACAAGCCTCCGCAAGCAATCGATGAATCCTTATGAATTTTTGATGGAGCTGGTTGAGGTACTAAAATTGAAAGGTAAACCTGAAAGGGTGATAGATGAATTGTTGCCCATTGTTCAGGCAGATGTAAACCAATTGGCATTGGTGCAAAACCTGCTTCAAAATACACTGGAGAAAAAAGAGCATTTCAAATTGTTGGAGAAAAAAGCACTTACCCTGGTGCAGCAAAATCCGGCAAACACCTCAATAACTGAATTACTCATTTGGCTTTACCTGCAGCAAAAAGACTTTTATTCTGCCTTTGTGCAAGCCAAAGCACTCGACAAACGGGAAAGACAAGAAGGCCAAAAACTGTTTGAAATCGGAAATTTAGCCGTTCAGAACAACGACTTGGAAAATGGCCTGGTTGTGTTTGACTATATTGTGAATCAGTACGAAAAACGCCCCATTGCTTTTATGGCTAGCCGAAGCCAGGTCAATGTTCGGGAGCGGATTTTGAAATCGAAATACCCAGTTCCGCAGGGTGAAGTCAACAATTTAATCAGAGATTATAAAAACCTCAACAGCGGAAATCCTAACAACCGGATGATGGTGTCCGAAAATTTGAAATCAATAGCCTTGTTGCACGGGGCTTTTCTCAACCAACCAGATTCTGCTGTTTTCTATTTGGAAACAGCCCTAAACATGCGCCCACCCGATGTTCATTTTGTTTCTCAGTGTAAGTTGTATCTGGGCGACTATTACATAGTAAAAGGGGAGCCTTGGGAGGCAACATTGATTTACTCGCAGGTTGAAAAAGACGAAAAAGACCACATTCTGGGTCACGAAGCCAAATTGAGAAATGCCCGGCTTTCTTATTTCAAAGGAGAATTTGGATTGGCAAAAGAACATCTCGATGTGCTGAAGCTGGCCACCAGCCGTGAAATTGCCAACGATGCGCTGCAGCTTTCCATGCTTATTCAAGACAATACAGCATTTGATACAAACGGAACAGCACTTCGAGCCTATGCCAAAGCTGATTTGCTCATGTTTTTGAATCGGGACAACGAAGCCTTACAAGTGCTTGATTCTTTGCTTCAGTTTCCTGATAATGGATTGACAAAAGATATTGAAGACGATGTGCATTACCTCAAATACAAGCTATTTGCCAAAAGCAGACAATTTGATAAAGCTTTAGCTTCACTGGCCGTTATCAGAGAAAAATTTAGCGACGACATTTATAACGACGACGCTTGGTTTCTCACCGCCAGAACGTATGAGGAAAACCTGAATGACACCGAAAAAGCCATGGAGTTTTACGCCCAGTTGCTGGAGAAATTTCCTGGCAGTATCTATGCAGCAGAGTCCAGAAAACGTTACCGGCTGTTGCGTGGCGACGTACTGAATTAACCAAAACCATGATTGGGCATGAAACAAGTAACTCGTGTATTCGACCTCATTCAATTCCAGCTCGACAACTATCCGAACGACGACTGTTTGGCCAGAAAACAACCCGATGGTAGCTGGAAAAAATATTCGACGGCAGATTTGAGAGACACTGCCAACGAAGTCAGTCGTGCTTTTTTGGCTTCAGGCATTTCGGCCAACGATAAAGTGGCCATCATTTCGTTTAACCGCCCGGAGTGGAATTTTATAGACTACGGCTTGCAACAAATAAGAGCAGTGTCTGTGCCTATGTACCCCACCATCACTGCCGAAGATTATCATTTCATTTTTCTGGATTCCGATGTAAAAATGGTTTTTGCAGGCAACCAAGAGGTGTATGAAAAAGTAAGCAAGGCTCTCGAGAATTATCCCAGGCCTATCGAAGTATTCACGTTTGATGAAGTAAGAGGAGCCATTAATTGGTCTGTGTTTTTAAAACGAACCACAAACGCCGCTGGCGAAGACCTCGATGCGCACAAGCTTCGTGTTCAGCCAACAGATTTGCTCACGCTCATCTACACCTCAGGCACCACAGGCAAGCCAAAGGGAGTGATGTTGACCCACAATAATTTGGTGAGCAACGTTTCCACTTGTTTACCCATCATTCCAGTCGACCATACCAGTCGCTCGCTCAGCTTTTTGCCGCTTTGCCATATTTACGAAAGGATGTTGCATTACCTCTACATGAGTTCGGGCATATCCATTTATTATGCTGAAAGCATTGACACTGTAGGCGAAAATATGAAAGAGGTTAAACCTCACCTGTTTGTTACTGTTCCCCGATTGCTGGAAAAAGTATATGATAAAATTGTAGCCAAAGGCCAGGAACTGCGAGGCATTAAACGATTTTTGTTTTTCTGGGCCTTGGAACTTGGCCTTCGCTACGAGTTGAACAACCAGTTGGGCTGGTGGTATAACTTTCAATTGAAATTAGCCAATAAACTCATTTTCAGCAAATGGCGGGAAGCCTTAGGCGGCAACGTAAAACTCATTGTTTCAGGTGGAGCTGCCTTGCAACCACGCTTGGCCAGGGTTTTTTCGGCTGCACAAATTGTAGTGATGGAAGGCTATGGCCTCACCGAAACATCGCCAGTGATTTCCGTGAACAGGTATGAAGAAGAAAACAGAAGAATTGGCACAGTTGGGACAATCATTCCTGGTGTGGAAGTGAAAATTGCAGAAGATGGCGAAATACTTTCTCGTGGACCGCACATCATGCAAGGCTACTACAACAGGCCAGATCTAACAGCCGAAGTAATAGACCAGGAAGGCTGGTTCCACACAGGCGATATTGGCAAAATAGTTGAAGGCCGCTTTTTGAAAATAACCGACCGCAAAAAGGAAATTTTCAAAACCTCTGGCGGCAAATACATTGCTCCTCAGCAAATTGAAAATATGCTGAAAGAAAGCCTGGTGATAGAGCAAGCCATGGTGGTGGGCGATGGACAAAAATTTCCAGGAGCCTTGTTGGTACCAGCGTTTCCATCGCTGCAAGAGTGGTGTAAAATCAAAGAAATCCCGTACACTACAAATCGGGAAATGATTACAAGTCCTGCTATTCTCGAAAAATTTCAGCGGGAAGTGGATAAGACCAACGAAAAATTAGCACAATACGAAAAAATCAAAAAGTTTTGCATCATCGAAGGGCCGTGGGCTGTGGACACTGGTGAAATGACACCAACACTTAAGCTGAAAAGAAAAGTGCTCCACCAAACCTATCAGCGCCAGATCGAGGCCATTTATGCTGCTTAAACCACATTTTTCATGCTTTTAAATACAGCGGCGCACACACTTGCCGGTGTATTTGGACTCATACTCCTGGCTGCGTTGGCTGGCCATGTTCTGCGCAGGTTTCTGGGCAGAGGGTTGTTCAATTTGCCAGAACTGGATATTTTTCACGGCTTGCTACTTATAGTCACATTGTTGGCAGTGGTGATGACCAAAGGGCAAACCATATTGTGGGTTTTTATTATTTATTTGTTTGGGAATATTTCAGGCCAATCAAAACAACAAACCCAAGCAGCATTTCATTGGCACGGCTTGCTTTTCGCCAGTTTGTTTGCGCTGTTGCCTTGGCTGTTTTTCATGTTCAGTCTGTTTAGGGATGGACAACATTATTTCTATCCTTTTTTCGATGAAAGTTTTTATTCCAAAGTGGCGGCAGTTATTCACCAAACCGGGGTAGAAAGCAGCAATACAATCGTTCCTTGGGATGGCACCCAAGTCATACCATCACTCTATCATTATTTCGAAATCTGGATTACCCTGGCTTGCTATTACTTTTTTAAAGTGCCAGTGCTTCATGCCTATAAATTGGTGTGTATTCCTGTTTTGATGGGAGTGTCATTACTTCAACTTCAGACTTTATTCAGGTGGCAAGGGTTGGGCTTGTGGCTTTCGATGCTGATTCCGGCTGTATTTTTGTTTTCCGGCTTTCCTTTCAATTTCTATACACTTCAAGACTTGCCAATTCCTCAAACCATGATCTATCAGGCAAGCTACATGGCAGAGTTTGTGACCATAAACCGGATCAAAATGGCTGTGATTTTGTTGTTCATTACAGCATTTTTGTTGTCCTGGCACAAAAACAAGCAGCTTTCCATTTTCATACTCGTTTTGTTGGCATTTTTATGGATCTCATTGTTTGTGAGCATGCTCTCGGCTGTTGGTTTGTATGTGCTTGTAGCTGAAAAAGGAAATCTGAAAACAATTGTCAGGAAGTATTATCCGGTGTTGTTAGGTGCAATTCTGTTGTTTGTCAACTACTTTTTCATTTATGTTGGAGGATTTAAGGAACCGATTTTTCTAATCTATAATTCACCAACGTTAATCGGAGGGACATTTATTTATGGGGTGCTCACGCATAGTATTTTGTTGTTACCTTTGCTCATTGCTGATTGGTTGATTTACCGCACATTTTTATTTAAACGAATTGGGTACGATGTACTGTGGCTATCTTTGCCCATGCTGGTTGGGTTGGGTTTACATGCCATTTCTGTTGGTTTTCGAGACAGCTTTCAGTTTATAGTGAACTACAGTGCGGCTATCATTCCGCTGTGTTATTTACTCTATCTCGTCAGGTTAATCATCGATAAACCTACCTTAAAATTCAAACTTCTTACCGCTTCTTTCCTCCTTTCAGGCATTTACTTCTCCATGATTTCTGTTCGGGGAAATTTCGAAATCTACAGCCGGTTTTCCACATTCGATTTTTTTGATGGTCTGCCCAAATTTTTAGAAAGCAATCCTCCTAAAACCTTCAGAACTGTCAGTCTAAGTGCGAAAGGCGTTCCATTCGCCACCATGCCTGTTACCAATGCCGACGCCATATTTTTACTACATGAAAATCCACGTTTCAGCAATTTTCAAATTAATGGGGACAGATTGATAGCCGAAACGCACGATAGTATTTTTAGTCAGTTGTTGCTGAGGGATCATTATTTGAATTTTAAACGAAAACTTGAAAAAAATTCAGGCCAAAAGATTAGTCCTGTAATTGCTAGAATAAAATTTATTGAAAAATACAAACCTGACTTTATAGTTGTGGCCGAAGGTGTAGATATTAGAGCCTATCCTGAGTTAAATATATTTTTGGGGAATACTCATGAGGATTCAAAAACAGGTCTTAAGCTCATTCAGCTTGTTTACCCATAAAAAACAGGCTAACCCAAAAGAGCAGCCTGTCAGTAAGATTGAAAATGTAGCTATTGAGAAATCTTAATCCAGGGCAAACGAAAGGCCTACTGAAAAGGAATTGAGTTCGGGGCCACGTGCACTAAATAATGGGTTGATGTGGTATTGTCCATACAGTGAAATATCGCTGAAGCCAATTTCTGCCCGCACACCATAGTTGAAATTGTTGAGGTAAAAATTGCTTTGCTCTTTGTCCCGCTGCGTTTTTCCATTTTCGTTGTATTTCACTTTGCTATGGCTGAACACCCTGTAGCCACCAAATACACCCGTCGCCACTCTGAACCCGCTTTTACTTTGGTATCTTAGCTGAAGAGGCACATTTAGGGTTGTGACCAATAATTTGCTTTTGGTGTAGATGCGGTCCTTGTCTGGAGCTTCGAATTGTACACTATCGCCTTTCACTATTTTAAAATTGTCTTCAAAGCGGTAGTTATCCCAAGTAATGTTTAAACCCGAAGCTACACTCAAACTTTTGCTGAGCGGCCAGGCGTGAATATAGCCAATACCTAACTGAACCGATTTTGACGCATTCAAGCCATACGATTTTCCGGTTTGGTCAGGAGTTTGATCGCCTTCGAGGTAGTTTGTAAAGCCCAGGTCAAAAATCATTTCGTCGCTGAAACCTCGGTACGTTCTGTGCTTGTATTTTTTAGTGCCTGTAGAAGTCACCACGGTATCTCTGATCGAAATTATTTTTGAACCAAATCTGTTTTCAGTAATGGTGATTTTTTGACCGCCATCTGTTTTTACAATCCGTTTGCGGATCACAATAGACGTGTCACGGTTGCTTTGGGCGTCGACCTGGTTGCCCAGAATTTCTACCCTTAAATTCAGTCCTTTCATGGCAGAGTCGAGATTTTGCATCAGGGCGTTCAGGTCTATTTCTTTCAGCTCAGAAATATCTTGGTCTTTGTTGGTTACGATGATCATTTTGCTGCGGTTTTTCAACTTCACAATGATGGTATCTTTTTCACCTTCCGAAGCAAAGTGCATAGGGCTTGCCATAACATTCCACATCAGGAGGTTGGCGAAGAAAATGTTGAAAACGAATAGTTTCATGATTTTTTGAACAGTTTAAAATTTTTTTTTGCGTGATTTATTCTTCCTCATTTCGGTTGGTTACAAGCGAAATCAGGTTTTGTCGGTTTAGTCCAAGGTCTTTGATGCTGGCATCCCCATTTCTGATGGCCTTTACTTTTTGAAGCAGTCGTTTGCCACTCGATTGTCTTGGTTTGAAGCTTACTTCGGCCAGTTCTTCGGTGGCTTGCGCTGGTCGGAATTCGATTTGTGCAATCAGATTGTCAACCGCCTCAGCCGGAGTTATATCCATTTTAGCCGGCAATGTTTCCATAACCTCTGGCTGAGCAAGTTGAGCTATTTCAGGTTGTTGTTCAGGTTCTTTTTCTATGGATTCGTTCGGGTCTTCTGCGTTATTTTGTTTTGGTTCTTCCTGCGCATAGTATCCTGAAACTCTGACTTTTTTGGGTCTTGAAGGTTTCTTTTGAACGGGTTTTTCAAGTTGTTTCAGGGCATTTTCATCCGCTTCCAATGCATTTTCCTCGGTTTTGGGTTGTTCTGCTTTGGGTGCCGTTTCAATGGCGCTGGAGTCTTTTTCGGGTTCAACCACTGCCAGGGTATTTTGAGTTTGTTGCGGGTTGAATCCCTGCCCAAACCAGAAACCAATTGACAAAAGCAAGACAGCTGCCGCCGACCAGTACCACCAAACAGGCCTTTTTTCCTTTTTCTCTGCCTTGTTCAACATGGCTTCCATGGCTTCCCAACTCGCTTTGGTGGGAGTGGCTTCGTGTTTTACCAAAAATTTTGAAAAAAGCTGATCTACTTTGTTCTTTTTCATTGGATTACGGTTTTTGTATCCCCCGTGTTCATTTTGGTTAATTTATCTGCAAGCATTTGTCTGGCCCGGCTCAGTTGGGATTTCGACGTGCCTTCCGATATGCCCAACATCGAAGCAATTTCCTTGTGGTCGTAGCCTTCGATGGCATAGAGGTTAAACACGGTTCTGAATCCGGTGGGCAGACTTTGAAGCAGCTCGAACAAATATTCCGCATCTACCTGCAAGCTTCCCGGGTCGAATCCTTCTGAGTTTTCCACGTCTTCCTGGTTCACAGATTCAAAAACTATTTTTTGTTTCCGCACAGCCATCAAAGCCTCGTTCACCACAATACGCCTCATCCAACCTTCAAAACTTCCCAAGCCGGAAAACTTGTTGATTTCAGTAAAAACTTTCATCATGGCTTGCATTAGAATGTCTTCAGCTTCAAAATTGTTGTTGATGTATCGTTGGCAAACAGCGAGCATTTTTCGGTGCCACTTTTCGAACACTTGTTTTTGGCAGTTTCGGTCGCCTTGCTGGCAGCCTTTCACCAAATCGTGTTCAGTTAAAAGTGGTACAACTTTGCTCATCAGGTTTCGCTTACAACTACAAGATGCAGGCCTAAACGCATTGGTTGCATGGGAGAATAAAAAAGAACAAGAAATATTACTAAAGTATTGATAATCAGTTTATAAATATTATTTCTTATCGAAGTTCAAATAATAAACCCAATAATGTTCAATCTCATTAAATGTGGAGTCTTCAATATATGAATTCATAAAATTTCCTAACGAACGGGAGACACCTGACTGTCTAAGTACCAATCGAATGTTTTGATTTTTTATGAAAGCAATTTGTGCAGAATCGGATGAAATATTCGGCCCCAATCGTTTTTGAAATTGTACAACAGGCAATGTTTGGTAGTAGCTCCAATAGTCATTAGCTGAAAACAAAGCCGAATCTGATTTCGACAAATTGAGCAGCGAAACTGAAGTGATCAATAAGCTGTCCGTTTCATTTTGAATATCAACACCCGGGCGCTTCAAGTAAAAATAAGGATATGGCTCATAGTCGGTAATAAACCCTGCTTTGGTTAGATATTGATTTTTTTCCAACACTCGATTCACGAAAGGCAATGATGATGCAGTGCGGAAATAAACTCTATTTTGGTAGGCATAAATAGCTGCTACATTTCCTAAGAACAAGGCTGAAAACAGAATAAAAACAACCGGTTTTTGCATGAATTTGGCCGCATGTTTGAACAACAAAATTGGCACGATGTAATAACTCACATAAAGATTAATTCTCAAAAACTGGTAATAATTCGGGTAATCTTTCAACAACAGATCTATAAAAAATAAAACCAACAAAGCCGCCAGACATTGCAATACAACTGCTCTATCAGGATGTTTGAATTTAACCAGAAGATATAAACCAATTGCTATTAGACCAACCAGGTAGGGAATTAGCAGTATGTTTATGAAATAAAGCACCAGTGGAAAAACTAAAATGAAGCCTAAAATGGCCAGCCTCATAGGTAATTTGACTATAAACACAAGTATTACAGCACTAAATAACAAGAGCGTAAAATGAGAATACAAGAAGTTAATCAATGTATTTTTAAAGCCTATAATGATATCAAAAGCATGAATAGCCGGAAGGGTTAAACCGTTTGGTTCAAAAAACTTTGGCATGGTACTGTTGATATTTAACCAATGGTAAAGAGCTAACATGCCGGCCAAACAAACCACCGAGGCAAAGACATGCATCCACACTTTTGGCTTTGCAATTTCTTGAATGCCAATTATTAAAAGTAAGAAAGGCGTAAATAAAGGATTGAGAAAATAAGACACAACAATGAGTATCGGGTATGACTGAACAAAAGATTTTCGAAATATTTCGAACAATAAGATCACAAAAAATAAGCCTCCTGAGACTTTAAAGTATTCGTACAGATAATGAAAATCTGTGTTTGTAATAAAGTAAATATGAAAGTTGGTCAGAAGGGCTAAGAGTTCACTATCTGGAAAAAGCAGAGGAATAGCATTGTATATCAATGTGATGCGACCAATGGTACCCAAGCAAATCACAAATAGAAAAGCCAAATAGCTCGAAGGCATCCATCCTGAATTTTTCAAATACCTGTAAACCGAGATCAGGGTAATACTCAACATAAATGGATATGTGTAGTAGAAGAGTATTTTGGCATTGGTCTCGTTTGAAACGAGCTTAAAAAACAGGGTTAAATAAATCTCGTAAAAGTGGTAGAACATGTAATTGAAACCGCCGCCAAACCATTGACTTTCCAAGGGAATAAAAGAAGATTCCTGGTTAAAAATACCGATATAAGTTACCAGGTCGGAGTAGTTGTAATGGTCTATAAAGTGTGAAAATGTTTGCCCGTTTTTGAAGCTGTAATGGATGATCACGGCACAGCCACTTACAACAGCCATGATCAGATACTCCAACTTGTCGAACTTTTGTTTTGCCTGAGTAACTTCCTCGGAAGTATGTTTCAACTTTTTGAATGCCAATAGCCAGGCAAAGGCCACCAAAATGAAAAGAGCAGCAGTTTTAAAACCTGTGTAGGCAGAAGCTGTAGCAAAAATTACGGCCGCAAGTCCCAGAAAAATCTGAAAAACTTCGCTCCGCTGTGCAGAAGGAATAAATGCCTTACTCAATCTGAAACCAATGGAATCTATGATTAGAAACAGCAGGGCACAGGCCAAAAGAGGATGCAGGAAAAGTTGAAATACCGACATACTAATACACTAAAAAGCGGTCAAAGATAACCATCCCACCATGGCATCAAATAGGTCTTCGTTCCAATCACAATGAGGTTGGTGGTCAAGATCTTCCCTTTTCTGGCACGGTTCCAGTTGCTTACCTGCAGAGTGCGCAGCGTATCGCCCAGTGCAAATAGCCGGCATTTTGCAGAAGATACTTTCCAGAAGTAGTGTTTATTGGATTTAGATAAGAACAGGGCTTGTGGTAGCAATAACTTTCAAAAAATAGTGGTAATCGTTTAATTATCAAGCCTTTGCTTGGGTGTATTTTTGTATTCAAACCCCTTCAACCATGCGAGTATCCATTATTTAGCTTTACGGACATGCTCTTTTATTGTATAGCAGTGAACTTCAATATGTCCTATTTCATTTTTCCCATGTTGCTGTGCTGGCCAATAGTCACGGGTTGGGTTATCATGAGTTTTTTAAAAGAGCCGGACTACAATCCGGCTCTTTTGTTTTGGACTTCAAAATGAAGCTATTATTTCAACTTGATCTCCACCGCATGCCCGTTCAGGTTGTAAGTAATCAAGCGGTCGGGTTTTTGCTTTTCTTCATTCACGAACTTGATTACGCCGTCGGTGTCGATCCAACCAAAATCATCATAAACAATCATTCCACCAACGGAAAGGCGGGGCCAAATCCATTCCACAATATCTTTTGTACTTTGATATACATCTACATCTACATGGCAAAAACACAGCTTTGGGGGATTAATCCTGTCTGCAGTATCTTCAGGAAATATTCCTTTTAGAATTTCAAAATTCTTCAAACCAAGGTCTTTCGACAATAAATCAATTACTGTCTGCTCGCTGGTGTCGGCATGTTCGCCACCTGAATACTGCGAATCTTCATTTCCGGCTTTCACAACACCGGTGAATGTATCGGCTAAATAAATCTTCTTTTGAGGTGCTACTTTTGACAATTTTTTTGCCATCACACCAGCCGTGCCACCACGCCAAACCCCAACTTCCAATACATCGCCTTCAATTTGAGTGGCTACCTGTCCAATTAAATCCCACAGTTCATAATTTCGGTAAATATCTACTAGCGTATGGCCTTTTATAGTTTCAAATGTGGAAGCAAACTCCTTATCAATCTTCCATGGGGCATAGTTTGAATAAGGCCTGATGATCTCACTGTGCGAAGCTAAGGCGGTGTTTCTAAATGGCCTCACCTCCAGATTCAAATTTTTTGTCCGGTAAATGGATTTGAGAATATTGGTAACTATACCCATACAAATTCTTTCTGTTTTGCCCTCAAAGTAAGAGTTATTTCTTCTAACAAACCGTTTTCCTGGAGCCTTAAACTGAAAGTTTTTGCACCCACTTATAAACCAAAAGGGTCAGCTCACGCCGACCCTTTTGTAGAAAACCTGTAATCAATCTGAAAGTTATTCGCAGCCCATGGTGCCAAAGCCTGAAACTTCAAGGAATGTTGGATCGTCGTCGTCTTCGAACATCGAAGCATCAATCTGAAGGTATGTGCCGGTAAAGGTCATATTGCCTCCACTCACGTTAAGTTGTCCGCTTTTGGAGAAAAATAGCTTCTCGTTTCGAAAATCAATAATCATGGCCAAGCCTTGTCCTTCCAAATCATCTGGATCTTCGATTTCATCAAACCAGTTGATAATATCGTATGTGCCCTTAGCCTGACTGTCGTACACGAGGTAGTATGCAAAGCCATTCAAAATATCTTCAATGTCTTCACCACCTTCAATGTTTTCCGGCGATAGGTCACCTGAAATGCCCATTACGCCAGATACACCGTCGAAATCTCTTCCGAAACCTTCAAACAGATCGGTACCGAAAAAGTCGCCATCAGCTTGAAAGCAAAAGGCGTAATTCATTGGATATGTGTAACTGCCTGCACCCACTGAGCCTCCTCCGGAATTTCCGCCAAAGGCATTACCTGTTACATACAGTGCTCCACCTGTTTCGCTATTGGTCCAGATTACACCTGTGTTGGGGTCGGTGAAGTTGGTAGCTGGTGGATTTGCAAACGAAAAGCCACCGTCAGCTATTCGAAGTTGTTTGCCTGTTTTGGGGTCGGTGATTACCAACTCAGGCATGTGCTTAAACAACTTTTTGATTTTGGCTACTTCCGGAGAATCCTTTTTAGGAGCAGGAAGTTTGTCTCGCTGGCAAGCCATAAAATTGACTGCCAGAAAGGCTGCCAATGTTGCCATCAGCAGCCTGTTCATTAAAAATTTTTAATAGTGTGGGAAAGCGCCTACTAAAATAGGAAACCCAAACGAATAAATGAATTTACGATGGGTCCAAAATTCAATTGCCTGGTATTGCCAACTTTAGTTTCTGTTTCTGTGCCTCCGTCTGGCTTGTTTTTAATTGTTGATGGGCTGGTTAGTCCAACACCAATACCAAGCTCCGCACCCACATACACATGTTTTGCAAAGTAGTAGTCGAAACCAGCTACAGCATTTGCTCCAATGCGTGTAAATCCATTTCTGCCGGTGATTTTATCCTTTTTGATGGTGGTTCCGTCTTGTCTTTCTGATGTTTCAGAAGTTGTTCTGATGGCCAGGTCAAGTTCAGCGCCAACATAAGGAGACAGTCTGTCCGTTCCAGCAAAGTGCTTTTCAATACCTGGACGAATTGCAAAATCGAATTGTGTAGTACGATCCTTCAACTCTTCATCGGTATTGCCGTCTTTTTTATCTTCATCTTGAGTTACTTCAGAAGTTGAAGAGTACCCTACGAATGCAGTAGCACGTAAAGCTGAAGTAGGTGAGCTGAATTGTCTGTAGCGAATTCCACCTATTGAAATAGGGCTACCACCAAGTGGTGCAAATTGAACCTCGAGGTTTTTCTCGCCACCGGCTGGTTTGAAATCCTGAGCTTGAGAAACAGAAATGGCAACTATGCCAACAAGGAGAGTGAGAATCTTTTTCATTGGAAATTGATTTTGGTGAACATTGTTTTGTTAACGGCTGCAAACATTTTGATAATAATTGAATTTACAAAGCATTATTAATCTTTTTTTAAATTTATAAGCATTTGACAATAAGAGTCTTCGAGCAAGTTGCTTAAATTAAATAATGAAACAAATGTTTAGACCTTTGGAATAATAGACTAAAAAATATGATTTACAGCCAATATTATGCATACAAGAGGTTGAATGGCCTTTTTCTGAAAAATCACCGTTTAATTAACATTGGCGTAACATTCGAACCCCAAACGTTAGCATATATTTGGCGGAATTTCGGGTAAAACTGCATGTTTGGACTAGAGGCCGGGCTCTCCATTATTTTCCTTTTTTGCATATTGGCAGCCTGTGCCTTTGAGTTTGTGAATGGATTTCACGACACAGCCAATGCTGTGGCAACAGTAATTTATACCAACTCTCTCCGACCCTGGGCGGCCGTGGTCTGGTCTGCGTTTTGCAATTTCTGCGGTGTTTTCCTGGGTGGCATAGGTGTGGCAATGGGAATAGTGAACCTGCTCCCACCCGAGGCACTCATAGATATGAATGTGTATCACAGCATTTCTATGATACTGGCCATTCTGTTTGCAGCCATTATCTGGAACCTGGGCACGTGGTATTATGGACTTCCGGCTTCCAGTTCACATACCTTGATAGGTTCAATTTTGGGCGTAGGCCTGGCTTTCAGTTTTTTGCCTGGCGATCATCAAACAGCGGTGAATTGGGGAAAGGCCGGGGAAATCGGCTTGTCGCTGCTCATGTCGCCTTTGTTTGGGTTTTCTGCCACTATTTTTCTGATGTTCTTTTTGCGTAGGCTTCTTGGCAAAGGAAGCATCATATTTAAAGAACCCGATAAAAAGAATCCGCCTCCCATTTGGATTAGGTTTATTCTGATCATTACCTGCACATTGGTTAGCTTTTTCCACGGTTCGAACGACGGACAAAAAGGAGTGGGCTTGCTCATGTTAATTCTCATTACAGTTCTTCCTGCTTATTATGCCATCAATCAGGATTACCGCTTGAGCGACCTGACACCTATTTCGAACAAAATCCTGACAACCACGGCCAGAATAGACACTTCTCTGCTTTCGATAACAGAAAAAGAAGTCTTGGAAAGGGTTGAAATGAATACAGCTCGATTTGCCATTGACTACAAAAACACGGGCGACACTTCCATGAATGCCCTTCAAAAAGAGAAATTCATCCTCAGAAACGAAATTCTGGCTGTGACCAAAGGCATAGACGTGTTGCTGAAAAGTGAAAATGTAAACCTCAATGTGCTCGACAAGCAAGAGTTGAGAGCTCAGGTAAAAGCCTTGAAAGGCTCTACAGATTACAGTCCGATCTGGGTTACTTTTCTCATTTCCATTTCTTTAGGGCTTGGCACCATGATTGGTTGGAAACGCATTGTGGTAACTATTGGCGAAAAAATTGGCAAGCAACATTTGACCTATGCCCAGGGTGCTTCGGCGGAGCTGGTGGCTGCCAGCACCATTGGCTTAAGTACATTCTTCAGTCTTCCGGTCAGTACAACGCATGTTTTGTCGTCTGGTATTGCAGGAAGTATGGTGGCTAACAAAGGCATAAAAAACCTTAGACCCGACACGGTGAGAAACATTTTGCTGGCCTGGTTGCTCACACTTCCGGTTTCGATTATTTTGTCAGGTTCGCTTTTCCTGCTGTTTCGCTGGTTGTTTTAATCAGCAGTTCTCCTGAAGTAGTTTGGCTTCCAAAGCCAAGGTAAGGTTAAATGCTGGGCATGAAAACCGCAAATGGGTGATGCGCTGCCGAGCAAGCCATTTGGCCCAAAGTCCGTGAAATTCCTGCGAAAGAGGTAAAACGAAAAAGGGTGATTTCACCAGTTGTTGCGCAAACAAGCCTGTTGGAAACGAAGCAGGCAATCCCACATTTCTACAAGCAACGAATTGAAGAACAGCCTGAAAACCTGTTTGTGGAGCACTGACACTTAATTTTTCCGTAAGCACTTGTCGCAAAGTCTGTAAATGTTGGTTTGCAGGAAAATCGTGCACCAAACGTGAAGCGTGGTAAGCAATGACAAAAGGAAATGGATAATATGGTGCAACAACATTAGGATGCCTGCTCCAATCATCGGATTCGAAAACCAATTCCAGAAACCGAATGCCTTCCAAAGCATGAACCGAAAGCGGAAACCTGGACTGCAAAGCAAAACCAACGAGATTGCTGATAACACATGCATCAAAACCTGGCGGCATGTCACGTACAAAAAAAGTTGTCCAGGCTTTCAGCGAAGTATATTTTAAGGGAAAGTATTTTACCAGACTTTTTTTGCCGTTCGCATGTTCGTCCATAAAAGCGAGCAGCCATTTCCAATCAGTTGGTGGCTTGTTCAATACCTGATAAATCATCACCGAGTCATCGGCATCGTCCGGTGGACGAAAATATTCCCAACGACCCAGCAATCTGCCATTTGAAAAATGCCCTGGTGGTTTGGTTTGCCAAAAATTATAGGTGTTTCGGCCAGCTTTGTTTTGATACAGGTCAAAAACCGGACGCAACGCATCAATGTGTTGCTCCACCTTTTCAATTTGTGAAGGAGTGAGTAAAGGCTTCAATCGAAGGAGATTGAAAAGCAAGCCTGCACTGAAATAGGCCGAATTGTCGAGCCTGTTGTATCCAAAGGGATGCCAGCGAATTGACGGAAATAAACAATTTGGATAGGCTGGATTGTCCACGGCTTGCAGCGAAAATATGAAGTCGAAAAGCTGATCCGAAGACCAGTTTTCTAAGGACAATTCTGGATATTTGGTTTTCAAGAGACTGGCAACCTGCTAACAAGGCTGGGTTGGAATTTCGAAGCTACTTGGTTTTTTTACATTTTCGTAGTCAGCGCAAAGTTAGTTTAGTTTTAGAATATGGTGCTTTGATGACGTAGCCTCGAAAAAATTCAAGGCCACAACATCAGTCGTGTCTACGACACTACTCGCACCCCAAAATCTTTTGAAAGGGTTTAGCAAAGGAAAACCCTGAACCATGTTACCTTCCCAGTCCGCATAGCGGACGACCGATATCCCAAGCAACGAATTCATTGGGTGCTTGATTGCTAAACATCAGTCGTGTCTACGCCACAAGTCGCACCCCAAAATCTTTTGAAAGGGTTTAGCAAAGGAAAACCCTGAACCATGTTACCTTCCCAGTCCGCATAGCGGACGACCGATATCCCAAGCAACGAATTCATTGGGTGCTTGATTGCTAAACATCAGTCGTGTCTACGCCACAAGTCGCACCCCAAAATCTTTTAAAAGGGTTTAGCAAAGGAAAACCCTGAACCATGTTACCTTCCCAGTCTGCATAGCGGACGACCGATATCCCAAGCATCGAATTCATTCGGTGCTTGATTTTAAACAAACCAAAGCCAAACTTTATTCCCTTTCTGCCTTACTTTGCCTCCCATGCCAATTGCCGAACATCTCAAAGACCAGGTTTCTAATTTGCCCGATTTGCCGGGGGTGTATAAATATTTCGACAAAAGCAGTCAGCTAATTTATGTAGGCAAAGCCAAAAGTCTCAAAAAGCGGGTGAGCAGCTATTTTACGAAAGGCTACAGCCAATGGGACCGAAAAACAGCCCGGTTGGTAAGCCAGATTGAACGTCTTGAATTTACGGTTGTAGATTCAGAGTATGACGCCTTGTTGCTCGAAAACAGCCTCATCAAACAGCATCAGCCTAAGTACAACGTGATGCTCAAGGACGATAAATCCTACCCCTTTATCGTCATCACCAACGAGCGATTTCCTAAGATTTATTCAACCCGAAGGGTTATCCCAGGCCACGGGCAGTACTTTGGGCCCTACGCCAGTGTGCGTACTATCAATGCCTTGCTTGAGCTCATCCACAATTTGTTCACTTTTCGCACCTGCTCGCTCAACCTTTCTAAAGCCAACATTGACTCGGGAAAATTCAAGATTTGTCTGGAGTATCATTTGGGCAACTGCAAAGGGCCCTGCGAAAACCGGCAAACCGAAGAAGACTACATGCTGGAAGTGGAACAAACCCGTCTTATTTTAAAAGGAAGACTGGGAATAGCCAAGCAGTTTTTCAAAAAACAAATGAACACATGGGCCGAGGCATTGGAGTTTGAAAAAGCACAATGGGCCAAGCAAAAACTGGAACGCATAGAGCAATACCAGTCCGATTCGGTAATGGTGAATCCGGAATTAGGTGATTTAGATGTGTTTACCATCACAGAACACGAAAATGCAGCCTTTGTAAATTACCTGCAAGTGGTGGAAGGCAATGTGTGCAACACATTTACAGTTGAATTGCAGCGCAAACTGGAAGAAACACAAGAAGAATTACTGCTGATGGCCATGGTGGAATTGCGCCGAAAATTCATGAGCGACCACAGCGAAATACTTTGCAACATGGAACTTGAGTTTCCACAACCTGGAATTACAGTTTTTGTGCCGCAGCGGGGCGATAAACGGCGTTTGCTGGAGCTTTCTTTGAAGAATGTGTTGTTCTACAAAAAAGAAAAGATCAGCCGGGCTATCGAGCAAAACAACGAAAGCCGAAGCGACCGCCTGCTGGCTCGTATGCAAAACGATCTGAAAATTAAAAATCCACCCAAACGCATCGAGTGTTTCGACAACTCAAATATACAGGGCACAAACCCGGTGGCGGCCATGGTGTGTTTCATAGATGGAAAACCAGCCAAAAAGGAATATCGGCACTACCACATTAAAACCGTGGTTGGGTCCGACGATTTTGCCTCGATGTTTGAAATTGTTTCCCGTCGATACAAACGCAGGTTGGATGAAAAAGAGACATTGCCCGATCTGATTGTGATTGATGGTGGCAAAGGCCAACTCGGCATGGCTTGCGAAGCTTTGAAAGGACTTGGTATTTATGGGCAAGTGCCCATTATCGGCATTGCAAAGCGACTGGAAGAAATCTATTATCCGGAAGACCCTGTACCGCTTCATCTGGATAAAAAAAGTGAAACGCTGCGGGTTATTCAGCACATCAGAGACGAAGCGCACCGGTTTGCCATCACCTTTCACCGGGATACCCGGAGTAAAAAAGGCCTTGAAACTGCTCTCAGTGGCGTAAAAGGTTTAGGACCTAAAGCCCTGAGCCTGATTTATAAAAACTTCAAATCGGCTCAAAGCATCACCCTAGCCGATAAACCTAAACTCGAAGAGCTGCTGGGAAAAGCCAAGGCAGACATTCTGCTTAACTATTTGTTTGAAAAGGAATGAGCTGAAATCATTCAGCCACAAGCGGAATTCCAACTCGCAGTATGTGCTCAAGCAGGTTTTTGTTTTCAATTTCACCCATGTTCACCACATCGAAATGATAAGGCATCAAAGTGTCTTCATTCAAAATGCCCTTGATTTTTTGGGTGGTTTTAAAACTCAGATTTACACCTGAAATGGCTAAGTCTACATCGCTACCCGGCCTGAAATTGCCCATGGCCCTGCTACCAAAAACAAGCACTTTTGTCACCTCCGGAAATTCAGAGATGATTTGGTAGATTTCCTGAATGTCTTCCTGCCTGAGCCCAAACATCAGTATAAAAAGCTAGTTGGAATAATCTACTTTACCTCCTCATAGTCAACGTATTCCCCTTCGTTGTCGCTGATTTTCGGATTGGGTTTTTCTCCTTGGATGGTTGTTTCGCCTGTGCGAGAAGCTTGTTGTTGAGACCTATTAAATCCTCCGCCAAACTGGTAGCTTCGGTAGAAACCACCACCATTCTGACCCATTTTTTTCACCAGATACCTGTGCAAAAACCAAACACCAACCCTGGCCAGAAACCTGAAAACAAGATAAATGGAAAGTAAAATGAGCAAAAAACGAAGCAATCCCATGGAATAGAAAATGGTGAATTACAAAAGTACTGGTTAGGTTGTTTGCACCTGATGAATTTTTGATGAAAGATCTGAAATCACTTCCCGAACACAGTAAAACAGGATAAACTACCTGGCTCGTTCAAATTCAAGCATTTCAACGCATGCCTGGGCAATACCTTCCGGGTCGAAACCACATTCCCGATGAAGCTCAATTTGTTCGCCATGTTCCACCAACCTGTCAGGTATTCCGAGTCGCTTTACCTTGGCAGCATACCCATGGTCGGCCATAAACTCCAGTACAGCCGAGCCAAAACCTCCCTGAATGCAACCATCTTCCACGGTTATCACCCGTTGGAACCTGGCAAAAATTTCATGAAGCATGTTTTCGTCCAACGGCTTCACAAAACGCATGTCGAAATGAGCTGCGTCTATACCTTTGGCTTTCAATATATTACAAGACTCAATGGCATAGTTTCCTATGTGTCCCAAGGTAAGAATGGCCACATCCTCTCCGTCTTTGATTTTTCGCCCGGTACCAACCTGAATGCGTTTCAATGGTTTTTTCCATTCAGGCATCACACCTTCTCCTCTTGGGTAGCGAATGCTGAATGCGCCATTGGTTTCGAGGGTGGCGGTGTACATCAGGTTGCGAAGTTCTTCCTCATTCATGGGCGAAGAAACCACCAGATTGGGAAGGCAACGCATGAAAGCAATATCATAAGCTCCATGATGCGTAGGCCCATCAGCTCCTGAAAAGCCTGCCCTGTCCATACAAAAAACCACGTGAAGACCTTGCAAACACACATCGTGCACGACCTGGTCGTAGGCCCGCTGCATAAACGTGGAATAAATATTGCAAAATGGAATAAGCCCCTGTGTGGCAAGTCCTGCGGAGAAAGTAACCGCATGTTGCTCAGCTATACCCACATCAAACGACCGATCCGGCATTTCTTTCATCATGATGTTCATCGACGAGCCGGAAGGCATAGCCGGGGTAATTCCCATGATTTTATCATTGTCCCTGGCCAACTCTACTAAGGTATGACCAAACACATCCTGGTATTTGGGAGGCTGAGGCTTTTCGGGAATTTTCTTAAAAATTTCGCCTGTTATTTTATCAAACTTACCCGGTGCATGCCATTTGGTTTGGTCTATTTCGGCTAGCGGATAACCTTTGCCTTTCACAGTAACGATGTGCAGCAATTTGGGTCCCGGAATGTTTTTTAAGTCATTGAGCACATCGACAAGGTGGTTCACATCGTGGCCATCTACCGGACCGAAATATCTTAATTTCAGTGATTCAAACAGGTTCGAATGTTTGAGTAATGAGCCTTTTACAGCGCTTTCTACCTTGGCAGCAATCTCCTGTGCGTTAGGCCCAAACTTCGATATTTTGCCCAACATGTTCCACACCTCATCCCGAAACTTATTGTAGGTGTGCGAGGTGGTAATGTCGGTTAAGTAATCTTTCAAAGCGCCCACATTCGGGTCTATGCTCATGCAGTTGTCGTTGAGCACTATGGTCATGTCGTTGCCCAAATGACCAGCATGATTCATGGCTTCAAAGGCCATGCCGCCAGTAAGTGCACCATCGCCAATAACGGCAACTACTTTTCTGTTTTTTTCTCCTTTGTAATTGGCAGCGACACTCATGCCTACTCCGGCAGAAATGGAGGTGCTGGAGTGACCAACACCAAACGTATCATATTCGCTTTCTTTTCGTTTCGGGAAACCAGATAGCCCGCCATACATGCGGTTGGTTTTAAAACTATCACGACGGCCTGTTAAAATCTTGTGTCCATAAGCCTGATGTCCAACGTCCCAAATCAATTGGTCATAAGGCGTGTTGAGCACATAATGTAAAGCCACGGTAAGTTCAACCACGCCCAAACTTGCCCCAAAGTGACCCCCATAAATGGACACATTGTCGATGATGAACTGCCGCAAATCCCGGCATACGTCCACCAATTCATGAGGATCGAATTGCTTTAAATCGTCAGGGTTGTTGATTTGAGATAGATACTTACCTGGTTTGATTACCATGCGAAAAAAAGGTGAATGCGAGAATGAGCCTAAGTAATTCTTGCTGTTGCAGGTGTGAGTTTATGTAGCAAACAGGCCGTAAAACTAAAAACACTTTAATTAGTTTTGAAATTCTTTTTTGAGGTCAATTGAATTAACATTTTGTTTTACAGCAAATTAAGTGCATTTAGAGCCATTCAAGGCTTTTATTTATGATTAAAAAGGAATCGGGTGTGGGGTGGATTTTGGGCATAATTTTGTGGCTGGTGCTGCAAAATGCATGTGCTCAGACCTTGCCAGACCCGAGCCAATTTCCAGGATTGGTTAAATTAAGGAAGAATGTAATCCTGCGACCCGACAGTCAGGCGTTGACCAGATTCTTCGTTACGCTGGATAGTTTGGTGATGCACCAGCACCGAAAAGTGAACATTCTTCACATTGGAGATAGTCACATTCAGGCAGACTTTTTTTCGGGCAGGGTGCGTGAATTGTTTCATAACCAACCCCAATTTGGAAACGGTGGCCGTGGCTTCATTTTTCCTTATGGATTGGCTAAAACCACCGATGCCATCGATGTCAAAATGGAAAGTCCGGGAAATTGGAAAGGCTGCCGAAGCATTTCTGAAACCAGTTCCTGCCATTGGGGTTTGGCCGGCATGGTGGCTTCCACTTCCGATTCCGTGGCCGATTTATGCCTGAAAATTCCCAATAAAGGGCAGTACGCTATGGATAAACTTACTTTGTTTTGTCCGCCCCATGTAAGCGATGAATATGAATGGGTAAGCAACATGAATCAAGATGCACTGAAAGCCTTCGGCTACAGCAAGCGAACAGGAGGTTTTAGTTTTAATCTGGACGGGCTAAGCCAGGAGTGTAAAATGGTTTGGAACAGAAAGCCCTCAGCTACTTTGCCTTTTGTGTTGCAAGGTTGCTGGCTCGAAAATTCCAGCCCTGGCATTGTATACAGCTCTTTGGGTGTGAACGGAGCCGAAGCAAGTTCATTTTTGCGTTGCCCTGATTTACAAAAACAAGTGCGCTTCATTCAGCCGGATCTGGTCATTATTTCTTTGGGAACCAACGACGCTTTTTCCAGAAATTTTGCACCTGAAACTTTTTACAAAAACATAGGCGAACTGGTACAACGCATCAAAATGGCTTCGCCTGATGCCGATATCTTATTCACAACGCCCGGCGACAACCTGCTTGGTAAAAAATACTTGAATCGAAGAAACGATTTGGCCCGCCAGCAAATCATGAAACTTGCCGAAGAAACAGGTGCCGGTGTTTGGGATTTCTACAGCATAATGGGTGGTTTAGGCAGCGTGAAAAACTGGGTCAAAAATGGCCTGGCTAAAAACGACAAAGTTCATCTGACCATAAAAGGGTACAAGCTTCAGGGCGATTTGCTTTACCTTGCCCTCACCCAGCAATATCTCGATTACAAACTTTCCCGATTGTCGGCACTCAAGTAAACCCTGCATGGCGAGTTATTTTCCCTCGTTTTTCTATTTCGAAGAAAACAATCCTCTCATTTTCACCACGGCTCAGTTTTGGGTCTTTTTTGGATTTGTGCTGCTGGTGTTCCAATTCATCAACCAGAAAAAAGAGCTTCGAAACTTGTTTCTGCTGGTCTGCAGCCTGTTTTTTTATTACAAAAGTAGTGGGGCATTTTTTACCTTGTTGTTGTTTACCACGGCATTAGATTTTACCCTGGGAAAACTTATTTACGGCGACCGGAAAAAGCTTCGCAGGCAAGGGTATGTGGTAGCCTGCATAGTAATCAACCTGTCGCTACTGGCCTATTTCAAATATACCTACTTTCTGGCTGACCTTATTTCAACATATTCGGGTGAAAAAATGACTGTAACCAACTGGCTTGCCTTGTGGGCAAACAGCCTGGCGGGCGCAAGTTTTCAAATAGATAAAATCATACTTCCTGTTGGTATTTCGTTTTACACCTTTCAGTCGCTGAGCTACATTGTCGACATCTACAGAAAGGAAATTCAACCAGTTTCCAATTTTCTCGACTATGCTTTTTTTGTGAGTTTTTTTCCACAGCTGGTAGCCGGCCCCATTGTAAGAGCCAAAGATTTTATTCCGCAAATCTCAAAGCCTTACAACCTGACTGAACTGGAATTCAATGCTGCCATATTTTTGATTATCAATGGATTAATCAAGAAAATTGCCATAGCCGATTACATTTCAATTAACTTTGTAGACCGGGTTTTTCAAAACCCTCTTTCCTTCAGCGGTTTCGAAAACCTGATGGCTGTGTATGGTTACACCATTCAGATTTACTGCGATTTTTCAGGCTACACCGACATGGCTATCGGACTGGCATTAATTTTAGGATTCAGGCTCAACATCAATTTCAACTCGCCCTACAAAGCCCAAAACATTGCCGATTTCTGGCGGCGATGGCATATTTCACTTTCCACCTGGCTCCGGGACTATTTGTACATTCCACTGGGTGGAAACAAAAAAGGAAAAGCGAGAACCTACCTCAACTTACTGATTACCATGCTGCTAGGCGGACTATGGCATGGAGCCAGTTTACGCTTTGTGGTGTGGGGCGGTTTGCACGGGGCTGCATTGGCCTTTCACCGAATGGTGTCTCCGGCACTCAAAGGCAAATTCTTTGAACACGCCATCTGGAAGTTCTTTGCCGCCTTGCTCACCTTTCATTTTGTGGCCTGGTGCTGGATTTATTTCAGGGCTGGCAGTTTTGAAGTTGCCCAACAGGTGATCAATCAGATTTTGTTCTCCTGGAGCAACACCGTTATACTGCCCTTCCTGCAAGGTTTTTGGAAAGTGATGGTGCTCATGTTCATCGGTTATGCCATTCATTGCCTGCCCGAAAATTTCAAAGTCAGATACAGAAACTGGTTTGCCTGGTTGCCTTTGCCCATCAAAGGCGTGGCTATTGTGGTCATTATTCTGCTGCTCTACCAGGTTAAAAATGCGGAAGTTCAGCCTTTCATTTATTTTCAATTTTAAGCTTAAACTTTTAACTGAGTGCCAATGACCATGAGGGTTTTCATTTTTATGCGAAGCCACTTTGAGCGATGCATTTGCTCAGTTTTCGGCCTACAAATACAACCCAATTCACATAAATGCAAACCCTGAAAACCTGTTTTAATCGACGATTGGCTCGTAGGATGGCTAAATGCCTGATAATGCGAAGACTTGGAACATTGACTTGAAGAAACACTCCAGTAATGCCTACAGAAACATCCATATTTACAAAAAATTAACATGGTCTTTTCGCACCTTTTCAAGGCACTAATTCGAAGACTGAGCCAAAAATAAGCACAAATTTGTGGATAAGACAGCAAGAAATGGGGCTTGTCCACCTAACTCACAAAAGTTATCCACAATTCTGTGGAAAAGTAATCGGTAGGTCAAATGTGCTTTTGATGTAATAAATGTAGTTATTTTCAATAAAATCAATGGCAAACTATTGCCAGAATAACCTGAAAAAGCCTTTGGTAACAATTTGGTAAAATGCAGTAGCCAGGTGTTTTTTTCGAAAAAAAAATTTGCAAAAGTAAAACCTCTACAGCATCAGCTTTTTAATCATTTTCTCAATGGTCTTAACATGTAAAAATTTGTCGCCTCAAAAAATTCTGAAATGTTAAGTTTGCACCGACTTCAAATCTTGACTTTAGATACCCCATTATGGCTTTTGATTTTGATATGATTAAGTCCGTGTATGCCCGCATGGGCGAACGGATTGACGCCGCCCGGCAAGTGGTTGGTCGTCCACTGACTTTAACCGAAAAAATATTGTACTCCCACCTCTACGATGGTTTGCCCACCAGCAAATTTGAGCGGGGAAAATCGTACGTTGACTTTGCACCCGACCGTGTTGCCATGCAAGATGCAACAGCACAGATGGCGCTTTTGCAGTTTATGTCTGCCGGCAAACCACAGGTAGCTGTTCCTTCCACCGTGCATTGTGACCACTTGATTCAAGCCAAAGTTGGGGCAAAAGAAGATTTGCACACCGCCGAGGTAACCAACAAAGAAGTTTACGACTTCCTGGCTTCTGTTTCCGATAAATATGGTCTAGGCTTTTGGAAAGCCGGTGCGGGCATCATTCACCAGGTAGTGCTTGAAAATTATGCATTCCCCGGTGGAATGATGATTGGTACAGACTCACACACACCAAACGCTGGCGGCTTAGGCATGATTGCCATTGGCGTGGGCGGAGCCGATGCCGTAGACGTGATGGCCGGCATGGCCTGGGAACTGAAGTTTCCAAAACTGATTGGCGTAAAACTCACCGGACGATTGAGCGGTTGGGCATCGGCCAAAGACGTAATTTTAAAAGTAGCCGGCATCCTGACTGTAAAAGGTGGAACTGGAGCCGTGGTTGAATATTTTGGCGATGGTGCCGAAAGCCTTTCCTGCACTGGAAAAGGAACCATCTGCAACATGGGCGCTGAAATTGGAGCTACAACTTCGATTTTTGCTTACGATGCCAAAATGAAAGCCTATTTGGAAGGAACGAGCCGAGCAGATGTCGCTGCGTTGGCCGATCAATATGCCTCCATCTTACGTGCCGACGACGAAGTGCTGGCAAATCCTGCAGATTTCTACGATCAACTGATTGAAATTAACCTGAGCGAATTAGAACCTCACGTAAACGGACCATTCACGCCTGATCTGGCCTGGCCGATTTCACAATTTGCCGCTGCCGTGAAAGAAAATGGTTGGCCTGCCACTTTGGAAGTTGGTTTGATTGGTTCTTGCACCAACTCATCATACGAAGACATGACCCGGGCTGCTTCTGTAGCGGCTCAGGCTGCCACCAAAAACCTGAAAGCCAAGGCAGAATTTACCATCACGCCCGGCTCTGAAATGGTGCGCTACACCGCAGAAAGAGACGGTATTTTGCAAACGTTCGACCAGGTAGGCGGCGTTGTGCTTGCCAATGCTTGCGGGCCTTGCATTGGTCAGTGGGCACGCCACAGCAACGACCCCAACCGCAAAAACTCTATCATTACTTCTTTCAATAGAAACTTTGCCAAGCGCAACGACGGCAACCCGAACACACACGCCTTTGTAGCCTCTCCTGAAGTAGTTACCGCATTTGCCATTGCCGGAGACCTCACTTTCAATCCCATGACCGACAGCCTCACCAACGAAGCTGGCCAACAGGTGAAATTGGATGAACCCACAGGCATCGAGTTGCCGCCAAGGGGATTCGACGTGTTAGACGCCGGTTTTCAGGCACCTGCTGAAGATGGAAGTGGCGTTGTTGTAAAAGTAGATCCTGCTTCCGATCGCTTGCAGCTGCTCGAGCCATTCAAGGCCTGGGAAGGAACAGACCTTTCCGGTCTTCAATTGCTGATCAAAGCAAAGGGGAAATGTACTACAGATCATATTTCGATGGCTGGACCGTGGTTGAAATACCGTGGACACCTCGACAACATTTCGAACAACATGCTCATTGGGGCTTTGAATGCCTTTAATGAAAAAACCAATTCGGTGCTGAACCAGCTGACTGGCGAATATGGTGAAGTTCCCGCTGTGCAGCGGGCCTACAAAGCTGCCGGAGCAGGCTCTGTGGTAGTTGGCGAAGAAAACTATGGCGAAGGTTCATCCAGAGAGCACGCAGCCATGGAACCTCGTCACTTGGGCGTTCGTGCTATTTTGGTGAAATCGTTTGCCAGAATTCATGAAACCAACCTGAAAAAGCAAGGTATGCTGGCATTGACTTTTGCCAATCCTACCGACTACGACAAGGTGCAGGAAAAAGATACCGTTAGCATTTTAGGTCTCACCAGCTTTGCACCGGGCAAGCCTTTAACGGTGTTGCTCAACCATGCCGACGGGTCTACAGATGAATTTGCCGTGAACCACACCTACAACCAAGGCCAGATCGATTGGTTTAAAGCTGGTTCCGCTTTGAATCTCATAGGCGCCAAAGAGAAAGCCGGTTCATAAATGATATTGAAATCCCGCTTTGAGCGGGATTTTTTTTAGACCTCACCCTAAATCCCTCTCCCAAGGAGAGGGACTTTGAGGCCGCTCGAAGGGAGGAGGTTTACACTAAAACGGAGTGATTTCCCCTCTCCTCGGGAGAGGGGTTAGGGGTGAGGTAAAAAAGCTTTATGGGTGAGGTAAAAAAATAAAACACACAACAATGACAAACACAACACGAAGCCGTTCTCATGCTGGAAAGAACCTCACCCTAAATCCCTCTCCCAAGGAGAGGGACTTTGAGGCCGCTCGAAGGGAGGAGGTTTACACTAAAACGGAGTGATTTCCCCTCTCCTCGGGAGAGGGGTTAGGGGTGAGGTAAAAAAGCTTTATGGGTGAGGTAAAAAAATAAAACACACAACAATGACAAACACAACACGAAGCCGTTCTCATGCTGGAAAGAACCTCACCCTAAATCCCTCTCCCAAGGAGAGGGACTTTGAGGCCGCTCGAAGGGAGGTTGTTTACACTAAAACGGAGTGATTTCCCCTCTCCTCGGGAGAGGGGGTTGGGGGTGAGGTAAAAAAGCTTTATGGGTAAGGTAAAAAAATAAAACACACAACAATGACAAACACAACACAACACGAAGCCATTCTCATGCTGGAAGATGGCCTGGTGCTCAAAGGTAAATCCATCGGCAAAATAGGCACCACCGGCGGAGAACTTTGCTTCAACACGGGCATGACAGGCTACCAGGAAATTTATACCGACCCCTCGTATTTCGGGCAGCTGATCATCAATACTACAGCCCACATTGGCAATTATGGCGTGGCGACCAAGGAACAAGAATCGGGTAAAGTGCAATTTGCAGGGCTTATTTGTGGGCAGTTTTCAAAAGTGTACTCCCGGGCTTCGGCTTATCAGTCGCTTGGGCAATACCTGACCGGCGCTGGCATTGTGGGCATTGCTGATGTGGATACCCGCCGATTAGTGCGGCATATTCGCAGCAAAGGCGCCATGAATGCGGTTATTTCTTCTGAATTTTCGGATGTGGACGTGTTGGCCAAACACCTCTCGACGGTTCCCAACATGGACCACCTGGAGCTGAGCAGCAAAGTGACCACCGACGAAGTGCATTTCTATGGCGACCCGATGGCCAAATGGAAAGTTTCGGTGCTGGACCTGGGCATTAAAACCAATATTCTGCGAAATCTGGCGGCAAGGGGCATGTACATGCAGGTGTTTCCGGCTAAAACCAGCTTTGCCGACATGATGGCCTGGCACCCCGACGGCATTTTCATCTCCAACGGCCCCGGCGACCCTGCCAGCATGGACTATGCGGTGGATACTGTGAAACTTGCCCTCGAAGCCAACATACCCCTGTTTGGCATTTGCCTGGGACACCAGATTCTGGCTAGGGCTTGTGGCATCAGCACCTTTAAAATGCACCATGGCCACCGTGGCTTGAACCATCCGGTGAAAAACCTTATTTCTGGCCGCAGCGAAATCACTTCCCAAAACCATGGCTTTGCTGTAAGCCTGGAAGATGTTCAAAACCACCCGGATTTGCTGCTTACCCACATTAACCTCAACGACCAAAGCGTAGAAGGCATCCGCCTCAAAAACCGACCTGCCTTCAGCGTGCAATACCACCCCGAAGCCTCTCCCGGTCCGCATGATAGTGTGTATTTGTTTGAGGAGTTTGAGGGGATGTTGGGGTGAGGCAAATAAAAATCTATCTTTACCCAAAGTCTTTTTTTTGCTTCTCGGGGCTAAGTCTCCCGCAGTAGCGGGACAGGCTCTGGATTTTATTGGGAGTTCGCAGTTCCGAGTACGAAAAATACAAACAGGTGGTGTGTATTTGTTTGAGGAGTTTGAGAAATTGTTGAAGTAAGTCAAATGCTTATCTTTCATCGCCCAAAGTCTTTGCTTTGCTTACCGGGAGTAATTCTCCAGCGGAAGCGGGACAGGCACTGCCTCTTATTGGGAGTTCGCAGTTTCGAGTACGAAAACTACAAATAGGAGGGGTACAATGAGTGGTATGTCAAAACTTTGGCGTACCGATTAAGTTAATTCAATAAATTATGCGTCTGGTCCTTTTTTTAATATTACTTTTGCTAAAAATCAGGACACGTGAAACATTATCTCCCATTCATTTTTTGTGCATTGGCATTATTATTATCTTGTTCGAAAGATAAAAATCCAGTGAACCCCAAAAGCACAAGAGAAATCACAGTGACTACACTCAATGAATCTGAGGCACCAATAGCTGGGGTTGAAGTTAAACTAGTGGATGGCCAAACAGGTGTAACTGACGCAGATGGAAAAATAGTATTTGTAAATGTAGCCAGCAACAGCCTGGGAAGGTACTTTGCAGTTTCAAAAAGTAATGTTTATTTCAGTTGCTCTCAAGCTGTAACCTTACCTGCTGGGGTTAATAGAGGAACAATAAAGATGATATTAACCCGAAGAAGTGGCTTTCAGGAAATCAATACAACCCTGGGAGGTGTGGTTTCACTTGCTTCTGGTGCAAGTATAGAAATCCCTGCAAATGCATTCAGGAGAATGGGACAAGATGAAGTCTATAATGGTACTGCAAGAGTATATATTACCAATTATTCAACTGAAGACAATGATTTTGGATTCAAGATGCCAGGTGCAAGCGACTTATTGGGTTTGACGGCACAGGGCCTAAAAACTTTGTATTCTTTTGGCGGTGCAAGTATAGAAATAGAAGATCCTACGGGAGGCAAACTTGATTTACGAGAGGGCACAACTGCAAGATTTATTTTACCTGTTGCGTCGACACAAATCGATGTGGCACCTCCAACTATAGGTCTGTGGAATTTTGAATTTGAAAAGGGATATTGGGAGGTTGTACAAACTGCTACCAGAACAGGTACTTATTATGTTGGCGATGTAACCCATTTTTCGTGTTGGGGCATGGACGAAACCAGGCAAACTGGTACTATTAGAGGAAGTGTATTAGATTCTTCTGGAAATGGCGTGGAACAGGTTGGACTTAGAATTGGGCAACAATCAATCATTACAGGCCCGGCCGGTAATTTCGAATTGAAAGTACCCATCAATGTGCCCCTTAGAATTCGGGGAAATAAAGGAACAAGAACTGCCTCTGCTGATTACCCAGCCTTTACATTCCCGGGACAGGTGAGAGACAGTGTGTTATTGATATTGTCGGGAACGGATTTGGTTTGCCAACCTACTGTAACAGATATTGATGGTAATGTGTACAATGTAGTGAGAATCGGAAGCCAATGCTGGATGAAAGAAAACCTGAAAACAACCCGATACCGGGCTGGCTCTGCCATAGCTACTGGTCTAAGTAATAGCCAGTGGGCAAGTGATACCAGTGGCGCTTACGCCATTTACAATAATTTGGGCAGAAATGACACTTTATTTGGCAAACTCTACAACTGGTATGCTGTAAATAATACACAAGGCCTCTGCCCTGCCGGCTGGCATGTTCCAACTGATGCGGAGTGGAAATCCCTGGAAGCCCAACTGGGCATGCCGGCCAACGAACTCGACCAGATAGGCCCATTCCGTGGCGAATCTCAAAATGTTGGTGGAAAGTTAAAAGCAGTCTCCTCTTTGTGGCAAAGCCCCAATGTTGGTGCAACCGATGAAAGTGGCTTTTCAGGTCTTCCTGGCCCCATACGTACACAGGTTGGTATTTATGCTACTGACACAATTGGCTCGCTCGGAATATGGTGGTCTTTTACAGGGAGCACTGCAAGTAGCAGTTGGACTAGGTATCTGGATAGGAACAGCGGTAGTTCACAGCGGTGGGAATACGACAGGCGATTCGGTCTAAGTGTCCGCTGCCTTAAAGATTAAAAAGTGAGACGAAGTTTCTGCTTTGGTTTGTGGCTCATCATAGCCATTATCGTAAACCAAGGTACCACTGTCAGAATAAGAAGCTGAGAACGATTTCGTAAAGTGAAAATGCCGGATTTTCTGTAATCTTTATGAGGTCTATCTGGCCAGATATAATTCAACTGGCCACTGTTTCACCCAAATTCAAACAGTATACAAGTGGCAAAATTTAAACGGAATCGTTGATTAATGGCCTATTTTTATGCTATGGCGACAATAAGGGTTTTTATACTCACTGTGCCTCTATTTTAGGTCAATCTTGGCGGAGCGAATCTTCTCGGCTTTTCCAAACAAGACCTAATTTGTTCCAAGGCCTACTCACCCATAATTACAAAAGCGCCCCAATAGTAGGGCTCGGGGTATTTTTCACGTAGCTTCATTTGCGCCTTTTTAAAGGCATCACGTTTGTTTGTTCCGTCTAACCAAAGGGTGTAGAATTGAACCATTAAATCGCTGGTTGCCTGGTCGTTTACGTTCCAAAGACTCATAATAACATTTCGGGCACCCGCCACATGAAGGGCCCTTTGTAAACCGTAGACCCCTTCTCCATTTACTACTTCGCCAAGGCCAGTTTCACAAGCTGAAAGCACTACTATTTCAGTTTGATCCAAATTAAGATTCATCCCTTCTGAGGCCGACAAAATTCCATCTTCTTCATTATTCAGATAATTTCCCTTTAGGGTGTTTTCCGAACCTGTGAGCAAAATGCCAGACCTCAGCATGGGCTTGGAGGTTGAATCATCGCTATTGACAAAGTATCCATGAGTGGCTAGATGAAGAACCCTTGGCCTAAAGCAATTCTTAAGGTTAGACTCTGTAGCATCTGGTCCTTCGTAGGCTACCAACTCCCAACCTGCTTGAGAGAAAAGTTTCCCAATCTGTTCAATTTCATGTTTGGTTCCAGGCAATGGGGTTATGCGCTGATTGATTTTCAAAGACTTAAAATATCGGGAATCAATTTGCCTGCTTACATCCATGGAAAGTTGTTCCGAATTGGCAGTTTCAGCGACAACCCAGAATTTTGGATCTCCAAACAAGTAAACTAATTTGTTTTCGAGAATTTCTGGCTTGGTCAAAGTTATGTCTTTCGTTGTTGTTAGGAGATGAATATTGGCTTCATCCAGAACAAACTTATTTGAAGTTGGACTCTTTAAGGTATTTAGGTTGATTTGGTTGTAAACACCATCCGATGAAAGGAAAACTCGATTAGCACCATTTAAAGCCATTTTTAAAGGCTCCCAATATTGGATGTAGGAGGTTTCGTCGGGCAATTTATACTGAATGCATGCCCTGTATTTTGATAAAAATCGGTTTTCCAGGTCATAGCCGTTCTTTAATAAAACTAACTTTGGAGTGGCGGCCTTTTTTGAAACGATAAGACCCAGGTAATGGACCGATTCCGGATCAGGTTTCATAATCTTCACTCCTTTTTCCTGTGAAGCCGAATCACCTTTCGGTTCTTGTTGCCTGACGTTGGAGTATCTTATAATCTCCAATGCTACTTCATCAGTGGATAATTCTTTTTGAATATCTTTCCAGTTAATTACCTTCTTTTCCGAAAGTTTAACAAATGATTCTGACCTTATAGAAAGCTCCTTCTCAAGGTTTTCAGCCTTTATCCGAATACTGTCAATAAGTTTGTCGTTCTCGGTGGTTTGGTACATTCGCACCAACTTATTTTGATATGTTTCCCATTCGTCAAACATTTTAAAGAGTTTTTTATCGCCACTATTCTTAATCCTATGCTTCCACTTAGCACTGCTATTCAACAATATTGCCTTTGTAACTATTTGAATATCAAATAATTCCTCTGCTAGGTCTGGGTATTTGGTTGTGTTCGTTGCAAGAAAGCACTTTATATAATTCAATTTTTCATGAAGTCCTTCAAAAAACGTTTCTTTCTCAGCATCTGAGAAATAGGGAAAATAATTTGTAATCAGGAAAAAGAGATTTTCCTTCACATTTAAAAACTTTTGCTTTGCCTCAGGTAGATTGTTGAGTGACCAAAATATTTTTCCTTGAATAAAATAGGTTTCACCTACAAGTGGATGCTCCTTACCCAAAGTTTCATATCTGATCTTTAAACTTTTATCAGCCATTTGCTGTGCCTTTGAAAGCTTACCAAAATCGAAATAAAGGTTTGATAGGTTATAATATGTATTGCTCACCTCAATGTGATTGCTGCCAAACACAGCTTGCTGAATTTCTAAAGCTTTCATATATTCATTTTCTGCTTTACTAAAAGCACCACGTTCACTCCAGATAACAGCAAGGTTTCTGTGAAACAAAGCAGCGTAAGGATGACCTTCACCCAAAGTTTTGGCTGTAATTTCAATGGCTTTTACAAAATAGTTTTCAGCTTCATCTAGCTGACCCATGTTCCAACTTAAACCACCTAAACTTCCATAAGACTGGCCAACTTCCGGATGCAATTCTCCAAAGTTCTGTCTTCTAATGTCAAGTGCCTTTTGAAAATAATACTTCGCATTGGAATGATGCCTAAGTTGACGGTAGACAATACCAAGGTTATTATAACTTCCTGCTAATTCAAGGTGATTTTTTGGATATAATTTTAGTTTTATATCAAGCGACTTTTGAAAAAATGAAGCAGCTTTAGGAAGATTTCCCATATCCTTATATACCGCACCTAAATTATTATATGACTTAGCGGTGAGGACATCATTTTCACCTAAGTTCTTTCTTCTGATATTTAACCCAATCTGAATGAATTCAATAGCTTGTCCATAACTCACAGCGATCCAAAATGCAATACCTAAATGATTGTTTGCATTACCTACCTCTATATCATTTTCTCCCAAATGTAATTTAACATCCTCAATAATTGCAGGTAACGCCTGAATATTCAAAAAAGCTTTACCGGTCCGATTTTGTATGTCTGCATGTTCAACCTTTGTTTCAAGGTATATTCTGCTTAAATCACCTGAAGATGTTTTTAGTAGTTCAAGATATTTATTCGAAAAATCTGCTGCGATTGAATATTTGCCAACTCTAGAGTATAATTTAATTGAGTCGGGGTAGTTAATTGTTTGAGCAAACAATGTGATTGATTCAAGCGAAAGTAGAAGAATACAAATAATATGGTAATAATAACTTTGGTTAAGTCGACCAAGCTTGACGAAAAAAGGGAGTTTCATTCTAATATTATTATCCACTACTGTCCAACAAAAATTAGCATACGCCCGGCCATCATTGATAGGGTTAAATAGAGGGCATTTTTCTTGTGGTTTTCGTTTTCAGATTCAAATTGTATTAAACAAGGAAAGCTGTGCTGTTT
>Ga0247832_1000504_pt1 | contig 78380 bp, 73 predicted proteins | sample LaCruzMarch2015__10_FD_192407 | JGI IMG/M metagenome (GOLD analysis project Ga0247832, IMG submission 192407) | Freshwater microbial communities from meromictic Lake La Cruz, Castile-La Mancha, Spain - LaCruzMarch2015_4m | ecosystem: Environmental > Aquatic > Freshwater > Lake | place: Spain... | reverse complement strand
CGGCGGCGAGCACCGCAGGTCCGTCGGCGCGTTCAGCGCCCGACCGCGCCGCTGAGCGCCCCCACCGGGCACCGCCTGCCGCGACGCGCGCCAACGCCAAGGCAGTCCCGGAAGCACCACAGACAACGAAGCGAGCCAACGCCAAGGTAATTCAAGGCGCCGCTCACGGTGATAATCATCGCTCTTCAAGGAGCACGCGTGGATATCGTATTGCTGGTCAAGGCGGCGATCATGGGCATCGTCGAGGGGCTGACCGAGTTTCTGCCGATCTCGTCGACGGGGCATCTGATCCTGGCCGGTGCGCTGCTGGGCCTGGACGACGCCAAGGGCAAGGTGTTCGACATCGCCATCCAGACCGGTGCGATCCTGGCGGTGATCATCGTGTACTGGCAGAAGATCCGGCACACGCTGGTGTCGCTGCCCACCGAGCGGCAGGCCCAGCGCTTCGCCGCCAACGTGGCCGTGGCCTTCGTGCCGGCCGTGCTGCTGGGCCTGGTGTTCGGCAAGGCCATCAAGGAGCATCTTTTCAACCCCGTGGTGGTGGCCAGTGCGTTCATCGTGGGCGGCTTCATCATCCTGTGGGCCGAGCGACGGCACAGCCGTGCGGCCACTGCACCGCGTATCCATGATGTGGACCAGATGTCCGGCCTGGACGCGCTCAAGGTCGGCCTGGTGCAGTGCCTGGCCATGATCCCGGGCACCAGCCGCAGCGGCGCCACCATCATCGGCGGCATGCTGCTGGGCCTGTCGCGCAAGGCGGCCACCGACTTCTCGTTCTACCTGGCCATCCCCACGCTGATCGGCGCCGGTGTCTACAGCCTGTACAAGGAACGCGCGCTGCTGTCCATGGCCGACCTGCCGATGTTCGGCGTCGGTCTGCTGTTCTCGTTCCTCAGTGCCTGGTTGTGCATCCGCTGGTTGCTGCGTTACATCTCCACCCACACCTTCGTGGTGTTTGCCTGGTACCGCATCGCCTTCGGCATCGTCGTGCTGCTGACAGACTGGACGGGCACCGTCTCCTGGACCGGGTAGATCGGGGTAGCGGTCAGGGGCCGGGCCACAGACACCAGATCGCCAGCAGGGGTGTCGTGCCTGAGCGCATGGCATGCACGATGCCGGGCGGGTGGTGGACCGCACCGCCGGCTCCCGGTGTGTACCAGCCCCTCTGGCGGTTGAACCAGTCCCCGGCGCTCAGCACGAGGTAGATTTCCTCCGGCGGATGGTCGTGGTCGGGGTAGACCACCCCGGGCGCCAGCAGGCTGGCGCCCAGGACCACGTCGGAACGCTGCTCCAGACCCGCCGGCCCGACGATCTCGGTATTGGCATGGCCCTGGTGGAAAGCCTCGGTACCGCGGCGCTGGCTGCGAACCCAATGCAGGCTTGGTGCCACTGTGGCAAAGGCCTCGGCCCAGGCACGCAGCGGCGCCGGGCCCGCGGCACGTGCAAGGCCCAGGGCCGTGTCCAGATGCCGGCAGGCCAGTGGCAGCGTGCAAGGTGGGTTGGCGGGGCCGCCGGGCTGCGCCGGCACGGTGTCCAGCGCGTGTCGCATGCGGTGCGCCACGGCATGGCCGGGCTGGCCGGGCGCAAAGGCATCGGTGATCCCGATCCCCACCTGGGTGATGAAGTCCGCCAGCGCGTCGGATCGGGGCATGGCCGCCTCAGGAGATCGACTGCAGGTTCAGCAATGCCGCCTCGATCGTCGCTGCGGCGACCATGGGCTTTTCCATCGGAAAAAGGTGGCTGCCGTCAACCCAGCTGATGCGACCGTGCGTGACCTGCAGTGTCATGGTAGTGCCGACCTGCTTCATCTCGGCCGAGTGCAGGCCGCCGATGAAGCTGACGGGGCATTTGAGCGGGTGGCGCTTGAGCAGCCTGTCGAGGTTGTCGGGCAGCGTGTTGTAGATCGCGGTTTCCACGTCACGGTCGAAGCTCAGCGCTCGCTGGCCGTTGTCGTCCTCGTGGGTGCCGTGGTCCACATAGTCCTGCAGCACCTGGGGATCCCAGCGCGCGAACGCCTTCTTGTTCTGGAAGTACTCCAGGGCGGCCGCCTTGTCCGGCCAGGTGTTGCGCCGGCGCCTGCTGACCGCACCCGGCGAGACGGACCCCACGATCTGTGCTGTCTTGAACACGCTCAATGTGGTGGCGCGCCAGCCGCCCAGCAGGGGTGAATCGAGCAAAAGGATGCCGCGCGCCAATTCAGGATGCCGGGATGCCGCCATCACGCTCAGGAAGCCACCCAGGGAGTGGCCGACGAAAAAGGCCTGCTCGCCCGCCCTGTCGGTTTCTGCCTTCGCAAAGTCCGCAAGCTGCTGCACCAGCCGGGGCCAGTTGTTGGTGACCGGGTACTCGGGTGCATGGCCGAACTTGTCGACTGCCCGCACCTTGAAGCCGCGTGCGCGCAGCAGGCGGAACAACACCCGGTAGGTGCTGGCCCCAAAGCTGTTGGCGTGCGAGAAGACGATCAGCGCCATTCAGATCAGCTTTTCCTGCGGCGTGGTGATCTTGCGCAGCGGCTTGTTGCGCTGGCCGTCGACCATCAGCGGCACATCGGTCTGCTCGCCTTTCCACATCGGGTCCTCGATGCTGTCGAATACCTCGCGCAGCTTCTTGCCCCAGTTGTTGTGCATCATCTTGAAGTAGGGGTTGTTCTCGTCGATGCACACCACCTTGTCGGTCTGGAAGCTGTTGGTCTCGTAGACCACCAGGTCCAGGGGCAGGCCGACGGACAGGTTGGACTTGAGGGTGCTGTCCATCGAGACCAGCGCGCACTTGGCGGCTTCGTCCAGTGGCGTGTCGGGTGTGATGACGCGGTCGAGCACGGGTTTGCCATATTTGGATTCGCCCGCCTGGAAGTAGGGTGTTTCGGGCGTGGCCTCGATGAAGTTGCCAGCCGAGTAGACCTGGAACAGGCGCATGGCCTCGCCCTTGATCTGTCCGCCGAAGATCAGCGACACGTTGAAGTCCACCCCGGATTGCTTCAGTGACTCGGCATCGCGCGCATGCACATGCCGGATGGCCGAGCCCAGCACGCGGGCGGCGTCGAACATGCTCTTGGCGTTCCAGATGGTGATGGGTTCGCTTTCGGGTGTTTCCTTGAGCTGCTCGATCTGCAGGATCTCGCGCACCGACTGCGAGATGCTCAGGTTGCCGGCCGACAGCAGCACCATGAAGCGGTCGTCCGGGCGCTCGTAGACGATCATCTTGCGGAAGGTGCTGATCTGGTCCAGCCCGGCGTTGGTGCGGGAGTCGGACAGGAAGACCAGCCCGGCGTTGAGTTTGATGGCGACGCAGTAGGTCATGGGAATCGCGGGGGCAAAGGGTCGAGTTTACGGTGCGGCGCTGCGGGAGCGGCATCGCGCTCTTGCGTATCGAACCCGGACATGCTCTGCGGCCATCACTGCAGCCGCGCTGCACCCGGGCAATGCTGCGGCAACAATCGCATTGCAGCAATCGGCTGCATGCGAAAAAAGTACGTCGTCATGAAAGCGCTGGTCTGGGGAATCGTGGCTCTGCTCGCCGTGTTGTGGAGCGCCGGCATCGCCGTGCTGGCCTCGGTATCGGGCTGGCTGGCGCGCTCGGCAGATCAGGCTGCGGGCAGCGTGAAGGATCTGGCAGCACTGAAGCTGCCGCCCTGGGTGGAGGTCTGGCTCGACCCCGTCTGGCGCGAGGCGATGGTGGCATTTGCCACCTGGTCGCAGGAGGCGCTGGCCTGGGTCACGCCGTGGATCGGGCCGGCGCTGGAGTGGGTGGCGCCACTGCTGTGGGTGGTCTGGGGCATCGGCATGGTGGGCCTGGTGCTGCTGGCGCTGGGCGGGCAGTTTCTTATCGGGCGGATGCGGCCGGCGCGGTGAATCGGAGCGCGTTGCGTGTAATCGTCGCCGCATGCTTTGGGCCCCAGGGTCAGATGACACTCAGGCAGGCTGGTAGTCGCCAAGGGAGGCGATCCGGCCTACGGGATGGGCCTTGGCCAGATAGCGTCGGTCCGCTGTGACACTCAGGGCACCCGGCGTCTGCAAGGCAGGGCGCTGGTGGTTTTCGCCCGGGGCGTCGCGCAGGAACCACTTGAGCGCGACGCCGGCATCCACCACCACGATCAAGGGCGGCCTTCGACACGACTGGTGTGGGCCTGCTCTGTGGACACCTCTGGGGCCGAGAGCCGGCGCTTGAGAATGCGACGGTAGGCGGCCTCGCTGCGCTTTTGCGCCGCCGCACGCGCCACTGCTTCGCGCATCAGGTAGGCGACGACTGCGCTCTTGTTCTGACCCTCGAACGCGGTATTGAAGGCCTGCTTGACGTCATCCGGGACGCTGAAGTTGACAGTGGACATGGTCTGGGCGGGATGTTGTTGAAGAATTCAACAAGATTGTCAGTGGCTGAGCCAAGGGCGTCGAGCGGCCGGGACAGGCTGTCTGGCCGACGGCATCATGGCGCTCAGGTGGCTGCCTGGGCCACGAGGTCTGCCAGCCAGGCGTTGAGGCTTTTTCCTTCTGAAGCAGCGGAGGCGGCAGCCTTCTGGTGCAAGTCGGCCGGCAGGCGCACCATCAGTTTGCCGGAGAAGTTCTTGCGCGGCTCCACACCGTCTTCTCGGCACATGTCGAGGAAAACCTTGAGCGAGGTTCGTCCTTCGCGGCGCAACGATTCGACATCCGAAGCGTAGAAGTCGGCACCACCGTTCAGATCTATGAATTCGCCGCGAAACAGGTTGGTTTCCGGGTCGAACGCAATGACGGCTCTGTAGTCGTCAATTTCCATCAGGTTCTTCATGGTTTCACTCCATTGGCCTCAAGCCATTTGCGGATACTTTCGACGGCTGCCTTGTCCGTATCCGGGGATGGGTGCGGCCGGTGGAAGACGCGGCGGTCACCAAACAGCTTCACCCCGACACGAGAGCCCTCTCTTTCGGATATGTCAGCGCCCAGGGCACCCAGCAATGCTTCGATATCGCGCCACTTGATACTGCCTGCAACCGGCCTAGCAAAAACCAACTCAAGGGTACGCTGGTGTTTTCTCTGCATCGCTCTGATGATACTAATTTTTAGTGTCAAATGGAAGGGGTCATCTATGGGATGGGTTTAACCTGCCCTGCCCAACTTTTTCAACTGGTACAGCACATCCAGTGCCTCGCGCGGGCTCAGTGCGTCCGGGTTGACAGCGGCCAGAGCGGCCTCTACCGCGCTCGGTGCCGCCTGGCGTGTTTCCGGTGGCGGCGCAAACAGGTCCACTTGCGCCTGGCTGGCACTGGCGCTGTTCTCCAGCGCATCCAGCGCATGCTGGGCATGGTTCAGCACCGCTGCCGGCATGCCCGCGAGGCGCGCCACCTGGATGCCGTAGCTGCGGCTGGCCGGGCCGCTTTGCACCTCGTGCAGGAACACGATGTCGCGCCCCGACTCGGCGGCACTCACATGCACGTTCACCGCGCCATGGTGCGTGGCCGGGAACTCGGTCAGCTCGAAATAGTGGGTGGCAAACAGCGTGAAGGCCTGCGCCTTGTTGTGCAGCTGGGTGGCGATGGCCGAGGCCAGGGCCAGGCCGTCGAAGGTGGAAGTACCGCGCCCGATCTCGTCCATCAGCACCAGAGAATGGGGCGTGGCGGTGTGCAGGATCTGCGCCGCCTCGGTCATCTCCATCATGAAGGTGGACTGGGCGTTAGCCAGGTCGTCGGCCGCGCCGATGCGGGTGTGGATCGCATCGATCGGCCCCAGGCGGCAGCTCTCGGCCGGCACGTAACTGCCCATTGCGGCCAGCAGCACGATGATCGCCACCTGCCGCATGTAGGTGGACTTGCCACCCATGTTGGGCCCGGTGATGACCTGCATGCGCTGCCTGCCGTGCAGGCTGGTGTGGTTGGCGATGAAGCTGCCGCTGCTGGTTTCGGCCAGGCGCGCTTCGACCACTGGGTGGCGGCCGGCTCGGATCTCGATGCAGGGCTCGCCCACGAACTGCGGCGCGTTCCACTGCAGCGTGAGCGAGCGTTCGGTGAGCGCGCACAAGGCATCGAGGCTGGCCAGTGCGCGCGCCACGCGGGTGAGACCGGGCACGTGGGGCTGCAGATCGTCCAGCAGGCGCTCGAACAGGAACTTCTCGCGGGCCAGTGCGCGCTCCTGGGCGCTCAGTGCCTTGTCCTCGAAGGCCTTGAGCTCTGGTGTGATGAAGCGCTCGGCGTTCTTGAGCGTCTGGCGGCGCCGGTAGTCGGTGGGCACCTTGTCGGCCTGGCCCTGGGTGACCTCGATGTAGAAGCCGTGCACCTTGTTGAACTGCACCCGCAGGTTGGTGATGCCGGTGCGGGCGCGTTCGCGCTGTTCCAGGTCGAGCAGGAAACCGTCGCAGTTGTCCTGGATGGCGCGCAGCTCATCGAGTTCGGTATCGAAACCGCTGGCGATCACGCCGCCGTCGCGCACCAGGGCGGAGGGGTCCTCGCGAAGGGCCGCGCCGACCAGGGCCTCGCAGCCTTCGGGCGGCAGCAGGTCGCGCGACAGGCCGGCCAGCCAGCCACCCAGCGTCTGCACCGCCGGCTCCAGCAGGCCGGCCTTGCCGAGGGTGACACGCAGCGCCACCAGTTCGCGCGGGCGCACCTGCCGCAGCGCGATGCGGGCGGTGATGCGTTCGATGTCGGTGCAGCCCTTGATGTTTTCGCGCAGGTACTGCCAGGGACCGCCGCGCAGTGCGGCGATGGCTTCCAGCCGGCCCCGGGCGGCGCTGCGGTCGCGCCGGGGCTCCAGCAGCCAGTGGCGCAGCAACCGGCTGCCCATGCCGGTCATGCAGCTGTCGAGCAGAGAAAACAGCGTGGGCGCGGGGTCGCCGCGCAGGGTCTGGGTCAGCTCCAGGTTGCGCCGGGTGGTCTGCGGCAGATGCACCAGTTCGTCGTTGTGCTGCACACCGATGCCCTGGATGTGCGAGAGCGGCTGGCCCTGGGTGTGTTCGGCATAGGCCAGCAATGCGCCCGCTGCCGCATGGGCCATGGGCAGATCCTGCGCGTTCCAGGCGGTGAGGCTGGCCACGCGCAGCAGGTCCTGCAGCTTGCGCTGGCCCAGTGCGGGTTCGAACTGCCATTGCGGCCGTACCGTCAGGGTGCTGCCCTGGGCGCCGGCCCAGGCCTTGAGGCGGGATTCGAAAGCGGGCGTGACGCTGGCTGCGAACAGCAACTCGCTCGGGCTGGTGCGCACCAGCCAGTCACCGACCTCGTCGGTGCTGCATTGGGCCAGTTGCACCTCGCCCTGGGTCACGCTGAACCAGGCCAGGCCACACTGGTTGCGCGGGCCCTGGTGGACGGACAGCAGGATGGATTCGACCCGGTCGGACAACAGCTCGGCATCGGTCAGGGTGCCGGGCGTGATGACCCGCACCACCTTGCGCTCGACCGGGCCCTTGCCGCTGACTTCGCCCACCTGTTCGCAGATGGCAACCGACTCGCCAAGCTTGATCAGCCGGGCCAGGTAGGTCTCGACAGAATGGAAGGGCACGCCGGCCATGATCACCGGCTGGCCGGCGGACTGGCCGCGCTGGGTCAGCGTGATGTCCAGCAGCCGGGCCGCCTTCTGGGCGTCGGCATAGAACATCTCGTAGAAATCGCCCATGCGGTAGAGCAGCAGGGTGTCGGGGTACGCGGCCTTGAGGCCGAGGTACTGCTGCATCATGGGGGTATGGGGGGAACGGTCGGCGTCGGTCATTGCTTGGCGATCTTGTCTTGCGCACGGTGCGCAGAGATTGCGAGCGTCATCCGCCTGCATTGCTCTTCGAAGTCCGGGCGCAACCGGGACAGGGCCTTTGTCGGAATCGCATCGAAGACCTCGATCGCGTGGGCCCTGTACAGCGCACGACCGGCGGAAGCACGCGCCAGGCGTTGAACCTCCTGCATCATGGCGCCAATCCGTGTTATGTCCCCCGACTTTGCCGCACCCAGAAGTGCCCGCTGCATGACCTTGATCGCCCATTGAAGCTGGGTCAGCACATGCCTCCCCTTGATGTCAAGCAATCCGGCGGCATTGTTGACGCGGGATGCCAATAGGTCCATGGGGTGCAAGACCCGAAATTGAATTCCCGACTCCAACTGGATGACCCTTGCGCGGCCAACTGCGCGACGGGTGAAATCGCTGGATTTGCGTAGGCCACCCAAGTCATACAGTTTGTGCAAGACATCGATGTTGCGCTCGCGCGCATCGGATGGAAGGGGCAGGCGAACTTGGGCCACCAGCGCCGTCAAGGCCCTTGGCGGGGGCACGCGGAGCTTTCCGCCAAGTTGTTGCGCCAGCAGACGGGCTTCCTCGATGGTGCCCAGGACGTCTCCATCAGACGTAATCTCTGCGCCGGCACCCGGCCTGACTCCGTAGTAGTCCATCCAGAAAGCCAATGCCTGCCCGCCAACCAGTACCATCTGCGTTGGCATGGCGCCCAGCAGAAGGGTGACGTCCTGCGCGGTCAGCGGGGCTTCGCCACTTGGCAATTGAGGCCTGGTGACCCGGTCAAAGCGGGCCATCGATCACCTTGGCGTTTCGAGCGACCCCGGAGAGAAACCAGTTCATGTGCGCCGCGCTGCGGGCGCCGGTTCGAACTGAATCCATGTCAGCAGCTTGCCGCTGGCGCTTGTCCTGCCACATCGCGTCCTCGCTCGCGACATCCTCCACCTGGTCATTCAGGAGAGCGATGGCCTGCATCACCGTCAGGCCGCTGGATTCGAGGGTCTGACCGAGTCGCGCCCAATGTTCGACCTGTTGCGCTGTGGAGCGCGTCAAACTGCTCCCGGCGTTCTGGGCGGCGACGAAGAGGGCATCTGAAACTCGCAGGGACTTGGACATGTTGGACCTTGGGCGGAGGCGATATGTGGCAGATTACCACAGACAGACAGGTGGCGGGAGGAAACACACGCTGGACATGTTCGCGAATGACGCAACACTGGTGTCGCTTGTCCGGCTGCCCTATGACAGCCTCGGGAAGCGATGAAATGGGCAACCGGCCGGGACGCCCGACCAACTGGTTCGGTTCGTCTCGCGCAGTTGGATGACAGCCCAAGACCGGTCTCAGAGGGTCGCCTTTAGGCAGTCGCCGTCTTGCGGGGGTTCAGACGCGAATGGTCTCCCTGCCACAAGTCGCTCTCGAAGCTGCGGCAAGAGTGGCGCGGGATGCCGGCCTGACAACATGAGCGCCAGAATTTTCTCCAGCCGAGACTTCACCCGTGACGTCGCCGCAGCCAAGGCGGCTGCGCTCACAGGCCCGGTCCTGATCACCGACCGTGGCCAACCCGCCTTCGTCATGCTCAACATCGACGAGTACCACCGCCTGCAAGGCAAGGCGCCTTCGCTGTTCGCGCTGATGCAGCAACTACCCGAACTTCCCGACGACGTCCTCGATATCCCGCGCATGGATATCGAGTTCCGTGACGCCGAATTCTGATTGCGCATGATCATCCTCGACACCAACGTCATCTCGGAGCTTCGGAAGAAGCCGCACAACCAGGATCCCAAAGTCTGCGCCTGGTCGCAGACCTACCCGGCGAGTGCCTTCTATCTGACGACGTTGACCATCATCGAGATCGAGCGCGGCACATTGATGTGGGAAGCAAGGAATTCGCAGCAGGGTCCGGCCCTGCGCACCTGGTTCAATGCGCTTCGCATCGCCTACGCGGGCCGTGTGCTGTCCTTCAACGAAGGAGCCGCCATTCGGGCTGCGCAACTCGCAGGTGGCAACCGTCCTTCGGTGGACCTCATGATCGCGGCCATTGCCCTGGAATTCGGCTACGCCGTCGCCACGCACAATGTGGCGCATTTCAACTTCTCCGGTCTTGCAGTCGTCGACCCCTGGGCCTGATCCGGCGCTGTGGGTTGTCCCCGTGCGCACGCGGTACGGCACTTGTCGCCAGAATGGCATGCCCTGACCCTGCCACCTGCCCAGCCCGCACGCAGGTGCCGGTCGACCTGACGGATACAAGACATGTCACCTCCCCCCCGCCTGGCCCGAGGCCGGCTCTCCGCTGCCTTGCTCATGTCCCTGGCCAGCACCGCCGGCGCGCAGACGCTGCAGGAGGTGGTGGTCACGGCCAATCGCCAGGAACAGCAGAGCTTTGACGCGCCCGCGTCCATCCAGGCGGTCGGACAGGATGTGATCGAGTCTGCCGGGCCGCGCGTGAACCTGTCGGAGTCGCTCAACCGGGTGCCGGGCATCACGGTGCTCAACCGGCAGAACTACGCGCAAGATCTGCAGTTGTCCATCCGCGGTTCGGGCGCGCGCTCGCCGTTCGGGATCCGGGGTGTGCGGCTGATCGTCGATGGCATTCCCGCCACCATGCCGGACGGCCAGGGCCAGGCCTCCACCATCAGCCTGCCGTCAGCGCAGCGCATCGAGGTGCTGCGAGGCCCGCTGGCCCAGTTGTACGGCAACTCGGCCGGTGGTGTGGTGCAGGTGTTCACCGCCGACGGACCCGAGCGGCCCGAGGTTCGCCTGAGTCTGGACGCCGGCAGCGATGGCCTGCGCCGCTACGGCGTGCAGGCGGCGGGGCAGAGCGGCCTGCTCGACTACCTGATCGACCACAGCGATTTCTCCACCGACGGCTGGCGCATCAATAGCGCGGCCAAGCGCCAGCACACCAATGCAAAACTGCGCTGGGCTGCCAGCGAGCAGACCCGCGTGACCGTGATTGCCAACGTTTTCAACCAGCCGGTCTCGGGCGACCCGCTGGGGCTGACGCGCGCCCAGTTCGAAGCCAACCCACGTCAGGCGGTGGCCAATTCGACCTTGTACCAGGCGGGCAAGGACGTGTCCCAAAGCCAGCTGGGCCTGACGCTGGACCACCGGCTGGACACCACCCGCGAACTCTCGGCTCGCGTGTACGCTGGCCAGCGCGACCTGGACAACCGCTTGTCCATCCCGCTGGCGGCGCAAAACGCGCCCACCGCCTCCGGTGGCGTGGTGCAACTGGACCGCAGCTACAGCGGCGTGGGCCTGCGCTACAGCCAGCGGCTGCCGGTGGGCGAGGGCATGGTCCGCTGGAGCGTGGGCCTGGACCACGAACGCCTGAGCGAGCGGCGCCAGGGTTTCATCAACAACTTCGGCGCGGTGGGCGCGCTCAAGCGAGACGAGGACAACAGCGTCCTAAGCACGGGGGTCTACACCCAGGCCGACTGGGCCATCAACGAAGACTGGAGCGCGGTGGCCGGACTGCGCACCAACCAGGTGAGGTTCCGCGTCAAGGACGACTTCATCCGCATCGGCAACCCGGACGACAGCGGCAGCGTGTCGTTTGGCGCCACCAACCCGGTGCTGGGCATCACGCGCCACTGGGGCGCCGAGACCAACCTGTACGCCAACATCGGCCGTGGTTTCGAAACCCCCACCTTCACCGAGATCGCCTACGCACCCGTGGGCAGCGGGCCCAACCTGGCCCTGCGCTCGGCCCGCAGCCACCATGCTGAAATCGGGGTGAAGACGAAGCTGGCCGAGGGGCAGCGGCTGGACGCGGCGCTGTTCAGCATCGGCACGCGCGACGAGATCGTGGTCGCCTCCAGCAGCGGCGGCCGTACGCTGTACGCCAACGCGGGCAAGACACGCCGGTCCGGACTGGAAGTGGCGCACAGCGCCGATTGGACGCCCGAATGGCGCACCCACCTGGCCCTGTCCGTGCTGAACGCGAAGTTCACCCAGGCATTTGCCAGCGCCAGCGGTGCCACGGTCGCGGCGGGCAAGCGCATTCCCGGCACGGTGGCGCGGTCGCTGTTTGCCGAACTGGCCTGGAAGCCCCGCGCCCTGCCCGGCATGACCGCCGCGCTGGAACTGGTGCACCAGGGCAGCATGGCGGTGGACGACCTCAACACGGACCGCACCGGGGCTGTCACGCTGTTCAACCTGCGTGTGGGCTTCGAGCAGAGGCTGGGCGCCTGGCGCCTGCGTCAGCAACTGCGCGTGGACAACCTGGCTGACAAGGTACATGTGGGTTCGGTGATCGCCAACGACACCAACGGCCGCTTCTTCGAACCGGCGCCCGGGCGGCAGTGGGGCCTGGGTTTGACGGCCAGTTACGCTTTTTGACGCGGGCGCAGGAGGACCGTCTGGAGTTCCGTGCCATTGGCGGCAGCCATGCAGGCGTCGATTCCGCCGTCAATGCGCACCTTGCGGTGGTGCAGCAGCAGGTGGTCCCTTGAATGGCAAGATGCAGCGTTTCAGGTTGCGCGGGTGGACTGCTGGACGTGCAGAAGCCCGTCGTCCATCAGGGTCTGAACCGTTTGGGCTTGGGTTTGGTCCCGCCCCCTTTTCAATGGGTCTCGGTCCGGCTGGGCAGCCAACCATTGTTTGAAACTCACGAACACCCTCGGGGAAACGGTTCGCATCAGCGCCATCTTTCCCGTGGCTCCTATCACTATGTGCGCGAATGGTGGAGCTTCGGTCAAGACCTGCGCGCGAACGGCCTGCACGGGCCAGATGTCTTCGTCCGCGTCAGAGAGTCGGAATGGGTGCGGGTCGCCGTCCTGGGGAATCCGTCGAAGGAAATCGACCATGAACCCCTTGGCGTTGGTGGCGGTCTTGTTGTGGAGTTCCTTGCGCTGGAATGTCGGGTCTACCTCCTGGAGGATTCTCAGCACCGGCTTGCCCAGATGCTTCATGTCGGCAACGAATTGAACCCGCTTGCGCGCATCCCATAACAGGTCGACATCCTGGGTGGCCAACGCCTTTTGTGCGATACGCACGCCGGCAGCAGCTTCGTAGGCGTACAAGGCGTGGGTGCCGACGACTGTGAAATGTTCAGCGAGGCCGGCGGCGTCGAGGGCATTCAGGATGTCGATGACTATCACAGGTACCCGGCCTGCCTTGACGGCGCGGTTGAGCCTTTGCGCCACCACGAGTTGCGCCTGTAGGGATTGCAGTCGCGGCTGAAGAGCACTTTTGCGTTTGTGGAATTCGCTGTAGATCAGTTCTGTCTCTGGTGTGCGTCGGCCGATGCGCTCCTGCCTGCCGTGGGCCTTGGTCTTGACCAGGTATTCGTAGGCACCTTCTGACTTCCAGTACATTCCGGCCGCGTAATCCTGGTACCGGTGCCTTGCCAGTGCGCACTCCTGCCACAGTGACATGGAATCAACGGTTTGCCTGGCGGCCTCATCGGCAAGTGGTATGTAGAGCATTTCACCGTCCCATTCTCAGAATGAAATTTTGCACGGTGAAGCTTTATAAATCAATAAGTTAATGAGCTTCAACGGTCGCCGGTTGGGCGTCAATTCCGACTTTGGCATGCCGAGGGCACCTCGACTTCGCTTGACGCCCGGTTCTCAGCGAATGGCGATGCCACCGGGATTGGACGGCTTGTCTCCCCGCCGCTGTCGCTCGGCAACGGGGTGATCGACAAGATTCCCGCCGCCTGCAAGTACATCAACGAGGCCATGACCCATCAGAGCGACCTGACCGAGATCCTGCACACGATCAAGCAGGTCGCGTGCGTGCAGGGGTGAGGCTTGCTGGCCCGGCGCGGTCGCGTCTCGTCGTTGACCGATGCGGCAGGTGCCCGATCATCCATGCGCCAAGCGCATGAATCGGCGGGCGGCCGGTGACCGGCGGCGGCATCGTAACATCTAAGCGAACTGCTCGCGGCCGCCGGCCTGCCGCACCAGGTGCTCAATGCGCGCCAGGACCAGGAAGAGGCCGAGGTGGTGGCCCGCGCCGGCGAGCGCGGCCGCATCACCGTGGCCACCAACATGGCCGGCCGTGGCACCGACATCCGCCTGGGGCCGGGCGTGGCCGAACTCGGCGGCCTGCATGTGCTGGCCACCGAGCGCCATGATGCCCGGCGCATCGACCGCCAGCTGTTCGGCCGCAGCGGCCGCCAGGGCGACCCCGGCAGCTACCAGACCATCGTGTCGCTGGAGGACGAGATCGTCACGCACTCCTTCAAGCACTATGCCGCGCGGGTCTGCCAGCCCCTGCGCGGCACCGGCAAGCCGCTGCCAGCCTGGCTGGGCGGACCGCTGCTGGGCTGGGCGCAGCGGCTGGCAGAGGGCCGGCATGCGCGGGTGCGCAGGGAATTGCTGAAGGTGGATGACCAGCTGCGGGATTTGCTGGCGTTTGCGGGAAGGGTGGAGTAGCGGGCGGCGGCTACCGTGATCGCGTCCAGTTCCACCCAAATCGGCGACATCTGTGCCGTGGTGCCCTTTTCTTTTGCCTTCGCCTGTCACGACGTTGCAGGCACCACCAGCATCACAGTCGGGAAGTACCCCATATACCGCCGCGCATCGCGTGTCAGCACCGGCAACCCGGCCACGGCGGCATGGGCGCCAATGAAGAAGTCGGCCAGCACGTTGCCCTTGGTACCACCCTGCCGGCGGTATTTTGCGAAGGCCTTTCCGGCCAGGAAGAGCGCGGGTCTGGGCATGTCGATGACGGGGATCTGCAGCGCGTCCAGCGCGTCGTCCAGCGCTTCCACGGTGCTGAATGTCAGTGACAACTCGGCATAGATGACGGGGTTGACTACCAGCCGGTGAATCTGCGCCTGCGCACGCAGCTGGGATATGGACCAGTCGGCCCACTCAGGATCGTTTTCCAGAACGTCCACCAGGACGTTGGTGTCTACCAGCATGTTCGGGTCGGGTGGCTGTTCAGCCGCGCAGCAGGGCCATGAGGTCCTGTGTGCGCCATTTCACGTCGGCTTTGCCGCGGGCCGCATCAAAGCGGTCGGGCTGAGGCCGTGCGGTCCTTTTTCTCCCGGCTTGGTCGGCTTTGTGCAGTACCACCTGGCCGTCGCGGTTGACGGCAAAGTCGACGGCACATCCAGGTACCAGCCCCAGCGCGTCGCGGATCTGCTTGGGGATGGTGACCTGGCCTTTGACGGTGAGGGTGGTGGGCACGGCAGGGCCTTTCTGGCGGTGTGTTACCGGATTCTAGTCAGGTAATACCGGATTCGGCGCGCGGAGGCTTGCCGGATCGAGGGCGAGCGACACCTTCACCCATGATGCTCACGCGCTGTGGATGAAACCAACGGCGATACCAATTCCCTCGTTGCTGCGGGGGCCTGGCGCTGCGCGTCTCTCGATTCGTTCCAACTGCGCCGCGCACCCATCCGCCGACCGCAAGGACGTCAATCGCGTCCTGACCGTTGTCCGTCCAGCCGCTGGCCGTCCTGCAGGCCGTGTCGATGACCCATTCGCCGATGGCGCCAGAAGCGCGGCGGTACACTGATCTTCCCTTTCCCCTTCCCTTTCCCTGGAATCCCCATGCCAGTTCGCCGCCACACCCTGTGCCATGCCATCCCGTCCGCGCTGTGGAAGAAGAGCGTGACAGACTCCAGCGCGCAGTTGCGCTGACCGTGGCCGCAGCCACGACCATGCGCGAGCCATGCATCTCCGGGGGCAGAACATGAAAGTCGCCGCGATACAGATGGTGTCCACCCCCGGGCGGGACGAGAACCTGGCCGCGGCGGCACGGCTGATCGACGAGGCCGCAGCCGCTGGCGCCCGGCTGGTGTCGCTGCCCGAATACTTCTGCCAGTTCGGATGGAAGGAAACCGACAAGTTCCAGATTGCCGAAGACGCCGGGCGCGGCCCCATCCAGGAGCGGCTGGCAGCCAAGGCGCGCCAGCATGGCATCTGGCTGGCGGGTGGCTCCCTGCCCCTGAAGACACCCGACCCGGCGAAGGTGACGAACACCGCCCTGTTGTTCAACCCGCAGGGCGAGGTGGTGGCGCGTTATGACAAGCTGCACCTGTTCAGCTTCCAGGATGGCGAACGCAGCCTCGACGAGAGCCGCACCATGGTGGCCGGTCGTCAGTGTGTGGCGGCCGACACGGGCGTGGGACGGGTGGGCATGTCCATCTGTTATGACCTGCGCTTTCCGGAGTTGTACCGGGCGCTGGGCGAGCTCGACCTGATCCTGGTGCCCTCGGCCTTCACCGAAACCACCGGGCGTGCCCACTGGGAGCTGTTGCTGCGGGCCCGCGCGGTCGAGAACCAGTGTTACGTGCTCGCAGCCGCGCAGGGCGGCACCCATGCAAATGGTCGGCGCACCTTTGGCCACACCCTGCTGGTCGACCCCTGGGGCGAGGTCGTGGCCAGCCTGCCGCTGGGCGAGGGTGTGGTCATTGGCGAGCTCGACATGCAGCGCCTGCAGTCCGTGCGCAGGATGGTGCCGGCGCTGCGCCACCGTCGCCTGCGCACTGCGGCAGAGTTCGCCTCCTGACCCTGAATTGCGACGGCCACCACCTCGCTCTTCTGGGCGGTGGGTCCGGTGGCCATCAGGTCGGCGCGCGCGGGTTTCAGCCGGTCGATGACTTGCAGGGGCATGCAAGGCTTCGCAATGGTGATGGAATGGCATCTTGCATGACCGGTCGCTGGCCGCCAAGGCTGGCCTGTCGCGGCATGCTGTACGCTCCCGGCATGGCTCCAGCCGAACAGATCCGCACCGCCCTGGCCCGCGTGGCCGCACTGCGTGCGGCCGTCGACGGTCAGCCGGTCATGCGCGCCGCGCTGGAGGCGGTCAAGAGCTTCCAGTCGCGCCGCTTTGCCGCCACCTATGCCGACCTGGCAGCGGACGGCATCCAAGGCCCGGCGACGGCATTTTTTCTGGAGGAACTGTACGGCGGGCGCGACTACCCCGAGCGCGACGGACAGTTTGCGCGCGTGGCCCGCACCCTGGAGCAGACCTTCCCCGCCGATGTCCTTGCCACCGCCGTCGAGGTGGCGCAGCTGCATGCCCTCAGCGAGGAGCTGGACCATGCGATGGCGCAGGACTGGCTGGGCCGGTGCCCGGGCCGGCCCGGCGCCGCGATGGACCCCGCCGCCTATGTGGCGGTCTGGCGCAGCGTGGGCCGGCGCGACGCCCGCCTGGGGCAGCTGCGGACCGTTCAGGCCCTGGGCGAGACGCTCGCGCGGCTGACGCGCAAGAAGGCGCTGGGCTGGATGCTGCACATGATGCACGGCCCCGCCAAGGCGGCCGGGCTGGTCGACCTGCAGCGCTTTCTGTCGCTGGGCTTCGACACCTTCGGCCTCATGGCCAAGCATGCGGGTGCGGCGGCGACCTTCCTGGAGACCATCGGCAAGCGCGAGGCGTTCTGGATCAACGCCTTGTTCGACGATGACGCCCGCCATGTGCAGCAGGCACTGGCGCGGCTGCTGGCGGGGTTTGCCGCGCCGCAGCCTCCAGGGTCTGCGCGATAGGCGGCTGCGGGTAGTCGCTGCGCCGGCGGTCAGTGGCGATGCAGGTGGTGCGCGTCCGGCACATGCGGATGACTGTGCCGGATCGGAACATGCCGGTGCCAGTGGCTGTGGCTTCCCGCCGGCATGGGGTGGTGGCCGTGCAGATGGTGGCCGTCGTCATGGCTGTGCGCGTGTTCGTGCTCCAGCGCCTCATGGTCATGGGCATGCGCATGGGATTCCGCCAGATGCAGCAGCACGCCCAGCAGCATCAGGAACCCGCCAACGGCCATCATCGCGCTGGCAGGGCGCTCGCCCAGCGCGATTGCACCGATTGCGCCAATGAACGGCGCAAACGCGAACACCGAACCCGTGCGGCCTGCGCCGAAGGCACGTTGCGCCAGCAGATACAGGCGCAGGCTCAGGCCGTAGCCCGTGGCGCCGATGGCCAGCAAGGCGACGGCAGGCACCAGACCCGGCACGGGCTCGCCCCATGCCAGCGCCAGCGCGGTCGTGGCGGTCGCACCCAGGCAGCCCTTGACCAGCACCACCTGGCCCGGGTCGCGCTCGGCAACGCCACGCGAGAGGGTGTTGTCGACGCCCCACGCCGCCGTGGCGACCAGTACGGCCATCAGCCCCAGCAGCTGCGTCTGGCCGGCCTGGCCCTGTTCCAGTACCAGCGCGATGCCGCCGGCGAGCAGCAGCAGCATGGCGGCTGCCACGCGCTTGTCCAGTGTTTCGCCGTACAGCCGCCAGGCCAGAACCACCGTGAACAGCGCTTCCAGCGTGAGCATCAGGGACGCGCTGGAGCCGCTGGTGCGTTGCAGTCCCCAGGCCAGCGCCACCGGCCCGAGCACGGCACCGAAGGCTGCCATGGCCAGCAGCCGGGGGAGATCGCCGCGCCGCAGGTGGGCCTCACGTTCCGGTGGCTGGCGCAGGCTGAGTGCCACCAGTGCAGCGCCTGCGTACAGCAGTGCTGCGGTGGTGAAGGCCCCCAGCCCTTGCCCGAAGTGCTGCACCAGCGGCGTGCTCAGGCCGAACAGCGCCGCCGCCAGCAAGGCCAGTAGGCCGCCGCGCAGTGCCGGGGCGGTGTGCTGAAAGCGCATGTGCCTATTGCCCCGTGAAGTTGGCCGCAATGAAGTTGCCGGATGCGGTGAAGAACATGTAGAGCGTTTCCTTCGACTTGTCGGCGGGCGCGGGGTGCTTGAAGCTCACCTTCCATTCCTTGCCCTTCTTGCCGTCGACCATCTCGATGCGGTTGGGTGCTACCGCTTGCCAGGACGGGTCGAGTTTGCCTCCCTTGAGCAGCGATTCCTTGCGCTGTTGCGCGCAGCCGCTCACCGTGGATTCGGTAGCTGGCTTGTTGCCGTGGAAGTGGCAGCTGCCGCCCTTGTCGGCCCATGCCGGCTGCAGAGCCAGCATCGGGATGAGCAGCAGTGTGGCGCGGAACGTGTTCTTCATGAGGTACTCCTTGGAACAGGACGGGGATCGGAGGGATGTGGTGGGTAGCATGGTGTCACTTGAGGGTGTTGCGGCTTTCATCGGTGGTTTTCTCGATGTCCATGTCTTCGTGCGCATGGCGGTGCTCCTGGGCGGGAAATGCAAAGTCGTTCGGGTGCGCGTCGTGCTGGTAGCCATGCAACTGCGTGAACAGCAGGTACACCCCGGCATAGACCAGTGCCAGGTTGGCCGCAAAACTGAAGCGTGCGAAGGATGGGCGCTTTCGCCAGGCGGCCAGCAGCGCGACCATCACGGTGAGCGCGGCAATCTGCCCCAGCTCGACACCCACATTGAAACTCAGGATGCGCAGCAGCATCGCCGCATTGTCCTCACCCAGCGGCAATTGCTGCAACCGCGTCGACAGGCCGAAACCGTGCAGCAGGCCGAACACGAACACGGCCTTGAGCAGATTGGGCGAGGCCATCTGGAAATACTTCTGGAAGCCGCCGTTGTTGTCGAAACCCTTGTAGATCACGCTCAGCGCGATGATGGCATCCACCAGATAGAAGTTCCAGGTGATCTTGAAATAGGTGGCGAAGATCAGCGTGATGCAGTGGCCGACCGTGAACACGGTCACGAACTTGGCGATGTCCTTGAACGTCGTGAGGAAGAACACGACGCCGAACAGGAACAGCAGGTGGTCGTAACCCGTCAGCATGTGGCTCGCGCCCAGGCCGACGTACTGCAGGTAGCCGCCGTCGAGCATGCGTTGGCGGTCTGCATCGGAGATGCCATGGGCCCAGGCAGCGAAGGGTGCGACGGCCAGGGCCGCAACCGCCAGGCGCAGATGGAGATTCGAAGAACGCAACATGAATTCAGTCCTTGAAAAGGTGTCCGCAAAAGACATGGATTTGGTGGGCGTGCCAGCCCCGCGGGGCGGCGCGCATTGCCGGGAGGCCAGTCAAGCCCGCAGTGGCCTGATGCCGCAACTGCCCCAGCCCGGTGTGGCGCGGCGGCTCCTGTTCCTGAAGGTCAGGATGACGGTCAGGCAGTCAGGCGTGGAGGGCGCAAGGGCCCGTCCAGGTGGGGCGCGGGTATGCGCACGGCTGGCGCGACGCCAGGCCCGGCATCGCGTGCCGGCAGGACATTACCGATTGCGCCGGGGGGCAGGCCGGCGGCATTGAAACTGCCGTCTGCGTGCAGATGAAGGGGCGTGTTGTCTGACGGATCGAGGTGCAAGGATCCGTCGTGGTGGTGGTGGTGATCCGAGGCTTGCAGGTGCAGGGCAGCGTGCTGGTATTCCACCGCCTTCGCTGCCATGGACGTCGGGGCGAGCATGGCGAGCGACTGCCAGACAAGGGCGAGAAGCAATAAAACAGCGCGCAGGCGGATCGTCATGGCGCGGGATTCTACCGGTGGGATTCGCTGGCCGGGTTGGCGGTTGCGGCGTCAGCGCATGGGCGCATTCACAGCAGTGTCACCACCACGAGCCACACCACAGCCGCCAGCGCAGCAGGTCTGTTGCGTGGACGGAAACGCCAGACCGAAGCCAGCAGGAACAGGTTGTAGGGCAAGGGTGCCAGGTGGACGGCCACGGCCCAATGTCCGGCCACTCCCTGCGCCACCATCACCAGGGCGGCAAAACTCGCGAACAGGTTGACCAGCGTGCCCACCGCGAGCAGGTCTCGCCAGAACAGCACGGCCAGCGCGACTTCTCCGCGCCATCGCCGTGCAAAGTAGGAACTGGTCGCCGGCAGGGGTGGGTTGTCACGCATGGTCGCGGATCAGTTCTTGGCCGCCATCGGGCCACCCGTTGCAGGACTGCACGGGCAGATTGGCATCGCCATGCCCTGCATTCGTCCGCAGGGGCGCCGGACCCTCCAGGGCGATCTCCGACACGACAGGCAGCCTGATGGGCAGGTTGAAGGCACTGGCAAAGGCGACTTTCATGACAGTCGTACACGCTGCCGCCGCGGGAGTGGACCAGCCGCTGATTCTGCCATTGCCGCGATACGCCCGGCGGGTTCTCGGCGCGCGGTCCCTTCACCCCGGACTCCCGGGTCGCCCGACGGGCCCGCCCCATCGGGGATAATCCGCCTGCACGCCGCATGCCTGCCCCTGGGGCAGCCAGGCGGGCGCCAGGGTGTTCCGATGGCCGCCGCGCTCCTGGGAGCGCCGGTGCCGGCCCGTCGGGTCTGACCCCTCCACATGGTCGAATATGGTTGGCTTGAAGCCCCTGCACGCGGGGCAAAGGATTCGTTTTGCGCAGGAATTTCAGCAGTTCGCGACTGGTCCGCGTGTTGGGCCGGTGGGAGGCCGTCGGTGGGCCACAGACCCTGCGCCAGGATGTCGCAGAGCGCCTGGGCCAGTGGCTGGGGGTGCGCGATGCCATCACGCTGGACGCGGCGCATCGCGCGATCCAGGTTTTGCCTGGGCAATGGTCAGCGCCGCGGGGCCGCGCCGCAGCGGCTGGCGCGGGCGCCGTGGCGCAGACGCTGGATCAGGAAGTGCAGCGGGTGCGGGCGACCCTGGTGCAGGCCATCATGGCGGCCCCGGTGCCTGCGCCTGTGGCCCGCCGGGGCCGGCATGCGCTGCCGCCCGTGGAGGGCGGGCTGGCGGCAGCGACCGAGCCTGACGCCGATGCGGCCTTCGCACCCCTGCGCAAGCGGTGTTCCGACCTGGAGCGGCAGATGGACCTGCGCGTCGACGCGCTGCGCGCCCATGTGCGCAAGCAGGTGGCCGCCTGCGCCCCTGCGCTGGCGCAGTTGGCCGCGCTCGACGCCGTGATGCAGCAGATGCTGGGAGAGCGCATGCAGAAGGCGCTGTCCGCGTTGCCTGCCCTGCTGGAGCAGCGTTGCATGCCAGCGTCCGCTGGCGCCGCCGCACCGGTGAAGGCCTGGGAGCAGGACATGCAGGACCTGCTGCTCGCCGAGCTGGAGACCCGGCTGGAGCCGGTCGTGGGTTTGACGGAGGCGCTGCGCCAGCATGGCGCCGGCTCGAAGGAAGTTTTGCAATGATCATCAACGGTGTACTGGCAGTCGCATTCGGCCTGGGGCTGTTGTCCGTGCTGCTGGTGGGTGCAGGTTTCGTGGGTACGAGCGGCATCGCGCTGGCCATGACCCTGGTCATCGGCGTCGTGTATGGGTTCGGCGCTCTGGAGATCCGCCGCTTCCGGGCGGCCACCGCCGGCCTTGCGGCAGCGCTGGGCAGCATCCCGCAGCCGCTGACCGGCCCGGGTGACTGGCTGGGCACCGTGCCTGCGGCGCTGCGCCACACGGTGCGCCTGCGCATCGAGGGCGAGCGCGTGGCGCTGCCCGGGCCGGCGCTGACCCCCTACCTGGTCGGGCTGCTGGTGATGCTGGGCATGCTGGGCACCTTCCTGGGCATGGTGCTGACCTTCCAGGGGGCCGTGCTCGCGCTGGAGGGCTCGACCGATCTGCAGGGAATCCGCGCGGCCCTGTCGGCGCCCATCAAGGGCCTGGGCCTGGCCTTCGGCACCTCGGTGGCGGGTGTGGCCACCTCCGCCATGCTGGGCTTGCTGTCGGCCATCAGCCGCCGGGAGCGGGCCGACGTCGCACGCACCCTGGACAGGCACCTGCTGGCCGAGTTCCGGCCGTTCTCCCACCGGCACCAGCAGCGGGAAACCTTTGCCGCTATCCAGGCCCAGGCGCAGGCCCTGCCCGTGGTGGCCGAGAAGCTGCAGGCGCTGATGGACGGCCTGGAGCGGCGCAGCGAGCAGCTGGGCAGCCAGCTGAAGGACCAGCAGGCGCAGTTCCATGAAGAGGCGAAGCAGGTGTACAGCGCGCTGGCCGGTTCGGTGGCTGCGTCGTTGACGGACAGCCTGGCCGCGGGCGCACGCGCCGCCGGCGAGAGCATCACCCCGGTCGTGGCACAGGCCATGCGTGACGTGGCGCAGGAGTCCCGCCAGCTGCATGTGCGGGCCAGCGAGGCCGCGCAGGCGCAGCTGGACGGGCTGGCCGAGAAGTTCAGCGCCACCACCGCCACGGTGGCCGACACCTGGTCGGGCAGCCTGGCTGCGCAGGCCCGCACGGGGGATGCGTTGGTGCGCGGCCTCGACGCTGCGCTGGGTGCCTTCACCGAGCGCTTCGAGCAGCGCGCTACAGCCCTGCTGGGTGGCGTGCAGGCCAGCCTGGCGGCCACGCAGGCGGCGCAGACCGACGCCGACCAGGCCCGTCAGCAGGCGCTGACGCAGTCGCTGGTGGCCATGGCCGCCGCCTTGCAGGCCGAGTGGCAGCGTGCGGGGACTCAGGCGATCGGCCAGCAACAGGCGACCGCTGCGGCCCTGGAACAGTCGGCCCGCGACATCCTCCAGCGCACGCAGCAGCAGGCTGGCGAGACCCTGGATGCCGTGGCGCAACTGGTGGTGCGTTCCGAGGCACTGGTGACGGCCCGCACCGAATCCGAGACCCGATGGGTCAGCCAGCAGGCCGAGCGCATGGAGCAGCTCGCCAGCCTGTGGCGCAGCGAGATCGGCACCCTGCGGTCCGACGAGGCCCTGCGCGCAGCGGCAGCACTGGAGCGGCTCGAGGCCCTGCGCGTGGACGAGGCGGCGCGCGCGGACGCCACGCTGGCCCGGCTGGAGGGCTTGCGCGCCGACGAGGCGGCCCGCGGCGAGGCTGCGGTGGCGCGCCTGGGCGAGTTGCAGGGCGCATTGGCCGCGCATCTGGCCACCCTCGGCGCGGCGCTGGAGGCGCCGCTGACGCGCCTGCTGCAGACCGCCTCCGAAGTGCCGCAGGCGGCTGCGGGCGTGATCACCGAACTGCGCCAGGAGATGAGCCGCCTGGGCGAGCGCGACAACCGCTCGCTGGAAGAGCGCACCCGGCTGTTGGAGCGCATCGGCGACCTGTTGCAGACGCTGCAGCAGACGGCCGGCGCGCAGACCGCTGCGATCGACAGCCTGGTGGTGTCGGCGGGTGCCGCGCTGGAGCGCGCGGGCGCGCAGCTTTCCGGCACGCTGGAGGCGCAGCTGGCCCAGGCCCAGGGCGTGGCCGCGCAGGTCGGCGGCAGCGCGGTGGAGCTGTCCAGCCTGGGCGAGTCCTTCGGCCACGGCGTGCAGCTGTTCAGCGCCAGCAACGAGCGGCTCATGGAGGCGCTGCAGCGCATCGAAGGCGCCATCACGCAGTCGATGGCGCGCAGCGACGAGCAGCTCGCCTACTATGTGGCGCAGGCACGCGAGGTGATCGACCTGTCGATCGCCGCGCAGCAGGGCATCGTGGAAGACCTGCGCCGGCTCGACGGCCGCAAGGCCCCGCAGCCCGCCGGAGCCGCCTGATGGCCGCGCTGGACGAGTCCGATGAGGGGATAGGCCAGACGGCGCCGGTCTGGGCCGTGTTCGGCGACCTGATGGCCGGCCTCTTGGGGGCTTTCGTGCTCATCCTGGTGGGTGTGCTGGTGGTCCAGATGGACCTGGCGGCCAACCTGGAGTCCGAGATCCGCAAGCGCCAGCAGGAGGAACAGCGCCGCATGGCCCTGGAAAAGGCGCTGGCGATCCCGCTGCAGACCGGGCGGGTGACGCTTCAGAACGGGCGCATCGGCATCAGCGGCAGCGTGTTGTTCGCCCTGAGCTCGGACCAGCTGCGCCCGGATGGTCGGCTGCTGCTCAAGAGCCTGGTGCCGCCGCTCAAGGTCTACCTGGGCGAGCGCGACGAGATGCTGATGGTCAGCGGCTTCACCGACGACCGGGTGGTGCAGGGCGGCAGCCAGCGGTTTGCCGACAACCTGGAGCTGTCGGCCCAGCGCGCGCTCACCGTGACCCGGGTGCTGATCGAGGAGGGCATGCCGTCCGCGCGGGTGTTCAGCGCCGCGTTCGGTGCCGAGCAGCCGGTGGCGTCGAACGCCGACGAAAAGGGCCGGGCGCTGAACCGGAGGGTCGAAATGGCGCCGGTGCCCAAGGCGCCGCTGCCGAAGCCGGCGGGCAATGGCTGAGCGGCAGGCGAGCGAAGCGCCGCAGCCTGCAGCGGCGCCAGCGACGCTCGCCGAGGCGCTGGACGCCTTGCAACGCGCTGGCGCCGGGCGCGTGGACCCGGTGCGGCTGCGTTATCTTGACGTGCTGGCGCGGCGCATCGCGTCGTCGCAGCCTGCGATGCAGCAGCAGCTGCTGGCGCGCTGGCGCGGCGATTGCGCGGTGCTGCAAGAGCGCTGCCTGCGGATCGCCCCGTCCAACGGAGTCTCGGACGCGCTCCGGGCCAGGCCCAGCGCTGCAAGCCCCTTGGCGGACCTCAACCACTACCTCCGCAGCGCCAGCCGTGCTGCCGCAGGCGCCAGCCCCCACGCACTCCCCGGCGAGGACGCGTCCGAACTGCGCAGCCTTCGCGATTTCCGAGAGACCTGGAGCCGCATTGCCGCCGTGGACCAGGTCGATGCCGCCGTCACCCGTGGCCCGGAGAACGCCGGGCCGCTGAATTCACACAGCCTGGTGCTGCGTTCGCTGGCGCTGATGCGCAGCCTGTCGCCGGACTACCTGCGCCGCTTCCTGTCGCAGATGGAGACCCTGATGGCGCTGGAGCAGGCCACCGAGCAGCAGCGGGAGCCGGTCACCAGCGCGAAACCCAAGGCTGCGCGCAAAAAGCGCTGAAGGGTGCTTGCCAAGCGTCAGCGCGCGGGCCCGCACATGCAACCGGTGGCCCGTCGGGGTGGGCGCCATGCCGGCGGGCTCGAGCGATGCGCGCCAACGCCGAGGCGGCTCCAACCCGGCAAGCGCCGCCTGCCAGCATGTGCACTGGCCCCATGACCCCCTGTGGGCACCAAGGAGACCGAATGGAGGCAGTTCTGCTGGGCATCATGCCGGGGGGCGGCGCCACGCAGCGGCTGACCCGAGCCGTGGGCAAGTTCCGCGCGATGAAGCTGCTGCTGACCGGGGCCCCGATTCCGGCTTTGGAGGCGTTGGGCATGGGGCTGGTCAGCGAGGTGGTGCCCGACGCGCAGGTCGAAGCACGTGCATTGGCACAGGCTGGCCAGCCGGCCCAGGGGCCGCAGCAGGCGATCCGGTTCAAGCAGCGGGTGAAGCGGGGGCACACGCCGGGCTGGTGGCCAGGAGGTGCAACTGCACGCGCGGCGCTCGCTCAGTCGTTCGCCACCAGCGTGTCGCCGCTGACCTTGACCTTGCTGCCGGCGGTGAACACCGGTTGCTTCTCGAAGCGGATGGTGCGGGTGCTGGCGTCGTCCATCTTCACCACCACGTCGTACACCGTGCCGGAGCGAACGCGCTTCTCGATCTCGCGGCCGGCGACAGCACCACCCACCGCGCCGATGACGGTGGCGGCGGTGTTCCCGTCGCCCTTGCCGACCTGGTTGCCCAGCGCTGCACCGGCGACCCCGCCGGCGATCGCGCCCAAGTAATTGGGCTTGCCCTTGACCTGGACTGCGGTGACCGATTGCACCACGCCGCAGGTGTCGCACTTCGGAGCAGCCGTTGCGGCCACGGCGGTGGTGCCGGCAGCGGCGCCTGCCAGCAGGGGCTTGACCAGGGTGGCGTTGCGCTCGCCCATGGCGAGCGTGGCGCGCACCTGGGTGGAGTCGTTCAGGCGGTCGCGGGTCTTGATGGTGTAGTTGCCGGTATAGACGCCGGCCTTTTCTTCGGTCAGCGCGATCTGGGTCTTGCCGCGGTCCAGCGAGACACTGGCCTTGCCGCCAGGGGTTCCGTTGACGGTGAAGTTCACCTCATGGCCACCGGCGAGTGCACCGGAGTTGCCGGTTTCAAAGCGGCTGATGACCGGCGTCGGATTGGCGGTGGCGATGGCCTTGGCATGGGCATCGGGGGTCAGGAGCGTCTGGGCCATCTGGGCGGTGGTCTGGCGATCACCCACCGCGAGCGTGGCGGACACCTTGCTGTCGGCCTTCACCTTGTCGCGGATGCTGATGGTGTAGGCCCCCTCGTAGACGCCTGGCCGCGCCTGCGGCAGCTCGATCAGGCTGGCGACGCCGTCGACCTTCAGGCGCAGCACTCCGTTGGCTGTGGCATTGGCCCGGAAGACCAGTTCCGTGCCGGGCGCCAGCTCGCTGACCTGCTCGACGGTCAGGCTCGAGATGGCGGGCGCCTGGGCCAGCGCCGGCGCGGTGGCCACCAGGCAGGTAAGGGCGAGCAGCCATGCGCGCCAGAGTGATCGGATGTGTGTCATGGTGTGTGTCCCCTGAAGTGGTTGCGACGGGCGTTCATGGTAGCAACGTCGCAGGGGCGCCCCTGGTTGACCGCCTGGGCCATGCCAGAATCGACCCCATGGCCCATCAGGATCTTGCCGACCGGCTCCGCTTCATCCAGTCCGCGGAGCGCATGAAGAATGTCTTGCGCAGCGCCTACACGTCCGAGGGCCGGCGCGAGAGCACTCCCGAGCACACCTGGCGCCTGTGCCTGCTGGCGATGGTGCTGCGTGACCACTTGCCGCAGCTCGACTTCGAACGGGTGCTCAAGATGTGCGTGGTTCATGACCTCGGCGAGGCGCTCCACGGCGATGTGCCGGCGGTCGACCAGGCCGCGCCAGGTGCCAAGGCGGCCGACGAGCGGAAGGACCTGCTCACGCTGATGCAGCCGCTGCCTGCGCATGTGCAGGCCGAGTTCCTGGCCTTGTGGGACGAGTACGAGGCTGCAGCCACCCCGGAGGCCCAGGCGGTCAAGGCGCTGGACAAGCTGGAAACCATCATCCAGCACAACCAGGGTGCGAACCCGCCGGATTTCGATTACGTCTTCAATCTGGCCTACGGCCAGAAACACACCGCCACCCATCCGCTGTTCGCGCAGCTGCGCGCAATGGTGGATGTGCAGACACAGGCGCGCGCCGATACGCAGGCGACGCGCACCAGCACCCCGGCGCGACCGGCGTAGCCGCGCCATCACCACGACCACCACGAGGAGCCCCATGACCCCCCGCAAGACCAAGGAATCGCTGCGCAGCGCGCGCTGGTTTGCGCCCGACGACCTGCGCTCGTTCGGCCACCGCTCGCGCGCCATGCAGATGGGCTACGGCCCGCAAGACTGGGCCGGCAAGCCGGTGATCGCGATCATCAACACCTGGTCGGACATCAACCCCTGCCACACCCACTTCAAGCAGCGGGTGGAAGATGTCAAGCGTGGCGTGCTGCAGGCCGGAGGTTTCCCGATCGAACTGCCGGCCATCTCGCTGGCGGAGCAGTATGTCAAGCCGACCACCATGCTCTACCGCAACATGCTGGCCATGGAGACCGAGGAGCTGATCCGCAGCCATCCGGTCGATGGCGCGGTGCTGATGGGCGGTTGTGACAAGACCACCCCGGGCCTGGTGATGGGCGCCCTGTCGGCGGGCCTGCCGTTCATCTACCTGCCGGCCGGCCCGATGCTGCGCGGCAACTGGAAGGGCCAGATCCTGGGCTCGGGCTCGGACGCCTGGAAGTTCTGGGACGACCGGCGTGCCGGCAAGATCTCCGACGTGCAGTGGCTGGAAGTCGAGGCTGGCATTGCCCGCAGCCACGGCACCTGCATGACCATGGGCACGGCCGCCACGATGATGGGCATTGCCGAGGCCATCGGCCTCACGCTGCCCGGCGCGTCGAGCATCCCGGCGCCCGATGCCAACCACCCGCGCATGGCCGCCGCCTGCGGGCGGCGCATCGTCGACATGGTCTGGGAGGACCTCACCCCGGCGCGCATGCTGACGCGGGCCAACTTCGACAATGCCATCGCGGTGGCCATGGCCATGGGCTGCTCGACCAACGCCATCATCCACCTGGTGGCGATGTCACGGCGCGCGGGCGCCGCCTGCACCGTGGGCCTGGACGATTTCGATGCGGCAAGCCGCCGGGTGCCGGTGATCGCCAACATCCGGCCCTCGGGCGAGAAATACCTGATGGAGGATTTCTATTACGCCGGCGGTCTGCCCGCCCTGATGAACCGGCTGGCACCGCACCTGCAGCTCGGCGCGATGACCGTCACCGGCCGCACCATGGGCGAGAACGTGGCCGGTGCCGAGGTCTACAACGACGACGTCATCCGCCCGCTGGACAACCCGCTGTATGCCGAGGGCGCGCTGGCCGTGCTGCGCGGCAACATCGCGCCGGGCGGGGCGGTGATCAAGCCCAGTGCCTGCGCGCCGCAGTTCCTGAAGCACACCGGCCCGGCGCTGGTCTTCGACAGCTACCCCGAGATGAAGAAGGCGGTGGAGGACGAAAACCTGGACGTCACGGCCGGGCATATCCTGGTGCTGCGCAATGCCGGCCCCAAGGGCGGGCCTGGCATGCCGGAGTGGGGCATGCTGCCGATCCCGCTCAAGCTGGTGAAGCAGGGTGTACGCGACATGCTGCGCCTGAGCGATGCGCGCATGAGCGGCACCAGCTACGGTGCCTGCATCCTGCACGCCGCCCCCGAGGCCTACATCGGCGGCCCGCTGGCGCTGGTGAGGACCGGCGACCTGATCACGGTGGATGTGGCTGAACGGCGCATCCATCTGGAGGTGAGCGATGCCGAACTGGCTGCCCGCCGCGCCGCCTGGGTGGCGCCGCCGCCGCGTTTCGAACGCGGGTATGGCTGGATGTTCAGCCGCCACATCCTGCAGGCCGACGATGGCTGCGATTTCGACTACCTGGAAACCTCGTTCGGTGCGCCCGTGGGCGAACCGGACATCTTCTGACGCGCGCGCTGCGCCCGCATCCCCGCCCCCTGATTTCCCCCGACCGATTGGAGACACCATGCCCCTGAGCACCGAAACCCGCCAGAAGCTCATGACGGTGAGCGCCGCCACCCTGTGCACCGCGCTGTTCAAGCGCGGTCTGCGCAACCAGTTCATCCAGGACGTGCGCCCGCTGAATCCGAAGCTGCCCAACATGGTGGGCGAGGCGTTCACGCTGCGCTACATCCCGGCGCGGGAGGACCTCAACCCGATCAGCGTGTTCCAGGACCGCAGCCACCCGCAGCGCGTGGCGGTGGAGCAGTGCCCGCCCGGCGCCGTACTGGTCATCGACAGCCGCAAGGACCCGCGCGCCGCATCGGCCGGCGGCATCCTGGTCAGCCGCCTGATGAAGCGCGGCGTGGCCGGGGTGGTCACCGATGGCGGTTTCCGCGACTCGCCCGAGATCGCCACGCTGTCCATTCCCGCCTACCACAACCGCCCCAGCTCGCCCACCAATCTGACGCTGCACCAGGCGCTGGACATGAACCTGCCCATCGGCTGTGGCGATGTGGCGGTATGGCCGGGCGATGTGGTGGTGGGTGATGCCGAGGGCGTGGTCGTGATTCCTGCGCACCTGGCCGACGAGATCGCGGCGGAAGCGGTGGAGATGACGGTCTTCGAGGACTTCGTGACGGAGAAGGTCTTGGAGGGGCGCACGATCCTCGGGCTCTACCCGCCTACCGACGAGCAGAGCCGGACGGACTTTGCGGCCTGGCGGGTGGTGCACAAGCGCTGAGTCTGGCGCGTTGGGGGGGCGGTTTCGGGCCTGCGCTTCGGGGGGCCGGAGAGGCTGGGGCGGGCGGTTCCGCGAATGTCCTCCGCCGTCCGCCTGCGGCTCCCGGCTCCCCCTTTACTTCGCGGAACCGCCCGCCCCAGCCTCTCCGGCGGCGCGCGTGTCTGGCGCTCTACGCGTTCATTCGGGGACTGTCTTCTGTGCGGGATTCACTGTATGGCCAGGGCACACAGGGTGAACCCCGTCATCAGCAGACTCCGTCGACAACGGGGGTGGGTTTCAGGCCTTGAACAACTTGTCGAACTTCAGCTTGTAGTCGCGCTGGAACTCCGCCGTGTAGCGAAAAACGTCCCAGGGTTGCATGGTCTTGGCATCCAGGGAGCCTGGAATGCCAGGGATGACGCTGGCGGTTTCGCCGTTTCCGTTCCAGGCCCCCTGGCCACGCCGGGACATCATGTAGTCCAGAAACACCTGGGCCGCATTCGGCCTTCTCGAATGGGCCAGCGCGGCAAGCACGTCGACACTGGCGAAAGCGGGGTTTGGCTGGACGACCTTGAGCGGGGCGCCCTGCGCGATGAGCCCGTTGGCAACAGCATGAATGCCGATGAGAGCCGCTTCCAGTTCGCCCGAAGCCACACTTTGCAGCAGGGGCAAGACCCCCACCGTCAGCCGTGGCTTCTGAGCGGCAAACTGAGCCAGGAAGTCTGCTCCCTGGGTTCGCTCCACCCACTCATAAAACGCGTAGGAGGTTTCAGCGACCAGATCCGAGCTTCCTACCTTGCCCCGGAGTTCCGGCCGCAGCATGTCGCGCATGGTGGTGATCGGTGTCTTGACCAGGTTGGAGTTGTAGGCCATGACAAAGGGCATCACGGCTGTAACGGGCACTGCCCCGTACAGCAGGCTGTCTTTCGGGTAGTCCGCGGTGGCTGGCCCCACCGGCTTGATGAAGAAATTCTCTTGTGCCTTGTCCCGGTACCAGATTGCGTTGGCGTACTGGCTGATGTCCGCACCGTCCAGCTTGCCAGCCTTTTCGTTTTCGATCGCCTGCATGTGCGTCACGGGTGTCAGCAAACGGCGGTATTCCACCTTGATCTCGGGGTACAGGGCCATGAAGTCCTTGGTGACCCGTTCCAGAACCTGGGGCACTGCCTGGTGGTAGATCACCAGGCTGCCTTCGCGCTTGGCGGCGGCCACGATCCGTTGCCAATTGGCATCGCCTTGCTGCGCCCTGGCCGTTGATGCGCCAAACGTCATGGCCCCTGCCGCAGCGATGGTTCCGATGGCGCTTCGGCGGGTCATCGGCGCTGGCATGTTTTCTGTCGTCATGGTTGTCTCCTGAATGGTTGATACGCCTACCAACATGCTTGTGTGGAAAGCCTGTTGCCCCGGAGTGCTGGGGTCCGGATATTCTGCACCGAAGCCGAACAGCGAGTCCACGGGCACTATCCCACAAGCCTGTCTCTCGAAGGTATGCTACCCATCGACCAGGATTGCCGAAAGCCAGCGATGAGCCATGACCAGAATGATGACCGGGCACAGATTCTCCACACCATGGCGGTGTATTGCACATCTGTGGACGAAGGTGATCTGGACGGCGTAGTGTCAGTCTTCATGCCAGACGGGCGTCTGGAGTTGTCGAGCGGGGCCAGCGCCCGGGGCAGAGAGGCGATCCGCGCGTTTTATTCGCCCGTGCTGGGTCTTGTGCAAGCCGATGGCGCGCGGCCAATGCTGCGGCACAACCTCTCGACCTCACGCGTTGAATTCATCGACGCTGTCACGGCGCACAGCCACACGTATTTCCTGTCGGTGACGTCCTATGGCCTCGACACCAGTGGAAGCTATTTCGACACACTCAAGCGTCTGGGAACGCGCTGGCTCATTGACGTCCGGCGGATCGACGTGGAGTGGTATGCCAGTCCGTCCTGGTATGAATCTGTTCGTCTCAAGGCGACGCCCAAATCGGGGGGGTGAGTGGGTGGGGCCGGTCGGCCGATCACCGTCGATGCAGCATCCACTGCGCGGCCAGGGCACACAGGGTGAAGCCCATCATCAGCAATCCCAGATTGACTGCGCCATCGTGGGGCATCAGCCCCACGGCATAACCGCCGAACGCGCCCATCAGTTGCTGCACCAGGCCTGCTGCTGCGGCGGCTGCACCGGCGAGCGCTGGAATGAGGCCCACGGTCCCAGAGATCGAGGGCGGTACGAGCAGACCGTGCCCCAGGCCCAGAAGGATCAGCGGCAGCGAGAAGGCCAGCGGGGTCTTCAGGCCGGCGAATCCCAGCGCCAGCAGCAGGACCAGGCCGGTCACGGCCGCGGCCTGGCCGATCTGCATGACGCGGCGCTCGCCCTTGTCGCGGACCCAGTGGCTGGTGAGGAAGTTGCCCACGATGTAGGCCATGGGCACACACATGATGTACCAGCCCACGCCGTCGGGCCCGACACCGTAGCTGCGCATCACGATCGGGGCACCGGCCAGGAACGCATAGAACGTGGCGGTGCTCAGGGACAGGATGGTCACGTACAGCAGGAAAGCCGGTTCGCGGACAAGGCGGGCATAGGCGCGGCCCATGGCGAGCAGCCAGTGCGTCTGCGTGCTGTCGCCTTCGGCGCGCAGTGGCGGGCGGGCGGGCAGTCCGCGCCAGGCGGCGAGGAACATCAGGGCTGCCAGAGCAGTCATCAGCACGAAGTTGGACTGCCAGCCCAGGCGGACATGCAACTGGCCGCCGATCACCGTGGCCAGTGGCGGGCACATGCCCAGCACCATGCCGATGTAGGCCATCACCCGGGTGCGTTCGGCGCCCTGGAACAGGTCCTGCACCATGGAGCGGCCCACCACCATCGTGGCCGCCGCACCGGCGCCCTGCAGGAAGCGCGCGGCCGTGAGGCTGGTCAGGTCGGGGGACATGGCGGCCAGCAGCGACCCGATGCCGGCCAGCACCAGGCCCACGAGCAGGATGTTCTTGCGGCCGTGCCGGTCCGACAGCGGCCCGTAGACCAGCTGCAGCCCGCCGTAGGCCACCACGTAGGCGCTGAAGGTCAGCTGCACGGCGGCCTGGTCGGCCTGGAAGATGGCCCCCCATTCCTGCATCGACGGCAGGCAGATGGTCATCGCCAGCAGCCCGAAGGCGATCTGGCCCAGCAGGTTGGCGATCAGCCAGGTGCGCTTGCCGGGCAATGCACCCGCCCCGGTGACGCCGACCACAGGCTGGGTCGTGTGGCTGGCATGCGAAGGATCCTGGGGCATGGTGCTGTCTCTGGTTTCGTTGTGCGGCGCAGCCGGCGCTGCGCGTGCGGGTGATTGTTGCGCTCAGGTGATCGGTGCAGGATTGAACAGCACCAGTGCGTTGTGCAGCTTCCAGTGGTCCGCCCAGGTCTTCCTGCGGCCGCTGGCGACGTCCAGCAGCAGGTGGAAGAGCTCCCAGCCCACGTCCTCGATGCTGGCCTGCCCGTCGGCAATGCGGCCGGCATTGATGTCCATCAGGTCGTGCCAGCGGCGCGCAAGATCGCTGCGGGTGGCCACCTTGACCACGGGCACCTCGGCCAGCCCGTAGGGCGTGCCGCGGCCGGTGGTGAATACATGCAGGTTCATGCCGGCAGCGAGCTGCAGGGTGCCGCAGATGAAGTCGCTGGCGGGTGTGGCGGCGTAGACCAGGCCGTGGCTGATGCCGCGGTCGCGCAGCTTCTCGCCGGGGGACAAAACGCCGGTGATGGGCGCCGTGCCGCTCTTGATGATCGAGCCCATCGCCTTCTCGACGATGTTCGACAGGCCGCCCTGCTTGTTGCCGGGGGTGGTGTTCGCGCTGCGATCCGCGCTGCCGCGGGCCAGGTAGCTGTCGTACCAGGCCATCTCGCGGACCATCGCCTCGGCAATGGCCGGGCTGGCTGCGCGGGCCGTCAGCTGGTCGATGGCGTCACGCACTTCGGTGACTTCCGAGAACATCACCGTGGCGCCGGCGCGTACCAGCAGGTCGCTGCAGAACCCTACCGCCGGGTTGGCCGTCACGCCGCTGAAGGCATCGCTGCCGCCGCATTGCACCCCGACCACCAGGGCACTGGCCGGGCAGGTCTCGCGGCGGCGCTGGTTCAGGCGCTCCAGGTGCACCCGCGCGTTCGCCAGGATGTGGTCCACCATCGACAGGAATCCGACATGCGCGTCGTCCTGCAGGCAGACGACGTCCAGCGGGGCGGCGGTGTCCCCGGCCGGTGTGATGGCGAAGCTGCCCGGTGGCAACAGGCGCTCGGGCTGCAGCTTCTCGCAGCCCAGGCTGAGGACCATCACCTCGTTGCCGAAGTTCGGGTTCTGGGCGATGTTGCGCAGCGTGCGGATCGGGATGATGGCGTCGGGCGCGTCGATGGCCACGCCACAACCGTAGCTGTGCTCCAGGCCCACGACGTCGTCGACATGGGGGTATAGCGGCAGCAATTCGCTCTTGATGCGTTTCACCGCGAAGTCCAGGACGCCGGCCACGCATTGCACGGTGGTGGTGATGGCCAGGATGTTGCGGGTGCCGACCGAGCCATCCGAATTGCGGTAGCCCTCGAAGGTGTGGCCCTCCAGCGGTGGCAGCGGCACGGGGCGCGCAGTGGCCATGGGCAGGCCGTCCAGTGCGCGTGCGGCAGGCATTTCCAGCAGACGCTCGTGCACCCAGCTGCCCGCCGGGATGGCCCGCGCCGCCCGGCCGATCACGACGTTGTAGCGCCGGACCGCGTCGCCAGGGGCCAGGTCGCACAGTGCCAGCTTGTGCCCTTGCGGTACCCGGTCGACCAGCAGCAATCCGTCGGGCATGCACGTGCCCGCAGGCAGCCCGCCGTCATTCGCGACGATGGCGACGTTGTCGTCGGCATGCATGCGGATGCATAAGGGTTCAGCCGCTGGGGCAGGTTGCATGGCAGTTCCTTGGTGTCGCGCGATGGTGCGGCCTGCGCCGGAGTATCCCGCAGGCCGTCGCAGGGTGTATAAACCAGCGGCCGACGCGCTCCCGCGCGCCGGGATGACAACAGCAAAAGGACACGGCCATGGGCGCACAGTGGAAGGCAAAAGGCAAGGAGCTGGCTGCCAATGCCAAGGGCAAGCTTTTCGGGCGACTGGTCAAGGACATCATGGTGGCAGCCCGCAGTGGCGCAGACCCGGTGCACAACGCCCGGCTGCGGCTGGTGGTGGAGCAGGCCCGCAAGGTGTCGATGCCCAAGGACACGCTCGACCGGGCCATCAAGAAGGGCGCCGGCCTCACCGGCGAGTCGGTCCATTTCGACCATGTCATCTACGAAGGTTTCGCGCCGCACCGGGTGCCGCTCATGGTCGAGTGCCTGACAGACAACGTCAACCGCACGGCGCCCGAGATGCGGGTGTTGTTCCGCAAGGGCCAGCTGGGCACCTCTGGTTCGGTCGCCTGGGATTTCAACCACGTTGGCCTGATCGAAGCCGAGCCCGCCCACCCGGGCGCGGACGCGGAAGTGGCCGCCATCGAAGCCGGAGCCCAGGACTTCGAAACCGGCGATGCCGAGGGCAGCACCTTGTTCGTCACCGACCCGACCGACCTGGACATCGTCAGCCGCGCCTTGCCGGCCCAGGGCTTCAATGTGTTGTCCGCCAGGCTCGGCTACCGGCCCAAGAACCCGATCGACCCGGCCAGCCTCAGCCCGGAGCAACTGGAGGAGGTCGAGTCCTTCCTCGCTGCCATCGATGGCAACGACGATGTGCAGAACGTGTTTGTCGGGTTGGCGGGCTGATTGGCACGTTTCCTGCTGACTGGCACCGGGCTGTGCGGCATGCCGGCGGCCCCTCTTGAATAACCACCAGGGATCACCCATGACGAACCGACGCAAGCTTCTTCTTCTGTCTGCCAGCTCCGTGCTGCTGTCCACCTTCGCGCCGCTGGCGGCCCGTGCCCAGGCCTGGCCGAGCCAGCCAGTCAAGCTGGTGGTGACCTTCCCGCCTGGGGGCGCCAGCGATATCGTGGCCCGGCTCATCGCCCCGCCCCTGGCCGACAAGCTCGGCCAACGGGTGGTCGTCGAGAACCGGCCCGGCGGCGCGTCGACCATCGGCGCCGTGCAGGTCGCCAATGCCGAGGCCAACGGCTACACGCTGCTGATCTCGAATTCGTCGCCGATGTCGATCGCCCCGGCCCTGATGGACAAGCCGCTGTATGACCCGGTGCGCAGCTTCCGCCATCTGGCCTACATCGGTGACGTGCCGACCGTGCTGGTGGTCCACCCGTCTCTGCCGGTCACGGACTTTGCCAGTTTCGTGGCCTGGGCAAAGGCCCAGAAGGACCCGGTCGCTTTCGGCAGCGGCGGGGCGGCGTCCATCGGCCATATCGTGGGCGAGATGCTGGCGCAGCAGGCGGGGCTCAAGATGTTGCACATACCGTACCGCGGCGCCGGCCCGATGCGCACCGACCTGCTGGGTGGGCAACTCAAGGTGGCGGTGGATGCACTGCCGGCCAACCTGCAGTTTCGCAAGACCGGGCAGTTGCGTCTGCTGGCCATCAGTTCAGCCCGGCGCGTCGGGCAGGCCGACGACATTCCGACCTTTGCCGAGCTGGGGCACCCGACGCTGGTGGCCGAGAATTTCGTCGGCGTGTCGGCGCCGGCCGCTGTCCCGGCGGCCGTGGCCCAGACCCTGATGAAGGCGCTGGCCGACGTGATGGCCATGCCGGACATGCGCAGCAAGCTGGTCGCGCAGGGCTTCGAACTGGAGGCTCGCAGCCCCGAGGCCTTCACCAGTTTCATCAGGGACCAGGCCAGCCTGTGGGCGCCGATCGTGAAGGCCAGCGGGGCCACATTGTGAGTTGCGCGCCAAGCCGGGCGCGCCGCATGGCGGTGGCCCTGTTCGGGCCGCCCGGCAAGGGCAGCTTCAATGAATCCGGCCACGCCGGCGCGCTGCAGGCCCAGGCAGCGGGCCATGCGGTCGATGTCCACTGGATCGCGCCGTTGGCGGCCGACGAGCGTGCGCAGGCCTTGCGCGCTCTGTGCGCACCGGGGCTGGACCTGCTGGTGGCCCATGGCGGGCAGGGCGACGCGCCGGTGCAGCAGGTGCATGCCGAGTTTCCGGGGACGCTGTTCGTGATCACGCAGGGCAGCTTCCTGGCCCCGAACACGGCGAGTTACGAGGTGCTGCAGGAGCAGTCGGCGTTCCTGGCGGGGGTGCTGGCAGGCCTGGCGTCCAGGAGCCGGGTGGTGGCCCATATGTCGGGCGAGAAGGTGCGACCCGGCCTCAAGGGCCGCGCCGCCTTCGCCAGCGGTGTGCGCCAGGCGGCGCCGGATTGCCGCTTTGTCACGGCATTCTGCGGCCAGCAGCATGACCCCGACCTCGCCTTCGAGACCACCCGAAGGCTGCAGCAGCAGGGCGCCGACCTGATCTTCGCCATGATCGACGGTGGCCGCCCGGGCGTCACCAGGGCCTGCCGCGAGTTGCCTATCCGCCAGATTGGCAATGTGCTGGATTGGGTGCAGCGCGACCCTGCGGTGTTCGTCGCATCGGCCGTCGCCGATTCGGGCCGCGGCCTGGCCCAGGCCATCGACGATTTCGCCCATGGGCGCGTGCGCTGCGGCACGACCGTGGAGTTCGGCCTGGCGCAGCCCGACCATGTGCGCCTGGTCGTCGCGCCGGAACTGCAGGCCCGCTTCGGTGCCGAACTGGCCCGATGGACGCAGCGCGTCATTGCCGGCAGCGTTCGGATCGACACCGAGTACGGCGGGCCGGAACTCTGACGCAGGGCACACGCTTGTGCGCCCGGTGTGCTCTGAAACTGCGACATGGCCTACGACCTGATCTGTTTCGACCTTGACGGGACCCTGGTGGACACCGCCCCCGAGATCGCCGAGGCGGTCAACCTGGCGCTGGAGGCCCATGGCATTGCGCGCCGCGCGGTGGACGAGATCGTCGTGCTGATCGGCAATGGCACGGCCGACCTCATGCGTCGCCTGCTGGAGCGGCTGGTGCAGGAGCAACCGGCCTTGGGCGACAGGGTGCGGCTGACCGAGTTGCTGGCCACGCTGGACCACTGCTACACACAGACCACCGGCACGCGGGCCAGACCGTATGGCGGGTGTGTGCAGGCCTTGTCGGATTTGCGGCGGGCGGGCTTGCGCCTGGCCTGTGTGACGAACAAGGAGCTCCACCATGCGCAGGCTGTCCTTCGCATGACCGCGCTCGACGGGTTCTTCGACATGACCGTCGGTGGCGACTCGCTGCCCGAGAAGAAACCGCACGCCAGCGTGTTGCGCCATGTGGCCGGCACGCTGGGGGTGACGCTGGCGCGTTGTGCACACGTCGGCGATTCGCAGACCGACGTGCTGGCGGCCCGCAATGCCGGTGTGGCCGCATGGGCGGTGCCCTATGGCTACAACGCGGGGCGCCCGATTGCCGATGCACGCCCGGACCGGATTTTCCAGACGCTCGGAGATGTCGCCCGCCATGTGCTGGACGGCCTGTGAAGGCGACGCTGCCGGTTCGGCCGGTGGGTGGCTGGACCCGCTCGTGCAGTGGATGGCCGGGTCCGCCTGACGCGCCAGGGCGGCCTCAGCCGCGCAGCACCTGCGCCAGCTCGGCGGCATCCACGCTGCGGGCCGCACCGAATCCCGCCACATGGCGGGCACCCGTGGGCGTGAGCGACACAAAGCGGAAATCACCCAGGTGTGTCATCGGCTCGGCCTCGGGAAACCGTGCCAGGTAGGCGGCGCGGCATGCTTGCCAGGTGGCGCTGCCGGCGTCGGGGGTGGATGCCTGGCAGTCGAGCGTGACGCGCGGCAGCGCATGCACCGGCTCGCCCGCCACCTCGGCCTGCATCACCAGCAGCGAGGCCGCAGGCAGCTTCTGCAGATGGCGTGTGTGGGCTGCCAGCGCACTCACATGCAGCACCAGGCACCCGGCCTGCGGCGCCAGCGCAAAGGGCACCATCGAGACCTGTGGCGCACCATCCGGCGTCAGCGTTCCCAGCGCGCCGACGCGCTGCGCGTGCAGCAGGTCGCGCAGTCCGCGTGTCAGCCGCGGTTCATGCATCGGCATGGCTCGCGCGCTGGAAACGGCCCTGGTCGCGGAACTGGTTGGTGGCTGCCACCAGGGCCGCTTCGGTACCCGGCTCGAAGGCCGCATGGCCCGCATCCTCCACGACCTGGAAACGGGCCTGTGGCCAGGCCTGGTGCAGCCGCCAGGCGGTGGCCGGCGGGCAGATCACATCGTAGCGGCCCTGCACGATCACTGCCGGCAGATGGCGGATGCGGTCGATGTTGCGGATCAGCTGGTCGTGCTCGAAGAAGCCCAAATGCCGGAAGTAGTGCGCCTCCAGCCGGCCGATGCCGAGCGCGACGGCCGGGCTGTCGTACTTCTGCTGCACGTCGGGGTCGGGCAGCAGCTGCAGGCAGCTGCCCTCGTAACTGCTCCAGCGCCGTGCCGCGTCCAGGCTCATGGCCGCATCGTCGCTGAACAGGCGCCGGCAATAGGCCGAGAGGAGGTCGCCGCGCTCGCCCTCAGTGACACCGCCCACGAACTGCTCGCGCGCATGCGGGAAGAACCAGCCCATGCCGTACAGGAACCAGTCGATCTCGGCCTGTGTGCACAGGAAGATGCCGCGCAGCACGAAGCCCAGGCAGGCCTGCGGATGCGCCTGCCCGTAGGCCAGGGCCAGCGTGGAACCCCAGGAGCCGCCGAACACCAGCCACTGCGCAATGCCCAGCATCGCACGCAGCCGCTCGATGTCGGCCACCAGATGTTGCGTGGTGTTGTCGCGCCACTCGCCCAGCGGGGTGGAGCGGCCCGCCCCGCGCTGGTCGAACAGCACGATGCGGTAATGCGCCGGGTCGAAGAACTGCCGGTGGCGCGGCGAGGTGCCCGAGCCCGGTCCACCGTGCAGGAACAGCACAGGCACGCCCTGCGGGTTGCCGGATTCCTCCCAGTACAGCGTGTGGACCGCATCGACGGCCAACATGCCGCTGCGGTAGGGTTCGATGGGCGGGTAGGCGGTGGCGGCGGATGGGTCGATGGGCATGGCGGTGGGCGGGCACAATGGCCGGCAGTGGCGATGATTCCGATACGGGTGCAGAAGGAGCAAATTGTGACCCAGTCCCTGACGGGTGTGGCGGTGCTGGCGTGCGGTGTGCATTTTCGCGAGGCACCGCGCCACGAGCCCTATGGCACGGTGGCCGTATTCGAGGACCCGTGGGGCAATCCGTGGGATCTGATCCAGCGCCGCGAGAGCGCTTCAGCGGGGCACTGAGCGCAGCGGCAGCACACCGGACGCAAGTGAGGTGCCCAGCACCACCACCAGCCCGCAACCGATCATCCACGGCGTGAGGGTTTCGCCCAGCAACAGGGTGCCGTAGAGGATCGCGAACACCGGCACCAGAAAGGTCACGGTGATCGCCCGTGCCGGCCCCAGGCGTTCCAGCAGCCGGAAGTACAGGATGTACGCGATGCCGGTACACACCACGCCCAGCATCCCCAGCGCCAACCATGACTTGACTCCCGGCATCTGTGCCGGCCAGAACCACACTGTCGGCAAGGCGAGCACCAGGGCAGCGCCCAACTGGCTGCCGGCCGCAGTCGCCAGCGAGTGCACCCCGCCCAGGTACTTCTTGGTGAAACTTGCGGCGTAGCCGTAACAGACGGCCGCCAGCAGGCAGGCCAGCACGGCCCAGCCGCTGCCGCCGGGCTTGAGGCTGGCGGAATCCTTGGCCAGCAGCGCGATACCGCCGAAACCGATCACCAGGCCCAGGATCCGGCTGGGCCGGGGGCGGTCCTTGAGCCAGACCCAGGCGATCAGTGCGCCGAACAGGGGTACGGTCGCGTTCAGGATGCCCGACAGCCCGGTGGTGATCGATGTCACGGCATACGCGAACAGTGCGAACGGCAGCGCCGAATTCAGCGTGCCGATGAACAGCACCGGCAAGGCATTGCGCTGCAGTTCGGCCCAGTGCCCGCTGAACCTGAGCAGCGGCAGCAGCACCAGTGCCCCGATGGCCACCCGCACGCCGGCGGTGGCGACAACACCGAACTCCGCGCCGCCGATGCGCATAAACAGGAACGACGAGCCCCAGATGGCGCCCAGGGCCAGGAACTCCAGGCCGGTGGTCTTGAAGGTCATGCAGTCAGTGTGAAATCCTCCGGATCGCGTGCGCCGGATTCCAGGGTGAGCAGGGCGGCCTTGCGGCCCAGACCCCCGGCATACCCGGTGAGTGATCCGTCGGCACCGAGAACCCGGTGGCAAGGCACGATGATACCCAGCGGGTTGCGGCCGACCGCAGTGCCGACGGCGCGCACGGCCTGGGGTCTGTCCAGTGCGTCGCTGAGTGTTCCGTACGTGGTGCACACGCCATAGGGAATGAGCAGCAGCGCCTGCCAGACCGCCTGCTGGAACGGCGTGCCGCCCCGCAGGTCCAGGGGCAGCGTGAATGCCGTGCGTGTCGCGTCGAAGTATTCCTGCAGTTCGGCCACGGCCTGCAGCAGCAACGGGTCGTCGTCGCGCTCGGGCCAGTCCTTCCACGCCGGCTGGTGTTTCTGGTCGTCGAACCACAGGCCCGCCAGGCCCTCGTCGGTGGCGGCCAGAACCAGGGGCCCGAGCGGGCTGTCGACATGGGTCTTGCGGATGTCAGCGGCAAATTTCATGGGGTGATTCTCGGTTTGGTGGAACGAGTACGGGTGCGTACCGGCGTGGATGCGGTGGCGGGGTTGGCGGTGGTCGCGGTTGCCGCACAGCCTGGTGTCGCTGGCTGGCGACTCCAGGCGCGCAACACGGCATAACTGCGCCAGGGGCGCCAGGCGGCCGATTGTTCCTCGGCAGCGCGCGCGGCCTGGGGCTGACCCTGCACCCCCAGCGCCTTGTGCAGTGCCACGTCGCCGGCCGGGAATGCATCCGGCCAGCGCAGCGCGCGCATGGCAATGTACTGGGCCGTCCAGTCGCCGATGCCGGGCAGGGCTTTCAGGGCGGCGATCGTGGCCGGCACGTCCCCGTTGGCACCGAGCTGCAACTGGCCGGAAGCGATCGCCCCCGCCAGTGCCTGAATCGCCTGCTGGCGTTGCTTCACGATGCCCAGCGCTCCGAGCGCATCGGCACTGGCCTGCGCCAGCACCGCTGGCAGCGGGAACAGGCGCGACAGCTCCGGGTGCGTGGTCACCAGCGGTTCGCCAAACTGGTCCACCAGGCGCTGCGCCAGGGTGCGGGCGGCAGCCACCGTGATCTGCTGGCCCAGCACGGCACGCACGGCCAGTTCGAAGCCGTCGAAACACCCCGGCACGCGCAGCCCGTCGCCGTCAGGAAAACTCGCATGCAGCACTGCATTGATCGCTGCCGGCTCGGCGTCCAGATCGAAGGCCTGGCGCACCCGCCGGATCACCGTCGGCAAGGCCTCACGCAGTCCGTCGCTCACCTGCAGCAGCAGCTGCGCATGGTCAGGATCGAACTGCGCCTGGATCCAGCCTGTGTGGGAGCGCCCCCCTGCCTGCGCGCGCAGCGTGCGCGCAAAGCGCCACTGTGCGCCATCGACCGTGAGCGCCTCGACCGCATGCACCCGGCGGCGCAGCAGGAAATCGCCGAATGCGGCCACGTCGTAGGGCGGCCTGTAGCCCAGGCGCACGAGTGTGCCGGCCGGCGGCTGCGTTGCGCCGGCACGGCGCAGCTGCGAGGGGCTCAGATGGTAGTGCGCGACGAATGCATCGTTGAATCGCCGCACGCTGGCGAACCCGCTGCAAAGCGCCACCTGCGCCACCGGCAGGGCGGTGTCCGCCAGCAGGAGCTTGGCGGTGAGCAGGCGGCGTGTCTGGAGGTATTGCATGGGGCTGACACCCAGCGTCGCCTTGAAGATGCGGCGCAGGTGCCGGTCGCTCACGCCCAGGCGGGCCGCCAGTGCCGCCACCGACGGCCCGCCATCGGCATCGGGCCAGGCGTCGGGGTCGTCCAGCAGACGGGCCGCCTGCTGCGCCAGGATGGCGGATGCGTCCTGCGTCGACCAGTGCAGCATGCCTGGCGCCAGCTCCGGGCGGCAGCGCAGGCAGGGCCGGAAACCCGCGCTCTCGGCGCGCGCCGCATGGGCAAAGAAGCGGCAGTTTTCGCGCTTGGGCAGTCGCACGCTGCACACCGGGCGGCAGTAGATGCCGGTGGAGGTGACGCCGGTGAAGAAGCGGCCGTCGAAACGGGCGTCGCGGGCCTTCAGGGCCAGGTAGCAGGCGTCCTGTTCGGCGAGGGAGGGGGTGTCGTCCATGGGGGGCATGGTACGCGGGCGGGGGCGGGGGAGTGGCTGTTTTCGGACATGATGGTCCGTGGAGTGGGATGCGGGAGGGAGCGGTCCACGTCGAATGCGGGGGGCGTCGGGTGGGATCTGCGTTGGGGGCAGTGCGCGCCACGGCCGTCGCCATGTTCGGAGCGGGGCGCAGCGCAGCGCGGGTGGCATTGCTCGGCAGTGGGTATTTTCGTGTGGTGGATTTATGCCCGAAGCCGACAGTCGCAGTCCTTGAAAGCGGACGTTTGCGACAGAAGCCGCTATTTGAAAACTGCTCCACCTCGACTCGGAACGCCGCCCTGAATGTAACTGCGGGAGTTGATGCTTGGCTGCCAGAATATCGAGATGCGATCAATACGGCGTTGAAGCGGCACATGGCAGTCGGCAAGCCGCATTCAGGGGAGTGCGATGACCGACTTATTGAGCAGGGCCCGGCTTATGGAGCAAGTCTCAATGCTCTGGATATTGCGTTAAGCAGAAATGGCAAGCATGCGTCGCGCCGCACAACTACTGTCTTTGCAACGCGTCCTTTTGGGTAACGTGCATGTGGAACTGCGGCACGCATCGATTGAAGCTGATGATGGAAAGCGCTTGGTCCGAGTCCGGTTTGAATACGATGCCTCGCCGTCGAAGGTCTGCCGAGAATGCTGCTCGATTGCAGCAAGGGAGGTTGCCGCTGATATTGACGAGGGCTGGCAAGTGAGCGAAGAGCATGCGGAAATCCCGTGGCCTCAAGACCTTTCTCCTTTTGCGAATCTTGCATATGCTGGACGGGAGGCGTCTCGTGCTGTTCAACAGTTCTTTCCATCGGACCGCCTTCGGCGTCCGCTGAAGTCAGGCGCTATCCAGAAACCAATCCGGGCATGCAGCCTCAGCGATCTTGCCAGTACCCAGGGCGCCTCCGTTGATGCGCTATTGCAAAGACGGTGACACGCTGACCAATTACCTCATACATGACGGTGTATGGGAAATGCCTGAGGTGATAGTGCCGGGTTCCATCTGCGTCTTTGGGCCAATCCTCGGCTGTGATGGTCAATCCGTCGATTGCGTCAAACAGCTCACCCCGAAAACCCTCTGCGGCCATTGGGCTTCTGTCGAAATACCAGAGGAATGCTTCACGTCCCTCTGCCTCTGCATCAGGCAGTACTTCAACTTCGAAGTAATTCACAGAGCGCTAAGGCGCTGTCGAACTTCTGCCCAGGGAGCAGCTTGTACCCGCCCGGCACGCAACTCGGTGCGGCGCCGGTTTACTTCGACACGCCACATGTCTGAGAGCTTTATCTCATCGGCCGTCTCCAGACTATCGAGAAGCGCAACTGCCAAGGCTGAGCGCTCCTCGGCCGGAAGGCCAAGAACTTCGTCCAGAAGGTGGTCCACTCGGGCGTTCATGCGATCCAGTCTAGCACCGCTGGTGCCGGGCGGGGTCGAACCCATGGATAACATATCCGTCGAACGGAACCACAGCGGCTGGCCACGTTCCCGCCATTCTTCGGACCAGAGCACGCCGTTGTGGTCCGATCAGGTTCAGCGTTATCCATTCCCAAGTCCTGAGACCGATGTCGTTTGGTTGCAAGTGGTAGCACTGAGTGACAGCATTCGCGGAACTGCGTCGGGAAAGCTGTTGATTCGGGTGCCCCCTGAAGTGCATAGCCGGGCACTCATCAAAGCCCAATCCATGGGAAAGAGCTTGAATCAATGGGCAACGGAAGCGCTGGAGCACGCGGTACAAGTCAATGGTTGACAGGCCAGTGGATACAACCGCCTCCGGCGTCGGCTGAGCGACGGCACTACACCCCACGACCCGCCCGCTTGCCGGATGACCGTCCTGCGCACCGCGCGACTGCGCCTTGAACCCTTCGCCGAGCATCATCTCGATGGGCTCCACGCGATGAACGCGCGTCCGGAAGTGATGCGCTATATCAGCGGTCAACCCGAGACCCGTGAGCAGACTGCGGCATCTATCCAGCGCGTCCAGCGCCGCTGGGCGGCATGGGGAACCAGCTGGTGGGCGCTCATTGAACTGCACAGCGGTCGTGTCGCCGGTGCAGGGGGTGTCCAGCACCTGCGCCGGGAGGCCGAGCCGCCTGCAGACCTGGGCATACTGCGCTCCAATCCGCTGGAGATTGGTTGGCCCCTGCATCCCGACTTCTGGCAGCAAGGCCTGGCCGGCGAGGCTGCGGTGCGCATGGCGTCTTTCGCGTTCGAAGACCTGGCAACAACGGAGCTACTGGCCGTCCTTGACCCATACAATGCGGCCTCGGCCCGCGTCATGGACCGCTTGGGAATGCGGTTCCGCAGGTACGAGCGGTGGTACGGCAAGTCGTTGGCAACCCATGCGCTCGGTCGAGCGGAATGGCACGGCAATCAACCGAAACAAGGTGAGGCCTGAAGCCCCGTACGAGCCGACAAGACCTCAGCCTGCCGTTCTCGGGACGAATGTCGGACTACTGGCGTGGCATCTGATCGCCGCCAGGCCCACCCTGCACCGCGTCCCCCCCACCAAACCCGCGACCCACCCACAGCAGGCCTGCTGCCACCACCGACGCCCCCACGACGACATACCCCACCACCTCGAAGTGCGCCAGGGTGTGGTCCGCGCGAACCACCACGATATGCCCGGCGATGATCGACGCGATGCCTCCCGACAACTGCTGTAGCGACGCGCTGATGGCATTGAAGGATCCGCGCTGGGGCACGGACGGCACCGACGACACCATCGCCCGAAACGGCACCATGCGCGAGAAGATGCCGAAGAACATGATGGTGTTGACGACCACGATGACCGGCAGCGACACCCGGCCCATGTGCGTGAAGATCAGCACCATCAGGACCGACAGGGCCGTGCCGAACATGAAGACCCGCAGGGGGCCGAAGCTGTCCGACGCCTTGCCGATCAGAGGCCCCATGAGGATGGTGCACAGGCCGGTGATCAGGTAGATCGTGGGCAGGTGGTCCAGGCCGATACCCAGGTTGCCCGCGATGTAGGCGCTGCTGAAGGGCATCAGCATGAAGCCGCCGGTGGACACCAGCGCCGTCATCGCAAAGGCGAGCAGATAACGCGACTCGGCCACGGTGTGCCACAGATGCATCCAGGCACTTTTTTCCTGCGGCAGCGCCAGGTGGTCGGCAACGGGTTTGAGCTGCCACCACAGCACCAGCCCGCCCAGCACGCCGAGCGCGGCCATGGCCAGGAAGGGGATGTGCCAATCCCAGTGGTTCGACAGGTACAGGCCTGCAGGGATGCCCAGCACCTGGCTGGCTGCAAACGCGGTCTGGATCAAGCCCATCACCCGACCGCGCTGCTGCGGTGCGAACAGGTCGGTGGCAATGGCCAGCACGACCGAGCCGATCACCCCCCCGAAAAGCCCGGTGACGATGCGCGCCATCAGAAGCGTCTCGAAACTCTGTGCCAGCCCGCACCACAGGGTCCCCAGAACGAAGCCGGTGTAGAAGAACAGCAGCATCTGCTTGCGGTCGTAGCGGTCCGCAAACCCGGCGGTGAGCAGCCCCGCCGCCCCCGCGCTGAACGCATAGGCAGACACCACCAGCGCGAACTGGCTGGCGCTCATCGACAGTGCCGGCATGATGACGGCGCCCAGTGGCGCCATGATCATGAAGTCCAGGATCACGGCGAACTGCAGGAAGGCCAGCATCGCCACCACGATCTTCTGGTACCCCGTGAATTGGAGGGGCAGGGGCCGGGCGTCGGTTGCGGCAGTGGTCATCGGTTCCGGTACCTGGCCATCATCCGCGCCGATACAGCGCGCCCAGCCTGCGCAGCCGCTGCGCATGCTCCGGCCGCACCTGGTCCCAGGTGAAGCGCCACTCCCAGTAGCCTTCCCCCTTGCCAGGCAGGTTCATGCGGCAGCCGGCGCCGAGCTCCAGCACGTCCTGCAGCGGGTGGATGGCGGTGTCAGCGACGCTGGCGCAGGCGGCGCGGATCAGGTCCCAGGCGATGGCGTGGCCGTCGGTTCCCAGGTACTCGCACACATGCGCCCGCTCGGCCTCGCTGGCTTCGGCCCACCAGCCCACGCTGGTGTTGTTGTCATGGGTGCCGCCATACACCACCGTGTTGGCGTCGTAGTTGTGCGGCAGGTAGGTGTTGTCGTTGCCGCCGCCGAACGCGAACTGCAGCACCCGCATGCCCGGCAGGTTGAACTGGCGGCGCAGTGCGTCGATCTCGGGTGTGATCACGCCCAGGTCCTCGGCGATGATGGGCAGCGTGCCGAGTGCTGCCGCGATGGCCTCGAACAAGGCGGCGCCCGGGCCCGGCATCCAGCGGCCGACGATGGCGGTGGGCTCGCTGGCGGGGATCTCCCAGTAGGCGACGAAACCCCGGAAGTGGTCGATGCGCACGATGTCGACCAGCTCGAAGCTGCGCCGGACGCGCTCGATCCACCAGGCATAACCCTCCTGGCGGTGCGCGTCCCAGCGGTACAGCGGGTTGCCCCAGCGTTGGCCGGTGGCGCTGAAGTAGTCGGGTGGCACACCGGCCACCACCTGCGGGCGACCGCCGGCATCGAGTTCGAACAGTTCCTGGCGGGCCCAGACATCGGCACTCTGGTAGGCGACGAAGATCGGTGCGTCACCCACGATGCGGATGCCGTGTTCGCCGGCATAGGCCCGCAGCGCAAGCCACTGGTGGAAGAAGCGCCACTGGCAGAACTTCCAGAAGCCGATGGCAACGGCATGCAGTGCCCGGGCCGTTGCCAGCGCAGCGGGTTCCCGGCGGACCAGGGCCGGATCCCAGTCGCACCACAGGCGCCACCCGTTCGCATCGGCGAGCGCCATGAACAAGGCGTAGTCGTCGAGCCAGCTGGCATGCCGGGCACAGAACGCGGTGTACTCCGCGTGCTCGGCTGCCGTGCGGGTGCCGCTGGCGAAGCGGTGGGCCGCGCGGTGCAGCCGCTCCATGCGCCAGGGCACGACTTTGGAGAAGTCCAGCCGGTGCGGTGCGAAACCGCCGGCAGGCGGCTGCAGGTCTGCAGCATCCAGCCAGCCACGGTCCTGCAGATCCTGCAGGTCGACCAGCAACACATTGCCGGCAAATGCCGAACTGCTCATGTAGGGCGAGTTGCCCGGTCCGATGCCGCCCAGCGGCAGGATCTGCCACAGGTGCTGGCCGGCGGCGACCAGCCAGTCGACGAAGTGGCGTGACGCGCTGCCCAGGTCGCCCGAGCCGTGGGGCCCCGGCAGGCTGGTGGGATGCAGCAGGATGCCGCTGGCGCGCTGAAAGCTCATGCCACGCCCGCACCCGCTGCAGCCAGCAGCAGCACGCTGCGGGCCGATACCATGAGCGGGACTTCACCCTGCCCGTGCCAGTGGATCCGGCCGCGCGGGTCGGCACTGTCGAGCACCGCCTGCCACACGCCGGCTGGCAACTGGAAGGGCAGGTCGGAGGCGCCGGCGTTGACCAGCAGTAGCAGGGGGGCATGGGCCCGGCCGGGCTGGCCGATCAGGCAACCGAGCGCACGTGCGCCGGCGAAGTGCCAAGCGTCCTCCTGCAGCGGTGTGCCGTCGGGTTCCAGCCAGGAGAGGTCGTACAGGCCCAGCGCATCGGGCAGGCCGTGGTACCAGTGGTTGGCGAACGGCAAGGCGCGGTGGCGCAGTTGCATCACTCTCGCCACAAACGCTTGCAGGTCTGCGTCGGCCCCGGACCAGTCGATCCAGGTCACTGAATTGTCCTGGCAGTAGGGGTTGTTGTTGCCGCCCTGGCTGTGGCCGAGTTCGCCGCCGGCACACAGCATGGGTGTGCCTTGCGCCAGCAGCGTGCAGGCCAGCAGCGCGCGTTGCAGCCGCCCGCGCAGCTGCGCGATGGCCGGGTCGCTGCTGGGGCCTTCGATGCCGCAGTTCCAGCTCAGGTTGTGGTTGTGGCCGTCGCGGTTGCCCTCGCCATTGGCATGGTTGTGGCGCTGGTTGTAGCTCACCAGGTCGCGCAGCGTGAGACCGTCATGCGACACCACGTAGTTGACCGATTCGCAAGGCATCCGCTGGCGGGGCTGGAAGATGTCGCTGGAGCCGCACAGGCGCTGGGCGAAGTCGCCACGGCTGGCCTGCCCGAGCCAGAAACTGCGCAGGGTGTCGCGGAACTTGTCGTTCCATTCCAGCCAGCCATTGGGGAAGCCACCCACCTGGTAGCCGCCATGGCCGATATCCCAGGGCTCGGCGATCAGCTTCACCGTCGACAGCACCGGATCCTGGGCGACGGCCGCGAAGAAAGCGCCGTGCCGGTCGAAACCATGGTCGCCCCGACCCAGCACCGGCGCCAGGTCGAAGCGGAAGCCATCGACGTGCATTTCCGAGACCCAGTAGCGCAGGCTGTCCATCACCAGGCGCTGCACCTGCGGGCGGCGGATATCGAGCGTGTTGCCGCAGCCGCTGTGGTTCTCGTATTGCACCGGTGTGCCGGGGCTCAGGCGGTAATAGCCCGTGTTGTCCAGGCCGCGAAAGCTGATGGTCGGGCCATCCTCGCCGCTCTCGGCCGTGTGGTTGTAGACCACGTCGATCAGCACCTCGATGCCGGCGGCATGCAGCGCGCGCACCATGGCACGGAATTCGTCGCGGATGCCGTGGCCATCGCCCGCATGGGCCAGCGCCGGGTCGGGGCAGAAGAACGCGATCGGGTTGTAGCCCCAGTAGTTGTGCAGTCCCATCTGCACCAGGCGTTCCTCGTCGATGGCGTAATGCACCGGCATCAGGCTCACGGCGGTGACACCCATGCGGCGCAGGTGGTCCGTCGACACCGGATGCGCCAGCCCGGCAAAGGTGCCGCGCAATTCCGCAGGAATGGCAGCGTTCAGTTTCGAGAAGCCCTTGACGTGCAGTTCGTACAGCACGGTCTGCTCTGGGGGCGTGTGGGGCCGCGCGTCGTCGCCCCAGTCGAAGCTGTCGGCGACGACGCGGCCCTTGAGCGCATGGGCGGCGTTGTCGCGTCCGTCGCGGTTCAGCGGGAAGCGCCGGTCGGCGCCGAACTGCAGGTCGTGCCAGGAGAAGTTTCCGACGACCTCGCGCGTCCAGGGGTCCAGCAGCAGCTTGGCCGGGTCGAACACCTGGCCGCGGTCGGGGCGCCAGGGGCCGTGCGCGCGGTAGCCATACACCTGTCCGGGCCGGGCATGCGGGAGGTAACCATGCCACACATCGTTGGTGCGGGCGACCAGGTCGAGGCGGCGGGATTCGTGTTCGCCACGGGCATCGAACAGGCAGAGCTCGATGCGCTGGGCCGAGGAGGACATCACCGCGAAGTTCACGCCATGGCCGTCCCAGGTCGCGCCCAGCGGCCACGGCCGTCCGCGCTGCATGTCACCCTTGGGTGTACGGGCGCGCGGTGGCGAGGGGCGTGTCAGGGCGTCCATGTGAAGAATACTGTGGCCAGCGGCGGCAGGTTGACCAGGATCGACCATGCGCGGCCGTTGCAGGCCACGGGTTCGGCCTGCGCCAGCGCGAACGGGGTGCCGACATTGCTGCCGCCGTAATGCTGCGAATCGGTGTTGAGGCATTCGCGGTAGCTGCCCGGCTGCGGCACGCCGAGGCGGAACCCGCGATGGGGTGCGGGCGTGAAGTTGCACACCGCGATGGTGCAGGCATGCTCGTCGTTGCCCCGGCGCAGGAAACTCAGGGTCGAGCGGCTGGCATCCTGGTGGTCGATCCACTCGAAGCCGCCGGGAACGAAATCCAGTTGGTGCAGGGCGGGCGTGTCGCGCACCAGGTGGTTGAGGTCGCGCACCAGGCGCTGCACGCCGGCGTGCAGCGGGTCGTCGAGCAGGTGCCAGTCCAGGCTGCGGTCATGGTTCCACTCCCGCTCCTGGGCGAACTCGCAGCCCATGAACAGCAGCTTCTTGCCGGGGTGGGCAAACATGAAGCCGTAGTAGGCGCGCAGGTTGGCGAACTTCTGCCAGCGGTCGCCGGGCATCTTGCCCAGCAGGGAACCCTTGCCATGCACCACCTCGTCGTGCGAGAGCGGCAGCACGAAGTTCTCGTTGAAGGCATACACCAGCCCGAAACTCATCTCGCCATGGTGGAACTGGCGGTGGACCGGGTCGCGCGCCATGTACTGCAGCGTGTCGTGCATCCAGCCCATGTTCCACTTGTAGTGAAAGCCCAGCCCGCCGGCATAGGTGGGCCGTGACACGGCAGGAAAGGCGGTCGACTCCTCGGCCAGCGTCACGGCATGTGGCCGCTGCTCGCCCACCACCTCGTTCATGCGCTTCAGGAAGGCGATGGCCTCCAGGTTCTCGCGTCCGCCGTGCACATTGGGGATCCACTCGCCAGCCTTGCGGCTGTAGTCGCGGTACAGCATCGATGCGACCGCGTCCACCCGCAGCCCGTCGACCCCGAAGCGCTCCAGCCAGTACAGCGCATTGCCGACCAGGAAGTTGCGCACCTCGGTGCGGCCCAGGTTGTAGATCAGGGTGTTCCAGTCGTTGTGGAAGCCCTCGCGGGGGTCGGCGTATTCGTACAGGTGGGTGCCATCGAAATTGCCCAGGCCGTGGGCATCGGTCGGGAAATGCGCGGGCACCCAGTCCAGCAACACACCGATGCCCGCCGCATGGCATCGCGCCATGAAGCGGCCGAAACCCTCGGGCGGACCGAAGCGTGCGGTGGGCGCATACAGGCCCACCGGCTGGTAGCCCCAGGAGCCGTCGAACGGGTGTTCGCTGATGGGCAGCAACTCCAGGTGGGTGAATCCCATGTCCTGCGCATAGGGCACCAGCGTGTCGGCGAGCTCGTCCCAGTCCAGCCAGCGGTCCTGTTCTTCGGTCTTGCGCCGCCAGGAGCCGAGGTGCACCTCGTAGATGCTCATGGGGGCGTCCAGCGCATTGGCAGCCTTGCGCCGCTTGTCGGGTGGCACGACCGGCGGCAGTGCCGCAACACGGCTGGCGGTGGCCGGGCGCAGCTCGGCCCGCAACCCGAACGGGTCGGCGCGTTGCGGCAGCACCTGCCCCGCGGCGTCGCGGATCTCGTATTTGTAGTGGGCGCCCTCGGACACGCCTGGAAGGAACAGCTCCCAGACGCCACATTCGCGGCGCAGGCGCATCGGATGGCGCCGTCCATCCCAGTGGTTGAAGTCGCCGACCACACCCACGCGGGAGGCATTCGGCGCCCAGACGGCAAACCGCGTGCCCGCAACGCCATCCATGTGGCACAGCTGTGCGCCCATCACCTCGAAAGGCCGCAGGTGGGTGCCCTCGGCCAACAGCCAGAGATCCATATCGCCCAGCACCGGGCCGAACCGGTAAGGGTCCTCGATCACCGAGGTGCTGTCGTCGCGCCAGCGCACATGCAGCTCGTAGCGGGTGCGCAGGGCCGAGCTGAGCACCCGCTCGAAGAAACCGTCCGGGTGGCGCAGCGCCAGCGTGGCCAGCACCTTCTGCGACGGGGTGGCGACCACCAGCACCTGAGCCGCGCCGGGCAGGAAGGCGCGCACCGAGGTGCGGCCCGTGCTGTGCCGGTGCGGGCCCAGCACTGCGAACGGGTCACCGTGGGCGCCCTGGCAGATCAGCGCGACGTCGATGGTGTTGAGCATGTCGAGGTCGCGGCCGGCGGGTTCAGGCTGCCGGAGCCGGATCCGGCTTCACATGCCAGATGTCGGTGGCATAGGCGCGGATGGTGCGGTCGGCCGAGAACGGCCCCATGCCCGCCACGTTGGCAATCGCCCGCGCCGTCCACTGGGCCGGTGTGCGGTACAGCGCGTCGACCCGGGCCTGTGCCTCCAGGTACGAGGCGTAGTCGGCCAGCAGCATGTAGTGGTCGCCACCCCACAGCAGGGAGTCGACCAGGGCGCGGTAGCGGCCGGGCTCCTGCGGAGAGAACATGTCGCCGGCGATCGCGTCGAGCACGGCGCGCAGGTCGGGAACGGTCTCGTAGTAGCGCATCGGCTGGTAGCCATGCTGGCGCAGTGCGCGAACCTCGGGGGTGCGCAGGCCGAAGATGAAGATGTTGTCGTCGCCGACGTTCTCGCGGATCTCGATGTTGGCGCCATCGTCGGTGCCGATCGTCAGGGCGCCGTTGAGTGCCAGCTTCATGTTGCCGGTGCCCGAGGCTTCGGTGCCCGCGGTGGAGATCTGCTCCGACAGGTCGGCGCCGGGCATGATCGTCTCTGCCACCGACACCCCGTAGTTGGGGATGAAGACCAGCTTGAGCCGGTCACCCACCCGGGCATCGGCATTGATCACCGCACCCACGTCATGGATCAGGCGGATGATCGACTTGGCCATGTGGTAGCTCGACGCGGCCTTGCCCGCGAAGATCACGGTGCGCGGCACCCAGTCGGCCTGCGGGTCGGCCAGGATGGCCAGGTAGCGGGACACCACATGCAGCACATTGAGCAGCTGGCGCTTGTATTCGTGGATGCGCTTGACCTGCACGTCGAAAAGGCTGTGCGGGTTGACCACAATGCCGGTGCTGTGCCGGATGAACGCCGCCAGGCGTTCCTTGTTGGCATGCTTGACCGCCGCGAAGCGCCGCCCCAGCGCCGGATCGCCGCGCAGGCTGCGCAGGCGCTGGAGCTGGTCGAGGTCCAGCCGCCAGCCGGTGCCCAGCGTGTCGTCCAGCAGGCTGGCCAGGCCGGGGTTGGCCTGCGACAGCCAGCGACGCGGTGTCACGCCGTTGGTCATGTTGGTGAACCGCTCCGGCCACAGCGCGGCGAAGTCGGCGAAGATGGTCTCGACCAGCAGCTTCGAGTGCAGCGCAGAGACACCGTTGACCTTGTGGCTGCCCACGATCGACAGGTTGGCCATGCGCACGCGGCGCTCGCCATGTTCGTCGATCAGCGACAGCCGCGCCAGGAAGTCGTTGTCGCCAGGGCGGTGCAGCGCGGCCGCCTCCAGGAACTCCTTGTTGATGCGGAAGATGATCTCCAGGTGGCGCGGCAGCACATGCTGCATCAGGCCGACCGACCAGGTCTCCAGGGCTTCCGGCATCAGCGTGTGGTTGGTGTACGAGAAGGTGCGCGTGCACAGCGACCAGGCCTGGGCCCAGGGCATGCCGCGCTCGTCGCACAACACGCGCATCAACTCGGCCACACCGATGGCCGGGTGGGTGTCGTTCAGGTGGATCGCCACCTTGTCGGCCAGGTTGTCCAGGCCGGGGTTTTCCTCCAGGTGGCGTGCGATCAGGTCCTGGATCGACGCCGCCACGAAGAAGTACTCCTGCTTGAGGCGCAGTTCGCGCCCGGAGGGCGTGCTGTCGTTGGGGTAGAGCACCCACGAGATGTTCTCGTACTCGTTCTTGGCGCCGGCAGCCCGCGCGTAGTCACCGGTGTTGAAGGCCCCCAGATCGATATGCGCCGGCGCGACCGCCTTCCACAGGCGCAGCGTGCTGACGCTGTTGCGCCCATGCCCGGGCACGACCATGTCGTAGGCCTTGGCCTCCACGGCCGCAGCGTGCCGCCAGATGGCCTGGCCATCGACATGCTCGACCCAGCCGCCGAAGCGCACCGGCCAGGCGGTGTCCGCGCGCGGAAACTCCCACGGTGTGCCGTCTTTCAGCCAGGGGTCGGGGTACTCCATCTGGCTGCCGTTCTGGATCTCCTGGGCAAACATGCCGTATTCGTAGCGGATGCCGTAACCGAAGGATGGCAGGCCGACGGTCGCCATGGAATCCAGGAAGCAGGCCGCCAGCCGGCCCAGCCCGCCATTGCCAAGGGCAGCGTCGGGCTCGCAATCGGCCACTTCTTCCAGCGTGCGGGCGAAATGCGCCACACCGTCATGGGCGCCCCGGGTCAGGTTCAGCGCTGCCAGCGCATTGGACAGCGTGCGCCCGATCAGGAACTCCATCGACAGGTAGTACACCCGGCGTGCCTGCGCGTCGCGCTCGCGGGTCTGGGTGCGCACCCAGCGACGGGAGAGTTCTGCGCGGGCCACCTGGGCCAGCGCCTGCATCACCTGCGTGCGGGTGGCCCGCGCGGGATCGACTGCGACGGTCTGCAGCAGGTGCCGGGCGATGGATTCGGCGAGGTCGGCGGGCGCGGGTGGCGGGCTCTGGGTCACGGGGCATCCTTCGGGTTTCGGAATCCGCCGCCGCAGCGGCCGGACAACCCATTTTGGCATGCGGTAACCCCCAGGTAACCGGGGCGGTAGCGGCCCGGATTAAGATGGTGCCACGCCCGTCGCGCCGCTTCTCCAGGAGACACCATGACCTCGACCGATCTCGCCCAAGGACTTGACCTTCCCAAACGGGCCGTGGCATTGGTGCTGGCCGGCGGGCGTGGCAGCCGGCTCATGAGCCTGACCGCCAGACGGGCCAAGCCGGCGGTGTACTTCGGCGGCAAATTCCGCATCGTGGATTTTGCGTTGTCGAACTGCCTGAATTCCGGGGTGCGTCGCATCGGCGTGATCACCCAGTACAAGTCGCACAGCCTGCTGCGTCACCTGCAACGCGGCTGGGCCTTCCTGAAGACGGAGATGAACGAGTTTGTCGACCTGCTGCCCGCCCAGCAGCGCAACGATGACGAAAGCTGGTACCGCGGCACTGCCGACGCCGTCTACCAGAACCACGACATCCTGGAGGGGTATGGTGCCGACTACATCGTGGTGCTGGCGGGCGACCATATCTACAAGATGAACTACGCCCTGATGCTGGCGGACCACGTCGCCAAGGGCCGGCCCTGCACGGTGGCGTGCATCGCGGTTCCGCGGGAGGAGGCCAAGGCCTTTGGCGTGATGGCCGTGGATGCGGACAGCATGATCACCGACTTCGTGGAAAAGCCGGCCGACCCTCCCGCCATGCCGGGCCACCCCGACCAGTCGCTGGCCAGCATGGGCATCTACATCTTCGACGCCGACTACCTGTACCGCGAACTCGAACGCGACATGGCCGACCCGAATTCCAGCCACGATTTCGGCAAGGACATCATCCCGCATGCCGTGCGCAACGGGTGCGCCGCCGCCCACCCGTTCGACCTCAGCTGCGTGCCCAACAGGGGTTCCGGCGAGTCCTACTGGCGTGACGTGGGTACCGTGGATGCCTACTGGGACGCCAACATCGATCTCACGGCCACCGAACCCAAGCTCGACCTGTACGACCGGCGCTGGCCGATCTGGACCTACCAGGCCCAACTGCCACCGGCCAAGTTCGTGCACAACCAGGACGACCGGCGTGGCATGGCCATCGAGTCGATGGTGTCGGGGGGCTGCATTGTCTCGGGCCGGGTATTCCGCTCGGTGCTTTTTTCCAGTGTGCGGGTGCATTCCTGGTCGGAGGTGAACTGGTCGGTGCTGCTTCCCGAGGTGCGGGTGGGGCGCCATGTGCGCCTGACCCGCACCGTCATCGACCGCGGCTGCTCGATCCCCGACGGCCTGGTGGTCGGCGAGGACCCGGTGCAGGACGCTGCCCGCTTCCACCGCAGCCCCAACGGAATCTGCCTGGTCACTGCGGACATGCTGGCCAAGCTCCAGGCATGAGGGTCCTGCACGCAGCCGCGGAGGTGTATCCCTGGGTCAAGACCGGCGGGCTGGCAGATGTGCTGGGCGCATTGCCCCAGGCGCTTGCCGCGCAGGGCGCGGATGTGCGCCTGTTGTTGCCAGGGCTGCCGGCCGTGCTGGATGCGCTGGAGCACGCGCGGGTGGTCGCGGAACCTGGCGCCTTGTTCGGTGCCGCCCGCATCACCCTGCGCCAGGGGGTGTTGACCGGCAGCGGCGTCACGGCCTATGTGGTGGATGCGCCCCTGATGTACCGGCGACCTGGCAACCCCTACCTGGGGCCGGATGGACGCGAATGGGCGGACAACCTGCAGCGTTTCGCCCTGCTGGGCTGGGTGGGCGCCCATCTGGCATCCGGCGAGCTCGATCCGAACTGGCAGCCGCAGGTGCTGCATGCCCACGACTGGCATGCGGCCACCGCCTGTGCCTACCTGGCGGCGCAGCCGGCGGCGTCGGCGCGCAGCGTCTACACCGTGCACAACCTGGCCTACCAGGGCCTGTTCGATGCCGGTGATTTTGCGCTGCTCGGTCTGCCGGCCCGGTTCATGGGCAGCGCCGGACTGGAGTTCCACGGCCAGCTGTCGTGCATGAAGGCGGGCCTGGTGTACGCGTCGAAGGTCACCACCGTCAGCCCCACCTATGCCCGCGAGATCGCGCTGGAAGAATTTGGCTGCGGACTCGAAGGCCTGGTGCGGGCTCGCGACGCGGATGTCTCGGGCATCCTGAACGGCGTCGACGGCGCGGTCTGGAACCCGGGTTCCGATGCGGCGATTGCTGCACCGTTCTCCGCGGCCGACCTGAGTGGCAAGGCGCGCTGCAAGTCGGCCCTGCAACAGGCGCTCGGTCTGCCGCTGGATGCCCATGCGCCGCTGTTCGTGGCCGTGAGCCGTCTGACATCCCAGAAGGGCCTGGACCTGGTGCTCGGTGCCCTGCCCGAGTTGCTGGCCCACGGCGCACAGCTGGCTGTGCAGGGCAGTGGCGATGCCGCGCTCGAGCGTGCCTTGCTGGCAGCTGCTGCGCACTACCCGCGCCGTGTGGCGGTGCGCCTGGTCTACGACGAGGCCTTCGCCCACCAGATGGTCGCAGGCGCCGATGCCATGCTGGTGCCTTCGCGTTTCGAACCCTGCGGCCTGACCCAGCTGTACGCACTGCGTTATGGCACGGTTCCGGTGGTCCGGCGCGTGGGTGGCCTGGCCGACACGGTGCTGGATCTGGCCGAGGGCGATGCGTCCACCGGCATCGTGTTCGACGATGCCACGGGCGCCGCCATGGCCGATGCGATGACGCGCACGGTCGCCCTGTACCGGGACACGGAGGCCTGGCGGCGCATGGTGCTGCGCGGCATGGCACAGGACTTTTCCTGGGGGCCGCCGGCACGTGAGTACATGGCGCTGTACCACGCGCTGGTGGCGGCGCCGGTGCGCTGATGCACAGGCTGTTGGCAGACCCCCCGTACAATTTGTCCACCATCTCCTTCACCACCCACAGGGACTCCTGCCATGCAGCTTGATGCGTCGATTTTCAAGGCCTACGACATCCGCGGCATCGTGCCGGTCACGGTGAACGAGGCTGTCGCAGAGGGCATCGGCAAGGCCTTCGGCACCGTGGCGCTGGCGCAGGGAGAGACCGTGGTGGCCGTCGGTCGCGACGGGAGGCTCAGCGGGCCGGCCCTGAGCGCCGCGCTGGTGCGGGGCCTCGTGTCGGTCGGCATCCAGGTGATCGATGTCGGCATGGTGACCACGCCCATGCTGTATTTTGCGGCCAGCACCGCCTGCAGCAGCGGAATCCAGGTGACCGGCAGCCACAACCCGAAGGACTACAACGGCTTCAAGATGGTGATGGGCGGGCGGGCCATCTATGGCGCGGACATCCAGAACCTGCGCCAGATCATGGAGGCCGAATCCTGGACCCTGGCGCCTGGCGGCTCGGTGCGCAACCTCAACGTGCTGGCGCCCTACACCGCGCGCATCGTCTCGGACATCCAGCTCAAGCGCAAGATGAAGATCGTGGTCGACTGCGGCAACGGCATTGCCGGCGCGTCCGCACCGGCCATCTTCCGCGCCATCGGCTGCGAGGTGATCGAGCTGTTCAGCGAGGTGGATGGCAATTTCCCCAACCACCACCCGGACCCCAGCAAGCCCGAGAACCTGCGCGACCTGATGAACGCGCTGAAGAACTCCGACGCCGAGCTCGGCCTGGCCTTCGACGGCGACGGCGACCGCCTGGGCATCGTGACCAAGCAGGGCAACAACATCTACCCGGACCGCCAGATGGTGCTGTTCGCCCGCGACGTGCTGACCCGGGTACCGGGTGGCACCATCATCTTCGACGTGAAGTGTTCGCAGCAGCTGGCCCCGGCCATCGAGGCTGCCGGCGGCGTGCCGCTGATGTACAAGACCGGCCATTCGCTGATCAAGGCCCGCATGAAGGAGGTCGACTCCCCGCTGGGTGGCGAGATGAGCGGCCACATCTTCTTCAAGGAGCGCTGGTTCGGTTTCGACGACGGCACCTACGCCGGCTGCCGGCTGCTGGAGATCGTGAGCCGCTCGCCCGATGCGAATGCGGTGCTCGATGCGCTGCCGACCAGCTTCTCGACCCCGGAGCTCAATGTCTCCTGCGCCGAAGGCGAACCCGCCCGCGTGGTGGCGCAGGCGGTCGCTCTGGCGGATTTCCCGGCGCCGGCGAAGCTCAACACCATCGACGGGCTGCGCGTGGACTGGCCGGACGGTTTCGGGCTCATGCGCTCGTCCAACACCACGCCGGTGGTGGTGCTGCGTTTCGAGGGCCAGACACCCGAAGCCCTGCACCGCATCGAGACCGCGATGCTGGCCTTGCTGCACAAGGTGAAGCCGGACGCGAAGATCGGGGCGAGCGCGCACTGAGCGTTTGTCGGGCTGGCTGGGGGGCTTTCACGCCATTGCTTTTGGCGGGCCGGCGAGGCTGGGGCAGGCGCCTGCGCGAATGTCCTCCGCCGGTCGCCTGCGGCGCCCGGCTCCCCCTTTACTTCGCGCAGACGCCTGCCCCAGCCTCTCCGGCAGCGAACTTGGTCGGCGCGCCATGCTTCGCGCGTTGCTGCGCTGGCAGGACCAGGCCGGTGGGTGCTGCGTTGCGCGGCGTAAAGGAGGAGCTGGCTGCCCTAGGCAGCCGCGGGGGACAGCCGCGCAACGCAGCACCCACCGGCCTGGTCCCGAAGAAGCACCAGAGCGAGAAAGGCCTGATCCCAAGGAGCGACAGCGTGAAAGAGGCGAGTGCCTCACGCTCAGCCGAAGCGGAAACTGGACGCCGTCACCCCGCCAAAGATGTTCTCCTCGTGGTAGACGCAGGTCGCTGGCGCGTCGGCGGCGGCGCCCAGGGCCACCATCAGCGGGATCAGGTGGTCTTCGCGAGGGTGGGAGATGCGGGCGGCCGGGGCGGCGCTCCACTGCAGAAGGCGTGCCTCGCGCTCCGCCGGCGGGGAGCCCACCAGCGTGGTCTGCAGCCAGGCGTCGAAGGCTTCCGACGGGACACGGGCAGCGGGGCCGAAGCGGCCGAGGTTGTGGTAGCTCAGGCCGCTGCCGACGATCAGCACGCCTTCGTCGCGCAAGGGCACCAGCGCACGGCCCACGGCGATGTGTTCGGCCGGGTCCATGTGGTGGCGCAGCGAGAGCTGCACGACTGGCACGTCGGCCTCGGGGTACATGACCACCAGCGGGGCGAAGGCGCCGTGGTCGAAGCCGCGCTCCGGGTCCAGGTGCGAGGGCAGTCCGGCGGCTTCGATCAGGTCGTGGACTCGCCGGGCCAGTACCGGGGCGCCGGGCGCCGGGTACACCACCTGGTAGGTTTGGGCCGGGAAGCCCGAATAGTCGTACACCATGGGCGGGCGGGGGCTGGCCATCACCGCGTAGTCGACCGATTCCCAGTGACCGGACACCATCAGGATGGCCTTCGGCTTTTCGCCGAGTTGCCGGGGCATGTCCTGCAGGGCCAACTCGAGTTGGTGCATCATGCGGCGCCAGTCGTCCATCCACGGCCAGGGGCCGCCGCCATGGGATATGAAATAGGTGGGCATTCGCATGGGAGGGTCCTCCGGCGGGTCAACGGCTCTGGGTTTTGCGGGCGATCCGCTTGGCGGTATCGGGGTTGGCGAAGCAGGCCATCGCGGTCTGGCGCTCCAGCTCCAGCGCGCCGGCGAGCTGCTTGGACAGGCCGGTGGTCATCACCCGCTTGAGCATGCCGGTGGCCATCGGCGAGCGGTCCGCCACCTGGCGGGCCATGGCCAGCGCGGTGTCCATCATGTCGGCCAGGGGTACGACACGGTTGACCAGGCCGAGCCGGTGCAGCGTGGCGGCATCTGTGCGTTCGCCCAGCACGAACAGCTCCATGGCCCGCTGGTAACCGACGGTCTGCGGCAGCAGGTGGGTGACGCCGCCGGTCACGAAGTGGCCGAGGGCCATCTCCGGGAAGAAGGCCACCAGGTTGTCGGCGGCCACGGTCATGTCGCAGTTCAGCACCCACTCGAACCCGCCGCCGACCGCATAGCCGTGGATCGCGCCGATGACCAGCTTGGGGCCGAACATCAGGTCGCGCGTGATCTGCTGGATCTGGTCACACATGTCGGCCACGGCCGCTGCGCTGGCCGACTGGTGCTCGAATTCCTTGAGGTCGTCGCCGGCGCAGAAGGCGCGCCCGGCGCCTGTGAACACGATGCACCGGGTGTCCGGGTCGGCATGGGCATTGACCAGGGCCTGGTGCAGGTCGGTCATCAGCGCGCCGCTCATCGCGTTCAGGCGTTCTGGGCGGTTCAGCGTGACGATGCTGACCGGCCCCTGGGTGTGCAGTGTGACGAAGTTCATGGTGTGCAGGAGGGTGGGGGAAGGGAAGGGGAGGACTCGCGGTCCCAGGCGCCGGCGGTGCCTTGCTGCTGCAGGTGGAATTTCTCCACCTTGTCGGTGGGGGTCTTGGGCAGGGAGGGCAGGAAGCGCACATAGCGGGGCACCATGAAACGCGCCATGCGGGTCTGGCACCAGTCTGTCAGGGCCTGCCCGGACAGCAGGCTGCCCTCGCGGCGCACGGCGCTGACCATGACATCCTCTTCGGTCATGTCGCTGGGCACACCATACACCGCGCATTCGAGGATTTCGGGGTGGGACTCGATCACCATCTCGACCTCGGCGGCCGAGATGTTCTCGCCACGCCGGCGCACCATGTCCTTGCGCCGGCCGATGAAGTACAGCCATCCTTCGGCATCGGCCTTGAGCACATCGCCGGTGTGGAACCATTGGTTGCGCCAGGCTGCAAGCGTGGCCTCGGGCATGGCCCAGTAACCGTCGGTCAGCACCGAGGGTTCGGTGGAGCGCACCACGAGTTCACCCGGGGTGCCGGCCGGCACCGGGAAACCGTCTTCGTCCTGCAGCTGCACCTCCCACGGGCCCATCGGCTTGCCGCAGGAGCCGGGCCGGCGCGGGCCATCCGGGGGCGTGAAGATGATGGCGCCCATTTCGGTGGAGCCGTACAGCTCGACCAGCCGGCAACCGAAGCGTTCCTCGAACTGCGGCGCCCATTCGGGCATCGGGACGCCCCAGCCCAGGCGTGCGCGGTGGGCGCGGTCCTGCGGACCCGGCGGCTGTTTCCACAGCATCGTGAGCGTGGCCCCCATGAAGTCGAACACGGTGGCCTGCAGTGCGCGCACCTCGTCCCAGTAGCGCGACACGCTGAAGCGCTCGCCGATCGCGGCGACCGCGCGCAGCACCAGCGCCGGCGCGATGGTCATGATGGCCGAGTCCATGTGGAACATCGGGTAGGGGCAGTACAGGACATCGTCGGCGCGCAGGCCCAGGCCGTCGGCCACGCCCTGGCCCTGGCGCAGCACATACCGGTGCGAGATCATCGCGGCCTTCGAGCGGCCGGTGGTGCCCGAGGTGTAGAGCAGCAGGGTCAGGTCGGAAAAATTGGCCGGTGGCTCCGGCAGCGGGGGTGGGGCATCGTGATGCAGCAGGCTGTCCCACGCGATCGCATCCGGGCCAGGCAGCCCCTCGACCACCACCACCTGGCGCACGGTGGCGAGTTGTGGGCGCACCTCGTCAAGCTGGGCCAGCAGGCTGGCATGGACGATCAGCAGGCGACTCTGCACCAGGTCGATGGCGCTGGCCAGCACCGCGCCACGGAAAGCGGTGTTGACCGGCGCGGTGACGGCGCCGAGCTTGGCGCTGGCGAACCATGCCAGCGCAAAGGCGATGCTGTTGGGCAGCAGCAGGCTCACGGTATCGCCACGCGCCACGCCCAGGCCCTGCAGACCGGCGGCCACGCGGTCCGAATCCTGGTCGACCTGGCGGTAGGTCCATTCGCCCTGCAGCATGCGGATGAAGGGCTTGTCGGGTGCCTCGGCGGCTGCGCGGCGCAGTTCCTCGGGCAGGGTGTGGGTGGTGCGGTTCATGGCGTCGTGGAGGCCGGCACACCGGCCGCGTAGGCAGCGAGGAAGACGGGCCAGCGGGTGTCGTCCCAGCGGAAACCGGGGTCCAGCCGCAGTTCCTTGCGCAGCGAGCGCAGCAGCCGATCCAGGTTGCCGGCCTTCCAGTCGTCACCGGGCCGGAAGCCGCACTTGTCGAAGTCGACGATCCAGGCGTGGCCATTCGCGTCGAGCATCAGGTTGTGGCAGTTCAGGTCGCTGTGCAGGCACTGTGCGTCGTGCATCCGGCGCACCGCCAGGCCCAGCGCCTGCCATTCTGCATCGCTCAGGCTGCGATGGTGGTGCATCAGGCGGGCTGTGTCCATCGCATCGGGTATCTGCTCCACCAGGATGTCGGCGCGGTACCAGACGCCGACACGCTGGTAGCGGGCAGCCGCTGCCCGCGGCACCGGCAGCCCCTGGCGGCGCAGGCTGCGCAAAAGCGTGAACTCCTGCATCGCGCGGGAGGCAGCCACCGGCCGGGCCAGGAACAGGTCGCGGCTGATGCGCGCCATCAGGCCGCCGCGGTAGTAGTGGCGCAGCAGGAAACGGCCCCGGGCATCGGCCACGGTATGAATGTTGCCGCGCCCGGCGCCGAGCTTCTCGGCCGAGCCCTGCTGGCGCCAGACATCGGGATCGAACAGTGCCGCTGCGGCGTCCGCGAAACGGTGGCTGTCGGCCCAGATGGTCCCGGCGCCCTGGCGGCCGGCATGGACAGGTGCGTTGTCCGCCGGGTTGAATGGCGCCACCAGAGCCCGCACACTGTCCAGTGTGCGCTGCAGCGCCCCTGCCAGCGACTGGTAGACGGAGCGCCCGCGGGCCACGCGCGCCTGGCAGGCGGCGGGATCCTGCAGCAACTGGCCGAACCCGGTGAACGCGGCATCGGCATCGGCCACCCGCAGCAGTGCATCGACGCCTTCCAGGGCCTGGAACACCGTGGCGAAGTTGGCCGTGTGCGGGCCGGTCAGCAGGGGCCTGTCCAGGCACAGCGCTTCCAGCGGGTTGTGGCCCTGGCGCGTGATCAGGCTGCCGCCGATGAAGCAGGCATCGGCCACGCCGTACCAGCGCATGAGTTCACCCATGCTGTCGCCGAGCAGTACCTGGGTGCCGGGGGTGATGGCCTCGCCCCGGCTCACGCGCGCCGTGCGCAGGCCGCTGGCCGCCAGTAATGCGGCCACCACCCCGAAACGTTCTGGATGGCGCGGCACCAGGATCAGCAGGGTGTCGGGTGCCTGCGGCAGGTACCGTGCAAACGCGGTGATGAGCGCTTCGTCTTCGCCGGCATGGGTGCTGCCGGCGGTCAGCACCGGGCGCGGTCCGATCTGGTGGCGCGTGTCCGCAATCGATTGGCGCAAGTCGGCTGGCACCTGCACGTCGGACTTGATGTTGCCGGTGACCTGCAGCCGCTGCGGCGCCACGCCCAGCGCCAGCAAGCGGGCCTGCGTGGCGGCATCCTCGGCGCAGATGCGGCGCAGGCTGGCCAGTGCGGGGCGCATCAGGCGTGGCCAGCGCCGGTACCCGGCGGCCGAGCGCTCCGACAGCCGCGCATTCACCAGCGCCACCGGGACACCCGCACACTGGGCCTGGTGCAGGAATTCGGGCCAGAGCTCGCGCTCCATCAGCAGCACCATGCGGGGCTGCAGTTGCCGCAGGAACCGGCGCGTGGCGCCCGGCAGGTCCAGCGGAAAGTAGGTGTGGCCGACCTGGTGGCCGAAGTCGGCCAGGATCTGGCGTGAACCGGTGGGCGTGGCGCAGGTCACCACCACCGGGCCCCAGTGCGCGTCTGCCAGCAACTGGCGCACCAGCGGTCGCGCCGCGATGACTTCACCCACCGAGGCGCAATGCAGCACGACACCGTGGCGGAATCCGGCGGCTACGGCGACATGCCCCAGCCGTTCGCGCCAGCGCAGCCGGTAGGCGGGGTCCTTGCGGCCGCGCCACCACAGATAGGCGAACAGCGGGACCATCCCGCACCAGGCCAACAGGCGGTAGGCCCGCAACATGGCGTCCGTGGGGGGCTAGCGCCAGTGGTCTGCAACCCACTGGGTGGGCGGCACCCGGCGGTACCATTTGCCGCTGTCGCCCACGATGGCGTCGGGCGGGTTGGGCTTGCCATGGAAGGCGATGATCTTCGCGCCGGCCGGTATGGTGGGGGGGCGCAGCCAGCTCATCAGACCGCGCGGCACGCAGTGGCGCTTGAAACTCACGCACCAGGGCGCCGGCCAGTAACTCAGCTTGCCCTGGCGGCCGAGGTAGCCGGTGATGTACTCCTGCTCGTTGCGAACATCGGCGATCGCCCTGGGGTAGTTGTCGCGCAGGTGGGCCAGCGCGTCGGCATGGGCGCCGATGGTGTAGAGGTATACCGAGGTATTGCCGGTACCGTCGGTCTTGTCCCACTCCCTGATCACGCAGAACGGTGCCTGCTCGTCGAAGAAACAGTCGATGCTGTCCACGATGACGATGTCGAGGTCGAGGAACAGCGTGCGGCCCTGCAGGTCGTACAGCGGGTCGGCGAAGCTGGTGAGCTTGAGCCACCCATGGCCGAAGGTCCAGGGCTTGCGGCTGTCGAATTCGGAGAAACCCACCGCCGGGATCGGCCGGGTTTCGATGCCGGGATCGATGCCCTGGGTATCGTCAGTCAGGCAGATGAAGCGGTGCGGCCGGCGAAGGTGGCGCCGCACCATCGAATGCAGTTTGTTGACGTACTCGGGCCCGTATTTGCGCCCCCACTTGATGCACAGGACGTTGACAGCCGGCAGCTGCTGCATGGCTCCGGCAGCCTTACTTGACGAGGAGGTTGTTGATGGCCTGGATATCCTCGGGTTTGAGGGTGCCGTTGGCCTGTCGCAGACGCAGCCCGCCAACCAGCACGTCATAACGTGCGCGGGCCAGATCCCGCTTGGTCTGGAAGAGCTGGCTCTGGGCATTGAGCACGTCGATGTTGATGCGCACGCCCACCTGGTAGCCCAGCTTGTTGGCGTCCAGCGCACTTTGCGTGGACACCTCGGCAGCTTCCAGCGCCTTCACCTGGCCCTGGCCGGACAACACGCCGAAAAACGCCGCGCGGGTGTTTTGCGAGATGGTGCGGCTTGCGGCTTCGAGGTCGCTGCGGGCTTTGTCCTCGAGCGCCATGGTCTCCCTGACGCGGTTCTGGACAGAGTAGCCGGTGAACAGCGGGAGGTTGAACGCCAGCGCCACCGTGTAGGTGTTGCTTTTCGTGTTGACGCGGGTGCCCGAGCTGCCGTCGTTGGCGGCCAACGCGACGCTGCCGTTGAGGTCCAGCGTCGGGCGGTGGCCGGCCTGCGCCTTGCGCGTCTCGAACTGCGCGACCTCCAGTGCCACGGCGGCCTGGCGCAGCGCAGGGTGTTGTTCGATGGCCTGATTGACCCACGCGGAAACCTCGGACGGCTGCAGGGCGGGAAGGCTGACCGGTGGCAGCAGGGGTTTGGGCACCGTGCCGGGTCGGCCCACCAGCTGGTCGAGCGCCAGTTTCTTGACCAAAAGGTCGTTTTCGGCGGCGATCTGCTGCGCGGTGACCAGATCGAAGCGGGCCTGGGCCTCGCGGGTGTCGGTGATGGTGCTGGTGCCGACCTCGAAATTGCGCTTGGCCGAGGCGAGCTGCTCCGACACTGCGGTCTTGTTGGCGGCCACGAAAGCCACGGCGTCCTGCGCAGCCAGCACATCGAAATAGGCCTGGCTGATGCGTACGACCAGGTCCTGTTCGGCGACCGTCAGTTGCGCCTGTGCCGCTTCCAGCGACTTCTGGCCCTGCTCGAAGGTGATCCGGTTTGCGGGCCGGTACAGCGGATGCGACGCACTGACGGTCGCCCCGATCGAACCGAAGCCGGAGTTGGGAAGGCGCGTGCTGGAGTCGATGGCCGTGCGCGAAGCCGACATGGCCAGCCCTATCGACGGCAGCAGACCCGCACGGGACTGCTCGGCGCGCGCGAGCGTCGCTTCATATTGGGATTTCGCGGACTGCAGGGGCGCATCATAGGTGCGCGCAGCCTCATAGAGTTCCACCAGGTTCTGGGCATGGGCTGGAAGAACGGATGCGGCGCTCAAGGCAGCGACCAGGGGGAGCAGGCGGAACAGGGACATCATGGATTTCCTTGGAAAGCGGGTCGCTGGGGATGGGGCTCAGTAGCGCGGCAGGGACGGGTCGACCTCGTCCGCCCAGGCGTGGATGCCGCCTGCGATATTGGCTACGTGGGCGAACCCGCGGCCATGCAGGAAGGATGCCACCTGCATGCTGCGCCCGCCGTGGTGGCACAGGCAGGCTACCGGCTTCTGCGGATCGAGCTCGGCCAGCCGCGCCGGGATGCTGGCCATCGGGATGGCCAGCAGCGTGAAGCTGTCGTCCGCCTGGATGCTGGCGGTGCGCAACTCGGCGGGTTCCCGTACATCGATCACCTGCGGCAGGCCAAAGGCGCGCATGCTGTCGATCCAGGTTTTCAGGTCTTTGGGGCGAACTTGGACGATCATGGTGGTGTGCTGCTGGTGCGATCAGAAGTTGAACCGGGAGGGCTCGGGGAAGTTTTGCAGGCGTGGCGCCACCGTGTCCCAGGGCTGCAGGGTGCGGAACTGCGCGTCTCCGACACGGGTGACGAAAGTGGCCCGCATCATCGGTTCGTCGCCGATGATCGCACCCAGACGGCCGCCCACCCTGAGGTGTGTCAACAGCGACTGCGGGATTTCAGCCAGCGAACCGCTCAGCACGATCACGTCGAACGGAGCCTCCACCGGCATATCGCGGGAGGCGTCCAGATGGCGGACCTCGGCATTGAGAACGCCCGCCGCCTGCAGGTTGGCGCGTGCACTGCGGGCCAGTTCGGCGTTGATCTCCAGGCTGATCACGCGCTGGGCACGGTGGGCCAGCAGGGCCGCCATGTAACCCGAGCCGGCACCGATTTCCAGCACTTTCTCGTGCTTCTGGAGAGCCAGATCCTGCAGCATGCGGGCCTCGACGCGCGGTGCCAGCATGCACTGGCCGCCGGCCAGCGGGATTTCCATGTCGACGAAGGCAAGGTTCCTGAAGCCTTGTGGCACAAAATCTTCACGTTTGACGACAGACAGCAGGTGCAGCACATGGGCGTCGAGCACATCCCAGGGCCGGATCTGCTGTTCGATCATGTTGAAGCGGGCTCGTTCCAGGTTCATCGCGCGGGTCACTCCAGGGTTCCGGTGTCAGTTCAGGCTCTCGATTTTAGGCGCTGGCGCCTGTGGCCCCCCGCCACCCAGGAAACGGCGCAACCACAGGCCCAGATCGTCCATGTAGCAGTAGACCACGGGAACCACCACCAGCGTCAGCAGCGAGGACGTGATGACGCCGCCGATCACGGCCTGCCCCATGGGCGCGCGCACTTCCGAGCCTTCTGTCATGGCGAATGCGAGGGGCACCATGCCGAAGATCATGGCCAGCGTGGTCATCAGGATCGGACGCAGGCGCACCCGCGCCGCCATCAGCAGGGCATCTTGCCGGTTCAGGCCCGGCAGCACGCTGCCGTCGGGCGCCACGCTGTCGGCACGGGCGCGGATCGCGAAATCGACCAGCAGGATCGCGTTCTTGGTTACCAGGCCCATCAGCATGACCACGCCGATGACCGAAAACATCGACAGCGTCGAGCGAAACGCGAGCAGGGCCACCACCACGCCGATCAGGGTGAGGGGCAGCGATGTCATCAGCGCCAGCGGCTGCAGGAAGCTCTTGAACTGGCTGGCCAGGATCATGTAGATGAACACGATGGCCAGCACCAGCGCCGAGATCGCGTAGCCGAAGGCCTCGGCCATGTCCTTGGTGGCGCCGCTGAACTTGAAGCTGTAACCCGGCGGCATGCTGATGCCCTCCATCCGGGCCCGGATGTCCGCCGAGACCTCACCCGCCGAGCGGCCGTCGGCGTTGGCGCTCAGGCTCACCTCCCGGGTGAGGTCACGCCGGTTGATCTGGTTCGGGCCAGTGCCCTCGCGCACCACGGCGACCTGGTTCAGGCGCACGATGCGCGTGGAGCCGTCTGCATTGGTGCCGACGGCAAAGGGCAGGTGCTGCAGATCCTCGGCCGAGTTGCGTGCTTCGGGCGCCAGGCGGACGTTGACGTCGTAGGTCTGGTCATCGGGCGCGCGCCAGTTGCCCACGGTCTGACCGGCCACCAGCGTGCGCAAGGCGGAGCCGATCTGGGTGATGCTGATACCGAGGTCGGACGCCACGTCGCGACGTACCGCCACGTCGAGCGTGGGCTTGTCGGGCTTGACGCTGGAATCCAGGTCGACCAGCCCGGGCACGTCGCGCAGCTGGCCGATCGCCAGGCGGGCGAGCCGCTCGAGTTCGTCCTGGTTCGGCCCCTGTATCGAGAACTGGATCTGCTTGTTGCCGCCCACGGAGTCCAGCGGGCCGATGTGCGTGACGGTAATGCCCGGCATCTTCTGCAGCTGCGCGCGCAGGCCTTCGGACAACGTGTCCACGCTGCGTACGCGGTCCTTGCGGTCCACCAGCCGCATATAGATGCTGGCGGAGATCTTGCCCGGCGCATTGCCGGTATTGATGGTGGTCAGCGTGTAGCGCACCTCCGGCAGCGCACGAACCACGGCCTCGACCTGTCTGGCCCGGGCCTCGGTCACTTCCAGAGAGGAGCCCATGGGTGTGTAGAAGTTCAGCGTGGTCTCGGAGAAGTCGGATTTGGGCACGAATTCGGTGCCCAGCAGCGGCACCATGGCCACACTGGAGCCGAACACGGCCACGGCCAGGATGACCGTGGCCAGCCGGTGCCCCAGTGCCCAGCGCAGGAGCCCCTGGTAACTGTCGGCCAGCCAGTCGGTGCCGCGGTCGAATGCGCCGGTCACCCGGCCGATGGTCTTGCCGTACCAGCCCTCCTGGGGCTTTCCGTGGGTGTCGATGCTGGGGTCGTGCCAGACCGAGGACAACATCGGGTCCAGCGTGAAGCTCACGAACATCGAGATCAGCACGGCGGCCACGATGGTCAGGCCGAACTCGTGGAAGAACTTGCCGATGATGCCCCCCATGAAGCCGATAGGCATGAACACCGCGACGATCGACAGGGTGGTGGCCAGCACCGCCAGGCCGATCTCCTGGGTGCCGTCGAGCGAGGCCTGGCGGGGCGTCTTGCCCATCTGGACGTGGCGCACGATGTTCTCGCGCACCACGATCGCGTCGTCGATCAGCAGCCCCACGCACAGGCTCAGCGCCATCAGCGTGAGCATGTTGATGGTGAAGCCGAACATGTTCATGAACAGGAAGGTGCCGATGATCGCGATGGGCAGCGTCAGGCCGGTGATCACCGTGGAGCGCCAGGAATTCAGGAACAGGAACACGATCAGCACCGTGAGCACCGCGCCCTCGATCAGGGTGCGGCGCACGTTGTCCACCGACACACGGATCTGGCGCGAACCGTCGGTGATGGGCTGCAGTGCAATGCCCGGTGGCAGGCGCGTCTGCATGTCGGCGACCGCTTTCAGCAGGCCGTCCACCACGGCGATGGTGTTCTCGTCCTGCGACTTCTGGACCGTGAGCAGCAGGGTGCGCTCGCCGTTGTACAGCGCGAGGCTGTCCACCTCCTGGGCGCCGTCGGACACCCGCGCGATCTGCTCCAGGCGTACCGGCGCGCCGTTCTTGCGAGCGACGATGATCCTGCCGAACTCCTCGGGGCGCTGGATGCGGGCCTCGATCTGGATCACGCGCTCCTGTTCGCGCGAGCGGATGGCGCCCAGCGGCAGGTCTTGGTTTTCGTTGCGCACCGCCGCAACCACCTGGTCGGCAGTGATGCCGAAGGCCTCCATGGCCTGCGGGTTCAGGTAGAGGTTGATTTCACGCTTGGTGCCGCCCACGACCGAGACCGAGCCGACGCCGCGCACGTTCTCCAGCCGCTTCTTGAAGACCTGGTCGGCCCAGTTGGTGAGCTCTACCGCCGAGATCGGATTGCGTCCGGCGGCGGTTTTCGGATCGGGAACCACCGCGATCGACCAGACCGAGCGCGCCGAGGGGTCGAAGCGCAGCACGCGCGGCTCCTTGACCTCGGTGCGCAGCAGCGGCTTGATCGAGGCCACCTTCTCGCGCACGTCCTCGGCCGCCTTGCGGCCGTCGATGTGCAGGCCGAACTCCAGGATGACCACCGACTGGCCTTCGGTGGTGCGGGATGTGAGCGCGTTGATGCCGGCTATCGAGTTGACGCCTTCCTCGATCTTCTTGGTGACTTCGCTCTCGACGATCTCAGGCGCTGCGCCGGGGTAGTCGGTGATGACCACCACCACCGGCAGGTCGACGTTGGGGAACTGGTCGATCTGCAGCCTCTGGTAGGAGAACAGGCCCAGCACCACCAGGGCCAGCATGACCATGGTGGCGAAGACCGGGTTCTGGATACTGACGCGGGTGAACCACATGGGCTAGGGAGCGCCTGGGGTCAGGGTGACGCGAAGTCCCTCGCGCAGCGTGCCAACCGCGCCGCTCACCAGGCGGGCGTTGGCAGGAACACCCTGGAGCACCACGACCGTCTGCCCGTCGACCTCTGCGCGCGCGCCGAGTTGCACCGGCTGGTGCACCAGCATGTTGTTCTCGACCAGCTGCACATAGGGCGTGGGTTTGTCCGTGCGCACGGCGCTCAGGGGCACAGAGGGCGACTGCACCGTTCCGATCTGGATGCGCCCCTGCACGAACAGGCCCTGGCGCAGGCCCGGTACCGGGTCGAGCACCAGATAGGCCAGCACCGCCCGGCTGCCGGCCAGCACATTGGGGTTGACACGCGACACCGTGCCGCTGAGGGGGGTGCTGACGCCCTCGACCCGGAGCTGCGCCTTCTGCCCCGGCTGCACCTGCACGGCTTCGGCGGCGCTCAGGCTCGCCTCGACCTCCATGCGGCGCAGGTCGACCACCTCCAGCACACGGCCGTCCAGCGCCATCCGTTCACCGTTCTGGGCCAGGCGTTGCGAGACCAGTCCACTGATCGGGGAGCGCAAGACGGTGTCCTCCAGCGCCTTGCGCGTCAGGTCGGCACCCGCCAGCGCAGCGCGGTAACTGGCCTCGGCGGAGGCCAGGCTGGCGCTGGCGGATTCCAGGGCGAACTTCGAGATGAAGCCCTGCTCGACCAGGGAGCGGTTGTTCTCGTAGGTGCGCCGTGCGATGTCGACCTGGGCCTTGGCCGCCTCGGCCTGCTGCTGCGACTGGCGGAGGCGGGCCTGGGCATCGGCGGGCTCCACCTGCGCGACCACCTGGCCGGCCCGCACGGCATCACCCTCGCGCAGCGACAGGCCCTGCAGTTCGCCGGCGACGCGCGCCTTGATGACCACCACATTGGCCGCCTTCAGGCTGCCGGAGACCGTCACCTCCTGGGGCAGCGTACGCACCTGAACCTGCACCAGGTCGGTGGGCGCCAGTTCGATGCCGGCCTGCGCCCGTTCGGCCAGCTTGGCCGCGTTGGCGGCCTGCAGGGCCTGGCGCTGGGACACGATGCGCATCGTACCAAACACCAGCGCGGCAAGCACCAGGGCTGCAATGCCCCACTTCACCCATCGGCGTATCACTTAGGAGTGTCCTTTCGGGTCTGTGTCAGGCGTCGGTGGCAGCGCGAGGCCGCGCAGGATCGTGTCGATCTGGAACTGGATATAGGCCTGGGGGTCGATACGGGTCTGGGCCGGGAGGCAGGCCCCCAGGGAGTGTTTCCACATCACCAGGAACATCATCGGCGCCAGCACGACATACACGCCGTACTGCATGTCCACCGGGCGGAATTCGCCGCGGTCCATGCCGCGCTGCAGGATGCGGCGTATCAGCTCACTGCCGGGCTCGACCACCTCGTGCTGGTAAAAGTCGGCAATTTCCGGGAAATTCTGCGCTTCACTCATGATCAGCTTGGAAATCCCTGACGCCTTGGTGTCCCCGATGCGCGACCACCAGGCCTGCATGCAATAGTGCAGCAGCTCGGCGGTGCTGCCGGAGAAGTTGTCGAGCTCGCCGGACCATTCCGGGTACAGGCCCGAGATGTTCTCGCGCACGACGGCCTTGAACAGGTCTTCCTTGCTGGCGAAATAGAGGAACAGCGTGCCCTTGGAGACACCGGCGCGGGTGGCGACTTCTTCCGCGCGGGTGGCCGCAAAACCCTTCTCGACGAACAGGTCGAGCGCTGCCGCGACAAGTTCGCTGGGCCGGGCCTGTTTGCGGCGGGCGGTCTTGGCATGCGCCACCGCGGGGTGATCGCCATCAGGATCGGTCAGGGACATGGGGAATTAATGACTAACGGGTTAGTAATGTAGCCGTGGGCCCGTGCTTCGTCAATTCCGGCACGCCATCCGGCTATCGCGTCCATTCAGGGGAACACGCCCCCATACTGCTTGCGCAGGTCTCCCTGTTGTACCTTACCCGTCCCGCCCACCGGCAAGGCTTCGAGGAACACCACGTCGTCGGGCACCCACCACTTGGCCACGCGTTCTGCCAGGAAGGCGAGGATCTCTGGCTTCTCGACACTCTGCCCGGGCTTGCGGACGATGAACAGCAAGGGCCGCTCGTCCCACTTCGGATGCTTCACGCCGATCACCGCCGCCATGGCCACCGCCGGGTGCGCCACTGCGGCGCTCTCCAGGTCGATCGAGCTGATCCACTCGCCGCCGGTCTTGATCACGTCCTTCGTGCGGTCGCGGATCTGCATCAGGCCATCCGGGTCGATGGTGGCGATGTCGCCGGTGGGGAACCAGCCGTCGACCAGCGCCGAAGCCTGGGCCTTGTGGTACTGGCGCAGGATCCAGTGGCCGCGCACCACCAGCTCGCCTTGCGAGACACCGTCTCTCGGCAGCGTGGCGCCGTTGTCGTCCACCACCTTGAGCTCCACACCGAACAGGCTCTTGCCCTGGCGCGCGATCAGCGCGTGTTTTTGCGCCAGCGTCCAGTCGGCGTGTTTGCCTTCCAGCGCGCCCAGAGTGGCCACCGCGGTGGTCTCGGTCATGCCCCAGCCATGGCGTACCTCGACGTTGTAGGTGTCGGCGAACTTGGCGATCAGCGACTGTGGCATGGCCGAGCCGCCGGTGGCCGTGACGCGCATGGTGGAGAACTGCAGGCCGTGCTGCTCCACATGCGCCACCATGCCCTGCCAGATCGTGGGCACACCGGCGCTGATGGTCACGCGCTCCGACTCCATCAGTTCGTAAAGTGAAGCTCCGTCGAGTCTGGGGCCGGGCAACACCAGCTTGGTGCCTGCGATCGGCGCGGCATACGGAAGACACCAGGCATTGATGTGGAACATCGGCACCACCGGCAGGATGGTCTGCCTGGTGGACAGGCCCAGCGCATTCGCGCTGCAGATGCTGATCGCGTTGAGCACGATGGACCGGTGCGAATACAGCGCGCCCTTCGGGTTGCCGGTGGTGCCCGAGGTGTAGCACAGCGCCGCTGCGCTGCGCTCGTCGAATTGCGGCCAGGTGAACTGGTCGCTGCAGGGGGCGATCAGGTCCTCGTAGGCGATGACGTTGGCCACGCCCTCGATGGCCGGCATGTGGGCGGCCTCCGACAGGCATACCCAGTGTCGCACCTGCGGACAATGCGCCGCGATGCCCTTGACCAGCGGCGCGAAGGTGGCGTCGAACAGCACCACCCGGTCCTCGGCATGGTTGATGATGTAGATGAGTTGCTGCGGATGCAGGCGCGGATTGCAGGTGTGCATGACCATGCCGCTGCCTGAGACGGCGTAGTACGCCTCCAGGTGGCGGTGGTTGTTCCAGGCGATGGACCCCACCGCCTGCCCCTGCGCCAGACCCAGGCCAGCCAGGGCATTGGCGAGCTTGCGGGCGCGCACGGCGCACTGTGCGTAGGTGTACCGGAACAGCGGTCCGTGGGTCTCGCGCGCCACCACCTCGACATCACCATACTGGCCGGCCGCGTGTTCGAGGATGCTGGAGAGCATCAGGGGCATGTCCATCATCAGGCCGGGTTGGAGCATGGGGTGTCCTTGGGGTGGTGTTGGGCGGAGGCGGATCGCGGCTCGGGGCTGAATGGTAGCCGCGAAGCCCGGGCCAGCGCCCATGGATGGGATGGGTTGGCCCGGCAGGGTACATGGTATTCTCGTCGCGATGCAAGGAGCTTCCATGCAAGCCAGGCTCACATCCAAGGGGCGGTTGACGCTTCCCTTCGCCGCACGCGCCAGGTTAGGCCTGAAAGCCGGTGACCATCTTTCGGTGACCGTGCAGGACGACGGCACCATCCTCTTGACGCCGCCTCGTGCCGCCGTCTCCACCTCGTTGCGGGGGCTGCTGGCCAAGCCAAGGTACGCTGCGACCGTTGTGGAAATGGATGCGGGTATCGCGGCGCACCTTGCCGCAAAACATCGGCCGGACAGGTTGTCCTGACCGCGTTCGGCCACCCGTACACCCGCTGGCCTTGCACCCCCGCCATGACCGCCCCTGAAGCCCGCGCTCGCCAGACGATCGACGCATTGCTCACGGCAGCCGGTTGGCACGTGTGCAACATGGCGGATGCCAACATCCACGCTGCCCAAGGTGTGGCGATCCGCGAGTTCCCCCTGGCCCCTGGCTACGGGTTTGCCGACTACCTGCTGTACGTGAATGGCAGGGCCGCCGGTGTGGTCGAGGCCAAGAAGGAGGGCAGCACCCTGACCGGGGTGGAGGTCCAGTCAGCCCGGTATGCCCAGGGCCTGCCCGCCACGCTGCCAGCCTGGGTGCGGCCCTTGCCATTCAGCTACGAGTCCACCGGCATCGAGACCCACTTCACCCAGGGTCTGGACCCGGAGCCGCGGGCGCGCTCGGTGTTCGCATTTCACCGGCCCGACACACTTGCCGCCTTTTTGCAGTACCTGCCGGCGGCTGGCGCCTCAGCAACATCAGGTGCCATCCATACGGGCCCCGCCATGCCGCCAACGGTGGACTTCGGGGCCTCCACCTTCCTGGCCCGTCTGCAGACCATGCCGCCGCTGATCGAGTCGGGGTTATGGCCGGCGCAGATCAAGGCGGTGCGGAACCTGGAAGCCTCGCTGAAGGCCAACAAGCCGCGTGCATTGATCCAGATGGCAACCGGTAGCGGCAAGACCTTCACCGCCATCAGCCAGATCTACCGCCTGATCAAGTTTGCCGGTGCGCGGCGCGTGTTGTTTCTGGTGGACCGGGGCAACCTGGGGCGGCAGACCAAGAAGGAGTTCGACGCCTACGAATCGCCCTACAACAACTACAAGTTCGGCGAGGAATTCATCGTCCAGCACCTGCAGAGCAACCAGCTCGACACCACGGCGCGAGTCACCATCTGCACCATCCAGCGCCTGTTCAGCATGCTCAAGGGCCGCGATCTGGCGCCTGAGGACGACGAACAGAGCGTGGACGGCATGGGCAAGCTGTTCGCACGGGCAGAGCCCATCACATACAACCCGGCGATCCCGATCGAGACCTTCGACGTGATCGTGACCGACGAGGCCCACCGCAGCATCTACAACCTGTGGCGCCAGGTGCTGGAGTACTTCGACGCCTACCTGATCGGCCTGACCGCCACGCCCAGCAAGCAGACCTTCGGCTTCTTCAACCAGAACCTGGTCATGGAATACGGCCACCCCCAGGCCGTGGCCGACGGCGTGAACGTGAACTACGACGTCTACCGCATCCGCACCCAGGTCAGCGAGGCGGGCAGCAAGGTGGAGGCCGGTTATTCGGTGGGTTACCGCGACCGCCTGACGCGCAAGACACGCTGGGAGCAGTTGGACGAAGACATGGCCTACGACGCCGACGCGCTGGACCGTGCGGTGCAGACGCCCGACCAGATCCGCACCATCGTGCGCACCTTTCGCGACAAGCTGCCGTTGGATATCTACCCTGGCCGCACCGAGGTGCCCAAGACGCTGGTGTTTGCCAAGGACGACAACCACGCTGAAAAGATCGTCGAGATCCTGCGTGAGGAGTTTGGCAAGGGCAACGACTTCGCCCAGAAGATCACCTACCGCACCACGGGCGAAACGCCGGAGCGGTTGATCAGCGCCTTTCGCAACAGCTACTTCCCGCGTATTGCCGTTACCGTGGACATGATCGCCACCGGCACCGACATCAAGCCGGTGGAAATTGTCATGTTCATGCGCTCGGTGAAAAGCCGCAACTTCTTCGAGCAGATGAAGGGCCGCGGCGTGCGCATCTGCAGCCCCACCGACCTGCAGGCCGTGACGCCCGACGCCACTACCAAGGACCACTTCGTCATCGTCGACTGCGTGGGGGTGTGTGAGCAGGACAAGACCGATTCCGCCCCCATGGACGCCAAGAAGTCCGTGCCCTTCGACAAACTGCTGCAGGCCGTGGCGCTGGGCAATGTGGAGCCCGAAGTACTGAGCAGCGTGGCCGCCCGCCTGGCCCGGCTGGACCGGGACCTGACAGAGCCGGACAAGCAGCGCATTGCCGAAGCATCCGGCGGCGCCAGCTTGAAGGACCTGGCGCGTGGCATTGTGGATGCGTTGAACCCCGACACCTATGCCAATTTGTCGCCCGGCGAGGCAGAGCAGGTGATGACCAAAGCCACCAAGCCGCTGTGTGACCCGGCCCTGCGCAATCTGCTGATGGCCCTGAAGCAGAAGGCCGAGCAGATCATCGACACCGTTACCCAGGACGAACTGCTGCAAGCCGACTTCTCCGAGGCCGCCCGGGAGCGGGCCAAGGGAACGGTGGAGAGTTTTGAGCGCTTCATTGCCGAGCACAAGGACGAGATCACGGCTTTGCAGATCTTGTACAACCGGCCACAGCGCATGCAAGGTGATACAAGCGGCACCGAACCGCTGACTTTCGAAGCCTTGAAGGCCCTGGCCGACACTCTGCAGGCACCGCCGCATCTGTGGACCGAAGGCCAGTTGTGGCAGGCCTATGCGGCGCTGGACAAGACCAAGGTGAAGGAGGGGAAGGGCGGCCGCCGGCGCATCCTGACCGACCTGGTGAGCCTGGTGCGGTTTGCGATGCACCAGGACAATGAACTGGTGCCTTACCCCGAGCGCGTTGACGCCAATTTCAAGGCATGGGTTGCGCAGCAGGCGCAGAACGGGACGGCATTTTCAACGGAACAGATGCATTGGCTGAACATGATTCGTGAACATATTGCGGGCAACTTGACGATCGAGCCGGATGATTTTGAGTATTCGCCGTTTGCGCAGGAAGGGGGGATGGGGCGGGTGCATCAGTTGTTTGGGGCGGAGTTGCCGAGGGTCCTTGAGGCACTGAACCAAGCATTGGTCGCATAGACATGGCACTGACCATCTCTGTCGACGACATTGTTTCGACAACCAATAACCCACTTCTGCAAGTTATTGAGACTTTCATAATTCATGACATCACCACAGCGTAGCCTGCATCCAGCAGGCGGCGATGATCGAGGGTCGCTTTTGGGCACTTTTGAGTTTGTTGCGTGCCGTGGTGTGCAGTTCGCTCAGA
>Ga0247832_1000492_pt1 | contig 79334 bp, 69 predicted proteins | sample LaCruzMarch2015__10_FD_192407 | JGI IMG/M metagenome (GOLD analysis project Ga0247832, IMG submission 192407) | Freshwater microbial communities from meromictic Lake La Cruz, Castile-La Mancha, Spain - LaCruzMarch2015_4m | ecosystem: Environmental > Aquatic > Freshwater > Lake | place: Spain... | reverse complement strand
GGCGATCCGCGACCAACCCACGACAAGACCACGTTGGCGATGATCAAGACTACCAAGATCGACAAAACAAGCCCAATCAGTTCCAGTACAGAGCCAATCAATAGGCTGATGATCGGTGGGATGCCGCCCAGCAGTAAGCCGATTAAGAATACTTTGGTTAATACAATCAAATAAGCTCCGACCAGGCAGGCACTATCGACTCGGCCGACACTCGGAATGACTTTGCGCAGGGGCATGACTATCCAGTTTGTCAGTGGCATGAGGTAAAGGCCAATCGGATTGCCGGAATTAGGTGATAGGTTGAACTTGAGGTATTGCAAGTAGCAGCGTAATAAACAGGCTCCGCCAATCAGCGTGATAGCGATTTCAGAGAGTAGATTGGCAATTTCAAGCAACATCATGAATTAAATTCCTTTTAATTACTCTTCTTCGCGGCGTAAATGCGGAAATAAAATCACATCACGAATATTAGGTACGTCGGTGAGCAGCATTACTAACCGGTCGATGCCAATACCGCAGCCGCCGGTTGGGGGCATGCCGTATTCCAGTGCACGGATAAAGTCGTGGTCAAAGTACATGGCTTCTTCATTTCCTGCTTCTTTTTGCTCCACCTGCTTGTGAAAGCGCTGCGCTTGGTCTTCAGCGTCATTGAGCTCAGAAAAACCATTGGCGATTTCACGGCCAGTGATAAAGAGTTCAAAGCGTTCGGTCACGCCAGGGCGAGTATCGGATTCGCGGGCGAGGGGGCTCACTTCAATCGGGTAGTCAATGATGTACGTTGGCTCCCATAAATGATGTTCAGCTACCAATTCAAACAGGGCTAACTGTAAGGCACCAATGCCGGCATTCTTGAGTGCTGGTACATTGATGTCTTCGCCGCCCTTTTTGAGTTCGGCGCGAATAAATTCAGCATCTTCGAGTTGCGCAGGAGCATAACTTTTTTTGGATTCGGGGCCGTACTTCAATATGGCCTCGGTAATCGTCAAGCGCTGAAATGGTTTACTTAAATCTAGCGGGCGACCCTGGTGAGTGAGGGTTGCGGTACCCTGCGCATCAATCGCAGCGGCACGAATCAACCCTTCGGTAAAGTCCATCAACCATTTGTAATCAGTATAAGCCGCATAAAACTCCATCATCGTAAATTCAGGGTTGTGGCGCGGACTGACGCCCTCATTGCGGAAATTACGATTGATTTCAAAAACGCGTTCAAACCCGCCTACAACCAAACGCTTGAGGTAGAGCTCAGGGGCGATGCGCAAAAACATCTGCATATCGAGTGCATTGTGGTGCGTTATAAAAGGCTTTGCAGTTGCGCCGCCCGGAATAGGGTGGAGCATGGGGGTCTCGACCTCCATGAAGTTGGCCTCAAGCATGTGACGGCGGAGCGAAGCAATGGCTTTACTGCGGGAGATAAAGGTCGCGCGGGTATCGGGGCTAACGATCAGGTCAACGTAGCGTTGGCGGTACTTGGTCTCTAAATCGGAGAGGCCATGGAACTTATCGGGTAAGGGGCGCAGCGATTTGCTGAGGAGTCGCAGGGTGCTGCACTCGACCGAGAGTTCACCCTTATTGGTTTTAAACAAATGCCCCTCAGCCGCAATAAAGTCACCCATGTCCCAGTGCTTAAATGCATTGTGAATATCAGCGCCGCTGATTTCATCACTAATGTAAAACTGAATTTGCCCGGTACGGTCTTGAATCGTCGCAAAACTGGCTTTACCCATTACGCGTTTCAGAACCATACGCCCAGCTACTTTGACCATGACCTTCTTCGCAGCCAACTCTTCTTTATTGAAGCCATCGTAGTGTGCATGTAAGTCGGCCGCGTGGTGGGTGGGCACAAAGTCATTCGGAAATGCAATGCCTTTAGTACGTAGCTGCGCTAACTTTTCACGGCGCTCGGCGATAATGTGGTTTTCATCAACGGCTTCTGGCGCATTGTCTGGGGTTTGGGCTTTATCGTTCATGGGTTTGCTAGTCAGAGTAATTAAACGCCTTGCTTCAGGCTGGCTTCAATAAAAGCATCGAGGTCGCCATCCAATACTTTTTGGGTGTTCGAAATCTCAACGTTGGTGCGCAAATCTTTAATCCGGCTTTGATCTAAAACATACGATCGAATTTGATGACCCCAACCGACATCGGTTTTATTGGCCTCTAATTTATCTTGCTCGACCCGGCGTTTTTGCATCTCGTGCTCATAGAGGCGTGACTTCAGCATGCTCATGGCCTCAGCGCGGTTGCGGTGCTGGCTGCGGTCATTTTGACACTGGACCACAATGCCCGTTGGAATGTGGGTTAGTCGCACCGCAGAGTCGGTTTTATTAATGTGCTGACCACCGGCACCCGAAGCGCGGTAGGTATCGGTTCGAATGTCAGCTGGATTGACGTCAATCTCAATCGAATCATCGATTTCAGGGTAAACGTAGATGCTGGCAAAGGAGGTATGGCGACCGCCCGAGGAGTCAAAGGGCGATTTACGTACTAAGCGATGTACTCCAGTCTCGGAGCGCAGGTGACCGTAGGCATATTCGCCATCAATCTTGATGGTAGCGCTCTTAATGCCAGCCACATCGCCATCAGACTCTTCCAGAATTTCGGTTTTATAGCCTTTGCGTTCACAGTACTTCAGGTACTGGCGAAACAGCATGCTCGCCCAATCGCAGGCTTCGGTTCCGCCGGCGCCAGCCTGAATGTCAATAAAGCAGTTGCACGGATCCATCTCGTTGTGAAACATGCGCCGAAACTCGAGGTCGGCAATCGTTTTACTGTACCCCTCGGTATCGACTTCAAGCGCGCTTAAAGTCTCAAAATCACTCTCTTCTTTGGCCATCTCAAATAATTCGAGGGCGCCCGTGATGTTGCTATTTAAGTTGGTAAGAGTAGAAACCACTCCATCCAGCAATTTTTTTTCTTTACCAAGCGCCTGCGCTCGCTTTTGATCATCCCAAATCGTGGGGTCTTCGAGGATGGAATTGACTTCCGTTAGGCGACGTGACTTGACGTCGTAGTCAAAGATACCCCCGAAGTGCTTGCTCGCGTGTGAGCAGATCTTGAAGGGTGTTAGAGATGAGATTGAGTTGTTCGGCTTCCATGCTACCGATTATAAAGTGAAGCAGCCTTTAGGCACCCGTCTCGCTCGGTTCATTCAATGCCTCAATCATGAGCTGTACCCGTGTTTGGCCGCCGAAGCGATCTGCAACCAAGCGGTAAGCCAAATGCGCTCGTGCTGGCAGGGTTTGGGTGCGGTTAAACCAGACTCCGCCGACCGGCTTGTCCCCTGGCGCGCTGCCGAGCGGCAAGAGTTGCAGTCGCAGGTGCTTTTCTTTCATTAAGGCCTGGCTAATCACTTCGAATTCACCATAAAAGACCGGCTGTGGGAAACCTTGACCCCAGAGCTCTTCTGCCAACAAATCGCCGATCTCTGCGGTTAATTCATCTGGACGTAGGCTGCCATCATGAACGTATTGCCTAGCTAACAGCGCATCGTCAAGTAATTCATTGGCAACTTCCTGAAAGCAGGCATCAAAGCGGGCAAAGCTGGTTTGATCAATCGTTAGGCCCGCTGCCATGGCATGACCCCCAAATTTAAGAATGAGGCCAGGCTCACGCTTAGAAACCAAATCCAATGCATCGCGCATATGAAAGCCACTAATCGAGCGGCCTGATCCACGCAATTGCGACTGCGCATCTTCGGTATCGGCTGGAGCAAATACGATGGCGGGACGATTAAAGCGCTCCTTTAGGCGTGAGGCAACAATACCAACGACGCCTTGATGCCAGTTGGCATTCCACAGGCAGAGGGCAGGGCGGGCCGCTGCAAGACTATCCAACTGTTCCTCTGCTAAATGGGCCAAGGCCGCCTCTTGCATGCCACCCTCAATCACGCGGCGTTCGCGATTAATGCGATCGAGTTCTTGGGCGATGCGCAGCGCAACATCGGCATCATCTGCCAGCAGCAACTGAATTCCCAAAGTCATATCGGCTAGGCGCCCAGCGGCATTTAGCCTGGGACCAATGGCAAAACCTAAATCGCCCGCTGTGGCTTTGCGAATATCGCGACCCGCCACACTAAACAAGGCAGCGATACCCGGCTGTCCAATTCCTTGGCGCATACGCCGTAGCCCATTGGCAACTAAAATGCGGTTGTTGTAATCGAGCTGCGCAACATCAGCCACTGTTCCCAGAGCAACTAAGTCGAGCAGGTTTTCAATCTTGGGTTGGGTGTCTTGGGTAAACATACTGCGTTGCCGGAGTTCTGCACGCAAAGCAATCAGCAGGTAAAACACCACGCCAACACCGGCCAATGCTTTGCTGGGAAAATTACAGCCGGTTTGATTGGGATTGACGATGGCCAGGGCATTGGGTGTGCGATCACCCGGAAGGTGATGGTCTGTGATGATGACTTCCATACCTAATTCGCGTGCACGCTCGACACCATCACTACTGGCAATGCCGTTATCCACCGTAATCAAAATTGCAGGCTTGGGTGTTTGCGTAGCGGCAAGCTCCACTACTTCGGGTGTGAGGCCATAACCCATCGTAAAGCGATTAGGGACTAAAAAATGAATATTCGTATTCGGGCCGCCAAGTAAACGCAGGCCACGAACAGCAACGGCGCAAGCGGTTGCGCCATCGCAGTCATAGTCGGCGACAACCAACATCGGTTTGGTTGCGGCAAGCGCATCGGCCAGAATGGCAGCAGTAGAAAGGCACTGACTTAACTGGGTTGGTGAGATTAATTGCTTGAGCTCCAAGGCAAGTTCATCGGTCGTCGATACCCCGCGAGCGGCATAGAGTCTTGCTAATAAGGGATGCAGTCCTCCCTTACTTAGGGCATCAGCGGCTTCTGCCGAAAACTCGCGCTGCCGAAAGATGGAATCAATCATGCTGCTTTGGAACCCGTTAATTCTTGCCAGCTGAGTAAAGAAGGCGTGCGCCAAAAAGCCCACAATCCTTTTTTGACATCGCTCTTTAATATGCTACGTTTACGCAACACGCCATTTGGAAAGTCAATCAGCTCAAGTTCATCGAGTGTTTCATCCAGCAAGGCAGTTTGCAGCATCGGCCAAACTGCTGCTGGATCCTTAAGCCAAGCAAAACCACCGATCAGAGTATCTGCAGTGACTATGCCACTACACGGAATAGTGAGGTGATGGGCGATGCCTATTAAAACAGGATGATCAGTAATGACGTGGCTTGCTGCTCGGATTTCATTTGGAGTCTGTAAGTCGCCAATAGAACCGATGCCACTTATCCAAATCGAATTAATGGCAGGCTGCCCAATCGCTTGACGCGCTTCGTTAACGGGGCTGATGTGCCACAACATCTGAATTTCATTTTGCAATTTACGCCAAGCTCTAGCTCTACCTACTTCCGTGGTGTCGCGCGGCAACCACCAATCGATATTACGCCCGTGCGCTTGATCAACCGAGTGGGTTGCTAGGCTAGCAAAGTGAGCCGGGGTAATGAACCAGTGGTTTGGGTCAGCAGCAATCACATCGACTTTGAATTCATCTTGAAATAGGGGCTTTGCTTCTTCCAGCAGGGCGGCTGACTCGGCGGCGGTAAGTGGGATGTGGTCGGGGTGCATCAAGACCAAATGATCGCGGGTGGCATGCAGGTGAACCGGCTGAATGCAGGCCAATACGTTATTGGAATTGATAGCGCCTCCTTGGAGGCCAAGCATTACAAATGGGGCTGCTGGCACGTCATCGCCCAGCAAAAAGCGCTCGTGCGGCAATCCCAGCGTGGGTGCGGTCTGTAAGGAATCGGCCACAGCATCATCACCGGATAGTAGGAGGGTAAATCGTCTTTTTGTAGTCATCCCTGTGATTTTAGGTGGCATTTACCCATTTCTCCAGCTAGGGCGTCACGATTCACTAAACTAAGGGGATGATAAAGCTCCCCATCGAACTGGAAATTGGCCTGCGCTATACCCGCTCACGGCGCAGTAAAGCGGTGGGTAAGCGCGATGGCTTCCTCTCCTTCATCTCTGGGATATCGACTGCAGGCATTGCCCTTGGGGTTGCAGCCCTGATCGTCGTGCTGTCGGTGATGAATGGCTTCCAGAAAGAAGTGCGCGATCGCATGCTCTCGGTGCTCTCCCATATTGAGATTACCGCCCCAGATGGTTTGCCGGATTGGCAAACGCTGTCAGCGAAGGTGGCTAGTCAGCCTCATGTGCTTGGTGTGGCACCCATGGTGAGCTCCCAGGGTTTACTCAGTCGAGGCGAAGTGATGCGTGGGGTAGCTGTACGTGGTGTATCTCCGTCAGAAGAAGGTCGCGTATCGGATTTGCCCAAGCAATTTGTGGCAGGTGACATTTTAGATCTGCGTCCTGGAAATTTTGGTGTGGTACTGGGAGTGCAGTTAGCCAATATGCTCGGTGTGCGTGTAGGTGACCGTGTCAACTTAATAGTTCCGGAAGGTGATTTGACGCCAGCCGGGGTAATGCCCCGCATGCGTGCACTGAATGTGGTGGGTGTGGTAGACAGTGGCCATTATGAATACGATAGTTCTTTAGCCATCTTGCATTGGCAAGACGCCGCTGCCTTACTGCGCTTACGCGACCCATCTGGCTTGCGCGTTAAGGTCGATGACATGCAACGTGCCCCGCAAATTGCGAATCAATTGGCTAGTCTTGTGCCACAAGCGTTATGGGTAACCGATTGGTCACGCTCGAACCGTAATTGGTTTGCAGCAGTACAAACTGAAAAGAAAATGATGTTCATTATTTTGACCCTCATTATTGCGGTTGCGGCTTTTAATTTAGTCTCGACTTTGGTGATGACTGTCAATGAGAAGCAGGCCGATATCGCTATCTTGAGAACCATGGGCGCAAGCCCCGGTTTAATTCAGCGGATCTTTTTGATTCAGGGCTTGGCGATTGGCTTGCTGGGTTCGCTTGGTGGCGTTGGACTAGGTTTATTAGTGGCCCTTAACATTGACGTCATCGTACCCATTATTGAAGCCATTTTCCGTGTGCAATTTTTACCTCGCGAGATCTACTTCATAAGTCAATTGCCATCCGATGTTCGTATAAACGATGTTCTGACAGTTGGATTAATGGCTTTTGGCCTCTCCATTTTGGCCACCCTCTATCCTAGCCGCCGTGCCGCAAAGGTACAACCTGCGGAGGCATTGCGTTATGAGTGATCACGCATTAGTTTTAAGTGCGCGTGGTCTTGCCAAGACATATGGCAAAGGCACTACCGCAGTCGAAGTGTTGAAGACCATTGATCTGGATGTTGCGCAGTCGGAGAAGGTGGCGATTGTGGGCTCGTCTGGCTCGGGTAAAAGTACCTTACTGCATTTATTAGGTGGACTTGATACGCCGAGTGCGGGCCAAGTGACCTTAGCGGGTTCGGACTTAAGTCGTCTTAGCGTTTCAGCACTGGATCGCCTGCGCAATCAATACCTGGGTTTTATTTACCAATTTCACCACCTCTTAGATGAATTCACGGCGGCGGAGAACGTTGCTTTGCCACTGCGGATTAGAGGCCTAAGCAAACCCGAATCACTTGAACGAGCACACGCGATGTTGATGGCCGTCGGACTGCAAAAGCGAGTGATGCATACCCCAGGTGAGCTTTCTGGTGGCGAGCGCCAACGTGTGGCTGTTGCTCGCGCCTTAGTTGGTAATCCCGCTTGTGTTTTAGCTGATGAACCTACGGGCAACTTGGATACCGAAACCGCCGATAGCGTATTTGATTTGATGCTGGATGTGGCCAAAGAGCAGGGCACTGCCTTTGTGATCGTCACCCACGACCCCATTCGGGCGCGCCGTTGTGATCGCATCTTACGGCTGGATCATGGTAGCTTAAATCCCATTTCAATTGAGGCCAGCTAAGGCATGTGGCTTGACACCCACTGCCATCTCGACGCCCCCGAATTCGCATCCCATTTAGGCGAAGTCATTGAGGCTGCCGCAAAAAATCAGGTGCAAGGTATATTGCTGCCGGCAGTCAAGTCCAGCGATGCCCCAAACATTCGTGCCCTAGTAGCCCAGTATGCCGAGAACATGCCGGGCCTCGTTTATACCCTCGGCATCCATCCGCTGTATGTCGAGCGTTCCACGCAAGCTGATCTTGATTTACTCGCTACCGAAGTTAAGGATGCGCTGCGCGACCCGCGCTTTGTCGGTATTGGTGAAATTGGTCTGGATTACTTTGTTGAAGGGCTTGATCGCACACGCCAGGCCTACTTTTTTGAGCAGCAATTGGATTTAGCGCAGGCTCATGACTTGCCAGTAGTCATGCATGTTCGGCGCTCGCAAGATGCGATCTTAAAGGCCTTGCGTCAGCGCCGTATTCGCAGTGGAATCGCCCATGCGTTTAACGGTAGCATGCAGCAAGCAGAGCAATTTATTCAGCTGGGGTTTAAGTTGGGCTTTGGTGGTGCCGCAACCTATACCCGCGCATTGCAGATTCGGCGCCTTGCTGCGCAATTACCGCTTAGTAGTCTAGTGACAGAAACCGATGCACCCGATATACCACCAGCCTGGTTACGTGATGAGGGAATAGCCCACAATGCACCGCAATTCATTCCGCGTATTGCCGCTGAATTAGCCGAGCTGCGGCAGATGGACGTCGCTGCTTTTGCTGCTGCAACGTGGAGTAACGCGCTGACCGCGCTACCGCGTTGGTCGGCAACCTTAATTCCACTCCGTAGTAATTAATTCCCTTGCGCTATGCAATTACGGCGTGGATCGCCGGGGGAGCGCTTCCCTTTTTATTAGCAACCCTGCCAGACAATGCGCTGCTGATGGCTGCTTTGGCATTGATGGCGATTGCATCATTACTGCTTGTTCCGAGCGCGCTGCTGCGTAAAGTAGTTATCCTCTTGATGTGTGCCTTTGCTGGACTAGCCTGGAGTTTGTATTTTGCCGAGCAGCGATTGCAATACGAATTTCCGGCAGCGCTGGAAGGAGTTGATTTGCAGATTGAGGGGCGGATCGATGGTTTATCGCGCGGCGATCACCAGGGCGCAACCTTTGCTTTTGTGATTAAAAACTACACGCGTTTACCGCGTGGGGTAGACATCGATGTTGAGAAATTACCGCGGCGGGTATACCTGACCTGGTCATCCGCTTGGCGCGAATCAGAGCGGATACCGGTAATTCAGCCGGGTCAGCAGTGGCAGTTGCGCGTCAAGTTCAAACGACCCCATGGTGTGATTAATGCCCATGGATTTGATTTTGAGCAGTGGCTCTTTCATCAGGGCTATGGCGCGTATGGATCAGTTCGTCTAGGTGAAAAGATGGAGCAGGCAGCTCCATGGACTTTTTCACAATGGATTGAAAGTAATCGCTGGAATTTACGTGACAAGATTAAACGTTTATTGCATGACAACAGACCGTATGCAGGCGTTTTGGTTGCGCTCGTGATGGGCGATCAAAATGCAATTGATCAGGCTGATTGGCGTGTCTTTAATGCAACTGGCATTGGACACCTGATCTCAATATCGGGTCTTCATGTCACGATGCTGGCTGGACTGGGCGCGCTACTGGCATCGCGCGTGTGGCGCCGCGGCAGTTTGCCTCTGGTGATGCCCGTACCGCGCGTAACAGCAGCAGCCGGTTTTATTACTGCCTTCTTCTATGCTTGGATTGCGGGCTTTCAGATACCGGCGCAGCGCACCATGTATATGGTGGGGGTAGTGGCAATCGCCGTCTGGTCCGGCAGAATACCTCGCGCCTTTGATATCTGGTGGTGGGCCTTACTGGTGGTATTGATATTAGATCCGATGGCAGCATACACCCCCGGCTTTTGGCTCTCCTTTGGTGCAGTTGCTGCGATTCTGTATGCGATGGGGGACTCCAGCGGTTTAATCGGAATCCCCACTGGAAAAGAGCTTGAGACAAGTACCATCGCACGAATAACGCAGGCACTCAAAGAAGCCTGCCGCTTGCAGGCAGTGGTGACCTTAGCATTAATTCCGTGCACGCTGTATTGGTTCTATCAATTCTCGGTAGTGTCACCATTAGCAAATGCAATTGCGATTCCATTAGTAAGTTACATCGTGACGCCGCTTGCCATGATAGGTGTGGTAATGCCGGATGCATTAGCGAGGCCGCTACTAATGTTGGCTCATACCGCGATGGAGTGGCTTGGATTGCTCTTAAAGCTAATGGCAAGCTGGGATTGGGCGGTGGCCTATTCACATCAGCCTGGCCTGCTAATGCTAGCTTTATCACTCATTGGCATCGTCATTGCCATTCGTCCAGGATCAATACGGAATACCATCGTATCCCGATTGGCGGGTTGCGCTTTATGCGCCTGCTTGTTTGTTCCACCAAAGACGGATTTAGCTTTTGGTGAATTTCAGGCCACAGTGCTCGATATTGGTCAGGGTACTGCAGTACTGATCGAGACTCAATCAAAACGACTGCTTTACGATACAGGTCCAATCCAAGGGAAAAAAGATGACGCGGGGGAGCGCATCATCTTGCCTTTTTTACGGGGAGAGGGCATTCATCACATCGATCGCATGGTGATTAGTCACAGTGATAGCGACCACGTCGGTGGCGCTCAAACCCTATTGCGTGAGATTACCTTTGACTCGATGCTGGGCTCTTTGCCTGACCATAATCCACTGCTGCGCACATTGCGTCAAAAAAAAGTCCCAGTCCTTCCATGTCGCTATGGTCAGTCGTGGCGCTGGGATGGAGTCGACTTTTTAGTCTGGCATCCGCACGAGGAGATGAATTTTGACGCGAGTCACTATAGCGGTAAGCCCAATGAAATGAGTTGTGTATTAGAGGTTCGCAATCGCAGCACTTCTTTTTGGCTGACGGGGGATGCCGAGCGCGATGCGGAGGCGGCGCTGGTAGAGCGCCTACGCCATCAACCCATACCAAGGCAAGGGCGTAGTGTCGTCTTCATGGCGCCCCACCACGGCAGTAAAACATCCTCTTCTTTGGATTTGCTCAAAGTGGTTAACCCGGATTGGGCCTTTGCGCAAAATGGTTACCGCAATCGCTACAACCATCCCCATCCAACGGTACGAGCCCGCTACCAGGATTTAGACATTCCTTTTTTACAAACTCCAAATACGGGCGCCCAGTTGTGGCGCTTCAGAAACACGCCTGGACAAAAAAATACGCCTACCTTGTTGCGCGAAGATAGGCGTCGTATTTGGCATGACCGAGGTAGTCAGCCTTAGCGCTTAAAACCGAATTGGTTTAATGCTGCTTGAGTTCTTTATTCCAATTGCGGTCTTGAAATACAGAGCGGGGCGCATCGGGATCAAGATCCTCAACGGGAATTAATTTTTGCCTGGAGCTCGACTTGCTCGGCTTTTTAGGCTGCTCTGCACGCACTTCAGCTACGGCATTGGTCTCAACGGGGTTTTCTGTGGGTGATTTCATGTTTTGGTACTGAGTTATCAACTGCATACATCGCATGTGTATTTGTAAAAAATGCGCCTGAGTTTTCGATCAAACGACCCGTAAGTTAGCATTTTTACTCTAATAGTGTCAACAACTCAATGAAATCTCAGGGATTTACTTCGTATTCGGTTAAAACAAGGCAGTAAAGTTGCTTTATGAATTACGCTTTGTACCTCCCTTCGATCTTAAATATGCCAATATAGTGGCTCAAAATGCGCTACTAAAAAAATGTACAGATGAAAAATTCCATATATTCACATGGGCTTGATAAAAATCCTGCAAACCACGTTGCGCAAACGCCGCTGACATTTATAGAGCGCTCTGCGCGGGTTTATCCAAACCATACGGCGGTTATTCACGGTTCGATTCGGCGTACTTGGCTGCAGACCTATGAGCGCTGCTGTCAATTTGCCTCTGCATTACATCAAATCGGGATAAAAAAATTCGATACGGTAGCGGTAATGTTGCCGAATATTCCGGCCATGGTTGAAGCGCATTTTGCAGTACCCATGACGGGGGCGGTACTGTGCGCACTGAATACCCGCCTTGATGCGAAAGCGATTGCTTTTATGTTGGAGCACAGCGAGGCAAAGGTAGTCTTAATTGATCCGGAATTTTCTGCGGTGATGCAAGAGGCCTTAACTATTCTTGCAGAAAGAAAACAAGCAAAACCCTATGTGATTGACGTAAGTGATTCCCTGTATTTGGGGGTAGCAAAGCCAATCGGCTCGATTGAGTATGCACACTTTATTGCAAATGGCGATCCGCATTTTCAATACGCATTACCTGAGGATGAGTGGGATTCAATCTGCCTCAATTACACGTCTGGCACTACCGGCGATCCCAAAGGCGTGGTGTATTCCCATCGTGGCGCTTACACCAATGCGATCTCGAACATTCTGGAATGGGATATGCCACGGCATCCGGTTTATTTATGGGTATTGCCTTTGTTTCATTGCAATGGCTGGTGTTTTCCGTGGTCGGTTGCTGCGCGAGCGGGAGTTAATGTGTGCCTTCGTAAAGTCGAGGCCCACGCTATTTTTGATGCCATTCGCGAACACCGTGTCAGCCATTATTGTGGCGCGCCGATCGTACACAATATGCTGATTAATGCCCCCGATGCGCAAAAGCAAGGTATACACCATAAAGTGAGCGCCATGGTAGCGGGAGCGGCACCCCCTGCAGCCATGATTGAGGGAATGGAGCAGTTGGGTTTTGATCTTACCCATGTATATGGCTTAACTGAAACATATGGGCCTGCTGCAGTATGCGTGCAGCATACGGAATGGTCGGCCATGGACATTGGCGAGCGTGCCCGATTGAATGCAAGGCAGGGTGTGCAGTACCACTTGCAGCAAGCGGTTGCCGTCATGGACCCTACAACCATGCAGCCCGTACCTGCAGATGGTGAAACGATGGGCGAAATCATGTTCAAAGGCAATATTGCGATGAAGGGTTACCTCAAGAATGCCAAGGCAACCCTCGAGGCATTTGCAGGTGGCTGGTTTCATTCTGGCGACTTGGCAGTAATGAATCCGGACGGCTACATTAAGATCAAGGATCGCAGCAAAGACATCATCATTTCCGGCGGTGAAAATATATCCAGTATTGAGGTTGAGGATGTGTTGTATCGCCACCCATCAGTGTTGGCTGTTGCCGTAGTTGCGATGCCCGATCCAAAATGGGGCGAATCCCCATGCGCCTTTATAGAACTAAAACAAAATGCCGTCGCAACACAACACGATATCCAAGAGCATTGTAAAAAGCACCTAGCGCGCTTTAAAGTCCCCCGTGCTGTTGTGTTTGGTGAAATTCCTAAAACAGCGACAGGAAAAATACAAAAATTTGAGCTACGGAAACGGGCCGGTTCAGTAACGGCGATTGACGTTTAATAATGCCAATCGATTACCGCGCTCCCCTCGATGACATGCAATTTATATTGCATCAACTTATACCAATGTCGGTTATAGCCAACTTACCTGGGTATGAAGATGTCAGTGAAGATTTAGTGAACACTATTCTGGATGAGGCCGATAAATTTGCCAGTCAGGTATTGAGCCCCCTGAATTGGAGCGGTGATCAAGCTGGTTGTGTGTATCAGGATGGTGCTGTGCAAACGCCCGAAGGATTTAAGCTGGCATATCAGCAATACAGTGAAGCCGGCTGGATGTCCCTTGCGGCTAATACGGATTTTGGCGGTCAAGGATTACCACTGAGCTTAGCCACCCCGGTCAATGAGATGTGGCATTCAGCAAATATGGCTTTTATGCTTTGCCCCATGTTGACTGCTGGGGCGATTGAGGCAATTGAGCACCATGCAACGCCCGAGCAGCAAGCAATTTACTTGCCTCCCCTCATTTCAGGGCAGTGGGCTGGAACCATGAACCTGACTGAACCATCAGCAGGCTCTGATCTGTCGGCGGTTAGTACAAAGGCAGTGCCTGAGGGTGATCACTTTCGCATCATCGGCACGAAGATCTATATCACCTATGGCGAGCATGACTTTACGGAAAACATCATTCACCTGGTTTTAGCGCGCCTGCCAGATGCGCCACCAGGAGTGAAGGGAATTTCTTTATTTATTGTGCCGAAATGGTTGATAAATCAGGATGGCAGTTTGGGTGCTCGTAACGATGTCCGCTGCCTCTCGATTGAACATAAATTAGGAATACATGCCAGTCCAACCGCTGTCATGGCATTTGGTGAAAAGACCGGAGCGATCGGGTATTTAGTGGGTGAGGCAAATCGCGGCCTAGAGTATATGTTTACGATGATGAATAACGCCCGACTAGCAGTGGGTCTTGAGGGCGTTGCCATTGCAGAGCGAGCCTATCAACACGCAGCCCATTATGCAAAAGAGCGGGTACAGGGCAGAATCGCAGGTCGACCTGAAAAGTTGCCGATTGTGCACCACGCCGATGTGCAGCGCATGCTCATGCGAATGAAAACCCAAACGGAGGCGATGCGTGCTTTAGCTTACCTTGCGGCCGCACAATCCGATTTTGCACAAAAGCATCCCGACCAAGTAATTCGTGAAGCGAGTCAGTTGCGTGTGGATTTATTAACGCCGATCGTGAAGGCCTGGTGTACAGAGCAGGCCATCGAAATTACTTCCTTGGGCATTCAGGTTCATGGTGGCATGGGTTACATTGAAGAAACAGGCGCCGCTCAATACCTGCGAGATGCGCGGATAACTTCGATCTACGAGGGCACAACCGGTATTCAGGCTATTGACTTATTGGGCCGCAAGATTGTTCGCGATGAGGGCGCTGAGGCGTGCCGTCTTCTTGCGGAAATACAGGCTTGTGCTACGGATTTGAGTTCATCCTCCAGTATTCAACTTCAACAAATCGCTACCGATTTACAAAAAGCAGTGCAATCCCTTAGCAAAGCCCTGGATTGGGTGCTACATGAGCACGCGACGAATCCGCTTGCGACCTTGACTGGGGCATATCCACTCTTACAGTGTTTTGGGTTTGTTTGTGGTGGCTGGCTGATGGCTAAAGCAGCATTTGTATCGGAGGGAATCTTGCAAACCGATGCAAGCAATGCATTTGCTTTGCAAAAAATAGCCAGTGCTACATTCTATTCTCAGGCGATCTTGCCTCAGGCCCATGGGCTTGCAGATACGGTTTGCGCTGGAGCATCTTTAGCGCAAGCCATGCGGGACAGCCTAGCGGATTTATTGCGTTAGCCAATCCCAGCGCAAGACAAGCCAATTTCCGCTAATAGCCCCGATTTTTTTCCATTTTCAGCAGCGTCTGTAGCGCTGGCATTGCCGTCAGCCGCCCGTTGAGCCACCCCATGCAAGATGGCCGCTATCCGAAAAAAATTGTATGCCATATAAAAATTCCAATTCGCTTTGACTATTCGACCGGAATTGGATTCATACATGCTGATGTACTCTGCTTCCGATGGAATGCCTAAGCGTACTAAATCCAAGCCATGAATACCGCGCCAAAGCGAAGGCGGAATCCGCCAAGCCATGCACTGGTATGAAAAATCAGCGATCGGGTGACCTAAGGTAGAAAGTTCCCAGTCTAAGACACCAATCACTTTATTTTCATGGTGATCAAAGATCATGTTATCCAACCGAAAATCACCATGCACCAGAGTTGTTTCATCATCAACCGGAATATGGTGGGGCAGCCATTCTATTAATGTGCTGAGGGCTGGCGGAATCGGAATAGTAGACTCTTGCACTTGCCGTGACCACCGACCTACTTGCCGTGCAAAATAATTTCCAGGCTTGCCAAAGCTCTCTAAGCCCAGGGCCTTATAGTCAACCCTATGAATGGCTGCAAGGATGCGATTCATTTCAGCATAAATGGCTGCTCGATCTACTGGCTCAAGATCCGGAAGAGATTGGTCGTTGAAGGTGCGCCCATCTAGATAAGACATCAGGAAAAACGGAGTGCCGACAATGGACTCATCCTCACAATAAGCGAGCATCCGCGGAACTGGAACGTCGGTTTGGGCGAGGGCTGCCATAACCCGATATTCTCGATCAATGGCATGTGCCGAAGGCATCAGCTTGCCAGCCGGTTTTTTTCGGAGAACGTATTGCTCTGTACTACTACTTATCTTAAATGTCGGATTGGATTGACCTCCCACGAGCGTCTCAATTTGCAGTGAGTCAGCATCTAAACTAATCTGCTTGATGTAACGCGTTAATGCAATGGCATCGATGGTTTGATTCATGCTTGCGCTAGAGTGAGCTGACGAGATGGCCGCCATCAATCGCAATGGTACTGCCGGACATTGCTTTGCCAGCCTCTGAGGCTAGCAATAGAATTGGCCCATCTAAATCCGTCAGTTCGCTAAAGCGACGACTGGGTATCCGCATGCGGAGCCTTTCACCAAGCTCGCTATTTAAGAAGTCACGATTTAAATCCGTGATGACGTACCCGGGCAGTATTGCGTTTACTCGAATGTTGTATCGCGCTAATTCAAGCGCCATGGTTTTAGTTGTTTGTATAACACCCGCTTTAGAGATCGCATAGGGCGCAACGCCATTAATTTGACGTTCACCTAAAATGGAGGCGATATTGATAATCGAACCGCCTTGCTTGGCTGCCACCATCTGCCGCGCTGCTTCAGTGGCTACCAACCAAGCACCCTTTAAGTTGGTATTCATCACGAGATCCCAATCGGATTCGCTTTGTTCTAACAGGGGTTTGTTAATCGATGTTCCTGCGTTGTTGATCAGTATGCTTGGGTTACCCAGAGTAGCTACAGCATCGAAAAATGCCTTGACGCTATTGGCACTGGTTACATCTAGGGGGAATGCGTGTGCCTTGCCACCGGATTGCATAATCTCGGCTACCGTATGTTGGAGCTGATCGATCCGTCTTGCGCCAAGCACAATACTTGCGCCCATCCCAGCCAACATCATGCTGCAATGCCGTCCGATGCCGCTGGATGCCCCAGTGACTACTGCCAACGAACCATCCAAACGAAAGCGGTCTATCGGCAATGGACTCATTGCTTCTGATCCAATATCTTTCTAGCCATGCTCCAGCGGTGGACTTCGCTCGGACCATCGTAAATTCGAAAGCCACGCATGTCCATAAAGATTCGCATCACTGCAGTCTCTCCAGTTACCCCTTGCCCGCCCAAAATTTGTACGCATCGGTCAACGACTCGCCACTCTGCTTCAGAGCAGACGACCTTCGCACGGCTTGACTCGTAATTACATTTATTGCCTTGATCCAATAACCAAGCAGTATGCAAAATATGCAGCCGAGCGGTTTGCAGATCCATATCGTTATCGGCCAGCATAAATCCAATGCCTTCATGGTCTCCTAGCCGCTTTCCAAATGCTTGGCGTTTTTGTGCATACGCTAAGGCGATATCGTGGGCCCGGCGCGCTTGTCCGAGCCACCGCATACAGTGCGTGAGCCGTGCTGGCGCAAGCCGAATTTGGGCATAGCGAAAGCCTTGCCCGAGCTCACCTAGAATTTGATCAGCTGGAATGCGCAGTTGGTCAAAGTGCAATACACCATGCCCACCAGTGAAGCACTGGTCCATTGCATCCATATTGCGTTCAATTTTAATTCCTGGGCTATTCATATCCGCCAAGAACATAGTGGCTTGATCATCCTCAGTGCGCGCCATGATGATGACGTAGTCAGCGCCATCGGCTCCAGTAATAAACCATTTGCGCCCATTGAGAACGTAGTCATCGCCATCCCGTACTGCGGTCGTTAATAGCATCGACGGATCTGAGCCTGCGCCAGGCGAGGGTTCTGTCATGGCAAAACACGAGCGTAATTTTCCTTCTACCTGGGGAATGAGCCAGCGTTTCTGTTGAGCTGCATTGGCTACATGCTCCATTAAATGAATATTGCCCTCATCTGGCGCATGAATATTCATTGCAATGGGGCCTAGGCGCGAATATCCGGCCTCCTCAAACACAACGGCTTTCTCGACGTGACTTAGACCAAGTCCGCCATGCTTTTTGGACGCGTGTGGGGTCAATAACCCTGCTTTTTTTGCTAAGCCAATAAGCTCTTGTCGAAACTCGGGGGTTGGGCCATGCTGGGTTTCACGCGGGTCGCCTTCCATCGGAATGATCGTTTGATGGATGAATTGGCGCGTTTGTTCCTGTAGGGCAATTAACTCAGGGGTGAGGGAAAAGTTCATATCCCATTGTAATAGCAGGAATTTACATAAATTTGATAAATCGTAAATCCACGACCCATTCATGGATTAGGGTTTTCGCTATGCAAATAAACAGAATAGATCCGCTATTCTCAATGTCTTAAATAAATTCGGGTTTTTTCACTGTGCTTGCAGACGATTGCATTTTAAAGACGGAAAGTCTGACGAAATCTTTTGGTGGATTTACGGCAGTGAGTAACGTCAATCTTCGGGTTCAGCGTGGAACCATTCACGCCTTAATTGGCCCCAATGGTGCTGGCAAAACGACGTGTTTTAATTTGCTGACGAAATTTTTGGAGCCGACTGCGGGGCATATTAAGTTTAATGGACTTGATATCACGAAAGAGAAGCCAGCGCAGATTGCCAAGCGTGGCATTATTCGCTCCTTTCAAATATCAGCAGTTTTCCCCCACATGACTGCACTTGAAAATGTGCGCATTGGTCTGCAACAAGAGTTGGGTACATCCTTTTATTTTTGGAAAAGTGAAAAATCGCTCGATGTTCTTAATGCAAGGGCGATGGAGGCACTCAAGCAGGTAGGCTTGGAGGCGTATGCCGATGAAATGGCGGTCAATCTGCCCTATGGGCGCAAGCGGGCCCTTGAAATTGCGGCAACGGTCGCTATGAATCCAGAACTAATGCTATTGGATGAGCCAACGCAGGGGATGGGCCATGAGGATGTCAGCTTGGTTACGGATTTGATTAAGCGGGTATCGGCTGGTAGAACGGTCTTAATGGTCGAGCACAATATGAAAGTCGTCGCTAATATTGCAACCACGATTTCGGTTTTACAGCGGGGCGAGATTATTGCTGAAGGTTCGTACGAGGTGGTATCTCAAAATCCACTCGTGATGGAAGCTTATATGGGTACTGCAGATTCCGAATTACAGGGCCATTGATTCAAGATGACTACCCCAGCGCTCGAAATTCAGAATCTCAATGCATGGTACGGTGAGTCGCATGTGCTTCACGGCATCAATGTGACTGTTGAAAAAGGGGAGGTAGTGTGTTTTTTAGGTCGCAATGGGGCTGGACGAACCACCACCTTGCGATCCATCTTGGGTTTGGTGAGCAGCCGAACGGGCTCCATTAAGGTCAATGGCCAAGAGGTAATCGGCATGCCGACTTACCAGGTCGCTAAATTAGGTATTGGATACTGTCCTGAAGAGCGCGGCATATTTACAAGCCTCACCTGCGAGCAGAATTTTTTATTGCCACCTAAAGTAGGGGATGGCATGGCGATGTCGGTGGATGAGATTTACCAGATGTTTCCTAATTTATATGAGCGCCGCGCTAGTCCAGGCGGCAAACTCTCGGGCGGTGAGCAGCAAATGTTGGCCATTGCGCGCATTTTACGTACGGGTGCAAACCTGCTGTTATTAGATGAAATCACTGAGGGGCTGGCGCCCGTGATTGTGCAAAAGCTAGCCGAAGTGGTGCGGGCCCTGAAAGAGCGTGGCTTCACCATTGTCCTCGTAGAGCAGAATTTTCGCTTTGCTTCCAAGCTCGCTGACAAAAACTACGTCATTGAGCATGGTCAAGTTGTAAAAATTGTCGAGAGAAATCAACTGGACGCAAGTCAGGAAGAGCTTAAGACATTATTGGGTGTTTAGTAAAAAAATAAGTTAAAAGGAGAAGTTCAAATGAAAAAAACTGCAATTGCAACATTGGCCGCATCCTGTTTTTTGGCAGCAGCGATGCCTGTTCATGCCCAAACCGTCTCGGACAATGAGGTACGGATTGGCGTGTTAACTGACTTATCTGGCATTTATTCAGCGATTGAAGGTCCTGGCGCGGTATTGGCTGCACAAATGGCAGCAAGGGATTTCGGCGGACAGGTACTCGGCAAGAAGATTGTGATTACGTCAGCAGACACCCAGTCAAAAGCGGATTTAGCCAGCTCGAAAGCCCGTGAAATGTTTGAGCGGGATAAGGTCGATATGATTGTGGGTAACGTTTCTACTGCATCCGCCCTAGCGGCAATGGAAGTGGCAGAGCAATTTAAGAAAGTATCGATCGTCACTGGCGCAGCTTCCCTGCAAATTACCAACGAAAAATGTACCCCATACAACGTGCATTACGTGTATGACACCTATGCTTTATCACGCGGTACCGGTAAGGCAGTGGTTGACTCAGGCAAAAAAACCTGGTTCTTTGTCACTGCTGACTACGCCTTTGGTCATACCTTAGAGCGTGATACTACTGAGGTTGTTGTGGCCAATGGCGGTAAGGTTCTAGGTAGCGTAAAGCACCCCATTAATACCCAAGACTTCTCGTCTTTTATGGCGCAAGCACAAGCTTCCAAGGCAGAAATCATTGGCTTGGCTAATGCCGGCGGCGATACGATTGGATCGGTTAAGCAGGCAGCAGAGCTGGGCATCATGAACTCGAAACAAACCGTTGTTCCCCTCCTGATGTTTACGAGTGATATTCAAGCCTTAGGCCTTAAGCAAACCTCGGGCATGACATTTACCGAAGGATGGTACTGGGATCACAGCGATGCCAACCGGAAATTTGCTGAGCGCTTCATGAAAGAGTTCAAAGGCAAGGCTCCAACATCTCCTCAGGCGGGTGTTTATTCTGCAACTTTGCAGTACCTAAAGGCGATTGATGCAGCTAAAACCGATAACTCCGATGCGGTGATGAAGCAAATGAAAGCAGTTGAAATTAACGATGGTCTCTTTAGGGGCAAAATTCGTGCGGATGGAAAGTTTGAGCATGACATGTTCTTGTTAGAAGTCAAAAAGCCCAATGAATCCAAAAATCCAAATGATGTCGCTAAAGTGATTAAAGTCATTGCTGCGAAGGATGCAACTTTGCCATTGGCTCAATCCAAGTGCAAATTGGTTACTAACTAAGCAAAAGCGAACTAGTCATGTTTGAGTTACTCGGAATTACACCGCAAGCCCTGGTTTCGCAGCTCTTGATTGGACTGATTAATGGTTCCTTCTATGCGCTGCTCAGTTTGGGCTTAGCCGTAATTTTTGGTTTATTGAATGTGATTAACTTCACCCATGGTGCTCAATATATGTTGGGCGCCATGGTTGCCTGGATTGGACTGACTCAGGTAGGCCATTGGATTGGAATGCCTGAGTTCCAGCTGAACTATTTTGTTGCTTTATTTCTAGCGCCTTTAATCGTAGGGCTTTTTAGCATCGTGATTGAAAAAACGATGCTAAAGCGTCTTTATCACCTTGATCACCTGTACGGATTATTGCTGACCTTTGGTCTTGCATTGGTGATTGAGGGGATGTTCCGCCATTGGTTTGGCGCCCTTGGTAATAGCTATCCGGTTCCGGAGTTGTTGCAAGGTGGCTTTCGGGTAGGAGAGCTGTTTTTACCCTACTACCGCCTGTGGGTAGTATTTTTAGCTTTATTAGTGTGCTTTGCTACCTGGTTCTTCATTGAGCGGACTAGTCTGGGTAGCTTGTTGCGCGCCGGTACTGAAAACCCCCGATTGCTCCAAGCATTGGGCGTTAACGTTCCGCTGATCGTGACGCTAACCTATGGCGCGGGTTGCGCACTTGCTGCATTTGCTGGGGTAATGGCTGCGCCGATCTATCAGGTTACAGCGGTAATGGGCTCAAACTTAATCATTGTGGTTTTTGCGGTGGTTGTGATTGGCGGCATGGGATCCATTGCTGGCGCCATTGTGACGGGCTTGGGTTTGGGTGTGGTGGAGGGCTTAACCAAAGTCTTTTATCCCCAAGCCTCATCGGTTTCTATTTTCGTCATCATGATCATCGTCTTGTTAATTAAACCCGCTGGCTTATTTGGTAGATCAAATTAATGATGAAACGCAATTTGTCTCCCCTCGACAAGATATCCATCGTCATCATAGCGCTACTCGCGCTTGTACCATTTCAGGGATTTGTGTACGACCTGTTCATGATGAAGGTATTTTGTTTTGCTATTTTTGCCGCCTCCCTGAATCTGTTGTTGGGTTTTGCTGGCTTACTCTCTTTTGGACACGCGGCGTTCTTTGGAATGGGCGCTTACATCAGCGCTTACGTTATGAAAGAGTGGGGTCTTACGCCTGAGTTGGGATTACTTTGCGGTGTCCTCTGTGCAACCGTCTTAGGCTATGTGTTCGGGGCCTTGGCAATTCGACGCCAAGGCATTTACTTTGCCATGATCACGCTCGCACTGGCCCAAGTAATTTATTTTTTAGCTACGCAAGTTCCCTTCACGAATGGTGAAGATGGCATCCAGGGCGTCCCCCGCGGTCAGTTTTTGGGCCTCATTGATTTATCGACCTCGACCCATATGTATTACTTTGCGCTGGTCGTTTTTGCGTTGGCTTTTCTGATGATTAAGCGCATCGTCAGCTCTCCTTTTGGTCAGGTCATGAAGTCCATTCGGGAGAATGAGCCGAGGGCAATTTCATTGGGTTATGACGTCAATCGATACAAGCTCATTGCCTTCACTTTGTCCGCAGGTCTGGCTGGACTTGGCGGAGCATTAAAAAGTTTGGTTTTGCAGCTGGCTTCGCTATCCGACGTGTTCTGGCACACCTCGGGGGAGGCCGTTTTAATGACGATTCTGGGTGGCATTGGAACCTTATGGGGGCCAGTTGCCGGCGCAGCTATCATCATCAACCTGCAGAATTATTTAGCCAACTTAGGTGGCTGGAGCACCATTGCGACCGGCGCCATATTCGTGGTTTGCGTCATGGCATTTAGGCGCGGCATCATTGGTGAAATTGCATACCGCTTAAAAATAAAGCTGTAATGGACTCGTAGTGCTCTAGAGAACTGCCCTGTAAGCCACTGCATGACCCCAGCAATTTTTAAAGCATTTCTGCTCGCAGAGGGATTCCCTGAGCCGGTATTGGTTGAGCGTGAACGCAATGGTTTTTTGGATCTGCACTCCCATTCATTTGAAGTCCGTGCACTCATCACCCATGGGCAGATGGAAATTACGATCGATGGAGAAAGTCAATCGTATGGTGTTGGCGAAGCCTTTCATTTGACGCAAGATCAAGTTCATTCTGAGCGCTATGGTAACGATGGAGTGCGGTATTTAGCTAGCAGAAGACAGCCACCCCCGAAGCAAAATCAATCAGAGCATTGAGGGCCGCGGCGATGTCGTTGCTGCATCAACCAAAGAAAAAGGGCTCCAAAGACAGACATGCTTTGAAACCCTAATGTGTTTGGTTGCGGGGACAGGATTTGAACCTGTGACCTTCGGGTTATGAGCCCGACGAGCTGCCAGACTGCTCCACCCCGCGTCTGAGACTGTGATTCTAGCATTTTTAAGCCTTTACTGTCGAGCTTTATTGCTGAATCAAGCTGTTCCGTGCTGAATTTATCTTCCATTTCTCGGTCATTTACAACCCCCTAAGGAGTAACATATTGCCGTGCAACACCACTTAAGGCAGCCTCATGTCCATTAGTAATCCCGAATACTCGAGTTCAACCCTGCTCAAGCCCGTTGACCTGCATAGCAGCGGTGATGGCGGCGAACACAAAAAGGGTTTGGGCGTGTTGATGTTGGCTGCGATTGGTGTGGTTTTTGGTGACATTGGCACGAGTCCTTTATATGCCCTGAAAGAATGTTTCGATGCAGAGCATGGCATCCCTTATAGTCCCGAAGCCCTTTATGGGGTAATGTCGATGATGATCTGGGCCTTAATTTTGGTCGTGACATTTAAGTACGTCTTATTCGTCATGCGCGCTGACAATAAAGGGGAGGGTGGCGTTCTATCCCTTATGGCCTTGGCACTGCGTTCCGTTAAAAGCGGGAGTAAAGAATATTTTGGTTTGATGATTCTAGGCATGCTAGGTGCTTGTATGTTGATTGGTGAATCGGTTATCACGCCAGCGATTTCAGTGCTGTCTGCAGTGGAAGGCATTGAGATTGCAACACCGGCCTTGAAGCAATTCATCATCCCGATTGCTGTTGTCATTTTGTTTTGCCTTTTTGTGATTCAAAAATACGGCACAGCAGCGGTCGGAAATCTATTTGGACCCGTTACCTTGATTTGGTTCTTGGCGATTGCTGCGCTGGGCATTTGGAATATCAGCAATGCCCCTGAAATTGCTTTGGCCTTTAATCCGATGTACGCCATTCGATTTATTAGTGATCACCCTTTAACGGCTTACATCGTGATGGGTGCAGTGGTGCTGGTAGTAACTGGAGTTGAGGCGCTGTATTTGGATATGGGCCACTTTGGACGCAATCCCGTACGTTATGCCTGGCTCTTGATTGTTTTGCCGAGCCTGCTCCTCAATTATTTAGGACAGGGTGCTTTGGTGTTATCCAATCCTGAGGCCATTCGTAATCCCTTTTATATGATGACTCCTGAGTGGGCCTTGTGGCCCATGGTAGGACTTGCCACGGCAGCGACTGTGATTGCATCCCAAGCCGTGATCTCCGGAACTTTTTCTTTAGTGAGTCAGGCCATCTCTTTGGGTTTTTTACCCCGCATGAACATTCTGCATACGTCGGATTCGGAGCGTGGTCAGATTTATATTCCAGTGGTGAACTGGACCCTGCTCTTTATGGTGATTGTCACTATTATTGAATTCGGGGAATCGGTAAATTTGGCTGCAGCCTATGGCCTTTCTGTTACGTCCACGATGCTGATTACAACCATTTTGCTCTCGGTTGTGATGCGCCGTGAATGGCATATCAACCCCATTTTGATTGCCTTGTTAATTGTATTTTTCTTTGTGATTGATTTGGCTTTTTGGACCGCAACACTGATCAAAATTAAAGATGGTGGTTGGTATCCTCTACTCTTGGCGTTTATCTGCTTTACCTGTCTGATTACCTGGTACAAAGGCCGTAAATTACTCCGCGATAAGTTAATTAGCAATTCTATTCCGATGGAGGCATTTGTCAGCAGCTTATTGGCGCATCCACCCCATCGTGTGGAAGGTACTGCCATCTTCTTAACAGCGCACATTGATTATGTCCCAGTAGCCATGCTGCATAACCTCAAACATAACCGCGTCATGCACGAGCGAACTTTCTTTTTAAAACTCAGCACCTGGGATGTGCCCTATGTGAATGACAGCGAACGCATTACGATGCGTGACCTTGGGGGTCAGGTATTCTTGGTGCGCGCGGTATACGGCTTTAAAGAAACGCCGGATATCAATTCAATCCTAGCTCTGCTTGAAAAACAAGAGAACCTCACTTTTGATTTGATGGATACCTCTTTCTTTATCTCGAAAGACACCATCATTCCTTCAGCATCCCCCGGAATGGCTTTATGGCAAGAACGTTTGTTCTCTTGGATGATGCAAAACGCGGCAAAGCCATCGGACTTTTTTAAGATCCCAACCAACCGCTTGGTTGAATTGGGTGCTAAGGTCGAAATTTGATGCACTTGCATTTGCTAGGCATCCGCCCCTCTATTGCAATGGCGATTAGCCTGGTGCTTGGGTTCGGTGCTGCGCTTGCAACGCCTGCGCAAGAGGCTGAGCTCGAAAAGCTGGATTTGATCGAGGCCGAGCTAACCCTGCAGCGTGAATGGGTCGACTATCGCTGGAAAAAAACCTCCGCAGAATGCTATCAAACCTATTTAGTCAATCGCTGCCTCAGTCAAGCGCGTGCTCAATACCGTAAAGAGATCGATCCGATTCGGGCACAAGAGGTTGAGCTGAATACGGCACAGCGGGAGCTGCGTAAACTGCTCAAAGACGAACGCGATGCCAAGCGTGCGGCAGAGAAAGCAGACCCAAAAAAAGCAGTAGAGCGTGCTGAAAATATGCGCGCCTTTGAAGAAAAACAACGGGACGCTGCGAGGCGAGCAGAAGACCTTGAGGAGCGACGCAAAGATGCACCGCGTCGTGCACAAGAAAACAAAGCTGGCACCCAGTTACAGTAAAGAGCACTATTTTGGCCAAAGCAAAAACCATTTATGTATGTAGCGCCTGCGGCGGAAGTACGCCGCGCTGGCAAGGGCAGTGCCCTGCCTGTCAGGCTTGGAACACCTTAGAAGAAAGCCTTTCAGAATCGACCTCGACCAATGCTCGCTTTCAGGGCTTGGCGCAGGCCGTCCCCCGTCAAAAGTTATCGGCGATTAAGGCCGAAGACATGCCAAGGCTACCAACCGGCGTAGACGAGTTTGATCGCGTCCTTGGCGGTGGCTTAGTGCCTGGCGGTGTCGTACTTATCGGTGGCGATCCCGGCATTGGTAAATCCACCTTATTACTACAAGCTTTAGCAGAAATGAGTGCTGCTGGCGTCTCCGTTTTGTATAGTAGCGGCGAAGAGTCTGCAGCGCAAATTGCACTGCGGGCAAAACGCATCGCCTTGGCTGCGCCACAGCTGGAAGTGCTTGCGGAGATCCAGCTAGAAAAGCTATTAACCACCATCGATGCTGCCCGTCCCCAAGTCGTTGTAGTAGACTCCATTCAGACGGTTTACTCGGATGCCTTGACGTCTGCACCGGGCTCGGTTGCGCAGGTGCGCGAGTGCGCTGCGCAGCTTACTCGTTATGCTAAATCCACTGGCATTTGCATGTTGATGGTCGGGCACGTGACCAAAGACGGGCATCTAGCTGGTCCGCGGGTGCTGGAGCACATTGTCGATACCGTGCTGTATTTTGAGGGCGATACCCATTCTTCATTTCGTTTAGTGCGCTCGATTAAAAATCGTTTTGGCGCAGTTAACGAGCTTGGTGTATTTGCCATGACTGAAAAAGGCCTGAAGGGCGTCTCTAATCCATCGGCTATTTTTCTATCGCAGCACGCCGAAATGGTGCCGGGCGCTTGCGTGCTCGTTACACAAGAAGGCAGTCGCCCTTTATTAGTTGAAATTCAGGCCTTGGTTGATACCGCTCACATTCCCAATCCAAGGCGCTTGGCAGTTGGCCTTGAGCAGCATCGCCTTGCCATGCTACTCGCTGTATTGCATCGCCACGCCGGTATTGCGTGCTTTGATCAGGATGTGTTTCTCAATGCGGTTGGTGGCGTGAAGATAACGGAGCCAGCGGCAGACTTAGCAGTTCTTCTGGCAATTCAATCGTCGATTCGAAATCGCGCCTTACCAAAGGAGTTGATTGTCTTTGGTGAGGTGGGTTTGGCGGGAGAAATCCGTCCTTGCCCCCGTGGTCAAGAGAGACTCAAAGAAGCGGCCAAATTGGGATTTTCGATTGCCATCATTCCGAAAGCCAATCTACCCAAGAGCAAGATACCCGGCTTACGGATAATTCCGGTAGAGCGCATCGATGAGGCTATTTCTGCTGCGAACGAACTGAGCTAGATTGTCTTAACGTAAGTCTTCCGCTTGGATTAAGAGGACCTGTTCGTTTCCGGCTGATACATCCATCCAAATTACCGGAATCTGCGGGAAGGCCTTATGAAAGTGCTCTATCTCATTGCCAATTTCGAGTACTAGGGCTCCACGCTCACTAAGGTAGTCAGGCGCATTGGCAATGATTTTCCGAATCAAGTCCATGCCATCTTCACCGCCAGCCAGAGCGAGGGCTGGTTCAGCATGGTATTCGGTGGGGAGGGCGCGCATGCTGGCTGCATTGACGTAGGGTGGATTACAAACAATTAAATCAAAGCGGTTTTCATCACTGGGGTCGGGCAAAGGACTCCAAAGGTCGCCATGAAATAATTCAATGTGATTGCTCAAACCATGGCGATCCAAGTTACGTGCCGCCACCGCCAAGGCAGGCGCGCTGATATCGCACGCACTCACATGAATGTCCGGACAAGAAAGTGCAAGTAAAACTGCAAGCGAGCCATTGCCGGTGCACAAATCCAGAGCGCGACCATCGGCAGGTAACCAAGCCTCAAGCGATCCTTCCATAATCAACTCCGCAATCCATGAGCGGGGAACAATGCTCTGTTCATTGCAATAGAAAGGTACACCCATCAGCCAGGCCTCTTCCAAAATGTAGGCTAATGGCTTGCGCGTTTGGATGCGCTCATTCGCGATCGCAAGCGCAGCGTCATAAAGAGGTTGATCGAGTGGCCAATGCAGTTGATCTAAGGCGTCGCTTGGACTGATCTGAAGTTGTTTGCTAATAATCCACAAGGCCTCACTGCGGGCATCGATTGCGCCGTGTCCGTAGCTGAGTTTGGCTTGATCGAGGTGCTGCGTAAGCCGATCGATTGATTGTTCTACGGTAGCGATGGTGTTGTCGTGTGACGGAGGCTCTGGATCCATGGGTTTAGGCGATCAACTGCTCAAGTACGCGCTTGTAAATGTTTTTCAGCGGCACAATGTTTTCGGCGCAAACGGACTCATTGACCTTATGGCTCGTCGCATTGATCGGCCCGAACTCCACGACTTGGGAACAAATCTGGGCAATAAAACGACCATCACTTGTACCGCCGGTGGTCGAGAGTTCAGTGACAACACCGGTTTCATCTTGAATCGCTTTGCGCAGCGCGCTCGCCAATGCTTCGTCCCCAGTAATAAAAGGACTGCCTCCTAAAACCCAATCAATCGAAAAGCTTAGGCCGGCTTCGGTCAGAATGTTCTCGACCCGCTGACGTAATTGCTCGGGCGTGCTCTCGGTTGAAAAGCGGAAATTAAAGTCGATGGTGAGTTCGCCTGGAATGACGTTATTGGCGCCAGTACCTGCGTGAATATTCGAGATCTGAAAACTGGTCGGCTGAAAGTAGCGATTGCCCTGATCCCATTCAGTACTCACCAGCACTTGAATCGCAGGCGCAGCCAAATGAATGGGATTTTCACCGAGGTGAGGGTAGGCAATATGCGCCTGGATACCCTTAATGTGCAATTTGCCAGACAGGGAGCCACGCCTGCCATTCTTAATCATGTCACCCAGTTGATTGACCGAGGTAGGCTCGCCAATCACGCAGTAATCCAATCGTTGACCCCGCTCTTTAAGCCGTTCGCACATCACCACCGTGCCATCGTTGGCCGGACCTTCTTCGTCGCTGGTAATTAAAAAAGCAATCGTACCGGCATGCTCTGGATTAGCGATGACGAACTCTTCGGTAGCCACCACAAACCCCGCGAGGGAGGTTTTCATATCGGCTGCGCCGCGGCCATATAAATAATCGCCGCGGATGGTGGGAGTAAATGGATCGCTCTCCCACTTTTCTAATGGGCCGGTGGGGACCACATCGGTATGGCCTGCAAACATTAATACTTTGCCAGCATCGCCCAAGGTACCTTTTTTGATGGCCCACAGATTGGTCACCTGAAAGTCACTGGGACCGCCCACCACGCTTTCTGTATGAAAGCCTAATTCCTTTAAGCGATCAGCGATTAAATCCTGACAGCCACCATCGGCTGGTGTTACCGATCGGCAGGCAATCAGGGCTTTGGTTAATTCAATCGCTGCGCTCATGATTAATCGCGCAAGAGTTCGTTAATGGCGGTTTTTGCTCGAGTTTGAGCATCTACTTTCTTGACGATGATGGCAGCGTATAGGCTGTATTTTCCATCTGCGGAGGGCAGTGACCCAGGCACTACTACCGAACCGGCAGGTACACGACCATAATGAATTTGGCCGGTTTCCCGATCGTAAATCTTGGTGCTTTGGCCAATAAAGACGCCCATCGACAAGACACTGTTCTCTTCAATCACAACGCCCTCAACTACCTCGGAGCGGGCGCCAATAAAGCAGTTGTCTTCAATAATGACGGGACCGGCCTGAATGGGCTCTAAAACACCGCCAATACCAACGCCGCCGGATAAGTGCACGTTCTTACCAATTTGAGCGCAAGAACCAACGGTGGCCCAGGTGTCTACCATCGTGCCTTCACCGACGTATGCACCAATATTGACGTACGAGGGCATCAAAACGGCATTCTTACCAATAAAGGAGCCACGGCGCGCGATGGCAGGAGGTACGACCCGAAAGCCACCTTCAATGAAATCCGCCTCAGTCCAGTTCTCAAACTTGCTGGGTACTTTGTCGTAAAACTGGGTAAAGCCACCAGCAGGCATGACTTTATTGTCTTCAAGGCGGAAGGACAACAAGACCGCCTTTTTAACCCACTGGTTGACTTCCCATTGCCCGACGGAGCGACGCTCGGCAACCCGGATGCGCCCGCGATTGAGGCCGTCAATGACGGCGCTGACCGCATTGCGGATTTCAGAAGAAATGTCCCCTGCGGAGAGGTTGGCTCGGTTGTCCCAAGCTTGTTCGATAACGCTTTGTGGTGATTGGCTCATGCTTTTCAGATAACTATCAGATTGTTAAGGGGTTTTATTCCTAAATGGCGAAAGATCATTATATCGGCGGGGAAAAATCCGGTGTAAAGCTTCGTGAACTTGCTATCATCCTAATCAAGGAATTTACCCCTTTTTTCTTGAACCAGTCAGACTTTTTTACCCCGCAAAGCGCCCTGTGCAACTCAAATCAATCAAACTTTCTGGCTTTAAGTCCTTTGTCGATCCAACCCATTTTGAATTGCCAGGCCAGTTAATAGGCGTTGTGGGCCCGAATGGTTGCGGCAAATCGAACATTATTGACGCGGTTCGCTGGGTTTTAGGTGAATCCAGGGCCAGCGAGTTACGCGGTGAATCGATGCAGGACGTCATTTTTAATGGCTCTGGATTACGTAAACCGTCGGGTCGTGCCAGCGTGGAATTGCTCTTTGATAATGCCGATGGCCGCGCACACGGACAATGGAGTACTTTTGCCGAGCTCGCAGTGAAACGGGTACTCACCCGCGATGGCAACTCCAGCTATTACGTCAATAACCAAGCGGTGCGCCGCAAAGACATTCAGGATATTTTCCTTGGCACCGGTATGGGTCCACGCGGTTACGCGATTATTGGTCAGGGCACCATTAACCGAATTTTGGAATCCAAGCCAGAAGAGTTGCGGGTCTTTTTAGAAGAGGCAGCTGGCGTCTCAAAATACAAAGAGCGCCGTAAAGAAACTGCATCTCGCTTGGAGGACACACAAGAGAATTTAGTTCGCGTACAAGACATTTTACGTGAACTAGAAAAACAACTTGAGCGCTTAGAAAGTCAAGCCACGGTTGCTGAGCGGCACAATCTATTGCAAGCCGAAATGAAAGCGCAGCAGCAATTGCTGTGGTTCGTACGTCAAACTGAAGCAGGGAAAGAGCAAGAGCGCCATGCCAACGGCATCCGCGACACACAAGTCCAGCTCGAAGAGCAGACTGCAAAACTACGCCATGCCGAAGCCGAGCTGGAAGCAATGCGCACACAGCAGTACGCCCTGCAAGATAAAGTATCCGAAGCTCAGGGCGAGCTCTATCAAACCAACGCTGATGTCACGCAGGTTGAAGCAGAGATCCGGTATGTACAGGAGTCGCGTCAGCGTCTGCAACAGCAAACGCAAGATCTGCAAGCGCAACTGCAGCGCTGGACCGTTCAAGAAACCGATGCAGCTCAAGCGCAGCGTTCTGCCGAGCAGGAGTTAAGCCTCGCAGCAGAACAAGAAAGTAATTTACAAACCCATCTCCTCAGCTTGCAAGAGCAGTTGCCTGGGCGCGAAGAAGCATACCAAGCAGCTGTTACCCAGTTAAATGCTGCGCGCGATAGTGTTGCCGCGATTGATCAACGCCTGGCTAGTTTGACCGAGCGTGCAAAAGCCATTGCTCTGCAACTGGAGGAATCGGGGGCACGTCAAGCGCGTTTAGAGTCTGAATTAGCCGGCATGCGCAAGCCTGACGCGACTGCCTTACAGATGGCACTCGATCGTCAAGTGATGGCGCAGCGTAAGGTTGAAGAAACCAAAGCCCGTGCGCTTGAAATGCAGCAACGCGTGCCAGCAGCCGATGAGGCGCGTAACCAAGCGCAGCAGCAAATACAAACAGCCAATCAGGATCTAGCCCAAACCGAAGCCAAGCTAACTGCTTTAAGCGCATTGCAAGCCAGCGTGCAGGCACAAGGCAAGATCGGACCATGGCTAGAGAGTAAGGGCCTCAAAGAGAGTAAGCGTTTGTGGCAAGACTTGAAGGTTGAGGCTGGTTGGGAAACAGCCCTAGAGTCCGTTTTGCGTGAGCGACTAGCCGCAGTCTCGGGCAAAAATGCAGCGGAGGCAGTTGCTTTGGCGAAAGAGGCGCCACCGAGTCGCCTTGCGATTCTATTGGCCGATGAATTGCCTGCATCCCAGATCAATACACCTACAGACTTCACCTTATTGCTGTCGCGAATTCAGAGTGCGGGCGCACCGCGCGTGATGCAGGTATTGCAAGAGTGGCTCGGCACGGTCTTTATTGCCAATAATTTAGAGGATGCTTTGCATCGCCGTGACAAGCTACCAGTAGGCGCAAGCTTGGTGACCCAAGAGGGTCATTTAGTAAGCCGAGTTAGCGTACAGCTTTACGCCGCTGACTCAGAGCAATCGGGTATGTTGGCCCGCGCCCAAGAAATGGAGAGTCTGGAGAAGCAGTTAAAGGCCCAGCGCTTAATTCAGAGCGAATTGCAGAGCGAGCTGGATCAGTGCGCCGCCAATTACCAAGCAGCTCATCAAGCCGCAGAGCAGTCACGAATCAATGCAGCGCATGCTGTTCAAGAGGCGCATGGGTTTGAAGTCGAGCAGATGCAGCTCACCCAAGCCGAAGAGCAATACAGTCAACGCGCTGCACAGATTCAGTCCGAGCTCGCTGAAATCAGTGGGCAGCAGCAGCAACTCAATAGCAATGCTGTGCAATCGCAAGCCGAGCTGGATCAGGCGCAGGCTGATAAAGAGCAATTGCAGGCAGCGCTACTAAATACCCAATCTAATCTGGAGCGCAGCAGTGAAGCCCGCGAGCAATTACGCAGTAGCTTACGCACTGCGGAGATGGCTGCCCAAGAAGCAGCATTCAGCACACGCTCCCTGCAGCAACGCATTGCTGATTTACAGCGTGATCAAAGCACGGCGCGTACTCAAATCATGGAGATTCAGGATAAGTATGCCGCTGCCGTGAATGAACTTGCTGGACTTAGTGATGAAGCCGCTCAAGAAAACCTCCAGGGACTGCTGGCTGTGCGTGCCGAGCGCGAGGCAGCATTAGCGGGTGCCCGCACGGAACAAGACGCGATGTTGCATCAATTGCGCGAGGCGGATGAAGGGCGACTTCTCGTTGAGCGCAGTTTGCAGCCGATGCGTGACAAGGTAATGGATTTGCAGTTACGCGAGCAAGCCGCCCGCCTCAATTTTGAGCAATTTGCGACCCTACTTTTTGATGCGCAAGCTGATCTTATTAGCCTCGAAACGCGCTTCAGTGGTGACCTTAAAGTAGGGCACCTGCAAAGCGAGGTAAACCGCTTGAATAGTGAGATTCAGTCGCTTGGTCCGGTCAACATGGCCGCGCTGGATGAGTTAGCCAGTTCGCGCGAGCGCAAATCATTCTTAGATGCACAATCGGCTGACCTCAATGAAGCGATGCAAACCTTAACCGACGCCATTGAGAAGATTGATGCGGAGACGCGCGATTTGTTACAGGGTACATTTGATCAGGTGAACGGACACTTCGGACGTCTCTTCCCCGAGTTGTTTGGCGGGGGCCACGCTGAGCTCGTGATGACCGGCGAAGAAATCTTAGACTCGGGCGTGCAGGTAATGGCTCAGCCGCCTGGTAAGAAAAATAGTTCCATTCACTTACTTTCTGGTGGGGAAAAGGCATTAACCGCAATTGCCTTGGTTTTCTCCCTGTTTTTGCTTAATCCAGCCCCATTTTGTTTACTGGATGAGGTGGATGCGCCGCTGGATGATGCCAACACATTGCGCTATTCAGAGATGGTTGCTAGGATGGCAGCTAAGACGCAGTTTGTATTTATTTCTCACAATAAGATCACCATGGAAATTGCGCATCAGTTAATTGGTGTCACCATGCAAGAGCAGGGGGTATCACGCATTGTGGCGGTCGATATTTCCTCTGCCATCTCCATGGTTGAGGCTGCCTAAATGGGATTAGAGCAAATCGCAGCCACGCTGGGTTTGTCGGAGTTGCAATTCGCCCTAGGCTTGATTGGTCTTTTGATATTGGCCGTAGTGGTGATGGTTAATCTGCGCAATGCGCGCAGTAAGCGTGAAGCGCATACTCAGCTAGAGCCCTCATTTGGAGAATCTGCTGCAAACAGTCGCACGAGCGATCGGGTGGAGCCTGGATTCTCAGAGGAAGCTGCCGCGGCCGAACTCGAAATGCCCCGTTTTGCAATTGACCCTCGGATTGATTGCGTGATTACCCTGCGATTTGAGAGCCCAATTAAGGGTAGTGAAATTTTGAGTGAGCTTGCAGATTGGCCTCGTTTTGGCGCCCATTGGATATGCGAAGGCTTGCCAGCTGACGATCAAGATGGCGAATGGCAGCCATTTGATCTGGAAGGCAACTACGCTGAGTTGCAACTTGCGATTCAGTTGGCGAGTCGTCGTGGTCCGATTGGGGTGCTTGAGCTTTCGGATTTTTGTTCCCGCAGCCAAGCTTTGGCAGAGGTATTGGGAGCCCAAATTGACATGCCCAGTGTCAGCACTATGTTGGAGAGCGCCAAGGAGCTCGATATGATAGCCGCAGAGAGCGATATTCAGCTCAGTATTAATGTGGCCTTTGATGGTAAAGCAAAAACGCGTGCAGAATTGGATGCGTTGATGCTAGAACGTAATTTTGTTTTATCAAAAAATAATCGGTCCTATGAGTTTTATTCAAACAATCAAATCTTATTTGCTAGCAACACACTGGATCCAGATCAGCCCATAACCGGAGTTTCATTATTATTAGAGGTTCCTTTACTAGCCCCAGAGCAAATGGGTTTTGAGCGCATGTTGGCAGAAGGTGTGGCTGTGGCTGAGTCGATGCAAGGCCGTATTGTTGATGATAATGGGGTCAACTTGACTGAGAACGCCGTTATTGCGATTCGTCACCACTTGGATGGACTGTATAGCCGCCTCGAGCAAGACGGTATCGCAGCTGGCTCAGCGACTGCTGCGCGCTTATTTAATTAAGGACGGGAAATGCAGCATTCGGATCCGATGCGGGCAGCGGAGCGATATGCTTGGCTCCAATCAGAGCTGGCACGTTTAGACCACGCCTACTACGTACTCGATACCCCCTTATTGCCCGATAGCGAATATGACTACTTGTATCGTGAGTTGATTGCTTTGGAGCAGTCTCATCCCGATTGGGTAACGCCTGACTCATTATCACAGCGCGTTGGCGGCACTGCATTAAAAGAATTCACAAGCGTGAAGCACGCTGTTCCCATGCTATCACTTAATAACGCGTTTGATGATGCGGAAGTGATGGGATTTGATCGCCGCTGCCGTGAAGGTTTACAACATACTCAGGTTGTTTATGCCGGTGAGTTGAAGTTTGATGGCTTAGCCATTTCCCTGCGTTATGAAAATGGCCGATTGGTTCAAGCGGCAACGCGTGGCGATGGTAGTAGCGGTGAAGACGTTACGGCCAACATTAAAACCATTCGAGCAATCCCACTTCGTCTTCAAGGTAATTCCATTCCAGCAGTACTCGAGGTCCGTGGCGAGGTCTTTATGTATCTTGCTGATTTTGCGAAGATGAATCAAGAGACTGCTCGCTTAGGTGAAAAAGAATTCGCGAATCCGCGCAATGCCGCTGCGGGCAGCCTGCGCCAGTTGGACTCGAAAATTACCGCAAAACGGCCTTTATCTTTTTTTGCCTATGGCGTGGGTGCGTGTGAGCCACAAAGTTGGTTGCCAAAATCCCACAGCGCATTACTTGATCAATACCTTAGCCTGGGCCTGCCTGTTTGTGCGGAACGCAAAGTTCTATCATCGGTGGACGATATCCTGAGCTTCTATCAGGAGATTGGTAGCAAGCGTGATCGTTTGCCTTATGACATTGATGGCGTTGTCTATAAAGTCAATTCCTTTGCAGAGCAAGCAGAGCTTGGCTTTGTTTCGAGGGCGCCGCGCTTTGCCCTGGCCCATAAGTATCCTGCCCAAGAAGCGCTCACGACCGTATTAGGAATTGATGTTCAGGTGGGGCGCACTGGCGCTATTACGCCTGTTGCTCGCTTAGCCCCAGTGGAAGTGGGTGGCGTCACCGTGACCAATGCCACGCTACACAATGAAGATGAGGTGAAGCGAAAGGATGTGCGCACTGGCGATACCGTAGTAGTACGACGTGCGGGTGATGTGATACCCGAAGTGGTGTCGGTGGTACTTGAGCGTCGGCCGAATGATACCAAGGCTTTTGAGATGCCAAGCCGCTGCCCCGTGTGTGACTCACACATTGAGCGTGTAGCAGATGAGGCCATTGCCCGCTGCAGTGGTGGCCTATTTTGCGGTGCGCAGCGCAAGCAGGCCTTAGTTCATTTTGCGCATCGCCGCGCCATGGACATTGAGGGGCTTGGAGAAAAGATTGTCGATCAGCTCGTAGACAATAATTTGGTTCGTACCCCAGCCGATTTATACCGCCTGGGATTTACGGCAGTTGCCAATTTAGAGCGCATGGGTGAGAAGTCGGCTGATAATTTAATTCAGGCAATTAATCAATCGCGAAGCACGACCTTGGCGCGCTTCATCTTTGCCTTAGGAATTCGCCATGTGGGCGAAACTACCGCAAGAGATTTGGCCAATCACTATCAAAATATGCACGCCCTCATGGATGCCACAGGCGAAGACCTGCTAACGGTTCGGGATGTTGGCCCCGTTGTGGCAGACTCAATCACCGGCTTCATGCAAGAACCCCACAACCGTGAGGTAATCGAGCAATTACTCGCATCGGGCATGGTGCTCAGTGTCGAAGAGAAAAAGGTCAGCGCAGCGGTAGCAGGTAAAACATTTGTACTCACGGGCACGCTGCCTACCTTATCAAGAGATGAAGCAAAAGAGCGACTAGAACGCGCTGGTGCCAAAGTAGCGGGCTCCGTTTCTAAAAAGACCGATTACGTTGTGGCAGGCGATGACGCAGGCAGCAAACTCACCAAAGCGGAAGAACTTGGTGTGCCGGTGATTGACGAAGCAGCGATGTTGGGTTTGCTTGCGCAAGATTGATATAGTGGTATCCCAGTCCAAATCTATAGGAAATTGAGTCATCCGTTTCCTACAGAATAATCAGCTCGCTCTGCGAAGATGCTTTCATTACGATTCTGTGATGCGAAATACATATCTAAATGTAAACTTTTCAGGCGCTCCACATGATGCTGTGGTGAGTCAAATCCTAAGCTCACCAAATCCCTTTAGTCGCTCTAATTTGCATGGTCATATAACTGCTAGCGGCTTGGTTATAGAGTTTGATAAGGTTCTTTTAATACGTCACCCTTATCTGGGGCTTTGGATTCAGCCGGGTGGTCATATTGATGAGGGTGAGACGCCAGAGTCTGCTGCTATACGCGAGACCCAAGAAGAGACTGGCGTCCTGTGTGAGTTGCTCTGGCAGGAGAATTCTCTTGTAGATGTTGATGTTCATACGATTCCGAATAATCCCGCCAAAAAAGAACCTGAGCATATTCATATTGATCTTTGTTATGCCCTGAAACCATCTCGAATGGTTAATGCGGTTGAGGCAATAGAGTGGAGATGGTGCGAGCAGAGTGCTGTTACGGATATCCGAACAAAAAGAGCGGTTAAAGCTTATTGCGAATTGTTAAAAGCTAGTGCTAATAAGTGTTAGCTTGCCAATACATCCAGAATTTCGGTTTCAATCTGGATTTGCAGTTTCGGATTCTTGCTAAGTTCTGCGGCATTGAGTAGCAATACGTCTTCCACGCGTTCCCCCAAGGTATTAATACGGGCAGTGTGAATCGATACCCGGTGCTTTGCAAGGACCTGTGCGACTGCATAGATCAGCCCGGTACGGTCGCTTGCCGATAGGGATAGCACGACGTACTGACCGCGATCATCGGGTTGCATATTGACCCTGGCTTGCACTGGAAAGCTGCGGGATTGCCTAGACAGGCGACCCATGCTGGGCTGGGGTAACGGATCAGTTTTTTCAAGTGCTGTCTTGAGTTCATATTCCACTAATTGAATTAGGTCGCGGTAACTACCGGTTTCAGTGAGGCGATTCATGCCAGTGACCTGAAAGGTATCCAGGGCATAGCCATGCCGCGTTGTATGAATGCGGGCATCCCAGATAGAAAAGCCATGGCGCTCAAAGTAGGCACAGATACGTGCAAACAGATCCGCTTGATCCGGCATATAGACAGCGACTTGCAAGCCTTCGCCTACCGTCGATAGCCTGGCGCGCACTACGGGCTCTGCGCTATCGACGCGATTAAAGAGGTGCCGGGTTAACCAGGCAATGTCACCTGCATCTTGGCGCAAGAAAAAGGCGACATCCAATTTTTGCCATAAGTCAGCATAGGCATCATCCTCAATGCCATTAAGGCGTAAATTACGCCGCGACTCTTCTTGATGTTGGGCTAACTCCGATGTGGCATCGGTTTTGGTGCCGCCCAGCACGCGCAGGGTGGAACGGTAGAGGTCTTCAAGCAACTTGGCTTTCCAGGCATTCCAAACTTTGGGGCTAGTGCCTCTGACATCCGCAACGGTGAGCAAATAGAGCGCGGTTAGATGGCGCTCATCACCCATCTCTTTGGCAAAATGCGCGACTACATCGGGATCCGAGATGTCTTGTTTTTGGGCAACGCGACTCATTTTGAGGTGCTCTGCTACTAACCAAACCAAGAGCTCGGTATCGGCTTTGCTAAGCTTATGGTCTTTAGCGAACTGCCGCATATCGCGCATGCCCAACTCCGAATGATCGCCACCACGGCCTTTAGCAATATCATGAAAGAGGGCTGCCAAGACAATTATCCAAGGCTTATCAAAGTTAGCAATTAAGCGGCTGCAATAGGGGAACTCATGGGTGTGCTCCATGATCATGAAGCGCCTTACATTGCGTAACACCATCAAGATGTGTTGATCAACGGTGTATACATGAAATAAATCATGCTGCATTTGCCCGACAATTTTCCGAAAGGCAGGCAAGTACCGTCCCAATACGCTGGTTCGGTTCATTAGCTGAAAAGCCCGAGTGACCCCATCGGGCTGCTTGAGTATGTCCATGAACAGGGCACGATTTGCAGGATCTTTACGCCATTGGCTATTCATGCGGTTGCGCACGTTGTAGAGCGCCCGAAAGATGGTTGCCGAGAGGCCGGTTAAGGTGGGTGATTGGGTAAAGACTAAAAAGGTTCTGAGAATCTGCTCGGGGTGTTTCTCATAAAGCATGGGGTCGGTGATATCAAGCAAACCTTGGCGCTCAATAAAGAATTGGTTCTCTTCCCCAGGAATGGCATGCGTTGTTTTTGATTCTTGCGGGAAGAGTAATGCTTCAATGTTTTGCAGCAGTACATCATTGAGCTGGGTTACTGCTTTTGCGGCCCAATAGTAGCGCCGCATGATGGCTTCGCTCGCAGCGCGATTGCTTTCAGCCTCAATTCCCATGGCGCTCGCGAGTGGTGCCTGCAAATCAAATGCCAGCACATCCTGGCGGCGCTTTGCGAGCAAATGCAGGTGGGCACGAATCGTTTCCAGTAAGCGCTTATTACGCTTGATCTCGGTCAGCTCGCGCCGAGTAATGATCCCTTTCTTGTACAGATCCTGAAAGCCATTGCCAAACTGCGCTGCTTTACTGACCCAGGTAATAATTTGAATATCGCGTAAGCCGCCCGGACTCTCTTTGCAATTAGGCTCTAAGGAGTAAGGCGTGTCTTGGTATTTTTGATGGCGTTGTTTGAGCTCCAGTAATTTAGCCTGAAAGAAGGCCTTGGGATCCATGGCATTCCAATAGGCTTTGGAGAATTGCGTAAATAAACTGCGATTTCCTCCTAAGAAGCGTGCCTCCAATAAAGACGTGCGCACCGTAATATCCTGTGCGGCTTCCGATAAGCACTCGGCGCTATTCCGAACAGACGAGCCAATCTCCACCCCCGCATCCCAACACTGAGTAATGAATTGCTCAACACGAGCGGGTAGGGTTTCTGACCCGTGGTCGGGTAACAAAATTAAGATATCGACGTCGGAGTAGGGAAATAGTTCGCTACGGCCATAGCCACCAACTGCAAGTAGGGCAGCATCGTTTTTCAATTGGCACTGTGACCATAGATTCATGAGCAGCACGTCACTCATCTTGCTGAGTTGCTTGCTTAGTTTGTCGACGTCTTGGCAGGCTTGAAACTCAGCATACGCTGCTTCACGAGCGCTGCGTAACTCGGCTCCATTGTTAATCGCAATTGGATTTTGTGTGGCCGTACGCATTAATAAGGGTATGCCGTTTTCGGGGGCGGTCTATGCGCTGGGGCGGAAATGCAAGCCGGCGACGCATTCGGGGGGTGGGTTGCTGCCCTCTGACCAGGTGAGGACTTCAACACCGTTGTGAGTAACGAGCAGGGTGTGCTCCCACTGCGCTGAGAGGCTGCGGTCTTTGGTCTTCACCGTCCACTGATCCGGCATCGTGCGAATGTCGCGTTTACCGGCATTAATCATGGGCTCAATCGTGAAGGTCATGCCAGCCTCTAATGTTTCACCGGTACCTGGTCTGCCGTAATGCAGAATCTGCGGATCTTGGTGAAAGACTTTACCAATGCCGTGACCACAATACTCACGCACAATCGAGTAGCCGGCTTTTTCAGCATGGGTTTGGATGACGTGGCCGATGTCGCCGAGGCGTGCGCCGGGCTTCACTTGAGCGATGCCCAGCCACATGCATTCAAAGGTGACTTGAGTTAAGCGCTTTGCTAATACGGACGCATCGCCCACCATAAACATACGGCTGGTATCGCCAAAGTAGCCGGCAGGGGTGATCACAGTAATGTCGAGGTTCACAACATCACCGGATTTCAAGATTTTGTCACCGGGGATGCCGTGGCAAATAACATCATTCACCGAGGTGCAAATGGAGGCCGGAAAGGGTGGATATCCTGGCGGTTGGTAGTTGAGTGGCGCTGGTATGGTTTTTTGTACGTCACGCATATATTTATGGCAAATGCGATCCAGCTCACCCGTACTGATGCCAGGCTGTACAAAAGGTGCCACATGGTCTAGTACTTCGCTGGCCAGCCGGCCCGCTTCACGCATCCCTTGGATGTCGTTTTCGTCGGTAAATACACTATTCATGCTTTTATTATCAACGACTTGGCTGTTTTATGGGCAATCCAAGGCCATTTTAGGCAGTGCTAGGCAGGGAGTGTGAACTAGCTAGGACGCTCTAGTTAATTGATATGTAAGCTATAATTTACGGATCGGCTTGTTGGATGACGTCAATTTACTGCATCTGATGAACCGAAATTGCGGGTTAGGCCTTCCAGGGTGGCACTTTTTAGTGCAGCTAGGACCTAACCTTAGATCAAACCCTTAGGAGAATGTTATGTCAGTGACTATGCGTCAGATGCTGGAAGCCGGTTGCCATTTTGGCCACCAAACACGTTTCTGGTCCCCCAAGATGGCCCCTTATATTTTTGGCCATCGCAATAAAATTCACATTATCAATTTGGAAAAAACATTGCCTATGTTTCAGGAAGCCCTGAAAGTGGCAAAACAAATTGCAGCTAATCGCGGCACCATTTTGTTTGTTGGTACCAAGCGCCAATCCCGCGAGATCATCGCCGAAGAGGCAGCACGTGCAGGCATGCCCTACATCGATAGCCGCTGGCTCGGTGGCACCCTCACCAACTTCAAAACCGTTAAAGGTTCACTAAAGCGCCTGAAAGACATGGCGGTTGCGAAAGAAGCGGGCGATTGGGAAAAGCTTTCAAAGAAGGAAGCTCTCACCAATGACCGTGACCTCGACAAATTACAAAAAGCCTTGGGCGGTATTCAGGATCTGAATGGTGTACCCGATGCGATTTTCGTCGTGGACGTTGGTTATCACAAGATTGCGATTACCGAAGCCAAGAAGTTAGGCATTCCGGTCATCGCAGTTGTGGATACCAACCATTCCCCAGAAGGTGTTGATTACATCATCCCCGGCAACGATGACTCGAGCAAAGCAGTAACGCTGTATGCACGTGGTATTGCCGATGCCATCTTGGAAGGCAAGGCCAATTCAGTACAAGAGATTTTGACTGCCGTTAAAGAAGGCGAAGAAGAGTTCGTTGAAGAAGGGAAGGCTGAGTAATGGCTGCAATTACCGCTGCAATGGTTGGCGATTTACGCGCCAAAACGGATGCTCCGATGATGGAGTGCAAAAAGGCTTTAACTGAAGCTGATGGCGATATGGCGAAAGCAGAAGAAATTCTGCGGGTGAAACTCGGTAGCAAAGCCAGCAAAGCCGCCTCCCGCGTTACTGCTGAAGGTGTTGTAGCTGCCTTTATCAATGGCACGACGGGCGCTTTGATTGAAGTCAATTGCGAAACCGACTTTGTGTCGAAGAACGATGACTTCTTGGCCTTTACAGACAATTGCGCCAAGCTGGTTGCGAATAGCAACCCAGCTGACGTAACTGCCTTAGCTGCATTGCCACTGGAAGGCGAAACAGTGGAGACCGTTCGCACCAAGTTAATTGGCCGAATTGGCGAAAACATTACCCCACGTCGCTTTAAGCGTTTTGCTGGCGACAGCAAGTTGGTTTCCTACCTGCACGGAACCCGCATTGGTGTGATGGTTGAGTTTACTGGCGATGAAGTGGCTGCGAAGGACGTTGCAATGCATATCGCCGCCATGAAGCCAGTTGCTCTATCAACTGCTGATGTGCCCGCAGAAAACATTGCAACCGAGCGTAATATTGCCGAGCAAAAAGCGGCTGAATCCGGTAAGCCTGCCGATATCGTCGCCAAGATGGTTGAGGGCTCGGTGCAAAAGTACTTGAAAGAAGTTTCACTGCTCAATCAACCCTTCGTGAAGAACGACAAGCAAACCGTGGAGCAAATGCTCAAGGCTGCAAACACCACGATTAAGTCCTTTACGATGTTTATCGTGGGCGAGGGCATTGAAAAACGGCAAGACGACTTTGCTGCGGAAGTGGCTGCCCAGGTGGCCGCTGCAAAAGCAAGCGCATAAAAAGGCCCTTTAAAAGCAAATGGGGTTTGCCCCCTTGTTTTTATCTGGTTTGGTACCCCAAGAGGGCGTGGAAGCGAAAGTTTCTACGCCCTTTTCTTTGCCCTTTATAATGGGAATCAATCATTAAAAAATACATATAAATCAATAACCTAAGCAAGCAAAACGACCATGCCAGCATATAAACGCGTCCTCCTTAAACTTTCTGGTGAAGCGTTAATGGGTGAAGATGCGTTTGGCATCAACCCAGTCACCATTGACTCTATGGTTGCTGAAATCACCGAAGTGGTTCGCCTGGGCATCGAGCTGGCGATTGTGATTGGCGGCGGTAATATTTTCCGCGGCGTTGCTGGGGGCGCTGCCGGCATGGACCGCGCTACCGCAGACTACATGGGTATGTTGGCTACGATGATGAATTCCTTGGCACTGCAAGATGCCTTGCGACAAAAGGGCGTTGAAGCGCGCGTTCAATCAGCCTTGCGCATGGATCAAGTGGTTGAGCCCTACATTCGTCCAAGGGCGATTCGGGCGATGAGCGAAGGCAAGGTAGTGATTTTTGCTGCCGGTACCGGCAATCCATTCTTTACCACCGATACCGCTGCGGCATTGCGTGGCGCCGAGATGGGCGTTGAAATCATGCTCAAAGCAACCAAAGTGGATGGCATTTACAGCAGCGATCCCAATAAAGATGCAAGCGCGACACGCTACGACTCGATTACCTTTGACGAAGCGATTATTCAAAACCTGCAAGTGATGGATGCAACTGCATTTGCCTTATGCCGCGATCGCAAGTTACCCATCAAGGTCTTTTCAATTCTAAAACCGGGAGCCTTACTGCGTGTGGTGCAGGGCGAGCCCGAAGGCACTTTAGTGCACGTCTAATAGGAGAACAGCATGTCTGCAGTGGAAATTAAAAATAATACCGATCAAAAGATGCAAAAGTCGCTTGAGTCCTTGAAGAGCGGTTTGGCTAAGATTCGTTCGGGCCGTGCTAACCCCGGCATCTTAGAGCACATTCAGGTTGATTACTACGGCAACCCCACGCCCTTATCGCAAGTGGCCAATTTGGGCTTAGCGGATGCGCGCACGATCAATGTTCAGCCCTTTGAAAAAACCATGGTGGCTGTGATTGAAAAAGCCATTCGGGATTCTGATTTGGGTTTGAATCCCGCATCACAAGGCACGGTTATTCGAGTCCCGATGCCAGCCCTCACGGAAGAGCGTCGTCGCGAACTGACCAAGTTGGTTAAAAGTGAAGGTGAAGACGCGAAGATTGCGGTACGGAATTTACGCCGGGATGCCAATGAGCATTTAAAGCGCCTGACGAAAGACAAAGAAATTTCAGAAGATGAAGAGCGCCGTGCCACTGATGAAATTCAGAAGATGACGGATAAAGCAGTCATCGATATCGATAAAATCGTGGTGGATAAAGAAAAGGAAATCATGACAGTGTAGGTGCTGTCACGATCTCTACTCATTAAAGCCCATGGTTAAACACACTAGCTCAACAATCGAGGTCCCTGAAGTAAGGGCAGTGCCACGACACGTTGCCATCATCATGGATGGCAATGGTCGCTGGGCGAGTAAGCGCCATATGCCCCGCGTTGCAGGCCATTCGGAGGGTTTAGGTGCCGTTCGCAAAGTAGTCGAAGAATGCCGTCGCCAGGGTGTGGAATTTTTGACCGTGTTTGCCTTCAGCTCTGAAAATTGGCGTCGCCCGCCCGAGGAAGTCGGCTTTTTAATGAAGCTCTTTCTGAAGTCCTTGCGGGGCGAAGTGGGCCGCTTGGCAGAGAATGGCATTCAGCTGCGTTTTATTGGCGATCTCAGTCAATTCGATCAGTCGATTCAGGACATGGTTGTGTTTTCTCAAGAAAAGACCGCTGACTGCAAAGACCTGACCTTGACGATTGCAGCCAACTATGGCGGTCGCTGGGATGTATTGCAAGCGATGCGGGCCTTGTTGCTTGCCAATCCAGGCATTCAGGCCGATGCAGTATCAGAAGAGTTACTCCAGCCCTACTTATCCATGGCCTATGCTCCGGAGCCGGATTTATTTATTCGCACTGGAGGGGAACAGCGGGTGAGTAATTTCTTGCTCTGGCAATTGGCCTACACTGAGCTTTACTTCACCGATACGCTGTGGCCAGACTTTGCCGCCGCCGATTTACAAGCTGCTTTTGATTGGTTCAGTCAGCGTGAGCGCCGTTTTGGTCGAACCAGTGCTCAACTTGCTTCAGATATGCTTTCCAATTCAGCTTCCGCTTAAGCGACCCCATGCTGAAAACCCGGGTGATAACTGCAATTGGATTACTAGCGGTTTTTTTACCTGTGCTGTTCTTATTGCCACCAATCTACATTAATGCACTTTTTCTGGTCATGATCCTTGTAGCAGCATGGGAGTGGAGTCGCTTAATTTCGCCCGGCGCTACTCGAGCGGCATTAATCTATGCTGGCCTGTGCTTCATTGCGATTGCTGCCTTGCTCTTCTTTTCCAATGTGGATGTTGATATCGCGCTACTTTTATTGGCAATGGTCTTTTGGATCGTTGGGGCGCCACTCATCATGTCGCGTGGCACTCAACTTGCATTAGCGAAGTGGCAGTATTTTTTAGCTGTCTTGGGATTGATCCTATTACCAGCCACCTGGTTTGCCTTAGTGTTCTTGCGGGAAATGGGTTTACTGTGGCTACTCACAGCAATGGCTTTGGTTTGGGTTGCTGATATTGGCGCCTATTTTGTTGGTAAAGCATTTGGCCGCCGCCGCCTTGCCCCCCAGCTAAGCCCAGGCAAAACCATTGAGGGTGCCTTAGGTGGTCTTGTGCTTTGCTGCTTATTTGCAACCGTGTGCGCCCTGTATTTACCGCCAACAGCAACCATCTTTGGTGCTTTTGCCACAGGCTGGGGTTGGTTGCCGATGTTCTTAATGGTGCTGGGCTTAACGATTCTGAGTATTGTGGGTGATTTGTTTGAGTCGCAATTAAAGCGGCTCTCGGGCGTGAAAGACAGCAGCGCTTTGCTGCCTGGCCATGGCGGTGTTCTGGATCGCATTGATGCGCTTCTGCCAACGATGCCAATTGCGGTATTACTCGTCGGGCTCTTGAAATGACTAATGCTAGTAATTCTTCTTTACACCGCCGCGTCGCGGTGTTGGGATCGACCGGTTCCATCGGCGTCAACACCTTAGATGTGATACGCGCGCACCCCGACCGCTTTCAGGTGGTGGCGCTAACGGCGGGACAGCAGGTCGAGCGCTTGGCAGAGCAGTGCTTGGAATTTAATCCCCGCATTGCCGTAGTAGCGGATGCCGCTGGTGCGGACCGGTTGGCACAATTGCTTGCAGGGAAGGACGGTCAAATTACGATTCTTCATGGACCAGAGGCGCTGCTCACTGCCGTGCTCGAATCGGATTGCAATACCGTGATGGCCGCGATTGTGGGCGCCGCTGGTTTAGCTCCGACCTTGGCAGCTGCTAGGGCTGGCAAACGCATATTGCTCGCCAACAAAGAAGCCCTCGTGATGTCAGGTGATCTATTCATGAGTGCAGTCAAAGCAGGCGGCGCCGAGTTATTACCCATTGATAGTGAGCACAACGCGATTTTCCAATGCCTACCCGATCGCTTCGGTTCTATAGCCAATGGTAACGCTCGCGATCACTTTGGTGTTGAAGAGTTGTGGCTTACTGCTTCAGGCGGTCCGTTTCGCGAGAAAAGCCTCGATGCACTTAAAACCATTACGCCCGATGAAGCGTGTGCGCATCCCAATTGGGTGATGGGGCGTAAGATTTCTGTCGACTCCGCGACCATGATGAATAAAGGTTTGGAAGTAATCGAGGCACATTGGCTGTTTGGCCTGCCTCTCTCTCAAATACGCGTATTAATTCATCCGCAGAGCGTGGTGCATTCGATGGTGCGCTATCGCGATGGCTCTGTGATCGCACAATTAGGTCAGCCCGATATGCGAACTCCGATTGCCTACGGATTGGCTTGGCCCGATCGAATCGATGCGGGTGTGCCGTCACTGAATTTAGCCCAGCTAGCAAGCTTGAATTTTTCGGAGCCTGATTACGATCGCTTCCCATGCTTGGCACTGGCCTTTGAGGCAGCAAAAGCAGGCGGTACTGCGCCGGCGATTCTGAATGCCGCCAACGAGGTCGCGGTTGCGGCATTCTTAGATCAGCGATTGCCGTATTTGCAGATTGCCACTGTAGTTCAAGAAACCTTGTCCATGGTGCAGTCAGCAGCTGCAAGCTCGATTGCGATTGTGCTGGGCGCAGATGCAGAGGCGCGCCGCATAGCTGCCCAAACTGTTTCTTCACTAGTAAATAAATAAAGGCATCGGGTGCAAGGACTGATTACCTTTTTCACGTTCATTATCACCATTGGGATTTTGGTGGGTTTTCATGAATACGGACACTATGCGGCGGCTCGGATGTGCGGCGTGCGCGTGCTGCGCTTTGCGATTGGGTTTGGTAAGCCCTTATATCGCTTTACCAGTCAAAATAAAACCGAATGGGTGATTGGTTCGATTCCGCTAGGCGGCTATGTCAAATTACTCGACGGCCGTGATCCAGAACAAACGATTGATGCAGTAAACGAGGCTAATGCCTTTGATCGCAAACCACTATGGCAGCGTTCGTTTATTGTTGCCGCCGGACCGCTGGCTAATTTCATGTTGGCCATTGTATTTTTGATGGTGATTTACCTTGCCGGTGCGCCACAGTTGCCCGCCCGTTTGCAGGCCCCACCCGAGGCATCGCTTGCCGCCAAAATGGGCTTAGTTGCGGGTGATCGCGTAAGCGGTTGGCGCGATATTCCGAGCACTGCTACTGAATTTGAACCGGTCATCAGTTGGAATCAGTTGCGCTGGCAGTTATTGGACGCCATTACTGGGGAAAATGGCTTTGTGTTAGAGGTCACCAGCCCCAGCGGAGGCCGTTCTGCAATCCAGTTCCCGGCAGACGCCTTGCCGCGCATACAGCCTAACCAAGACCCGCTTGCAACCCTGGGTATCCGGCCGGCAATGGCAACCCCAGAGGAGATGGTGCTATTGCACCTGGGCCCGATAGATGCCTTGCTATACGCCAGTGAGCGGGTTTGGCTGATTACCACGGTTTCAACTAAGTTGATGTTGGGTCTAGTGACTGGAGAAACCTCTTTAAATCAGCTGGGTGGCCCTTTGAGCATTGCGGATATGGCGGGCAAATCAGCGCAAGTCGGTTGGCAGGCTTTTTTTGGCTTTTTAGCCTTGATGAGCATTAGCATTGGCCTGCTTAATTTGATTCCAATCCCCATGCTCGATGGGGGTCAGCTCCTGTATGATGCATGGGAACTAGTATCTGGAAAGCGCCTGCCGATTTCAGTGCAAGAATGGCTTCACAAACTAAGCTTTATCTTGCTGATTTCGTTAACATTTTTGGCTTTATTTAATGATTTACAACGCTATTTTTCACCTTGAATTTGCTCAACTTTATTCCTCGATTTAGTCTCCGTTTGTTCATCAAGGCAACGTTTGTTTTGTTGGCTGGCTTAGCCATGCCATTGCAAGCTGCTGAGAGCTTCGTGGTGAAGGATATTCGCATTGAGGGTTTGCAGCGCGTTGAGCCTGGCACGGTCTTTAGTTACCTGCCCATTCAAGTGGGTGAAACCTTCACGCCAGCGAAAGGGGCAGAGTCAATAAAAGCCTTGTATACCACGGGCTTTTTCCGTGATGTGCAAATACAGGCGCAAGGCAATGTGTTGATCGTCATCGTGGAAGAACGTCCCACCATTTCCCGCATTGAATTTACGGGAATGAAAGAATTTGATCAGGAGGTAGTACGCAAATCCCTGCGGGCTGTTGGCGTTGCGGAAGCGCGCTTTTACGACAAAGCATTAATTGATAAGGCCGAACAAGAGCTCAAACGCCAATACGTCAGCAAGGGTCTATACGCTGCTGAAGTGGTGGCAACGGTCACACCGGTTGAGCGTAATCAAGTGGCGATCTTTTTTAATGTGGATGAAGGCCCGGTAGCGAAGATCCAAGAGATTAATTTCATTGGCAATAAGGTGTTTAGCGAAAGTACGCTGTTGGGTGAGATGCAATTAAAGACAGGCGGTTGGCTCTCGTGGTACAGCAAAGATAATCTGTACTCCAAGCAAAAGCTTACTGCTGACTTAGAGACCATTCGTTCTTATTATTTGAACCGCGGCTACCTCGAATTTGTAATTGATTCCACCCAGGTTTCCATCACGCCCGATAAAAAAGGCATCTTCCTAACGATCAGCATAAGCGAAGGCAAGAAGTTCACAGTCAAGAACATTCGTTTAGCTGGTGAGTTACTTGGTAAAGAGCCTGAACTCAAACAGCTATTAGCCCTCAAAGCAGGCGACACCTTTTCATCCGCCAAATTAGCCCAAACGACGAAGGCGATCGCAGAGATTTTGGGCTCGTATGGCTATGCCTTTGCATCGATTAATCCCCAGCCCGACATTCGCCGTGATTTGGCCGAAGTGGATATTACCTTGGTGGTAGATCCGGGTAGGCGAGTATATGTTCGCCAGGTCAACATTACCGGTAATGCAAAGACACGCGATGTAGTTGTGCGGCGTGAGATGCGTCAATTTGAGAGTTCCTGGTTTGATAGTGACAAGATCCGTCTTTCTAAAGAGCGTATCGGCCGCTTGGGTTATTTCACTGAAACCGATATTTCTACTACTGATGTACCTGGATCGCCTGATCAGGTTGATGTCGGTGTTGCAGTCAAAGAAAAGCCTACAGGCGCCATTAACATTGGTGCTGGTTTCTCATCAACCGAAAAATTGATTTTGTCTGCGGGTATCAATCAAGAGAATGCCTTCGGAACCGGGACTGCGATTGGTTTGAATTTCTCGCTCGGCAAGATTAATCAAAACTTGACCTTATCCCAGTTTGACCCTTACTTTACGGACGATGGCATTAGCCGTTATACCGACCTTTACTACCGCTCAGCTAAGCCACTTTATTATGTCGGCGACCCCGACTACCAGATCAAGACCGTTGGTTCCAATATTAAATTTGGCGTCCCGTATACCGAAGTCGATCGCGTTTTCTTTGGTACTGGCGTAGAGATTTTCTCGATTTATGCCACAACCAATACGCCATTGCCGTATCAACAATACGTACAGGATTTTGGCACCCCAGTTCCGGGGCGCTTGCAAACCTACAACGTACCAGTGACGGCAGCGTGGGCGCGCGATGGTCGCGACAGCGCCTTAATTCCATCAAAAGGCTCCCTGCAGCAGCTATCTGCGGAAGTAGGTACCCCAGTTGGCGATTTGACCTTTTACCGCCTATTCGGCCAGTATCAAAAGTACCACTCCTTCTCCAAAGGTAATATTTTGTCCTTTAATGGTGAGGTTGGTTACGGCGAGGCTTACGGCAGTAAACCCTTCCCAATCATGAAAAACTACTTTGTAGGCGGTATTGGGTCGGTGCGGGGTTATGCGCCTGGCTCCCTCGGCCCGGTGTTTTATAACACCATTACCGGCCGTTTTCAGCCTACCGGCGGGCAGTCTAAAATCGTCACTAATGTGGAGTACACCTTCCCCGTGCCCGGCTCTGGGGTCGACAAAACCCTGCGTTTATTTACCTTTGTGGACGGCGGTAATGCCTTTGGTGAGAACATTAACCTCGTTCTACGATATTCTTATGGCTTGGGTTTATCATGGATATCACCGTTGGGTCCGCTTAAGTTCAGTTATGGTTTCCCTGTGAATGCCCAGCCAACGGATAATATTCAGCGTTTGCAGTTCCAAGTAGGTACTGCGTTTTAATTGTGTAAGGAACGATTTATGAAGTATCAATACTCTAGACAGTGGGTCAAGCTCAGTTTGCTAACCCTCATTTCTGCAAGCATGCTTGCCCCAGCCATGGCGCAAGACGTTGGTAATCGCATAGCGGTGGTGAACTCGGAAAAGGTCTTTAACGAGTCTAACTTGGCAAAAGCGATGCAAACCCGTTTGCAAAATGAATTTACAAAACGCCAGAATGAGCTCCGTGATAGCGCCCAAAAAATCAAATTGTCTGCTGAAAAGCTCGATCGGGATGCGGCAGTGATGTCAGAGGCAGAGCGTATTCGTCGTCAACGTGAGTTAGCCGACCAAGATCGTGAACTGCAACGTAAGCAACGCGAGTTCACTGAAGACTTGAACCAACGTACCTTCGAAGAGCGCGCCAAAATTGCGGAACGAGCAAACTTGGTCCTCAAGCAAATTGCGGAACAGCGAAAAATTGACGTCATCGTTCAAGAAGCGGCTTACGTAAGTCCTCGTGCCGATATTACGGACGATGTCATCAAGGCCCTCAATAACCTGAAGTAAGTTATGCCCACTGCCATCGAGCTGGCCAATCAATTTCAAGCCAGCTTGGTGGGTGACGGCTCCATCAGCCTCGATTCTTTAGCATCTTTGGAGTGTGCTGGTCCTCAGCAGATCTCCTTTTTATCCAATCCCTTGTATCGCCAGCAGGCCGTTGATAGCTCTGCCGGAGCTCTCATTGTGGGTCAGGCTGATTTGGATTTTTTGCAGGCCACAATGCCTGCCGATCGTAATACCAATCGGGTGTACTTTTTGGCACGCAACCCCTACGCTACATTTGCGCGCATGGCACAGCATTTTGCAGCGCAAAAGCCAAATCAGCATCAGCCTGGCGTGCATCCTCAGGCTGCAATTGATCCGAGTGCAACAGTACCAGCATCCTGCCATATTGGCCCCTTCGTGCATCTTGCTAGAGGGGTAGTGCTGGGTGAGCGCGTCTCGATCATGGCTAATACAACGGTGGCCGCCGGTGTGCGTATTGGTGATGACAGCCTTGTTTACCCATCAGTATCGATTTATGCCGATTGCGAAATCGGACAGCGTTGCATTATTCATAGCGGAGCGGTGATTGGTGCGGACGGCTTTGGCTTTGCGCCCGACTTTCATGCCAGTGGTGGCGAATGGGTCAAGATTCCGCAGACAGGTCGCGTCCTAATAGGGGATGATGTGGAAATTGGGGCATCCACCACGATTGACCGGGGTGCCATGAGTGATACCGTGATTGGCTCCGGTTGCAAGATCGACAATCAAGTCCAAATTGGCCATAACGCAGTCATCGGCTTATGTACCGTCATTGCAGGTTGTGCGGGCATCTCTGGAAGCACCAAGATTGGTAACTATTGTGTAATAGGGGGCTTTGCTAACTTTGCTGGTCATTTGACCATTGCCGACCGTACCACCGTTTCGGGGGGTACCTCTATTATTCGCTCGATTACCGAGCCAGGGCAGCACTTTACCGGCGTTTACCCATCGATGCCCCATGCCGCCTGGGAGAAAAACTCCGCCATCGCGCGTGGTCTAGATAAAATACGCCAACGCTTACGCCTTTTAGAAAAAACCAAGTCCCAATCGGAGTAGGTTAATTTGCCTGCCGATGTATAAATACCTCTACCCAGCCATTTTTATTGGATTGCATTCATGAGCAACGCTATTTCCATCGATATTAATCAAATTCTCAAACTACTACCGCATCGCTACCCCTTTTTATTGGTCGATCGCGTTTTAGAACTAACGCCGCGCGTAAGTATCAAAGCCTTAAAAAATGTGACGATGAATGAGCCTTTCTTTCAGGGGCACTTTCCGGATTTTCCGGTGATGCCGGGCGTATTGATTATTGAGGCCTTAGCCCAAACGGCAGCACTGCTGACCTTTTCAGAGGCGAAGGCAGAAAGTGCGGTGTATTACTTTGCTGGTATTGATGGCGCGCGCTTTAAAAAGCCTGTATTGCCTGGCGATCAACTCATTATGACGGCCATCCTCGAGCGCGAAAAAGCCGGCATCTATAAGTTTCAAGTCAAAGCAACCGTAAATGATGAACTAGCAGCTGAGGCAAACATTACCTGTGCTGTACGGACAAAGGGTGTCTAATGAGCCGGATCCATGCAAGCGCAATTATTGATAGTAAGGCTCAATTAGCCAGTGATGTGGAAGTGGGGCCTTATTCCGTGATTGGTCCGCACGTTCAAATTGGAGCGGGTAGCAAAATAGGCTCGCACACCGTCATCGAAGGTCATACCACTCTGGGTAGCAATAATATGATTGCCCATTTTGCTGCGATTGGCGGTGCCCCGCAAGACATGAAATACCGCGGTGAACCCACGCGTTTGCAGATTGGCGATCGCAATACCATTCGGGAGTTCACCACCATACATACGGGTACGGCGCAAGACGATGGCATTACCCGACTCGGTAACGACAATTGGATCATGGCCTACGTGCACATTGCCCATGATTGCAAAATTGGCAATAACACCATTTTTTCGAGCAATGCCCAAATTGCTGGGCATGTGCAGGTTCATGATTGGGCCATTATGGGCGGCATGTCGGGCGTCCATCAATTTGTTCGCATCGGTCAGCATGCGATGCTCGGCGGCGCCTCTGCTTTAGTGCAAGATATTCCTCCCTTTGTAATTGCCGCAGGCGACAAAGCATCACCCCACGGCATTAATGTCGAAGGCCTCAAGCGCCGTGGTTTTTCACCGGAAACCATTACAGCGCTGCGGCAAGCATACAAAGTGCTTTATAAGGATGGCCTGAGTTTTGAAGAGGCTAAGGTGGCCATTCAGAAAATGGTTCAGGAGAGCAGTAGCGATCTGCCTACAGCCCAAAAATTGACTGAGTTTCATGACTTTATAGCCGCCTCAACGCGCGGCATTATTCGTTAGGAATGCATTGCCTAAGTTAGCCTGCGTTGCCGGCGAGCCTTCGGGCGATTTATTGGCTGCGCCCGTATTGCATGCGCTAAATCAAATACCCGAAATGGCTGGTCTATCTGCCTATGGTGTGGGTGGCCCCCTGATGCAGGCGGAGGGATTTGATTCGCGCTGGCCGATGGAGACGCTCAGTGTGCGCGGCTATGTTGAGGCGATAACCCAGTTGCCTGCGATTTTACGCCTGCGAAAAGAGCTCCTGAACACCTTAATTCAACTCGATCGTCCTGATGTTTATTTAGGAATCGATGCACCCGACTTTAATTTAGGTGTTGAGCTTAAGCTGCGGGCAGCTGGTATTCCGACGGTGCATTTTGTTTCGCCATCGATTTGGGCTTGGCGTGGTGGTAGGATTACAAAAATCAAGCAAGCGGTTGATCGCATGCTCTGTATCTTTCCATTTGAAACCGAGATCTATGCGCGTGCCGGTATTACGGCCAGCTACGTTGGGCATCCCTTAGCGAGCACTATCCCAATTGAGTTAGACGTGAAGGGCGCGCGCGATCGATTAAGTTCGTTTCCTGAGATAAAAAGTGCTGGATTAGAGCGAGCTGATTTTGATGGGCTTGTGATTGCTGTTTTGCCCGGTAGCCGCGGTTCTGAAATTGAATTTATTGCGCCGGTATTTTTTGAGGCCATGGCTTTGATTGCTAATCGTCTCCAAGGCCAAGTCCTCCAATTTGCAATCCCCGTTGCAACACCGCGCCTGCGACCCGCCTTGGAAAATTTAGCAGTACGCACGCGTATGCAATATCCTGATATTCAGATTCACCTGATTGATGGCAATGCCGATACGATCTTAGAAGCTGCCGATGTGGTGCTGATTGCCAGTGGCACCGCAACCTTGCAAGCAGCGCTATGGAAAAAGCCCATGGTGATTTCTTATAAGGTGCCCTGGCTCACTGCCCAGATCATGAAACGCCAAGCTTACTTACCCTATGTTGGCTTGCCTAACATTCTGGCGGGTGAATTTGTTGTGCCTGAACTATTGCAAGACAGTGCTACTGCTGAGAATCTAGCCAAAGCCGTTTTGCACTGGCTTGATTCGCCCGCTGAGGTATTAGGTTTACAAGAGCGCTTTTCTACAATGCACGAGACTTTGCGAAGGCCAACTGGACTGTTGGTAGCTCAAGCATTAACGCAAACTATCACTGAAGCGCGTCAGCAGCGCCCATCACGCAGATGAGTGAGTCCTTTTGGGTCTGTGGGGTGGATGAGGCTGGCCGTGGCCCCTTGGTTGGCGCGGTAGTTGCTGGTGCGGTAGTGCTTGATCCACTCAATCCGATCGCAGGACTCAAAGACTCAAAGCGCTTAACGCCTGCGCGGCGAGATGCCTTGTACGCAGAAATAGTTCTCAAAGCAAAGGCCTGGGGTGTGGGTGAAGCCAGTCCACTCGAAATTGATCAGATTAATATTTTGCAGGCCACCATGCTGGCTATGCAAAGGGCAATCGATGATCTTTGCATACGCTTAGGGCGCTGGCCTGATAAAGCCTTGATTGACGGTAACCGCTGTCCCGCATTGCCTATTCCGGCAGAAGCGATTGTGAAGGGCGATAGTAAAGAGCCAGCCATTTCTGCGGCTTCGATTATGGCTAAGGTCACGCGTGATCGGCAGATGCAAGACTTACATGGTCGTTACCCTCAGTATGGCTTTTTGCAGCACATGGGCTATCCGACCCCAGTCCACTTAGTTGCACTAAGGCAGTTTGGTGCTTGCCCAGAGCATCGTCGAAGCTTTTCTCCGGTAAGGGTGGTTCTAGAGCAGGCTAAGATATGACCGACTTTATCTCCTCGCGTGAGAATCCCTTGTTTAAGGAATTGCGAGCGCTCCAAGCAACGGGCTCCAAAGGCCAAAAGGCGCGCTTGAGTGCGGGCCGGGTTTTATTGGAGGGCATTCACATCGTGCAGGCTTGGGTATCCGATCCCGCTCTTAGCATGTTGATCACATCGGAAGTGGGCGTAGCGAACCCAGAGATTGATGCCTTTATTCGTCAGCATTGCGCTGCCAGTCCGGATACGCGCGTCATTTACTTAGATGCCAGTTTATGGGGCGAGCTGAGTGAGCTTGCGAATGCACCGCAGATCGCGGGCTTACTCTCTTTGCCCGCATCCTCTTTTCAGCCTGATCTTGGTAAACAAAAAGCCCTGAGCGGCGATGTGGTGGTGCTCGACCGCATTCAGGATGCAGGTAATGTAGGTGCAATTTTGAGAACTGCAGCTGCAGTGGGATTTACGGATGTGGTGGCCATCAGCGGTTGCGCGCATGCATGGTCTAGCAAAGTTCTCCGAGCAGGTATGGGGGCGCACCGTGTGTTGCGCTTGCATGAGGGCTGGTCGACTGAGCAAGCCATCGAATCAATTACCGTGCCGTTTATTCTGGCTAGTGCGCATGGTGAAGCGTCACTGTACGCCTCAGAACACCAACTGCGCCAGCCGGTTGCTTGGGTTTTTGGTAGTGAGGGGCAGGGCTTGAGCCACGACTTTTTGATGCACGGCAAAGCCGTATCGATTCCGATGGATTCGCGGGTCGAATCACTTAATGTAGCCACAGCAGCAGCAGTGTGTTTATTTGAAACTTTGCGCGTTCGGCGTGCTCGTTAAAAAAATAAGAACAGAAGAGCTAACCTAAGATGGTTTTATCAGACCGAATGGTTTGCAATACCGTTGTCGCAATTTCTTCAATCGACTTACTGGTTGTTAATACCCAGGGTATCGATTCGCGTCGCATCATAGCAGTTGCTTCATTGATTTCATAGCGGCAGTTTTCCAATTTGGCATAGTTGCTACCTGGGCGACGCTCATTGCGGATCTCAGAGAGTCGCTCCGGATCAATCATCAGGCCAAAAATCTTAGATCGGCGCGCAATTAGATCTTTCGGTAGCTGACCGCGCTCAAAATCTTCTGGGATTAGGGGGTAGTTGGCTGCCTTTAGCCCGTATTGCATGGCGAGGTAGAGGCTAGTTGGCGTTTTGCCTACGCGTGACACTCCAACCAAAATGACATCGGCATCTGCCAAGTTTTGGTTAGACTGACCATCGTCGTGCGCCAGTGAATAGTTGATGGCTTCAATGCGATTTTTATAGGCTGCGGTATCGGCATTGTGGTGCAAGCGATTCATGGCATGGGTCGATTTCAGACCAAGGGCTTGCTCCAAAGGCGCAACGAAGGTCTGAAACATATCCAGTACCAAGCCTTGGGCTTTGGAAACAATGCCGTTAAGCTCGACATTGACGAGGGTCGTGAAAACAATCGGCTCAACTTGATCGCGCTGGAAAGCCGCATTGATTGCCTCTACCGCCGCAACTGCTTTATCTACGCTATCCGTAAACGGAATGCGGATCAGCTTAAAAGTGAGCTCAAATTGCGCCAAAATCGATTGGCTGAAGTTCTCAGCAGTGATTCCGGTACCGTCGGAGACAATAAACACAATACGGGTGATGTTGGACATGGTTTTTTGCGGGGAAATGGAGGGGCTAGCACTACAATAGTCTGCTATAAGTATGCCGTATTTAGTCGGCTGCAGCACCGGTTTCCTTATCTTTAGAGAGTATTTATGTCCAACCCAAAACACCAAGACGCTTACGTTTTACCTTTTGAAGAACTCCGCATGACCGATGTTGAATCGGTGGGTGGTAAAAACGCCTCCCTCGGCGAAATGATTTCCCAGCTTGCCTCCGCTGGAGTGCGTGTGCCCACCGGTTTTGCCACTACTTCCTTGGCATTTCGGGACTTTTTAGCGCACAACACCCTCACCGAGCGCATTCAGCAGCGTTTAGTCAATTTAAACATTGACGATGTGCGCGCTTTGGCTGAGGCTGGAGCAGAGATTCGTGGTTGGATTGAAAGTGCGCCCCTGCAACCCCGTCTAGAACAAGAAATTCGGACTGCATTTGCCCAGTTGGATGATTCGGGTAAAGGCTCATTTGCTGTACGCTCTTCTGCAACCGCAGAAGATTTACCCGATGCCTCGTTTGCCGGTCAACAAGAGACATTTTTGAATGTAGAGGGCATAAGCGATGTCCTGAAAACCATTCGGGAAGTGTTTGCTTCGCTGTACAACGATCGGGCGATTTCCTATCGGGTGCACAAAGGTTTTGCCCATGCCGAGGTTGCCCTTTCTGCGGGTATTCAGCGCATGGTGCGTTCCGATTTGGGTGCTGCGGGCGTCATGTTTACCCTGGATACGGAATCCGGCTTTGAAGACGTAGTCTTTATTACCTCAAGCTATGGTTTGGGCGAAACAGTCGTTCAGGGCGCCGTCAACCCAGATGAGTTTTATGTCTTTAAGACAACCTTAGCTCAAGGTAAAAAAGCCATCATTCGCCGTTCGCTGGGCTCTAAACTAATTCAGATGCAGTTTGCGCCTGCGGGTTCTGCAGAGCGAGTGGTCACGGTGGATGTTGCTCCAGAAATGCGCAATCGGTTTTCCTTGGAGGATGCAGACATTACGGAATTAGCGAAGTTTGCTGTGATTATCGAAAAACACTACGGTCGTCCAATGGACATCGAGTGGGGTAAAGACGGCAAGGATGGCCGCATCTATATTCTCCAGGCCCGCCCTGAAACCGTAAAGAGTCAAGCGGCAGGGCAGGTCGAGATGCGTTACAAACTCAAAGGCAACTCCACCGTTTTAGTGAAAGGCCGTGCCATTGGTCAGAAGATTGGCGCCGGTCCTGTGCGTATCATTCGTGATCCCAGTGAGATGGATCGGGTGCAGCCAGGTGACGTGCTGGTAGCAGACATGACTGATCCCAATTGGGAGCCAGTGATGAAGCGGGCCTCAGCCATCGTTACCAATCGCGGTGGTCGTACCTGCCACGCCGCCATCATTGCACGCGAGCTTGGCGTTCCTGCTGTGGTGGGTTGTGGTGATGCGACCGACAAATTGCAAGACGGCATGATGGTTACTGTATCGTGCTCTGAGGGCGATGAAGGCAATATTTACGATGGCTTGATTGAAACCGAAGTCACGGAAGTATCGCGCGGTGTCTTACCTGAAATTCCGGTTAAGATCACCATGAATATCGGTAACCCGCAGTTGGCATTTGACTTTTGCCAACTCCCGAACAAAGGTGTTGGTTTGGCGCGCCTGGAGTTCATCATCAACAACTACATTGGGCTTCATCCGCGTGCGGTATTGGAATATCCCAATATTGATCCGGACCTAAAGCGCGCGGTTGAGAGCGTGGCTCGTGGGTATGCGAGTCCCCGCGCTTTCTATGAGGATAAATTAGTTGAAGGCGTTGCTACCATTGGTGCAGCATTTTATCCAAAGCCAGTGATTGTGCGTTTATCGGACTTCAAGTCAAACGAGTATAAAAAACTGATTGGTGGTTCACGTTATGAGCCGGATGAAGAGAATCCGATGCTGGGTTTCCGCGGCGCCTCCCGTTATGTGTCAGCCGATTTTGGTGAAGCTTTTGCGCTTGAGTGTGCGGCGATGAAGCGGGTACGCGAAGACATGGGTCTAACCAACATCGAGATCATGGTGCCTTTTGTGCGTACCATCAAGCAAGCAGAACGTGTGATTGACATGATGGCGAAGTTTGGCCTCAAGCGGGGCGAGAACGGCCTACGCCTGATCATGATGTGCGAGATTCCATCGAATGCGATCTTGGCCGATCAGTTTTTAGAATACTTTGATGGCTTTTCGATTGGCTCGAACGACATGACCCAGCTTACCTTGGGATTGGATCGGGACTCTGGGATGGAGCTGCTGGCGATTGATTTTGATGAGCGCGATCCAGCAGTACTGTTCATGATTGAACGTTCAATTGATGCCTGCTTAAAGCAAAATAAGTACGTTGGTATTTGCGGCCAAGGCCCATCGGATCACCCCGACTTTGCGCGTTGGTTGGTCAAGAAAGGCATTACCTCGATTTCCCTCAATCCCGATAGCGTTGTTGCTACTTGGGAGATGTTGGCCAAGTCCGATTTGAGTTAGGTTAAATCCAGGGGCAGAGCCGTATGCACCAATTTAGTGCTTACTGGAGATCACCCCGTGCGATCCGCGCTTTTTGAATCTCCCACTCCCGCTCTTTGGTGGTGGCACGCTTGTCGTGCTGCTTTTTGCCTCTAGCTAGGCCAATCTCGCATTTGACGTTGCCTTTGGAAAAATGCAGGTTTAATGGTACCAAGGTGAAGCCTTTTTGCTCTACTTTGCCGATCAATTTACGGATCTCAACGGCATTTAGTAACAGCTTGCGGGTACGGGTGGGGTCTGTGATCACGTGGGTTGACGCTGTCATCAGCGGGGTGATGTGGGCCCCGATGAGGTACAGTTCCGCGCTGCGAATGACAACATACGCTTCTTTAATTTGGGCGCGGCCGGCACGAATGGCTTTCACTTCCCAGCCCTGCAGCACGATGCCCGCCTCAAACCGTTCCTCGATAAAATAATCAAAGAAGGCTTTTTTATTATCGACGATACTCATTGATTAATTTGCTCCACGAACTGGATTATGGCAGACGTCCACAAGACCGTTTTAATTGGCCAATCGGCTGAACGCATGTACAACTTGGTGACGGACGTCGCCCGCTACCCCGAGTTTCTGCCGTGGTGCGGCGGGGTGGAAATTTTCGAGCAAACCGAAACTACCTTGGATGCCAAGATTAAGATCAAATTTAAGGGCATTGAGCAGTTTTTTCAGACGCGTAATACCAATACCAGACCCACTCAAATCGACATGACCTTTGTAGATGGGCCATTTAAGCATTTTTCAGGTCAATGGCTATTCATTCCCTTGCGTGAGGATGCCTGCAAAATTGACTTTAAGCTGCATTGGGAGTTCAAAAGCACGCTTTTAGATAAGGTGATTGGCCCTGTGTTCAGTTACATTGCGGGCACCTTTGTGGACTGTTTTGTTAAACGAGCCGAGGAAACCCCGTAATGGAGTTACTCATCTGTGATGCGCGCGGCGAGCAGCCACTGCTCAGATCCTTGACCTTATCAATGATGGCGGGAGAGCAGCCAGTAGTCGGCGATGCTTTGATTCAGGCTGGTCTAGCGAGCGGTCCAGACGATCCACAATGGACCCGAAAAGGGGCTTATGGGGTCTTTGGCAAGCGCAAAGAGTGGGACAGCCCGATTTATGACGGAGACCGGCTAGAGCTCTATGCCCCCTTGCAAATCGACCCCAAGACGGTCCGCCGGAAACGGGCCAATCAAAATCGGGATGCCCACCTGAAGGCCGTCGCGGCGAAACGCAAAGCCAGGAGGCTATAATCGGTTTTTGCGACTAGGGGTTTTGTATGCGACTCATCCAAAAAGCGCTCACTTTTGATGACGTGCTTCTCGTTCCGGCGTATTCGTCGGTCCTCCCGCGGGATGCCAGCTTGGCATCCAAACTGACTCGGGATATTTCGATTAATACCCCATTGGTGTCTGCAGCCATGGATACCGTAACGGAAGGCCGCTTGGCGATTGCCATGGCCAGCGAAGGCGGCATTGGAATCATCCATAAAAACCTCAAGCCAACTGAACAAGCGCGTGAAGTCGCTAAAGTAAAGCGCTATGAATCGGGTGTACTTCGTGATCCGATTACGATCGGGCCTGATGTCACGGTTCGTCAGGTGATGAGTCTTTCAAAAGAGCATGGCTTTTCTGGTTTTCCAGTACTGCAGGGCAAAACGGTGATTGGCATTATTACCAATCGCGACTTACGCTTTGAAGAAGATTTAGATGCCCCGGTCAAAGTCAAGATGACGCCGCGTGAACGTCTTATTACAGTTAAAGAAGGGTGTACTCTGGAAGAGGCAAAACGCCTCATGAGTAAGCATCGCCTTGAACGTGTCTTGGTTGTCAATGATGCCTTTGAATTGCGCGGCTTAATTACGGTTAAAGACATCCTCAAAGCAACGGAACATCCGAATGCCTGCAAAGACAGTGAGGGTAAGTTGCGCGTCGGTGCTGCAGTGGGCGTCGGCGCCGATAACGATGAGCGCATTGAGTTGCTGGTCAAAGCCGGAGTCGATGTGATTGTGGTGGATACCGCGCACGGACACAGTCAGGGTGTACTCGATCGCGTACGCTGGACAAAGAAAAACTATCCCCAAGTACAAGTCATTGGCGGCAATATTGCTACGGGTGACGCTGCACTGGCCCTAGTAGAGTATGGTGCTGATGGCGTGAAAGTGGGCATTGGCCCAGGCTCGATCTGCACTACACGGATAGTGGCTGGCGTTGGTGTACCACAGATAACAGCGATTGTGAATGTGGCCAAAGCATTAAAAGGCAGTGGTGTTCCGCTGATTGCCGATGGCGGTGTTCGTTATTCGGGTGACGTGGCAAAAGCCCTGGCCGCTGGTGCGCACTCCGTAATGATGGGCGGTATGTTTGCCGGTACCGAAGAGGCGCCTGGTGACGTATTTTTGTACCAAGGCCGATCCTATAAAAGTTATCGCGGCATGGGCTCACTCGGCGCTATGACCGATGGCGCTGCAGACCGCTACTTTCAGGAAGACATTAGTGCTGCGAATGCTGAAAAATTAGTGCCCGAAGGCATTGAGGGGCAGGTGCCTTATAAAGGCAGCGTGCTTACCATCTTGCATCAGTTGATGGGTGGTATACGCTCGTCGATGGGCTACTGTGGCTGCAGATCCATTGCTGAATTGCATGAGAAGGCAAATTTTGTGGAAATCACCTCAGCGGGTGTGCGTGAATCGCACGTCCACGATGTGAAGATCACCAAGGAAGCGCCCAACTACCACATTGATTGATGTGGGGATTACCTGATGCACGATAAGATTCTGATTCTGGATTTTGGCTCGCAAGTCACGCAGCTGATTGCACGGCGCGTACGCGAAGCAAAGGTGTATTCGGAGATCCACCCCTACGATTGCGATCCTGATTTCATACGCCGTTTTATTCAAGAAGAGGGTGGTAAAGGCATTATTCTTTCTGGCGGCCCCAATTCAGTAACACAAGGCGAGAGCCCACGAGCCCCGCAGATCGTTTTTGAGTTAGGCGTTCCCGTTCTTGGTATTTGCTATGGTATGCAAACCATGGCAACCCAGTTGGGCGGCGCCGTTGCTTCGGCTGAGGCACTGGGTAAGGCCCGTGAATTTGGCTATGCGGAAGTGCGTGCCCATGGCCATACCGAATTACTCAAAGGCATTCAGGATTTTGCGACATCCCAAGGCCACGGCATCCTCAAGGTGTGGATGAGTCACGGCGATTCGGTGACGACCTTGCCCGATGGCTTCAAACTCATGGCATCCACCGAGTCTTGCCCCATTGCAGGCATGGCGGATGAGAAGCGGCATTTCTACGCCTTCCAATTTCATCCAGAAGTAACCCATACCCTGCAAGGGTCTGCCATCTTAGATCGCTTTGTACGCACCATCTGTGCTTGCCGTGGCGACTGGGTGATGGGCGATTACATTAGCGAAGCCGTAGCGCGCATTCAGGAGCAGGTCGGCAGCGATGAAGTGATCTTAGGTTTATCGGGCGGTGTGGATTCCAGCGTAGCTGCTGCATTAATCCACCGTGCGATTGGTAAGCAACTCACTTGCGTATTTGTGGATCACGGCCTCTTACGCCTCAATGAAGGTGCCATGGTGATGGAGATGTTTGCCCGCAATCTCGGGGTTAAAGTCATTCGGGTCGATGCTGAACGCGACTTCATGTCGAAGTTGGCTGGTGTGAGTGAACCTGAAGCCAAACGCAAAATTATTGGTAAAGAGTTTGTGGAGGTCTTTCAAACCGAGTCGGCCAAAATTCAGAATGCCAAGTGGCTTGCCCAAGGAACAATCTATCCCGATGTAATTGAGTCAGCTGGCAAAGGCAAAAAGGGCGCGCATACGATTAAGAGCCACCATAATGTTGGCGGCCTGCCAGACGATATGCATTTGCAATTGCTTGAGCCCTTACGTGAGCTGTTTAAAGACGAAGTGCGTGAGTTGGGCGTTGCCCTCGGATTGCCCCGTGAAATGGTTTATCGCCATCCTTTCCCAGGCCCAGGCTTGGGTGTACGAATCTTGGGTGAAGTAAAGCAAGAGTTTGCTGATTTACTGCGCCGTGCCGATGCGATTTTTATTGAAGAGCTACGCAATACGATCGATGAAGCGAGTGGGCAATCATGGTACGACCTTACTAGCCAAGCATTTGCTGTTTTCTTGCCCGTGAAGTCGGTTGGCGTCATGGGTGATGGCCGCACCTATGAATACGTGGTTGCCTTGCGCGCGGTGCAAACCCATGACTTTATGACGGCCCACTGGGCTCACCTGCCTCATGAGTTACTTGGCAAGGTATCGAATCGCATCATCAATGAAGTGCGCGGCATCAACCGTGTGGTCTTTGATATCAGCGGTAAACCCCCCTCGACGATCGAGTGGGAATAGCTCGTTTTGGGTGACTAGGTGCTGGAGCCAAAGCTAAACCTCCCTGCATTACCGGCGGATCGACACTATCGCTTTCATGCGATGAATAAGCCTTCAGGCGCTGAATGCAATATCGATTGCGACTACTGTTTTTATTTGCACAAGACTGACTTACTGAAACACGATGAGCATGCGCGGATGAGTGATTCGCAACTGGAGCAACACATTCGGCAGTACATAGAAGCGCAAACCGGTGAGCAAGTAGTCTTCTCATGGCAGGGTGGGGAACCTACTTTAATGGGCATGCCTTTTTACGAGCGGGTCGTGGAGCTGCAGGCAAAGTATGCCAAGCCAGGGCAGCGGATTGAGAATGATCTGCAAACCAATGGCATTGCGCTTGACGATGAATGGGTTGCGTTTTTAAAAAAGCACGGCTTTCATGTGGGCTTGTCAATTGATGGACCTCGTGAATTGCACGACTATTACCGCAAGACCCGAAACGGCAAGCCTACCTTTGACTACGTTCTAAGCGCCGCTAAAAAGCTAGCTAAGGCGGAAGTGCCATTTGCTGCTTTATGTGTTGTGAATCGCCAAAACGCCAAACAGCCCGAAGCGGTTTACCGCTTTTTGACCGAAGAGCTCGGTACCTGGCGGATTCAATTTAATCCAGCGGTAGAGCCGCGCACTTTTAAGCAAAGTGCTCCAGGCAAGATGGACTTTTCATCGGCGCCAGTGCAAGACTCGGAGCGTGCCAAGCCAGGTCACCCGCTTTCTGTTGTGACTGACTGGTCAGTGGATCCCGATGACTATGGACGATTTTTGTCGGTTGTCTGGGATGAATGGCTGAAAAAAGACTTTGGTCGCATTCATGTCAATTTATTTGAAACTGCCATTGCCCAAGCAGCAGGACTTCCTGCACAAACATGTACCCAGGCTGAATTCTGCGGCAAGGGTTTAGCAGTGGAGCACGACGGTGAAGTCTACTCATGCGATCACTTTGTCTATCCAGAATACCGCCTTGGTAATATTGCAGAGACGCACTTAGGGGATATGGCCTTTTCTGTCGTGCAAGAAAAGTTTGGTATGGATAAACGCGATACCTTACCCCAGCAATGCCGTGAGTGCGATTACCTGCAGCTTTGCTGGGGTGAGTGCCCTAAAAATCGCCTCATCAAAACGAGGGATGGCGAGACGCAATTAAATTACTTGTGCTCGGGCTTATATCGCTTCTACGAGCACATCGGACCCGATGTGATTCGCATCTTGAAGCATTTAGGGCATCTACCAAAGTAGGCGGCTTTCGGATTTACTGATGTTACTTGGGTCGTATCGCTGGAAAAATACTACGCCAGTCTTTTTTCATATCCACTACGAGCCAATTATTCTTTGGTGCTAGATCCAGCGCAGTGTTGAGTTTGCCAATGGCCGATTGGCGATCGTAGGCCACTTCCCTTGCGCCATCGGTGTGGTGAATAATTCCGGCCAAGCGTGGCCCTGGGGCCCCAGTAGTCCACAAGAGCATGTCTTGATCGCCATCGGAATTACCAAAGGCAATCACAGGGCGTCTACCAATCTGATGTTGAATGGCGAGGGGTTTATTGGAGCCATCATTAATCCACTCCAGCTCTGGCAAGCCAATAATGCGGTATTGGCCGTTCACTTCAACGAATTTGGATTTGATGGCGCTACCAATAATACGTTCCGGTGGAATGCCATACGCCTTCTGGGTCCATGGCCGCATAAACTCGGTACCACCACCTGATACGATGTAATTAGTGTAGCCATTGGATTTGAGATAAGCTAATAGTTCGAGCATAGGCTGATAAACCATCTCGGTATAGGGTCGATTGGTAACCGGGTGGCGTGCAGTCTTAAGCCACTCACTGACGATGACCTGAAATGCTTCGGTACTCATGCCGGCATGCGTTTCTGCAATCAGCTCAAATAGTCCTTTATGCCCACTAGCCTTAACCGTTTGAATATCATTTTCTAATACGGCTTTAAATGGCTGCTGCGTTTTCCACTGGGGGTTTTGTGGAGCCAGTGTTTTGATTCGGTCGATCGCAAAGGCAAGCTGGACATAAATGGGCTGCTCACTCCACAGCGTGCCATCGTTATCAAACACCGCAATGCGCTCTTCTTTTGAAATAAATTGGCTAGAGCCAGCTCGGGTCGTTTCTTGCACAAAACGAATGATGGCTTTTTTGCTGGGACCATCATTCCAGGCCGGCAGCGGATCTTGAGCAAAGGTGTTGCCCGAGAAAATAAAAAGCAGGCTTAGGAAAAATAGTTTCATCGTGCAGCGACTATACTAAATGAGGAGTTGGAATAAAAAAATCTGCTAGCCAAAAGGGTAGCAGATTCTTTTTGGATCGAATGAATAGATTATTTACTTTGTGATTGAGTGACTGACTCCATGACCCGATCCAAATTAAAGCTCCCTGGTTTTTGGCGCGGTGGAAAGTCTTTAAAGCTTTGCAGCCATTTACCAACATACGCACCTGCTGGAGCAATCATGAACATGCGATCCAGGTACCAACGCTGGTAGCCCATGGCGTGTTCTTGCTGGGCACGCTCAAACGGATCCATGCGAAGGTTGGTTAGGGCGGGGGCACGCAATACAGTGAATGGCTTTTGCCATACCTCTAGGCCCTCTGCCTCTTGCTTCATGAAGGTGAGTTTCCAGTTGTCATAGCGCAATGCGGCAACGCTGCCATCATCCGTCCAGTAAATAAATTCTTTACGTGGCCAGACTTTAGTTTCGCCTTTAAAGGAGGGCAGTAGATCGTAGCCATCCAAATGCACCTTATACGATCGGTTGCCGATTTTGCGACCCTTCAAAAGGTCTTGCTTTACTGTTTTGTCACCGGCTGCCGATAGCAGAGTCGGAACCATATCTTCGTGGGCTGCAATGTCATTGATTACGGTGCCAGGCTTTATGACTCCCGGCCATTTGATCATGGCAGGTACGCGGTAACCGCCTTCCCAGTTGGTATTTTTCTCGCCGCGGAACATGGTGGTGCCGCCATCAGGCCAGGTGAATGTTTCGGCACCGTTATCGGTGGAGTACATGATGATGGTGTTTTCATCAAGGCCGAGCTCTTTGAGTTTAGCGAGCAGGGTGCCAACATGCCCGTCATGCTCAACCATACCATCGGCATAGACCCCAAGGCCTGTCTTACCTCGAGACGCTTCTTTGAGGTGAGTAAAGATATGCATGCGAGTCGAGTTCCACCAAATAAAGAAAGGCTTGTCTTCTTTTTTGGCGCGCTCCATAAAGTCGAGCGTTTTGACCATGACCTCATCGTCAATGGTTTCCATGCGTTTACGGGTAAGGGGCCCAGTGTCATTGATCTTGCCGTTCGCAAAACTGTGTATTACACCCCGAGGACCAAATTTCTTTTTGAACTCGGGATTCTTTGGGTAATCCACATTCTCGGGTTCTTCTTCTGCATTAAGGTGGTAGAGATTGCCAAAAAACTCATCAAAGCCATGGGCGGTTGGCAGCATGTCATCGCGATCACCCAAATGGTTTTTGCCAAACTGACCGGTTTTATATCCACGCGCTTTTAAAAGGGTAGCTAAGGTCGGGTCCTCCTTGCGCATACCTTCCGGTGTGCCAGGTAAACCAACCTTCGTTAGGCCAGTTCGAATGGGAGATTGGCCGGTGATGAATGCAGCGCGTCCAGCAGTACTGCTTTGTTGGCCGTACCAGTCGGTAAATAGGGCCCCTTGCTTTGCAATGCTATCGATGTTGGGTGTTTTGTAGCCCATCATGCCGTGGTTATACGCGCTGATGTTGAACTGACCAATGTCGTCGCCCCAGAGAATTAAAACATTGGGTGCTTTTTGAGCTAGGGTATTAGCTGACATTAATGCGCCAGCAGTCATCGCAAGGGCAAGGGCAGATTTTTTTAATTTCAATGACATGGGAATCTCAACTTAAGTAGCAACAAATCATAATCTTATAAGAACATAAAGCCGACATTATTTATATTAGCCCTACAGTGAATAGAAGAGCTCAACACCTTGCATTAACTCAGCTAAATGCCTTAACTAGGGCACTATTTCATATCCGGATGTCAATGGAGTCGAACAATCCAAACACCCTGAATAACTGGGTTTTCAGACGAGCTTTTGCAACAATTTATATGCGACGCAATTAGGCTAAGGCATTGATTTTTATCAGAATTAGGCTGTTACAATGTTAGGATTGCGGCATCGAAATAGGTCAATGGCTCGCAATAAGGTGACCCACTCGAAAACTAAGTAATTGATTTTGTTGAATTTTAGTCAAGAAAGGTGTCCTTAGGGTAGCGTTACATTGGCATAAATCCAACTGAAAGGAATATAGATATGCAATCAACCCGCAGACTATTTATAGCTGCTTCGGCCATAGCGCCGATGGGGTGTGGCATTCCGATTTCACGCGATGAAGGCATTCCGGTGGCAGCCCCCATGCCCATGCCAACAGTGCGTTCGCCCCAAATTGGTCAAGAGTGGCGATACATCGAGCGAGATTTCTTTAGTGGTCAAACGCGTGGCATCGTAGTGGAAACAATTAGCAGTGTTGGTAAAACCATCACGGTCAGCCGCGCCGATGAGAGTGGTTCAATATTGCCTAGTGAAATCCAAAGTCCTCATGGCATGGCTGTGCGCGATCCACACTGGGGCAAGGTGCTTAATTTCAACCCAGCGATTCCATTGTGGCCCGAAAAAATGAGCAGCAGCTGGAACAAAGAAGTGTTTTCCAAGTACACCGTAAGCGGCTATCCGCAAAATAAAAACGATTGGCAACTCTATATGAGTGCACACGGCTGGGAAAAGATTACGGTGCCGGCAGGCGATTTCATTACGCTACGCTTTCAGAACCTCATTAATTTTGAAAGTACGGACGATAACAAGGTGAACTGCATTCGCCGCGAGACAATTTGGTTTGCGCCGCAAATTGGTCGTTGGGTTGCACGCGAGTCATCTGGCTCATTTCAGATACAAGGGCAAATTGGCGCTGTCTTACTTGAAAATAGTACGAAGACAGTCTTGCTCTCTTGGACCTAATTGAAATTCATGGCATTTATTCTTTTCGGTCTCCTGAAGCGTACCCTGAAATGCACGGCGGTAGTCGGCGTACTATTGCTTACGGGATGCTTAGGCTCGGTCTCTCATATTCCAAAGGCGCCGATTGCAGCGCCGGTAAGTATTCCTGCAGTGCGTGCTCCCGCAGTTGGTCAACAGTGGGTGTATGAAGTCCGCAATTACTTTAATGGTGAATTAGTCGATGTGTTAACCGAGACGGTGGTTGAAGTTGGACCCACCATACGCATTGCGCGTCAGGGTCAAAAACTAGGTCAATTACCCGATGAGATCCAGCAACCCTGGGGCATGATTTTGCAGGATCCGCACTGGACGCCGCCCCAGCGCTTTACCAAGGTGGTACCACTTTGGCCTGAACAGCTGGTGCCAGGCTGGTCTGGGTTTTATCGAACCCGCTATCAAGTTGTGGGCTTTCCGGATAACGATTTCTATTGGGGCCTTAATGTGGAGGCAAAGAAATGGAATCGAGTGAAAACATTGGCTGGCGAGTTTAATGCCTTGCATTACATCAATACTGCCGATTATTTTGAAAGCGATGATTGGTTTCGGATCGCAAGTAATCGCCGCGATCAAGTCTGGTTTGCGCCGGAGATTGGGCGCTGGGTTGTGCGCGAAAGCTTTGGTGAATACCTATGGATGGGTATGCGAGGCTGGGCTGAATCGCTTAAAGAGGAGTATTTGCGCTGGGAGCTGGTCTCTTGGAAGTAACTGCGACCTATGTATAGCGTAAAAGAACTTTTTGCTACTTTGCAGGGCGAGGGAGCCCATGCTGGTCGCGCTGCGGTCTTTTGCCGTTTCACGGGTTGCAATTTATGGACTGGCCGTGAAGAAGATCGCGCAACTGCAGTGTGCCAATTTTGCGATACCGACTTTGTTGGAACAGACGGCGATGGCGGTGGCAAATTTGAGACTGCATCTGATTTAGCCGCGCAGATTGAGCGTGCTTGGCAAGCGGCGGGGGGCGGTATGCATCACCGCTACCTTGTCTTTACGGGTGGTGAGCCCTTGTTGCAGTTGGATGAGGACTTAATTAATGCATTGCATGCATTGCATTTTGAAATTGCAATTGAGACCAATGGCACGCTACCTGTTCCCAAGGGAGTCGACTGGGTCTGTGTGAGCCCAAAGGCAGGCGCAGACCTCGTGGTGCTGCAAGCAGATGAAATCAAGTTAGTCATTCCGCAAGCGGGCCATGATGGATTAGATCAATTGCTGACGCGGTTTGAGCGAATGGACTATCGTCATCGTTACATTCAGCCTATGGATGGGCTCTTACGTTCAGAAAATACCGCATTAGCAGTTCGCATTTGTCAAAAGAGGCCACTCTGGCGACTGAGTTTACAAACCCATAAATGGATCGGAATTCGATGAGCACCCCTACCCCCGCCATCACCATCACACGTCGGTTAGAGTTTGATGCAGGGCACCGCATTCCACACCACGATGGCCAGTGTCGCCACCTGCATGGTCATCGCTATGCGATTGAATTAACCGTATCGGGTGATGTACTTGAGGCTCCCGGTGCTGCAGATGATGGTATGGTGCTCGACTTTGGAGACATCAAGCGGTTGGCAAATGAGCATCTGGTTAACTTGTGGGACCATGCTTTTTTGGTTGCTAAAGAAGATCATGCCGTCGTTGCATTCCTTTCCACCATGCCGAATCACAAAACCGTTATTTTGGATCGCGTCCCCACCGTTGAAAATCTTGCGCATGCTGCCTTTGCCATCTTAGAGCCTATTTTTGCGGAAGCATTTCAGGGAAGGCTGCGCTTGGCCTCCATCCGTTTATATGAGACCCCCAATTGCTGGGCGGACATCACGCAGGCCTAAGTAATGCCGACCGATCTCGACCAGCAATTTATGGCTTTGGCTATAGAGCAAGCCCATTGCGCTGCTGCAGCCGGTGAGGTTCCGGTAGGTGCAGTATTGGTTCGGGATGGTCAGGTGCTAGCCAAGGCCTTTAACCAGCCGATTGGCTTGCATGACCCCAGCGCGCACGCTGAGATGCAGGTGCTTCGGGCGGCAGGTCAGATTGAAGGAAATTACCGCTTGCCGGGAACAACGCTGTATGTCACCCTAGAGCCGTGCGTGATGTGTGCAGGAGCCATGCTGCATGCGCGAGTAGGGCGCGTGGTTTATGGCGCGCCGGATCCCAAAACAGGCGCTGCTGGTAGCGCACTGAATGTGTTTGCTTATCAGCAAATCAATCACCAAACTCAGGTTGAGGGTGGTGTATTGGTAGAAGAATGCGGTCAGGTTTTAAAAACCTTTTTTAGGGAGCGCCGTTAATGCAAGTGCAGTTGATTGCCCCATCGGGCGCAAGTTTAGATGAGCGTAGCCCGGAGGCCGGAATTGCTTGGCTAAGAGGGCAGGGCGTATCGGTAGGCAATACCGAGTGCACGCAGCGCGTCCATCAACGCTTTGCAGGTAGTGACGCGGTGCGAGTGGCCGAGCTAAATAGCATTGCTGGATTACCAGCCGCTACAACGGTGATGGCCATGCGCGGCGGCTATGGATTGCATCGTTTGCTCGGGAGAGTTGAGTGGGATGCAATTCACCATGCCGTGACAGCCGGCCTACAAATTTGTGGACATAGTGATTTCACGGCGTTTCATTTGGGGTTGCTCGCAAAAACGGGCGGCATCAGCTTAGCTGGCCCGATGCTGAATTACGACTTTGGTCGCATTGAGGACAATCAAGTTGTGGCGCCTGATCCACTAATGTGGGCTCACTTCAAGCGCGCGATTCTGGAGCGTAGCATGAATGCCCAAATCAATGCCAGTCAGCCGCTGAGTGCGTTGGATAGCAATACAAAAACCATGACAGGCATGCTATGGGGCGGCAACCTCAGCGTACTCACCAGTCTAATAGGGACACCTTACTTCCCTGCGGAGCAGCAATACCAGAATGGCATCCTGTTTTTGGAGGACGTCAACGAACATCCCTACCGAATAGAGCGCATGCTCATGCAATTACTCGAGGCAGGAATTTTAGCGAAGCAAAGCGCCATTGTGATGGGCAGTTTTTCTGCTTACCGTTTGTATGACAATGACCGTGGTTATAGTTTGCAGGCAGTGTTTGAGCTCATCCGAAATCGCTTACCTGAATCGATCCCCATACTGACTGATCTGCCATTTGGGCATCAGCCAAATAAACTGACATTACCCGTGGGGGCCATTACCTCTATTAAGACCAGTGATGCTGGCTATTCCATACAGGCTGATTGGTAATTCACTTTAGATCATTCATGGATTGTGTTTTTAGGCTTCGCTCGATTGCAAGGTATACCCAGCCCCGGAATCCAAGCCTAAGGCATTTTTCAGAAGAGGTAATGCGTCTTTAAGATGGCCGTGCAGAGTCCAGGGTGGATTGAATACAAACATACCGCTAGCCTGTAAGCGCCGCTCACCGGGAGCATTTTCAACGCGTAACTCAGCACGCAGCCAAGTTCGCTGATGCGCTTTAGCAATTGCTTTGAGGCGATCGGGCAAGGCAATCGATTCACGCCGCGCAATCACGGGATACCAAATTGCATAGCAGCCAGTGGCAAAGCGGCCGAGCGCCTCTTCAAGACATGCCTCCAGATGACGGTAATCTTGTTTGTCTTCATACGATGGATCGATTAAAACCAAACCACGGCGACTGGGTGGTGGTAGTAGCCCCTTAAGTCGGCTAAAGCCATCAGCGGCATAGAGATCGATTTGCTTGCTAAGGCCAAGTTGATTCACATTGCTGCGCAAGATATCGATTTCATTGGGGTGAAGTTCAAATAGGCGCAGGCGATCTTGGGGGCGCAGTAAGCGGGCCAAGATAAAGGGCGAGCCTGGATAGAGAGCAACATCTTCCGATGTATTTTCGATGGCAATGCAGGCTAAGTAGTCATTGATGCTTGTCGACACGTGCGAGCCAGTGCTGGCTAAATAGTCTTTTAAGCGAATGATGCCCCCCGCAGATTCTTGGCTGATAGCAGCAAAGCCATCTTGCAAGTTGTAAAGGCCAGCGCCAGCGTGCGTATCCACAATCGATAGCGCACCCGGTTTTTCTTGCAGGTATTGCACTAGTTGAATAGTGATTAAATGCTTCAGAATATCGGCGTGACTGCCCGCATGAAAGGCATGCCGGTAACTGAACATAAGCTAAATACGCCTACGGGTTTGCTGCTGTAAAAAAAAGAGCAGCGTCAGCAATATCAGCGTTATGCCGGCATATTGCAGGGGCATATTCAGGGGATGATCTAAGGTTTGAGTAAGCAATACGTATAGCGCGGCAATGCCGCCGACCGCAATTATGCGCGGCCATGGGCTGCGCGGTGATAGTTGCTTATTTGGTAATAAAGTAGCGAGCTGCGCACCAATCAAGCCGCACCATATGCCAAGCCCAGCACCCACTAGTACATCGGTAAGCCAATGCGCACCCATGGCGTTGCGTGAGACTCCAACTGCGCTCGCGACGATAAATAGCAATACAAAGGGTTTGCGTTTTTCTGCTGAAACCGCGAAAAAATACGCGCTCGCCACTGCAAATGCGGTGAGGGTATGACCCGACGGCATTGCCTTGTGAAAGACGGCTTCGCCAATGCGGTAAAACTCGTACTCCTGAAAGACGCCGGCTGGCCGTGGCAGGCTGAAGGCATTCTTTAGTATTGGACTAACGATTGAGGCAACCCCGCCCGCAAAAATGCCAGCACTAAGGGCGCGCGGTGCCAGTATCAACAGCGGAAATGAAATAGCAAATACACCCCAGCCATTGCCTAAAAACGTAATCCAGGTCCAAACCCAATCGGGCGCGAAGCGGGTTACTGAATTAATCGCAAGGAAGGTGCTTTGCTGCGCTTCACTAAAATACAGTGCAGCACCCATTCCAATCGGAATTAAGGGAACGCTCCACGCAAGCCAAGAAAAACGCATTGCTATTGGCAGCTTAGTGTGGGCGATCGGCAGCGCCCAACTGGACCTCTACCTTAGCGAGTACATCGGCCACCGTGATGGCCTGCATGCACACATTATTCTGACATGGCGTTTTGCGGTGGTTGGCAGCACTAACGCAGGGAGAACAAGCTAGATTGGCGGTGATGGCAATCGAATGACCAATCGAGCCGTACAGCGCAGGTGTTTCAGGCCCAAACAGTACTACGGTTCGCAGTGCAGTCACTGCAGAAAAGTGGCCGGGTCCGGAGTCATTCGTCACCATGACATCGGAGAGTGTGTACAGTGCAGGCAATTCAGCAAACTTCACTTGCCCAGCAAAGTTAATAGCCGACTTGATGTCTGCCACAACCCGTACCTTTTCTACATAGTCAAATTCAGAGGGCGATCCGGTAATTAAGATCAAACTACTGGGCCAACGGGCGTGTACTGCACGAATTAACTCAGAAAAGCGCTGCTGTGACCAACGCCGCTGCGGCAGGAGATCACTGGCATTGGGGTTAATCAAAATCAGCTGTTGTTGGCCATGGCGATAAGGAATATCAGCATGGCGTGCTAATGACTCAATCCGCTCGAGTACGGCGTTGCGCACAAGGGGATCAATTACCGCCTGTGCTAATTGAATTTCATCATCCCGAATCTGAATCTTACTAAATGGCACTTCGATTTTAGTGGCAAAGGCTGCATGAATTAAGGAAAAGAAATTCTTCGTGATGTGAATATGTGGGTTGTAGTGCACTTTGCGATTAAGCATGGTGCCGCGCCACAAACCCTCACCATGAAAGATGTGATAACCCACACGTCTGCGAGCTCCACAGAGGCCGGTTAGTAATGCAGTAAAGCGCGAAAACAATTCCAAGTCGATTACGGTATCAATGCCACGCATGCGCGCTTTGATTAAAAAAGCGATCGTATCGACGAGTAGAGTTCTAAGACTAGAGGCGTCAATTGTGAAGACATTTTCGGGCTTTACAGTATTCAGTAGAGTAAGACTCGCTTGATTGCTTTTGAAAATCAAAAAGAAGAGTTCAGCACCCCGAGCTTGCGCATTACGCATGGCTGGGTCTACCAGGATGGCACTACCCATTTCGGATAGCTCAATGAATAAGATTTTCTTTGGTGCTTGAGGGCCTCTTGTGAATATCCCCTTCACTAAATCCATTAGCGCAACCACCGGACTCACCAGGGCGCAAAGTGGTACGCCAACCCAATGGTCGATGGCGCGCATGGTATTAACACTAATGCTCATATATCAGTCGACTTTTGCTTAAAAATGAGGAACATGCTTATTTTCGCTTGAGAAGGGCATAAGCACCAGGCAAAACGCACAAAACGGTCATGGCGCCGTAGCTAATTGACCCCAGCACAGTCAGGGAGGGGTTAATACTCCATAAAGCCAGAACCGACACCAAGGTCGCCTCCCGAAGACCCCAACCCGAAATACTAATCGGCAGCATCAATAAGAGGCTGAGCGCTGGCAGGCCAATCATCAGCGCCTCGATTGGCACTTCAGCGCCGTAGGCTTTTAAGCAAAAACCCAAAGCAAGAATGGTCAAAAAATGAATACCCATGCCGAATATAGCCTGAGCAATATTCATGGGCCAGGCAAATGCCATACGCACTCCAGGCAATGCATTACTCATGCGAAAGCGTTGGAGTAATTTCTGCAAAAGACTACGAGTCGGCGTCCATGCTAATCCAAACGCCGCTATTAAAAAAGCTGCCACCATTACGATGATGACGGCATAGCCAAGCTGATTACCCCAAGCAGCCAAAGTAGCACCACCTAAGATTAGGCCAATGCCGCCCAGTAAATTATTGCCCGCGAGTCCGAGTAGGCGATCAACAAAGGTCATGGCAAAACCCAGTCGTAAGCTAGGATCGGCCTGCTCTAAGTTAACTTCCTGATGCAACTCGGTGTTCAGGACTTTTTCTTCGGAGGCGTTTGCAGCCAAACTGCCGCTTGCTTTTAAATGACTACCGGTAATGGCGCGGTAACTGTCGCCACCAAGCGTACTTGGCAGGCCTTGATTGATGAGACCCCCTGCAAAATACAAGGAGATGTATCCAGGCAGGCTCCCCTGAAAACCCACACTGCGCATCAGCAAACCCCAGCGCAAGCCACCGCATAAAAATGCACCACTCAAACAGAAAAAAGCCGCCACAAACCACATGGGCTCAATCTGTAATTCAGATGCCATTAAGGCTTCCCAATCAATTCCGCTAGTTGCCTTCCAAAGCAGCGCAACCGAAAGCACAATCCGGATGGTCGGCCAACTGCGTTTAAGAATGGATTTCCAGCGGGGCGGTGCAGCGGCTGGGGTGGGTTTTGCACTCATAGCCGTAAGGATAAAGCAGGCAGATGCTTAGTTCGGATCTTTTGGCACCCAGTTTTTGCACAGATGAAAGTCAAAATGCGACAGAACGCGGCCCAGGTGCCTAACTTCAACCCGCTCTAAAGCTTGGCATGCGGTGAAGGCGCCTTGTAAATTAGGCTGAGTGCCGCTTACTGGAAGGGTGTAGGGCATGGCAGACCAATTAACTGCAATCACGTCGGCACCCGCCTTGAGCTTACCAAACCACAAATCAAACTGATCTTGGCGCTGGTCTAATATGAAGACAGACATTGGCCTTGCGTACCAAGCGATGCGACTCCCGAGGGTCCAGTTTTGAACTGCAATGCCAGCAACCGGGTTGGTTTTGCTCAGAGCCAATGTCGTTTTGCCTGCTTGATCCCAGCCATACAAATCAGCAATCGGATTATTTCTTGGATTGCTACTAACAATACCGCCGGATAAAACAAACCCGAAGCCAATCAAGCACAGCGCAATTTGAAGGACAAAAATAAATCGGATGAGTCGCCGCTGTTGACTGGCCCATGCACTGGCAATACCAATCCCTGCAAACGGTGCCAAGCAAAACCAAGCGGGGGTAGTCCAATGAGGTAAACCACCACCGCCCGAGAGCAAGGTAAAAATCCCAAACGGAATCCAAAAAAATCCGAGTAGACAAACTATAGCTGCTGGCGATTTGGCCCAGAAGCGCTTCAAAAAGAAAATCATGCCAATGGCAAAGAGCAATCCAAACGCGACTAATTGCAAACCTATAAAGCCTGCAAAGCGGCGAAACAACCATTCGCCTCCGCTGCCATGAGCCAGTTGATACTTAAATGAAATCCAATCGTTTGCCCAGTTCCAGTACAGCACCGGTGAGATGAGTAGCAAGGCCAGTAGCATGGCGAGATAAAAGCCAGGCTTATTTATCCACGGCTTGCGGGGTGGGCAGAGCACAACCAGGAGTAACGCAAACGCAGTGAAGGCGGCAGTGTATTTGCTCAGGCCTGCAAGGCCAAGTAGTAATCCCGTGATGAGCCAGTCGCTAAGGGTAAAACTACGCTCTGTTTGGAGCCAGCGCAAGGCCATCCATACGAGTCCGAGGCTGAGCGGTGTCAGAATGGAATCAGGCAATAGGCCTACCGACAAGACATGCGGTAGCGGCGCTGCAATCACAATTAATACAGCAGCAAAGCCGGATGCGCCGATGGGCGGGAATGCTGCAGCGGTATTTGACCCTTTGTATTGTAAGAAGCGCTGCAATTCAGAGGTGACGATATAAACCAAAGCACACGAGATTAGCCACAGCAGCTCAGGAATAAGCCGTAAAACCCCGGTGCTGGCATCAAGCGATACGAGTGGCCACTGAATCCAGCCAACCAGTGGCGGGTGATCAAAATAACTCCACGCTAGATGCTTGGCGTAAAGTAAGTAGTGGGCTTCGTCAACCGACAGCTCAAATGAAAACCCCAGCACCACATGAATTAAAGCGCCGAGCCCAAGGCAAATACCCGTTTTACCTGCGTAGGAGCAGGACTTCCAATAAGAGCGGGTTGCCAGAAACAAACTAGAGTACTTCTTTGCGCACGTAAAGTTCAAAGAGGGCATGGTATCCCGTGCGCCCATGCCCTTGTTGCATCAGGATGTCATAGAGTTTTTTGGCCTGCGTTAGCCCGGGCAACTTCAATCCCATGCGGTCAGCCTCCGTTATAGCTAAGCCAATGTCTTTGACAAAATGCTCCAACATAAAGCCGGGCGCAAAATCGCCTTTGATCATCCGCGGTCCTTGCACATTGAGTTGGACGCTGCCGGCAGCGCCGCTACCAATGACATTCAGAACTGCAAGGGGATCAAGGCCTGCAGTTTTGGCATACATAAGGCCTTCGCAGACCCCCATGATGCTGGAAGCAATCACAATTTGATTGCAGAGCTTAGCGTGTTGACCGGCACCCGTAGGCCCCAATAGAGCAATGTTCTTTCCCATCAATTCAAAGAGGGGAAGCACAGTTTGATAGGCTGATGAATCGCCACCCACCATGATCGATAACTTAGCATCGCGCGCGCCGATGTCACCACCCGATACAGGCGCATCGAGGCAAGCAATGCCGCGCTCTAATCCTCTATTCGCAATCTGTTTTGCCAGTTCTGGGCTGGAGGTAGTCATGTCAATGGTAATGCAGCCTTTGGGTGCGTGCTGCAAAATACCTGACTCACCCAAGTACATCGCTTCCACATCCTTGGGGTAGCCAATGATGGTGATGATTACCTCAGACGCCTTGGCAAGTGCAGTAGGACTCTCAAACCATTGCGCGCCGCGCGCTAAGAGATCCTCGGCTTTGCTGCGGGTGCGGTTATAAATGTGTAAGGTATGCCCGGCGGCCATTAAATGACCCGCCATGCTTTTGCCCATAATGCCGGTACCTATAAAACCAATCTTCATTGTGCGAACGCCTAATTGAGTTGCTGGAGCTAATTAGCCAATTTTAGACTGCTTGTGCAATCCGACATTGCGTTTTGTGCCCAGCCAAATCAGCGCCAAGACGATGCAGGCTAAGGGGGCAATAGAGCCCCAATTGAGTAGCGCCCACCCTTGGGTTGTAATCAAAACACCGGAGCTGAGTGCCGATAGGGCGGTTGTTAAAAATACAAAGAAATTAATCGCACCTTGGGCTTTATCCCGCTCTTCTGGTCGGTAGGCCTCTAGGGCTAAGGTGGTGCTACTCGTAAACAAAAAGTTCCAGCCTACGCCCAGCAAAAAGAGTGCAATTAAAAAGTGGGTAAAGGTGACGCCAGATAGCGCAATGGCAATGCACGCAATGTAGAGCAATACGCCGATGCGCATCACCCACAATACGCCCCAGCGACGGATTAAATTACCCGTAAAAAAGCCCGGTGCAAACATCCCAATCACATGCCACTCAATAACTAATACGGTTTGATCAAACGGCAGTTTGCACATTTCCATAGCCAAGGGGGTTGCTGCCATGAGTAGGTTCATGACGCCGTAAGAAAGCGATGC